>Ga0307373_10013834_pt1 | contig 11212 bp, 9 predicted proteins | sample OX2MG_FD_202534 | JGI IMG/M metagenome (GOLD analysis project Ga0307373, IMG submission 202534) | Soil microbial communities from Risofladan, Vaasa, Finland - OX-2 | ecosystem: Environmental > Terrestrial > Soil > Coastal area > Acid sulfate soil | place: Finland: Risofladan, Vaasa | collected... | reverse complement strand
ACGATTGATCGAACCACTGGTGATGAAGACGATCAGGGTCATCGTGGGCACTCTCAAGCGTGCGGATCTGGCGCCCTCAGCGATCGATCGAATCTTACTTGTGGGAGGGCCAACACTGACGCCGTTAGTGCGCGAGCTGTTGGCTGCCGAAACTGGAATCAAGCTGGATCCGCGCATCGATCCGATGACTGTGGTCGCGCAGGGTGCTGCCATGTTCAGCGCGACAATTGCAATTGACAAGCCAAAGGTATCCATCGGGGCACCAGGCGCCGTTAACCTTGAGTTGAAATACGACACGGTAGCCGACGACAACCAAAGCCTAGTTGCCGGCCGCCTCGCACCAGGCGACGTCAGCATGTCGGGTCTCAGTGTCGAAGTAGTACGTGATGACGGCGGGTGGTCGAGTGGCCGCGTCCAAGTAGCAAATGCGCGCTTTGTCGTTGGGTTGGCACTTAGGCCTCGCCAAGTCAACCGATTCGTTATTCGTATGTATGACAGCACGGGCCGCATTCTCCCCACGTCACCGGACGGTTTCACCATCACTCAGGGAGTGGTTGCCCCGGACCCGATTCTCTCAAGAAGCCTCGGAGTCGCCGTCGAGAGCGAGGGAGATGCGCCTCGCACCGTGCGGCTTCTCAACAAAGGAGATCGGCTCCCTGCGACCAACCGTGTGATTTTCCGCACCACAAGAAGCCTGGCTCCCGGTACTCCCGGAGGGATCAACATCCACATAGTTGAGGGTGAAGGCGAACTGGCCGAGAGTAACGGCCATGCCGGCTCGATTCGAATCGAAGGCTCCTCGATCGCGCGGGCTCTACCGGTTGGATCTGAGGTGGAAGTGAGGTTTGATGTCGATACGTCGCGACGAATGGTGGTGAAGGCGTTCGTACTCTTGCTGGACGAAACGTTTCCACTGGTCATTCGCGATGTGAACGAACCCGTCCCCGACGTTGCCGTGTTGCGCAATCAGTTGGAAATTCAAAGAGAGCGTCTGCAGGGCGTGACCGACCACGCGTCTGTCGGCGAAGCTCCTGCTCTGATATCAGAGGCTGAGCTGGCATTGGTAGCCGCAGAGGCGCTCGACGAGGACTCTGCTAGAAAGGCACAACGGCGCTTACAGGAACTCCGTGATCAACTTGATCGTTCATATGATCGGGCTCGGCTCCCGATCATGCGGACAGAGTTCGAGGAAATGCTGCCCCAAGTTCGACAAGTGCTTACCGAGTTCGCAGATTCTTCTACACAGCAACGAGCCGAAACTATTGCCGGCGACATCGCACAAGCCCTGAACGATGGCGATGCAGCGACCGCCAAGCTCCGCATGGAGCAACTCCAGCAGCTCCACTTTGGGACGCTACTGGACCAGCCCGGCTGGTGGTTGGGCCTCTACCAGGACTTGGTCGAGAAGCAGTCCCAGTTCGCAGACCAGAATCTAGCCAGGGTGTTGATCATTGATGGTCGCAAGGCCCTCGATCGCCAGGACTTTGACGGACTTCGTCAGATCTGTGGTCGCCTTTGGGCACTCTTGCCAAGCGGCGATCGAGTCGGCATGCCTCGGACGTTGCCCGATGTCGGCATCAGGCTCTAGTACCCGTCTTCGACCGGGGGACCTAGTACGCGGAACTTATCTGGTCGAACGCGAGCTGGGGGGCGGCGCGTTTGGGTTGGTTTACCGCGTGCGGCACCGATTGCTAGGGCGTCAGGCCCTCAAGCTCTTCCGATCAGATTCGGGGATTGACGTTGGTGACGTCATTCAGGAAGCAATGGTGCTCAATCAACTCCTCCATCCACATATCGTTCGTTCGTTCGAGGCGAACATCATTGAAGACTTCGATCCGCCGATGGCCTACATGACAATGGAGTACGTCGACGGCGGGACGTTAGAGGATCGATTGGAGTCTCGCGTCAGGCTCGATCCGGGCGACTCTTTAGAAATTGCGATGCAGGTCGCCTCTGCGTTAGGTGCCGGCCATGCTTTGGTACCGGCGCTCGTACATCGAGATGTTAAGCCGCAGAACATCCTGGTTGTAGGCGATCAGCCTGGGAGTTGGAATGTAAAGTTGGGCGATTTTGGTCTGGCTAAGCATGTAGATCCGGGTTCTCTCATGACGCGAGCTGCGGGCACGCTTTACTACTTGGCTCCAGAGGCCGCGTGGGGAGTGCATACCCCGGCTAGCGATGTTTACGCGCTGGGCGTAGTTCTATACAGGATGCTGACTGGCGTGTTCCCCTTTGCGATTGCCTCCGGCGCCGACACAACCACTGCCGAAGGAGCCAGGAAGGCCATCTTCAAATCGCGGAAACAGGCTCCATTGCCTCCGTCCCGCCTGCGATTGGGTCTCGGTGTTCGGATTGACGCCCTTGTGGTCGCCTCGCTCGATCCTTCGCCTGAGAATCGGCCGGCCGATGGAGCAAGCTTCACTCGCGCATTAAGTGAGCTGAGTCCGCCCAAGCCATCCCCAGCCTGAATCTCTCTGCCCTATTCCCCTGCGAAGCGCTCTGAGCAGCATTCCGGCATCAAAGAGAAGAGCGCAACACTCTCTATTCCGAGAGTGCATCCCTAACAAATCCAGGGACCGGCCCGGTCGTATTTCCGTCCATCCACTCCTTGAAGTTCTGGTATTCGATGAGCGTGGTCGTCGCATCAGTGGCACTCATCATCAACTGGGTCAGGAGCTCAACAAGTCGGGCGCGTTTAGCGTCCGACGCCTCCTCCCACAGCCGAGCGTACTGACGGTTGAAGCGAGGGAGCATCTCTGACGTCAGACCCTTGACTTTCTCGCGCATCAGTGCCGTTAGAAACTCCTTCCCGCTGGCGGCGAAATCCTCGCCAATGTCCCTCGATCGATTTTCGGGTTCGGCCGCGGATGCAATCGTGGCACCAGGATGCGACTCGTTGGATCCTTGGCTGTCGTCACGTAGTTTCAGAGCTGCATCAATCAGACGGAGCTGGCGAGCCTCTGCTTCAGGATCGTGTTTAGGTGGTGCTGGAATTCCAGTAAGCAGTTTGGCTCCGTGGAGCGAAGTCGAAGGTTCTTGGATGTCGCCGACCCACACTTGGTTCCCCCCGCGCGCCTTTGCCGCGTAAAGCGCTTGTTCGGCGCGGTGGATCAAGTGTCTGAACAGTGCCGGCTCATCGATCGCCGCGACGCCCACGCTGATGGTGAGGCTCACCCCGCCCGGAAAAGTCTTGAGGGCCACCTTGGTGCGGATACCCTCGGCCAGAGTCCGCGCGGCCTCCTCGGTTGTGTCGCGGAGGATTAGCGCGAACTCGTCTCCGCCATAGCGGGCGCAAAAGTCAGATTCAACTCGCACCGCCGTGATGAGGATCGCAGCTAGCTCCGCGAGCACTGCGTCGCCGTTCAGATGCCCGTATGTATCGTTGACCTCCTTGAGGTGGTCCAGGTCGACGAGTAAGAAAGCGATCGAGCTGTCATGGCTGCGAGCCCACTCCGTTTCTTGAACCAAGCACTGCTCGAGAGCACGCCGGTTCGGCAGCTTGGTCAGGTCGTCGGTGAGCGCGAGCTCAATGCGAAACAAGCCGGCGATTCGAGCTGTCTCGGCCGCCGCCGCGTCAAGGCGACCCGAGAGGTCCTGGCGCGCGGATCTCGGATCTTCAGCCCAGAGGTAATACGGTGCGGCCGCCGAATTCATCCCCCAGTTCTCGCCACCTGCCGACGTTTTAATCGCCGGCGTCTCTTCGATGGCCATTTCAACTATGCAGGTTGTGATTCGGAGCGGATTCTCGTTGTGAAGGGCGTCATCGAGCCACCCGCCTTTAGAGTGCGGCTCCATGCGATTAAGCCAGACTTCCCTAGCTTGCTCGACGTCGCGATTGTCCTTATTGCAAAGCGCAGCGAAGAACGCCTGGATCTGGTTGAGTTGCTGGTAGATCGGCTGTCCCCAGCCCTCGAGGCCTTTCGCGTTTTCCCAGGGAACGTTTATCCCGGCGAGATTGTCCGGCACGATATCGTGAGACCAACGCTGGTACATGGCTAGTAGATGCGGACAGGTTGGTTGTATCCCGGCGTCTTCGGCTGATTCATAGACTGGGGCATCACAGATCGGGCAGGCTCCATGGTATTCATCCTCAGTCCACTCCCCATCCTCGTCGACGTTCTCGAGATCGACGAAATCGCCTTCGGAAGAGCGGCTGCCTGTCACCGGTTCCTCCATCGGGTCTGCCGGCTCCTCGGCTGGCGGTCTCTGAGGAGCGCTGTCCATAGCAAGCCTGCGCTCAACGGCTTGGCGCTGTACCTCTTCCGGTAACTTCAGCCAGGCCGCACGATACGGAGCGCTATCGGGCCAGGGCGCAAGGATGGCGCGTGCCAGCTGGTCAGGGCTCATTTCAGCCGCTTCCCGGGCGGTTTCAGCGTCCAGCCAGGCTTCGATGGGGTCGGGTTCCATGAGTCCCTCAGCCCAGAGCCTCCGATCGTCGGGATCGGGTGCCGTCGCTGGGAGACCCCAGAACCGAGGATCGGTAGGGTCTGCGTTATTGGACATATCGTTGCTCCTTTTTTGGAACCGCATCCCGCGAACTGCGGATGGCACCTTGGCTATCCTCGCCAGGTTGCTGGGCCGGAGAAGCCGGCCGCTCTAGATGCATTTAGGAGAATACGCGCTAAGTAGTAATACGCCGCGTTTCTGCTGAAGCAGCCGCTACCAAGCGGAAGGCGCCGAACCGTCTGCGCATAGTTCGCTCAGAGGGCACATTTCCTTGGTTCGTCAACCGGCTCTTAGACGTCGAGTCGTCGCAGAGCGCCAATTGCCCTGGTCCTGGCGACTGCTGACTCTCCCAATGAGCAACATTCCGTACCGGCTGAGCCTGAGATCGGATCTGGCGTTTCATCGACACCTCGGACGGTGCACATCTTCTAACGATCGGCAAACTGGAGACCGTTGGGGACGGCGGTGTTGACGCGGCAACGAGGGACGCATCCGCAACCGATTGGATCCCAGTCGGGGATACCGCCTGGCAGTTTAAGCGCAGCAACTTGACTCCGAGTAAATGCGAAGAGGAACTGCGCGATGCGACGTGGGCTCATGAATTCCTCCGCAACGGAGGGTCATACGTCCTGGTGCTCGGCAAGGGCCTCACGGACAGAATGATTAATGATCGCCGCAAGAAGTTACTTGCGGTAGCTCTTGAGCTAGGATTGCTGGTCACCGACGACCAAAGCCGATTACGCGTGTACGACGCTAACAAATTGGCGCGATGGGCTTCAAAGCATCCATCCCTTGCTCTGAGTCGCCTCGCTGGTGGCCCGGGAAATGTCGCCATAGACCACACCGAGTGGAGCGGCCGGCGGCCCCACTTACGCACCTGGACCCCAGATCAGAAGCGCCTCGATGCCATTACCTCACTCAGGGCCTCGATCAAGACGGTTGGGGTTGTGGATATCCGGATTCAGGGCGAGTCGGGCATTGGCAAAACGCGCTTGATCCTTGAAGCACTTCGCGATGAGGAACTCAGCCCCTTGGTCGCCTATGTCGACAATGCGGCCGAAGTCAGCGGGGAGTTGCTCAGGCACCTTCTTGACGACGCGAGGTCTGTGATTCTCGTTGTTGACGAATGCTCTCCTGAATTGCATGCCAAATTGACGGACAAGCTCCCAGCGGATACCTCGGCGAAGCTCATAACTGTTGGCCAGAGTGGACCAGCAGTCACGCCGACGCCGATTGTTGGCCTTGAGGCCATGCCCACAGACGACGTGGAGCAATTCTTGAAGGCGAACTTTCCCAATCTGAGTCCAGAGGCCAGGCGGTTTGTCGCCGCGCACAGTCGGGGCAACTTGCGGTGGACGATCGTACTGGCAGAACGCGTTCCCGAAACAGACCAGGCTGCGGAACTAATCACACGCAACGACATCAGCGCTTTCGTTGAAGCCGTCTTGCCGGAGGGACGCGATTTTTTTTGCTCGGCCGCCCTGGCGTTGTTTAGCCGCGTGGGCTGGGAGCGGGAATTGCACTATCAGCTGGAGGTGGTGGCTACATTTGCCGGCCGAACGGTTGAAGAGCTAGAGGCTGTCGCGCAAGATCTTGAAGCGCGAGGTGTATTGGCTCGACACGGCCGGTTTCGCGCTATCGAGCCGCACCCGCTGGCAGTGTTTCTAGCAGCGGAGGCATGGCGGAAGGACGCTGTTCGGATCGTCGGGGAATTGTTGCCCAAGCTTGACGAGAGCATGGCCTTAGCATTCTTTCAGCGCGTCGCAGACCTTGGGCAATTCGAACCAGCACAGTCGGTCTTGACAATCTTGTTGAGTGAGGGTGGTCCGTTCGCGACACTGAATCAAATCGCCGAAACCGGAACCGGACGTCTATTGACTCAGCTAGCGATTGTTCTTCCTGAGCAGGTCGCGATACACCTTGGTGAGCAAATCGAGTCAGAGTCACTGGAGGACCTTAAAGGTCACGGGCGACTGCGACGAGACCTAGTCTGGACTTTGGAGAAACTCGCGTGGCACCGTGCAACCTTCGAGGTTGCTGGAAATGCTCTTTTACGCCTAGCGCAGTCGGAGATCGAGACGTATGCCAACAACGCAACCGGAACATGGGTTGCACTCTTCGGCACTATGCTGCCGGGAACGGCTGCTACGCCAGCCGAGCGATCTGAGTATCTCCGCACCACCGCAACGAATTCGCATGCTGACGTCAGGAAACTCGCAATCTCAGGAGCGAGCCACGCCCTGACCCGTCTTGAGGGGATAACTGTTTCTGCCGAGCTGCAGGGTGGGGTTCTCGTTGAGCCCCGCGGAACGCCGAAAACGTATGAGGAAGCATACCGGTACCACGTGGCCGCTATTGATGTCCTCGAAATGCTGACCCATGACAACGATGACAGCCTTGCGAAAGCCGCCGAGGATGCACTAATCAGTGCTCTTCACATGCTGATCGATGAACCAGTGGCCGGGCCTCACCTTTTCGAGATTCTGGCCACGTTGCAAAAGGACGCCCTACTGCGAGTGCGGGTGGAGACTGAGCGGTTGCTGCGTATATACGACAAGGCACGGCCAGACGACGCTGCCATTATTCAACGACTCCAATCAGTACTTGCGGGACTGCCGGCGCCGGACACCATTGAGCGAATTCGAACGCTTGCGCACTTTCAGCGCTGGGATCTTGGGGACGGTGAATTACAACAGCAGTTGGACGAACTCGTCGCGGTAGTCAAGGTTGATGACATTGGCATCGTGGTAGACCTCATGAACGCGGAACTTCCCGCGGCTTGGGAGATAGGGCACGCACTTGCGCGACAGCCGGCTCAAGAGGACCGACTCCAGGATGTCATCAGTCACTTCGATCGAAATCCGGCAGCTCTAGCAGGGTTTCTGGCACAGCGGGTGGAGAGCGGGGATAAAGAGGCCTTCGACGATTTTCTTGATAGTGAAGCAGCACGAGCACTCGATGCCACCGGGCACGTATTTCTTGCCGTGCGCGGGCCGGTGACAAGCCGCGCGAGGGGCCACATTTTCGGAGGGCTCGCCAAGATCCCAGTTGCAAATGGGGCCTTTCTACTCTTTGGTTGGCAGCGCAATCTGGACCACCAAGAGATGGCCCAGTTGATGAAGGAGTGGGTACTGCGGATAGACACGCAAGCCGACTACAACGCTCTTGTGGACTGGCTGAATCTAGCCCTCTACGGCGAGGGGAGCGTGCCCCAGCCGCTCCGCGACGATGTGCTGCGACTCCTACTAATGCGCGGCCAGTATCCCGAAATCTCGCAGCAGCAATGGGATTGGGCAAGAATTGCCCAAGACTTCGTTGCAACAAATGCACATGAGCTCGCAAAGATCATCCTCGATGGGGTCGACCCTGGCGGCGCAATGATCCATGAGGGCGACGAAGACGCGCGCTTACTCATGCAGTGCGCGGGTCACGCGCCAGCGGCTGTTTGGGCTGACGTAGCCAGTCGGCTGGAGCGTGGATCGTGGCGCATTCAAATGCAGCTGGACGAATGGCTCCTAGGTGCTATCCCGTTTGACGTGGTATCAACCTGGGTGGGTGAGGACGTCAACCGGGCTCGCTTGGTGGCCCCGATCGCCCCAGTAAAGGGTTCGAGCCCTCCGCCCATGGCTCAGTATCTTCTGGACAAGTTCGGCACGGATGAAAAAGTCGCGGCGAGCTTGTATGGCACTTTCATGGGTGGCGTCTGGATGGGTCCAGATTCGGCGAGGTTGGCTGGACAGATAGAGCAACTAAACGGTTGGCGGAAGGCCAAGGACCTCCCGCTCCCGGTCCGTAAATGGGCGGCCGAGGTGGTCGATCATCTCGAGCAGCGCATGGCGGTGGCTAGAGAACGAGAGGCTGAAGAAGAGACATAAGCATTTATAGGCCCAGGCGTCTGATTAGCTAGCAGTGAGGAGAAGCAGACATGAGCAAGGCACCGGTTACCAATGTCGCCACGACGACCACCAAAGTTGGCCTAATTAGCTCGTATGGGCTGTTCTGGAAGAGGGACGAAGCCGAATGGGAGAAGGCGCCGGGTCTTCATCGTGAGCCCCGGATGCTTGGCAGACGGGGATCTGGGTCGCATCGCCGCGTTGCGGACTTCTACCACATTCCGGGCCTCTACATTCTTTATGGTCGGCACGGTGCCGTGTATGCCGGCACATCTGGCGTTGGACCGGCTCGAGGGGTCGGCAAGCGGATTCGCGACCATCTAAGCGATCACCTTGGGGACAAATGGGATGAGTTTTCGTGGTTTGGATACGGCGAGCTCGAGCGGAGTCGCAATGGGATCGAGGTTCCGACGTGGCTCCCCCTGGATCCGATTCCACACAAATGGGCCATACGCGACTTCGAGGCAGCCATCGTCCACGCAATGGATATACCTCACACGCTCCACACCAGCTTTCGAGCGGGAGATCTTGAGTGGGAACAGGTGCGTCGTGGGGATGTAGCCGCCCTTCTCGAGGGGCACAAGAAGCAGTTTGCGACCGCGGTTGCTAGGGCCAAATGAGGCCCGTGCTTGCTGGCGATATACGGAACCGATTGTGTGATGGATAAGGCGGCGACTCCGACCACGAAGGCGGCTCGGACGGCAAGGCGGGCCAAGACCCTGAAGTTCAGCGCCTTACGTGGGAGCAGTACCTAGCAGGTGATGGAGCGTCGAGCCGGCGTTCGTATAGATGCGGACCGCCTCGACTACGAGTTGGCTCGCCGCGGAATCAATCCCCGGCAGTTTGCCGAGCTGTCCGGCGTTAATGAAGCCACTCTGTCTCGGGCCCGACACGGATACCGAGTGAGAGAGTCAACTCTCCGCCGTATGGTGGCGGCCATGTTGAAGATCCCGCCAATGGCTGGTGCCGAGCTCCTCCTCTCAGAGCCGCAGAAGAGGGCAGGATGACGCCCCACCAGCGAGGGAGGCTTGGCGGACTTGCACGTAGCGCCATGTATGACGGCCGGGAGATGACCGCCAAAGCGCGTCAGGCCGCCCGCGATCGCTTCCTTGAGCAGGTTGACCCAACTGGTGACTTGCGCCGCAAAGATCCGGCGGAGGCAGCACGGCGAGCAGAGGCGGCGCGAAAGCTGTTCTACACGCGCCTTGCCTACCAGTCGGCCGCGACTCGCGCCCGAAAGAAGAGAAGCCCAGGCGACTGACTCACGCTAATTCGGCGGGCTTCGTCGAGATCGCTCCGACTGCGCTTGAGGATGGGTGGTCCCCAGCCGGCCGTTCTTCCAGCCCCTGGAGATCACAGCCGTGTCACGCATTCGCGGAACCAGGCGGATACAGGAGGTCACGGGAGGACAGGAAGAAGATCCAGTTCGAGTACAGGAGGAACCTCGCGGATACCACAGGACACGAGAGGACACGGCATTGCGCCGGTTCGGGACCGTGAGGCACTAGGTGCAATCCCGGGGCCCTGGAGACGGAGCAGTGAGTGGCCCGTTACAGAACTAGACTCCGCCACCCTCCTCGATGTCACGGTTGTGCTTGGGCTAGGGCAAGACTCGGATGTGGATGGACTACAGCAAAGACCGCGCCTGTCCATGAGCAACGCGACCACCAGTTCCGTCTGATTTGCGTCGCTGGAGCAGCGAACACCGATCGGGCAACGTATGAGCCGGCTCTGCAGCCTGCTCGACGCCGCGAGCTCTAGCGTTTTACGGCTTCGGGGGGTCTCCATACTCATGACGGACTTCAGTAAGCAGCAGGCTGGCGATCCCCAGTACGCCGAGGGCGTAGCGTTTGGCGTCGATTCGATTCTTGACCTGATGGCCGCTCGGGTTACGAAGAGCCAGGGCGAAGCCGACCGCAAGCTGTTGCCACCCGCCCTGTTCGCTTGCTTGGCCGTCCTTGCCAAGTACGAAGCCGCCCAACCCTGGCGTCGTCGTGATCGCCTTCTTGAAGACGTCGACACTCCCGGTCACAGTGGAGGGAACCGAGGCCCACTGTCGAAGTTTGGTCTCCACGAAGACCGCGGCCTCGCGGGCCACCTTCTCCCAGTCACCGGCTTCGATCAGGCCCCTCACATGAGCCCATAGGTCCGGGTCGACAGTAGCGTCGCTGAACGGATCCGTTGCTGGCGACAGACGATCGAGGTGCCAGCGAAGGGATTTGATGATGCCCTCTACCTTCTCCTTGTTTGTCCTGAATCTCGCCGCGTCCTCCCAATGGACGCTACCCAAGCGGATGGCTAGAGCGTCCTTTGGGTCGAGTATCTCCTCAATCAAGACGAACATCTTGTGCTGCCATACGTCGGCGCCTGGCGGGTTGGGTCCAGTCCAACCCTTCATCTCCGCCTCCAGGGCATTTAGCTCCACTCGAGAGCGCTGCACGTTCACGGGCATGGACTCGGATCCTACAGGCGGCTGGATCACCGGCCAGCTTCTCCACTCCAATGGAGGTCTTCAGTAATCCAGTTCCGGATAGCGCAACTTAGGCAGGTGGCCTCTGGTCATGCCGGTCAGGACGGATCAACAAAGGCGATGCCAGCGCGTCGGACAGCCGCCTTAAAGCTGCCGAACCGACGTCGGATGGTCTTCTCGGACGGGCTCATGCATGCAAGGGTCCACGAAGTAGCGGTAGGCAAGGTGCCGCGCTCAGCCACGAAGCGGCGGACCGCCTCGAGCGCTCGGTCCGAGGCTCGGCTGCCGTTCAAACCTAACCGGAGGCGCCGTCCACCGAATTCAAAGGTGTTCGAGTTGTGTATGGCTGGGTCCACCAAATCTCCGAGATCAGAATCGCGTCTTAGACGCGCCTCGTAGCCCA
>Ga0307373_10013833_pt1 | contig 11212 bp, 14 predicted proteins | sample OX2MG_FD_202534 | JGI IMG/M metagenome (GOLD analysis project Ga0307373, IMG submission 202534) | Soil microbial communities from Risofladan, Vaasa, Finland - OX-2 | ecosystem: Environmental > Terrestrial > Soil > Coastal area > Acid sulfate soil | place: Finland: Risofladan, Vaasa | collected... | reverse complement strand
TCGCCGCCGAGCTGACCAAGGCGCCGCCGCAACGGCTCGACTATATGTACACGAAGAACGACTCCTACCACGCGCCGGACGCGCGTCCCGACATTCCGGCGACACAGAAGTCGATCGACGTCAACGTGCAGCTCGGGCTGCTGAAGAAGGGCCTCACGATTTCGCCCAAATATATCGATCTGTCGCTGGTCAACGCGGCCAACAAGCGCATCGCCTCGCACTCCGGCGGCTGATTCGCGACGGCACGGCCGGCCGCTCGAACAAAGGGGGAAGAACATGGTTAGGATTCTTGGCCGCCATCTTGCGGCGCGTTCGACGATCGCGGTGCTCGGATTTCTCGCGCTGGCTGCGCCCGTGCGCGCGGAGGTCGAGCACACCAGCCTGGCGCTGCCGGCGGTCGCGTTCATCTTCTCGACCGCCTACATCGCTCAGGACGCCGGAATCTTCAAGAGCGAGGGTCTCGACGTGACGGAGCGCGTGATCACCGGCATCGGCTCGGCCAATGCCGTGATCTCGGGCTCGGTCGATTTCTCGATGTCGTCGGGCGTGACCCTGACGCGGGCGGCGGCGCGCCATCAGCCACTGATCGCCATCGCCAACACCTTCGACCGCACCGGCTTCTGGATCGTCCTGCGCAAGTCCATCGCCGAGCAGCGCCATTTCGATCCGAACGCGCCGCTCGCCGAGCGCGCCAAGGTCCTGAAGGGCCTGCGCTTCGGAGTCGGCGCGATCCAGGCGATACCGCATGCCTATCTCAAGCTGATCGCCCGGATCGGCGGGCTCGACCCCGAACGCGACCTGGTCGTCGCCGGCGTCGTGCCGCCGGACCAGGTCGGCGCCATGCAGCGCGGCGCGATCGACGGCGTGTCGAGCGGACCGCCGGTGGTGGAGCAGCTTCTGCACGACGGCATCGGCGTCGTCGTCGCCGACGGCACCACCGGCAAGGTGGACCCGCCCTCGCTCGCCCACATCGCCGCCAACGTGGTGATGACGCGGCGGAAATTCTGCGTCGATCACCGTTCGATCTGCGTCAAGATGGGACACGCGATGGTCAAGGCCAACGCCTTCATGCACGAGCATCCGAAGGAGGCGATGGCGATGCTCGGCAAACGGTTCCACGTCAAGGACCCGGCCGTGCTCGCCGCCGCCTATCGGCACACGCTCGACGCGACGCCGTCGCCGCCGGTGCTCGATGCCAAGGAATTGGAAGCCGCCGACGAGATGAATGTCGAGGCCGGCTTCATGAAGGCCTCGGACAAGCTCCCGTCCTATGCCGCGATCTTCACCAACGAATTCCTGAAGTGATTCAGGCGTCGATCCGGGCGATCTGCGGCAGCACCTCGCTGGCCAGGAGTTGCAGCGTGCGCATCTGCTGCGCGTGGCCCTGCGCGCCGAAACTGACCTGCAACAGCGGGTAATCGATCGAGGATTCCTCGATGTGGCGCAGCAGCTCCGCCCGGACGGTGGCGGGCGAGCCGGCAATGACGCTGCCGATCCGCCGGCGCGCGACCTCGTAGTCGGGCGGGACGAAGAGCGCGGCGAAGCCGAAACTGTGCGCGAGCTTCTCGAGGCTCTGATACCACCGCTCATAGGCGGGCCTGGCCGTGGCCTCGGCCTCGGCGTCGGTCTCGGCGACCACCACCATGCGGACCGAGCCGACCGTCGCCGCGGCGGCGCTGCCGGCGCGGAAAGGCGCATCCTTGGTGCGCTGCCACGCCTCGCGATAGGCGTCAGCGGCCTGCTTCACCCGCGCCGAGGGCGCCCAGCCGGCATTGATGGTGCCGCCCAGCGCGGCGATATAGTCCCGCGTCGCGCCCGAAGCCGAACCGTACCAGATCGGCGGGAACGGAAGCTGCAGCGGCTTGATCTCGACCGGCACGTCGTAGAAGCGCCAGCGGGCGCCGCGATGGGTCACGCTGTCGCCAGTGAAATATTGCATCATCACGTCCATCGCCTCGCGGAAGATGTCGCGCGATTCCGACGGGGTGACGCCCAGCATCGACAGCTCCCACGGCGAGATGCCGCGCCCGACACCGAGATCGAGCCGCCCGCCCGAAAGATGATCGAGCATGCAGATCTCCTCGGCGAGGATCATCGGATTGTGAAAGGCGAGCACATAGGCCAAGGGACCGAGACGGATGCGCGTGGTGCGCTTGGCGGCGGCGGCGAGGAACATGCCCGGCAGCGGCGCCATGCCGACCGGGTTCCAGTGATGCTCGGCGAGATGATAGCTGGCGATGCCGAACGCCTCGGCCGCCGCGATGAATTCGATCCGCTCCTCGTAGAACTGCGTCAGCGTCACGTCGCCGCGGTCGAGATGATCGAAAATGCCGACCTTCATGGCGCCCGTCCCTATGCCGCGTTTTTCCCTGAGCGAGGATAGCGGCGCCGTAGCTCAGCCGCTACGGCCGAGCGCCGCCATCAGCTCCGCCCATTCCCGCTTGCCGAGGCCGCTCTCGGCCTGGGTGACGGTCTCGCCGTTGATGAGGCGCCGAACCACGGCGAGCGCGGCGGCCGAGAGCTGCGCGCCGCCGAGCCGATGCTGGCGAAAGGCTTCAGCGGTGATCGGGACCCAGCGATCGAGCGTGCCGATCATCGCCTCGGCATAGACACGAATCTCGTATTGCGCGTGCGCGTCGGCGCGCAGGGCGAGGAAGTTGAGAAGATTGTAAAGATCCGTCTTCCAGTACCACTGCGTGTAGAAACTGAGCGAGAGATTCATCCGCGCGAGCTCGCGGGCGAGCCCGTGGCGCGCGGGATCGATGACGCGCCCCTGCTCGTCCTCGTTCAGAAGCTCGACATAGCCGCGATAGGCGCGCTCGGCATCCGCGCGCAGCAGATCCAGTACGCGCGCCGCCTCGTCCGGCGACAACCGGTCGCCGCGGCCTTGGCGGTTGCTCGGCGACTGCACGGCGAGGTGGTCGGGCGCCGGAACGTAAAACTCGTTGTCGAGGATCGAATAGCGCGCCGAATATTCGTTCACGTTGGCGGTGCGGTGGCGTATCCACTGCCGCGCGACGAAGATCGGCAGCTTGACGTGGTACTTGATCTCGCACATCTCGAACGGCGTGGTGTGGCGGTGGCGCATGAGGTAGTGGATGAGCGCGCGGTCCTCGCTGACCCGCTTCGTCCCCTTGCCGTAGGAGACGCGCGCCGCCTGCACCACCGCCGCGTCGTCGCCCATGTAGTCGATCACCCGGACGAAGCCGTGGTCGAGCACCGCGATCGGTTGGTAGAGAATTTCCTCGAGCGCCGGCACGGTGGCGCGGCGGGTGGAAGCGGTTTCGGCGCGAAGGCGCTCGATTTCGTCGTTCTGCTCGGGCTTGAGCGGCATGAACGGCACTTTAACCATCGCATCGGCGCGCTCCAAGCGCGACTCGCGACCCCTTACCCTTCGCGCCGGAATCGCCTATATTAAGCGTGCCGGGCAACCGGCTATGGCGATACACGGCGCATGGCATAAGCGTAGCGGACCCGGGGGCAGTACCCGGCGCCTCCACCAATTCCGCGGGACCCCAGGGTCCCGCTCCACGGGGGCGAACCAGGATCGACGCGCGTAGTAAGGATGTGGCCGTCGCTCGGCATGGTACCGCCGTTATCGGGCCAATCACTACATGCCAACGACAACGTTGCGCATGAGGCGCTCGCGGCCTAATCCCCTCGCGGGGATAACAGCCTAAGGCAACTCGCGGTCCGGGGGGCACCGGGCAACAGAAGCCCCCCACTTCGCCAACCGAGCGGGTGCGCGCGTGAAAGACGTCCTCCGGTACGACAAGATGGTCGACGCCGCACTGCGCGGCGTCGTGCGCGAGGTGCTGGCCCGCGCCGCATCGAGCGGCCTTCCCGGCGCGCATCATTTCTACATCACCTTCCGCACCGGCGCCCCGGGCGTCGCGGTCCCCGACCATCTGCGCCAGCAATATCCCGACGCGATGACGGTGGTGCTGGAGCACCAGTTCTGGGATCTCGAGGTCAAGGAAAGCGGCTTCGCGGTGACACTCAACTTCCGCAACCAGCCCGAGCGGCTGACCGTCCCCTTCGCCGCGATTACCGCCTTCGCCGATCCGGCGGTCAAGTTCGGCCTGCAATTCCAGGTCGATGGTGCGGGCCCGGAAGCGGCGCCGCCCGCGGCGGTGCAGCCCGCGGCGCCGGAGCCGCGTCCGACCGCCGCGAAGGAGGGCGAGGTCGTCGCCCTCGACGCGTTCCGCAAGAAATAGCGCTTCATCGTCATCGGGCGGCGCTTGCAGCCGCGGTTTCGTCCGGGCGGGCGTCTTGACGTGTCTGCGGAAAAGTTGTTTCACCGCCCGATCGTGGGCGCTAGCCAAGGACGCGCGAGATGGGCGATTTCGTCTTTCACGACTTGTTTCCGGCTGGCGACGACAAGACGCCCTATCGCCAGCTCTCCGCCGATCATGTCGGCACGGCAGATTTCGCCGGCGCGCGCATGCTGACGGTCGAGCTGCCGGCGCTGACGCTGCTCGCGCAGCAGGCGATGGTCGATTGCCAGCACCTGCTCCGTCCCGGCCATCTGCGCCAGCTCCGCAGCATTCTCGACGATCCCGAGGCGTCGGCGAACGATCGCTTCGTCGCCTTCGATCTCATGAAGAACGCCAACATCGCCGCCGGCAAGGTGCTGCCGATGTGCCAAGATACCGGCACCGCCATCGTCATGGGCAAGAAGGGCCAGCGCGTCTGGACCGGCGGCGGCGATGCCGCGGCGCTCGCGCAGGGCATCCGGCGCACCTATCTCGAAACCAATCTGCGCTACAGCCAGCTCGCGCCGCTGTCGATGTTCAAGGAAGTCAACACCGGCGACAATCTGCCGGCGCAGATCGATCTCTTCGCCGACGAGGGCGACGAGTACAAGTTCCTGTTCATCGCCAAGGGCGGCGGATCGGCCAACAAGACCTTTCTCTACCAGGCCACGCCCGCGGTGCTGAATCCGGCGGCGCTGCTCAAGTTCCTCGACGAGCGCATCCGCACGCTCGGCACCGCCGCCTGCCCGCCCTATCATCTCGCCGTCGTCATCGGCGGCACTTCGGCCGAGCTCAACCTCAAGACGGTCAAGCTCGCGAGCTGTCGCTATCTCGATACGCTGCCGGCCCAAGGCAACGAAGCGGGCCAGGCGTTCCGCGACCGCGAGTTCGAGGAAGCGGTGCTGGGCCTCACCCGCGCCAACGGCATCGGCGCCCAATTCGGCGGCAAGTATTTCTGCCATGACGTGCGCGTCATCCGCCTGCCCCGCCACGGCGCCAGCGTGCCGATCGGCATCGGCGTCTCCTGCGCCGCCGACCGGCAGATTCTCGGCAAGATCACCGCCAAGGGCGTCTTCCTCGAACAGCTCGAGACCAACCCCGCGCAATATCTGCCCGACATCGCCGAGTCGGCGCTGGCGGGCGACGTGGTGCGCATCGACCTGACCCGGCCGATGGCGGAGATCCGCGGCACGCTCTCGCGCTATCCGATCAAGACGCGGCTCGCGCTCACCGGCCCGCTCGTGGTCGCGCGCGACCTCGCGCATGCGAAGCTCAAGACAGCGCTCGATGCCGGCGCGGCGCTGCCGCAATACGTCAAGGACCACCCGATCTATTACGCCGGTCCCGCCAAGACGCCGTCCGGCTATGCCTCGGGTTCGTTCGGCCCGACCACGGCCGGGCGGATGGATTCGTATGTCGACCAGTTCATGGCAGCGGGCGGCAGCTTTGTGACCCTCGCCAAGGGCAATCGCGGCGCCGAGGTGCGCGAGGCGTGCCGCCGCCATGGCGGCTTCTATCTCGGCTCGATCGGCGGGCCGGCCGCGCGCCTCGCCCAGGACTGCATCAAGCGGGTCGAAACCCTGGCCTATCCCGAACTCGGCATGGAAGCGATCTGGCGCATCGAGGTCGAGGACTTTCCCGCCTTCATCGTCATCGACGACAAGGGCAACGATTTCTTTGCCAAGCTCGCGTGAGCCGGGCGTGGACGGGTTCATCGCCTATGTCTGCGACCAGCTCCGATCCTGGGCGCCGGTCGCAGCGCGGCGCATGTTCGGCGGGCACGGCATCTTCCGCGGCGCGACGATGTTCGCCCTGGTCCATGCCGATGCGCTCTATTTCCGCACCGACGCGACGAGCTGCGGCGATTTCGCCGCCGCCGGCATGGCTCCCTTTCGCTACGTGCGCGCGGGCCGCAGCGTGGCGCTCGGCTACCACGAGGTCCCGGCCGAGGTGCTCGACGAGCCGGATCGGCTCGCTGCCTGGGCGGAACGGGCCTATGAAACCGCGTTGCGGCGCCGGGTGCCGGGCGCGGCGGCGCGGCGTACTAAATCGCGCGTTGGATCGGTAGACTGATTTGAATAACCAAGGCCCATGAGTACGCGTGTGCCGGACACCATCGATCTCAACGCATTGATTCGCGGCGAGAAGGGAGCATGGGACGGCTTCGTGCGCCGTTATGCCGGCCTCATTCTGGCGGCGGTGCGGGGGGTTGCCCGCGAGGGCGCTGAACTCGATGACCTGGTGCAGGAAGTGTTCGTGCGCCTGTGCAAGGACGAATTCCGACTGATCAAGGCCTATGACCCGGCGCGGGCGGGGTTATCGACCTGGCTTACCATCGTCGCCCGCAGCACCGCCCGCGACGTCCAGCGCCGCCGCCACCCGCCGGCGACGCCGCTCGACTCGGTGCCGGAAATCATGCTGGCGGTCGAGGACCGGCGGCTGGAGCCGGTAAAAATCCCCGAAGGAATGCTGTCGCCGCGGCAGAAGCTGGTATTGACCATGCTATACGATCGCGACATGGAGGTGGCGGAGATCGCCCAGGTCATCGGCGTCGATCCCCAGACGGTGCGCAGCACCCATCACAAGGCCATGCTCAAATTGCGGACCCACTTTGCCTTGGACGACGCGGGGCCAAAAACGGAACGGCGGGGATGACATGATCCGCGCCTGCCTAAAAAACGCCATGAGGAGATGGAGATGAAGGAATCGGGGGCAGCGGCGCTGTGGCGGCGCTGGTGTTCGCAGCGGCAGACGGCACCGCGGAACGGCGCCGCGCCGGGGGCGCTGTGGCTCGCCGCCTATGCCGACGGCCGGCTGGACGAGACCGCCATCGAGGCGGTCGAGGCGTGGCTGGCCGACGATCCCGCGGCGCTGGACGATTTGATCGCCGCGCGCACAGCCTTGCGAGCCAAATTTCCGGCGGCGCCCGAAGCCGCCATCGCCCGGGCCGCGGCGCTGGTCGGCCACGCCGACGCGACGGTTGTGCCATTCCGCCCGCGTGCGGTGCAGCATCGCGCCTGGCGCACCGCCTTTGCCTGGAGCGGAATTGCGGCCAGTCTGCTGGTCACCAGCCTTTTCGGATTCACGCTCGGCAGCAACGCCTATCTCGACCTGACGCGGCAGCAATCCGCACAGCAGGCCGCAACCGACAGCGTCCTGCCTGAACTGCTCGACCCGCCGACCACCCTGTTCCCGGCGATGGAGGATTCGGCGACATGAGCACGCTGGCCGAGACGGCCGGCCGGAGCGTACGCCGCCCGCGCGGCCTCTGGATCGCGCTCGCCCTGTCGCTCACGCTCAATGTCTTCGTCATCGGCGGCCTCGTCTGGGGGATGCTGGAGGTCCAGCCGATCGAGCCTCCGGCGCAACGGTTCGTCGCCGTCGGCCGCTCCCTTGATCTGAATGACACGCAGCGTGCGGCGCTACGGCAATTCGGTGTGACCGCACGCGAGGCCGTCCGCACGCTGCACGAAGGCAACGGGCCGGTAATGCAGCAGCTCTGGGTGGAAATGGCAAAACCCCAGCCCGACGAGGCGCTGATCTCGCACCTCATCGACGTATCGACCCAGAACCGGCGCGACTATATCAAGCGAATGTCCTCCGGGCTGATGCAATTCATGGCCACGCTGTCGCCCGAAGAGCGCAGCCGCTTCGCGGCCCTCGCCCACCGGCCCCATCCGGTGCCGCAGACCGGCTGGCACTTCGTCCTGCCCTGATCCGATCACGCCGGCGCCGGCCGCGCCGGCATGCCGCAAGACGGCGCCGCTCCCCATATTCAGCCGCGACACAGCGAGGAGAGATGCCATGGGCGCGACCCGGATCGAGCGCGACAGCATGGGCACGGTCGCGGTGCCTGCGGACCGGTATTGGGGCGCACAGACACAGCGCTCGCTCGAGAATTTCCGCATCGGCGGCGAGCGCATGCCGATCCCGCTCATTCATGCGCTGGCGCTCGAGAAACAGGCGGCCGCGTGCGCCAACATGGCGCTCGGCGCCCTCGACCGGCGTCTCGGCGAGGCGATCGCGGTGGCGGCGCAGGAAGTGATCGGCGGCCGTCATGACGACGAGTTCCCGCTGGTCGTCTGGCAGACCGGGTCTGGCACCCAGACCAACATGAACATGAACGAAGTGCTGGCCAATTTGGCCAACGAGGCGCTCGGCGGCAGCCGTGGCGACCGGCAGCCGGTTCATCCCAACGACCACGTCAACCTGGGCCAGTCCTCGAACGACAGTTTTCCGACTGCCATGCACATCGCCGCCGTGCGCGAGGTCAACGACCGCCTCGTGCCCGCGCTGCGGCATCTCGCGGCGGCGCTGCGCGTCAAGGCCGGGGAATTCGCCGCCATCATCAAGATCGGCCGCACCCATCTCCAGGACGCGACGCCGCTGCCGCTGGGGGCCGAGTTCGGCGCCTATGCGCGCCAGATCGAGCTGGGCGTCGCGCGGGTCGAATCCTGCCTGCCGCGGCTTTACGCCGTGGCGCAGGGCGGTACGGCGGTCGGCACCGGCCTCAACGCCCCGCCCGGGTTCGCCGCTTCCTTCATCGCCGAATTGCGGCGCCTGACCGGCCTGCCCTTCATCTCGGCCGAGGACAAGTTCGAAGCGCTTGCCGCCCATGACGCGCTGGTCGAGCTGTCGGGCGCGCTCAACGTCGTCGCCGTCTCGCTCATGAAGATCGCCAACGACATCCGTCTCATGGCCTCGGGTCCGCGCTGCGGCCTTGGGGAATTGCATTTGCCCGAGAACGAGCCGGGCTCCTCGATCATGCCGGGCAAGGTCAACCCGACCCAGGCCGAGGCGGTGACCATGGTGGCGGCGCAGGTGATGGGCAATCACGTCACCATCACCATCGCCGGCAGCCAGGGCCACTTCGAGCTCAACGTGTTCAAGCCGGTGATCATCGCCAATCTCCTGCAATCGCTCCGGCTCCTCGGCGATGCGGCGCTGAGCTTCGCCGATCATTGCGTCGCGGGCATCGCCGCCGATCGGGCGCGCATCGCGCAGCTCGTGCAGCAATCGCTGATGCTGGTGACGGCGCTCGCGCCGCGGATCGGCTACGACCGCGCCGCCGAGGTCGCGAAGAAGGCGCAGCACGAGGGCACGACCCTCAGGGAAGCCGCGCTCGCCTTGGGCTTTGTCGCGGCGGAGGATTTCGACCGATGGGTGCGACCGGAGGCGATGATCGGCACGCCGTGACCCGGCCGCGCAAGCGCTCGGTGGTGATCGCGGGCCACGCCACCAGCTTCTCGCTCGAGGAGCCGTTCTGGCATGATCTCGGCGAGATCGCCTCGCGCCGCGGCGTATCGCGCAGCGCGCTCGTGGCGGCGATCGATGCCGAGCGCAGCGGCAATCTGTCGAGCGCGCTCCGCCTCTTCATCCGCGCCTGCTACCGCAGCGGCGAGGTCGGGCGCGAAGGCAGTTGAGAACGCCGGCGCCCGGCCTTAGCATGAGGCCACGGGAGCTCGCCATGGCTGAACTGATCAATCTCAATCGCTACCGCAAGGAACGGGCCCGCGCCCAAGCGCGAAAGCGCGCCGACGAAAACCGTCACCGCTTCGGCCGCAGCCGGAACGAGCGCAACCTGGCGGAGCACGAAAGCGAGCGCTCCAGCAAGGATCTCGACGGCAAGCACCTCGATTGAGCCTTACGCAGCACCGATGAGGCGTTGGTAGAGCGCCAGCGTCGCGGCATCGAAACAGGCGAAAATCACCCGTTCGATCATGCTGTTATCCGCCGCGAAGCCGCGGATCTCGTCGACCGCGATCGCGGCCGCACGCTCGCGCGGAAATCCATAGATGCCGGTCGAGATTGCCGGGAACGCGATCGAGCCGATGCCGTGCGCGACGGCAAGCGCGAGGCTGTTGCGATAGCAGGCGGCGAGAAGCGCGTCCTCGCCCGCCGTGCCGCCGCGCCAGACCGGTCCGACCGTATGGATGACGTGCCGCGCCTTGAGGCGATAGCCGCGGGTGATGCGCGCCTCGCCCGTCGGACATCCGCCAAGGGTTTGGCATTCGGCCCGAAGCTCGGGCCCGGCGGCGCGGTGAATCGCGCCGTCGACGCCGCCGCCGCCCAAGAGCGTCGCGTTGGCGGCATTGACGATGGCGTCGACGTCGAGCCGCGTAATGTCGCCCTGGACCGCCTCGATACGCGCCGCCATCGCCGCCTAAAGTTGCAAGATCTTGCCAGGATTCATGGTGTCGTCGGGATCGAGGGCGCGCGTCAGCGTGCGCATGACGCCGAGCGCCACGGTCAGGCTTGCGCTCGGCCGCCATATCGGCCTGTCGCTCGCGCCCATGTCACCGTCCGTGATGCCGAGGCGCGAGCGTAGCGGCGAATCCTGGCCCCTTCAATGGACGGGCTCCAATTGGCGGGCGGAACCGCGGCGCGACACACGACAATAGGGTGTTAAGAACTATTACCTATAATCCGAGCCTGACGCCACAGGCTGTCGGGTTTCCTTACAGTCACTCCCTTAACTGCCGAGAAAATATGCGCAAATCATTGAATGAATTACCATGGTCCGGTTCTTGCTTTGTTAGCGCTAGCGGGCGAAAGCCCGCGTCCACGTGTTAACGCTTATTAATTATAAACACTCTTCTCCGAGAATCGGTCCAGCTTCGTGGTCGGTCGAAATTTTGCACAGCAACTTGGGATGAAGACAGGACCGATCTTTGTTGGTCTGGTCGCTGGACTAGCGCTGCTCGCCGGCGGAGCCGTGCTGTGCCTGCGCCCCGGGCTGTCCAACCTGCCGCAACTGACCCTCGCGCTCGTGGCGCCGCATGCCGGCGCCAGCGGCGCTACCACATTGGACGACCCGGAGACCGCGTCCGACGCAACCCCGACAGCGCCAGCGGACGACGCCAATTCCCCGGCACCGTCGTCCGACGCCGCCGCGTCGACGGACGCGCTGAGGGTAACCGGCAACACCGATCGCGGGAAGGACAAGCACCACGGCG
>Ga0307373_10013832_pt1 | contig 11214 bp, 13 predicted proteins | sample OX2MG_FD_202534 | JGI IMG/M metagenome (GOLD analysis project Ga0307373, IMG submission 202534) | Soil microbial communities from Risofladan, Vaasa, Finland - OX-2 | ecosystem: Environmental > Terrestrial > Soil > Coastal area > Acid sulfate soil | place: Finland: Risofladan, Vaasa | collected... | reverse complement strand
GACGATCTTCCTGCCGGGTCCCCGTTACTGGTCCACGCGGAACACGTGAATGATGAAGTCCGACGGAGTTTTCAATTTCGGGTACTTGGTGTACTTGGCCTTCATCGCAGCGGCCGCTTCGGTCGGATCTTTCACCTCGGTCAAAGTGCGGTCGTACAAGTTATTCCCAATCAGAATGCGAACATGGGGGTCGCGCACCACGTTTTTGTACCAGGTCTTAACGCTTTGCGGGGGATAGCCGGACGACACATAGAGGTGACCATTGAGGGTCATGCAATCGATGGTTACGGAGTGGGGAAGCAGATACCACGACTCGGTCTGCAGCTCGATGGTGGGAACCTTGTCCGTCCACGTCCAGTCGTTCACGGGGGTGGTGACGAGATTCCCCTTCAGCCACAGGCCGGGGGTTCCGCCATGCGGTCCAAACCCCGTGATTCTGAACACTACCAGCAGGACGATTACGCAAAGCACCAATCCACCCAAAATCTTCAAGAAAATCTTCATTGCAGCTCCCTGCGAGCGCGAAAGGCTTTCCTTTCGGGCCCGATGAATTTGATGCACTCTCAATTTCCCGAAGCGCCACCGGAGCATTATCTCCCGGACTGCCTTGCAGGAAAAGTCCGGAAACCCTGTTTGCCGGAGGCGGACACCGGCCGGCGCCATGCGATTTCGATTGTGGGTCGTGGAGTTCTAAAATCATCCACCAGGCCCACTGATTCCCCCACAATTACTGGCCGATCTTATCTTAATCGAGCGCGATGTTACTTGATTGCGATCGGGTTGACGGGCGAACCCACAGCCTTGGTAATGGGCAAAGGCGGAGCGCAGAAAAAGAATTCGTAGATCTGGTCCTGCGCGCAATCCGCCGCCAGCTCCTTCAAGTAAAAAATCTCGCCCATGCTGATTCCGATCATGGGGATGACGATCCAGTGCCAGGGCTGGCTGGCGACGTCGGATTCGTTCGGGCGGACCTCGCAGCCCCAGGTATCGGCGCAGATCGCGGCAATATCGGTGCTACGAATCCAGTCGGCGGTTTCAAAACGCAGGCCGGGGGCGTCGCCGCCCGCATAGCCGCCCCACGAGCCTGAGCTGAGGCATCGCTCCATGTGCCCGGTGCGGACGATGACAAAATCGCCTTTGCGAATCTCCACGCCCTGCGCGGCGGCGCATTTTTCAAGGTCCTCGGTGCCGATGCCGGCGCCGTCGTCGAGCGATTCGACGCCCTTGTGGCGGGCTACATCCAACAGCACGCCCCGGCCGACCATTTTATCTTTCGTCTTCTCAATGCCATTCTTCTGAGCGCCGTTGCCGTCCACCAGCCGCGCATCGTAGCCGTTCCACATCTTGTCGCCGAAAAAAATGTGGCCCAGCGCGTCCCATTGCGTGCCGCATTGCAGAGGCATGGTCACCATGTCGTCGGCATAGCGCAGGCCGATGGATTCCTGGCGGCCGGCGATTGCGTCGGTTCCGGTGGTCAGCATGGTGTGAATGGGATTGAAGCGATTGCCCCAGCGGCCGTTCTGTGGGCCGGCACTGTCAAAATTGAGGGCCAGCGAAAACACCTTTCCTTTGCGGATCAGTTGCGCCGCGCCGATGATGTCTTGCGGCGAAATATTGTTGAGCGTGCCGACTTCATCGTCGGCGCCCCAGCGTCCCCAATTCTTCACGCGTTCGGCGGCGGCGTTGATGTCCTGCAACGTCACTTTGTCATTCGTTTTTGTCATGGGCCACAATCCTCGATCGGAAAGTCACAATGATCCGCGCAAGCGCATACACTACCACCATAAGGAATTCCGGGCACCACCACTTTTTCGTTCTTCCCTCTAAAAATACGGGTGAGTCTCTTCCGGCGGCGCCGCGTTCTGCTAAAGTTTAGCTTCGCCGTTTCGCGGCGGCAGGAAAATGGGGAGGGAATATATGGAGTCAAAAGCTGTAGGCATGATCGGACTGGGAATCATGGGATCGGCGATGTCGTCCAGCCTGCTTCGCGCGGGATACAAGGTTCTGGGCTACGACCTGGCGCCACAGCGCCTCCGGGACCATCGCAAGGCCGGCGGCGCCGTCGCGCGCAGTTGCCGGGATGTGGCCAAGGCCTGCGACATCATCATCACCTCCCTGCCGTCTTCCGCGGCGCTGCTGGACACGGCCGCGGAACTCGCCAAAGCATCGCGCGCCCATCAGATTGTCATCGAAACCAGCACGCTGCCCATTGCCGTCAAGGAAGAGGCGCGCAAACTTCTCGCGAAGCGCGGCACGATTTTTCTGGATTGCACGCTCAGCGGAACAGGTGCGCAGGCGCGCAACAAGGACCTGGTGGTGTACGCAAGCGGTGACCGCAAGGCCTGTCTGCGCGTCGCCCCAGTGCTGGAAGGTTTTTCGCGCGCCCATTACTACGTGGGAGCGTTCGGAGCGGGCTCGAAAATGAAGTATGTCGCGAATCTTCTGGTGGCGATACACAACGTGGCCGCCGCCGAGGCCATGGTGCTGGCCATGAAATCGGGACTCGACCCGGCGATGGTCTACCAGGTGATCGCCGACGGCGCGGGCAGCTCGCGCATGCTGCAGGTCCGCGGCCCCATGATGGTGAAAGGCGATTACTCCGACGCGACAATGAAAATGCAGGTCTGGCAGAAAGACATGACCATCATCGGCGACTATGCGCGAAAGATTGATTGCCCCACGCCCCTGTTTTCGGCCAGCGCGCCGATTTATACCGCCGCGATGGCCATGGGCCGCGGAGCGGAAGACACCGGAGTGGTATGCGCGGTCCTGGAGCGAATGGCGAACAACCCGCGCCAATCGAAAAAGCATCTCGCCAAGCCTCGCAGGAAGTAGCAGACACGCCGCGGCCGCCGATGCAGTGCATTCAGATATTGCATGACCATTGGCCAGCCACTTGGTTATGATTCATGATTCGCGGGAACCCTGACAGCAGGGCTTCCGCAAAACGCTGCGGGCCGGAAAACACGCTCGCGACACTTGACCGGTAAAGCTGGCACGAAAACGAAATGCACCTGACACCGCGCGAAATCGACAAGCTCATGATCGCCACCGCAGCGGAACTTTCGCGCAAGCGGAGAGCGCGCGGGCTGCGTCTGAATTATCCCGAGGCGCTGGCGCTGATCACGGCGGAAATTCTGGAAGGAATCCGCGATGGCCGCTCGGTGTCCGACCTGATGGAATACGGGGCCACGATTCTCAAGCGGGAAGAGGTCATGGAAGGCGTGCCGGAAATGATCGAGGAAGTGCAGGTGGAAGGAACTTTTCCCGACGGCACCAAGCTGGTAACGGTGCATCATCCGATCCGATAGGCTATCCGATAGGCGATCCGTTAAGCGATCCGAGTGATCACTTGGAAGGCATTCGATATGATTCCCGGCGAATACAAACTGGCGCAAGGCGATGTGATCGCGAATCAAGGGCGGCGCGAAACGGAATTGGAGGTGGCCAACTCGGGCGACCGCCCCATCCAGGTGGGTTCCCACTTCCATTTTTTCGAAGCCAACCGCGCGCTGCGCTTCGACCGCGCGGCCGCCTTCGGCATGCGTCTGAATATTCCGGCGGGAACCGCGGTGCGGTTTGAGCCCGGCGATTCGAAAACAATTTCACTGGTCGAAATCGGCGGCTCCAGGGAAATCCATGGCCTGAACGGCCTGACCAACGGACCAGCCAACGCTGCCACGAAGCAGGCGGCGCTGAAACGCGCCACCGAACAGGGTTTTTAAGGGGCTTTTGAAACATTTTCGAAGGGTCGCACACACATGAGCCTGAAAATTCCGCGCCGCCAATACGCCGACCTGTACGGGCCAACCACGGGCGATCGCGTCCGCCTGGCCGACACGGAACTGTTCATTGAAATCGAAAAAGATCTGACCATTCCCGGCGAGGAAGCCAAGTTCGGCGGCGGCAAAGTGATTCGCGACGGCATGGGGCAATCCTCCTCCGCCACGGGCGCGGACGGCGTTCTCGATCTGGTCATCACCAATGCCATGATCGTGGATCACAGCGGCATTTATAAAGCGGACATCGGCATTCGCAACGGCCGGATCGCAGGCATCGGCAAGGCGGGCAATCCGGACGTGATGAGCGGTGTAACGCCCGGAATGGTCATCGGCGCGGGCACCGAAGTGCTCGCCGGCGAAGGAAAAATCGTTACCGCCGGAGGAATCGACGCCCACGTCCATTTCATTTGCCCGCAACTGATCGAGACGGCGCTCTCCGCGGGACTGACAACGCTGATCGGCGGCGGCACCGGCCCCGCCACCGGAACCGACGCGACCACGTGCACGCCGGGCGTATGGAACATGTACCGCATGCTGGAATCCGCGGATGGATTCCCCATGAACCTGGGATTTTTGGGCAAAGGAAATTCTTCGTCTCCTGCGCCGCTGCGCGAACAGATCGAGGCGGGCGCGCTGGGACTGAAGCTGCACGAAGATTGGGGCACGACACCCGCGGCCATCGATTGCGCGCTCTCGGTGGCGGAAGAATACGACGTGCAGGTAGCCATCCACACGGACACGATCAACGAAGCCGGGTTCGTGCAGGATTCGATTCGCGCGTTCAAGGGCCGCACGATCCACACGTATCACACCGAAGGCGCCGGAGGCGGCCACGCGCCGGACATCATCAAGGTGTGCGGCGAGGCGAATTGCCTGCCATCATCCACCAATCCCACCATGCCGTTCACGGTGAATACGCTCAACGAGCATCTGGACATGCTCATGGTTTGCCATCACCTGAATCCATCGATTCCCGAAGACGTGGCGTTCGCCGAATCGCGCATCCGCGCGGAGACGATTGCCGCCGAAGATGTGCTGCACGATCTGGGCGCGATCAGCATGATGTCCTCGGATTCGCAGGCCATGGGCCGCATCGGCGAAGTCATCACACGCACCTGGCAAACCGCGGACAAAATGAAGCGCCAGCGCGGGCCGCTGCCGGGAGAAAAATCCGGAAGCGATAATCTGCGCGTGCGGCGGTACATCTCGAAGTTCACCATCAACCCCGCGATCGCGCACGGCATCGCGGGCGAGGTCGGCTCGGTGGAAGCGGGAAAGCTCGCGGACCTGGTGCTGTGGAAGCCCGCGCTGTTCGGCGTCAAGCCCGAAACGATCGTCAAGGGCGGAATGATCGCCTGGTCGGTGATGGGCGACGCGAACGCTTCGATTCCCACGCCGCAGCCCGTGATTTACCGGCCCATGTTCGGCAGCTTTGGCGGAGCGCTGCATTCCACTTCGCTGACGTTTTTATCCAAGGCCGCGGTGAAGGCGGGAGTCCCCGGCAAGCTTGGCCTGAAAAAAACCGCCGTCGCCGTGAGCAAGTGTCGCGGCCTCACCAAGCGGGACATGATCCACAACGATGCCTTGCCTCACATGGAAGTCGATCCGGATACCTACGAAGTGCGCGCCGATGGCATACTTCTCACCTGCGAGCCGGCGCAAATCCTGGCCATGGCGCAGCGCTATTTTTTGTTTTAGGCGATCGGGCTTCCCGTTTGCAGGATGGCGCTGCGATGAGCCGCGGCGCGGGGCCCGCGGGATGAAAAATGTGGGGCCACACACTCATTATCGACACCCCGATTCCTCCGGCAAGCCCGGACGATTTGCGGGCGAAGCAGGAAGACAAGCTCGTTCTCGCCTGGGAGCAGCGCCGCTGGGCGCGCGGGCGATTCACGACGGCCAAGGGCCGGAAAATCGGCATCGCCCTGCCCACCGGCTCAGTGCTGGCGCCGGATTCGATTGTGTGGGTCGGCCCCGAATGGTATTTGCGAATCGAAGCCGCGGCCGAAGCGGTGCTTGAAATTCTTCCGTCCGACTGCGCGCAGGCCGTAAAGATCGCGTTTGAAGTCGGCAACCGGCATTTTCCCCTGGCCCTGCGGGAGAACAGGATCCTGGTGCCGGATGACACGGCCATGGTCCGGCTGATGGACCGGCTGGGCGCGCGGTGGGAGCGAAAGCAGACCGTATTCGATCCCATTGGAAACACACAATTGCATGCACATGGATAGCTTTCTCAGCCTGCTTCAATTTTCCGACGGCCTCTTCCCTGCGGGGGCTTACGCGCACTCGTTCGGCCTGGAATACTACGTGCAATCGAGCGGCGTGACCAACGCGGCGGGAGTGGAAGGGTTTCTTCGCGCGCACCTGGAAAGTTCCCTGGCTCCAACCGACGCGGTGGCGTTGCTGTGCGCGCGGCGCGCGGGAAAAGTGGGTGATCTGCCGGCATGCATCGCCCTGGATGAAACGCTGGACGCCATGAAAGCCGCCGGCGAGTTGCGCGACGCCAGCCGCCAAATGGGGCGGCAGACGCTGCGCGTCGCCAATCACATGCCCGGCCAGCCATTGCTCGCGCAATACGGCCAGGCCGTGGCCCAGGGCCTCGCGCCCGGCCACCATCCCGTGGTTTTCGGAATGATTGGAGCGGCGATGCAGTGGCCCGCGCAGGAAATGACGGGGGCCTATCTGCATTCCTTCAGCGCCGCTCTGGTTGGCGCGGCGCTGCGCCTGATGCCGCTCGGGCAGCTCGCCGGGCAGCGCATCCTCTGGAACGTGCACCCGCTCATCGCAAAACTTGCCGGTGAAGCGCAAGGCAAGACGCAGGAAGAGATGTGGTCGTTTGCCCCGGCCCTGGAAATCGCCAGCATGCGGCACGCGTCGCTGGAAGCGAGGCTGTTCCGGTCATGATTTCCAAACCGTTAAAAATCGGGATTGGCGGGCCCGTGGGATCGGGAAAGACGGCGCTGGTCGAATCGCTCTGCACGCGCCTGAAATCCGGTTATCAACTGGCCGTGATTACCAACGACATCTACACGCGCGAAGACGCGGAATTTCTCACGCGGCGCGGTGTGCTTTCCGCCGACCGCATTGTGGGCGTCGAAACGGGGGGATGCCCGCACACGGCGATCCGCGAAGACGCTTCGGTGAACCTGGAAGCCTCCAGCGCGCTCCTACAGCGTTTTCCGGACCTGGATATTCTGTTCATCGAAAGCGGCGGCGACAACCTGGCCGCCACGTTCAGCCCGGAACTAGTGGACGCGACCGTGTACGTCATCGACGTGGCCGAGGGCGACAAAATCCCTCGAAAAGGCGGGCCCGGCATCATGACGTCGGGTATTCTGGTGATCAACAAGATTGATCTGGCGCCGCACGTCGGCGCCGACCTTGCCGTAATGGATCGCGACGCCAAACGCATGCGGGGAGAGAGGCCATACGTCTTCACCAATCTCAAGACCGGCTCCGGAGTGGACACCATTGTCGAATGGATTCGCCACTCCCTGCTGTTTGAATAGCGAACCGGCGAGCGGCCGGAATACGGAGCGCGTCGGGCGCGACGGATTTCTACGCCTGCAGTTCGAGCGGCGCGGCGCGCGGACGGTTCTGGCGCAATCGCGTTTCACGCTTCCCCTGCAGGCGCTCACGCCGCTCTCGCTGGACGACGGCACTTCCTACCTGATGCTGCTGAATCCCACGGGCGGAGTTTTGGGCGGCGACCACCTGGTCACGGAAATCACGCAAACTGCCGGGACGCGCGTCTGTTTGACCACTCCTTCGGCGACCCGCATCTACCGGACCTCGCGGCAACCGGCGATTCTGGACACCGTGATTCGGCTGGAAAAAGAGGCCACGCTGGAATATCTTCCCGACCACGTGATTCCGCATGCGGGCTCCGCTCTGCGCCAATCCTTGCGCCTGAAAATGGCTGCGGGGAGCCGCGCCATACTTCTGGATTCGATGGCCTGCGGGCGCGTGGCTCACGGCGAGCGGTGGGCGTTCTCGGAAATGGATTCCCGCATCGAAGTGCGCGTCTGCGGCAAGCCGGCATTCCTCAATCGAACTAAAATCGATCCGGCCGCGCGACGGCCCCAGCAGACGGGATTGATGGAGGGATTCGATTACATGGCGTGCCTGGGGATATTCGCGGAGGGTCTCGATACCTGGCATTCCGTAGCCGCCGCCTTGAATGTAGAATTGGAGAGCGAACCGCGGATCCGGGGCGGGGTGAGTCTGTTTTCCCGGGGCGGCTGCATCGTGCGTTATCTGGCGCGCTCCGCTTCGGACATGACTCGCATGAACAGAAAACTCTGGGATGCGTCGCGCGAACTGGTGCTGCAGCTTCCCGCTTTCGATCACAGGAAGTATTGAGGATGGGATTGCTCAGCTGGACAGGGTTTTTCTCCGGTTGCATTTTGCCTGTAGAACATTTGAACCGGACAGGCTGAAGCCTGTCCTACCTAAGGCGCGCCGGAAGAATCGTCGAAACCGAAGGTCGAGGACGAAGAATTATGGCCACCATGCTTGCCGTCGTGCTGCTGGGATTTTTTCTCGGGATGCGGCACGCCACCGATCCGGATCACGTCGTGGCCGTAACCACGATCGTCAGCCGCGAACGCACGATCCTGCACGCGGCCGTGATCGGCGCGCTTTGGGGATTGGGGCATACGTTCACGATCCTGGTGGTCGGCTCGGCGATTATCCTGTTCAAATTAACGATCCCCGCGCGAGTCGGCCTGACCATGGAACTATCAGTGGGCTTCATGCTGATTCTGCTGGGCCTGCTGAATTTAACGGGCGTGATGCGGCGCGCCATGGAATGGATCACGGCGCGCGGGTTTGGTTCCGGAGCGCATTCGCACGTAATTATGGGGCGGCGGATGGTGCATACGCACGATGAGGATGGCGAACCGGCACCCGCGCGATCCCGTTTCAGCTGGCTTCCCCAGTCGTGGAGAAAGCTGGGGGCGTTTCACGCCCTGCGCCCGCTGCTGGTGGGAATTGTGCACGGCCTGGCGGGATCGGCGGCAGTGGCTTTGCTGGTGCTGGCGACCATCCCCCGGCCCTCGTGGGCCATCGGCTATCTGCTGGTTTTCGGGCTGGGCACCGTTGCGGGAATGATGCTGATTACAGCGGTGATCGCGCTGCCCTTTGCCTACACGGTGCGACACTTCGTGCGATTAAATCACGGCCTGGCGATGGCTTCCGGGCTGCTCAGCCTCAGCTTTGGATTGTTTTTGTGCTACCAGATCGGTTTCGTCGATGGACTTTTCAAGAGCCACGTGGTTTGGATTCCGCACTGAGAAGCCACCTCATAAATGTGCTTTTTGTGGGTTGTAAATGTGCTTTGTGGGTCGCAGCTTCAGCCGCGACATCAAAACCACAACAAGAGCGGGGCTTAAGCCCCTGAAGTGTGGAGCATGCACCGCCCGTGAACATTTAAGAGATCGTTTCTAGTTTGCAAAGCGAGATTGGGCGGCGCAGTCAGCAAGGCTGGCGCTTGGGAAGCGCCGGGGAACAAGCAGCTTATTCACGACTTTTGCGGTGCATTTTCAGGGAAGGTGTTTATGGCCGACGCTATCGTATTGATTGACGATCTCTTTTTTCAGGCCAAGCTGCACGAAACGGCCAAGCTGACCGGAGCGGTTCTGGAAACCGTGACGACGGGCGAGCAACTGCTGAAGTCGGCGGCGGCAAACCCCGCGGCGCTGATTATTGTCGATTTGAACGCGCGGCAGGGAGCGCTCGCAGCGATCGAGCAACTCGGCAAATCCGGCAGTCCAGGCAACCCCCGGAGGGTGATTGCCTTTCTATCTCATGTGCAAGCCGATTTGGCGGAACGTGCGCGCGCCGCGGGTTGCCGGGAAGTGATGCCCAGATCGAAATTCACTCAAAATCTCGCGGAAATTCTGCGCGGAGCGAAATCGTGAATCAGGAAACATTTACGGCCGGCCGATGGGCGCGGCTATGCTGCGGATTGTTGGCGCTGGTTCTGGCCGGCACATTTTCCGCGGCCAATGCGGGCGCGCAGCCGGCCCCGGAATCCCCCTCGTCGGCGCTGACCGATGCGCTGACGGCAGCCTGCCGCCAGGACGACGTCGCCTTTGCGAACACGCTGACCGCGGACAATGCCACGGCCTACCGCGCTCTTCCCGCGCCGCAACGCACCGCGATGATGAAACGATTCGTGCTGCTCGAAGATCCCGGCCGTCCTCTGCTCTCCACCAGCACGTCCGGCCACACGATCGTGAGTTGCCAAAGCCCGGGCCTCACCACGGAAATGCGTTTTGGCCAGACGCGATTGCGGGACAATCTCGCATTCATCCCGATGGAAATTCCGCTTTCCAATGGACCCTCCAGGTCCATCACGTTCGGACTGGTGCGCGAAGACGGAAACTGGAAACTGCTTTCGGTCGGACTGGTCCTGCTCGATATTCCCATGATGGCCAAGCAATGGGAACAGGCGGATATGGACGCGCGTGAGGACAACGCCATCGCCGATTTGCGCGCGCTGGCCGCGGCGCTGCAGACCTACCGCAACGCGTACGGGAAATTGCCGGATTCGCTCGCCACACTGGGACCCGCGCCACCGGGGGGAGTTTCCATCGATCAGGCCGGCCTGGTCGATGCGGACCTGGCCGCCGGAAATAAGGACGGCTACTCCATCCGCTATACCGTCGTGCCCGCGGCCGGCAATCAGACGGCGGAAGACGCCAATCAGGCATCCACGTTCAGCCTGTCGAGTTCTCCCAAAGAATATGGCAAAACCGGCCGTCGATCTTTTTTCCTGGATTCGACGGGAATCCTGCGCGGCGCCAATAAACAGGGCGGCGTGGCGACTTCCACCGACCCTCGAATCGGCCCTTCCTGAACCCCGGACGTTTTCATCACACACGCCGAAGTTTCCGCTTGCAGCCGCTGCGGAGGAGAGTAACAATGGATCCGCCACTTCCAATACTTGCGCACCGGGTTTTGCGAGAACGTTTACTGGCCCAATACAACCGCGCAAACGGCGACCTGCGAAGTGACGCATCCAATGTCCGAATCTACAGACAAGTCTTTGACTGTGTGGCCGGGATCCAGTACGGATTCCGTACAAAAAACCTTCGATCCCGAACGGCGTACCGCCCATCGGTTCCCCTGTACGTTTGCGGCAAAAGTGACCGAATTGAGTTCGAAAACTTCAGTGACCGGGCGCAGCGCGGATATGGGTCTTGGCGGATGCTATATCGATACGATCTCCCCCTTCAGTACGGGCGCCAAGGTGCAACTTCAACTGGAGCACGGCGGGCGTGTTTTTGAATCCGAAGCCGTGGTGGCGTATTCCCACACATCGATGGGAATGGGCGTGGCGTTCACAAACGTCAAACCCGAATATCAAACTGTTTTGAAAACCTGGGTAGACGAATTAAGCGGCGAAAAGTTGCCTGAACAGGAAACA
>Ga0307373_10013829_pt1 | contig 11215 bp, 11 predicted proteins | sample OX2MG_FD_202534 | JGI IMG/M metagenome (GOLD analysis project Ga0307373, IMG submission 202534) | Soil microbial communities from Risofladan, Vaasa, Finland - OX-2 | ecosystem: Environmental > Terrestrial > Soil > Coastal area > Acid sulfate soil | place: Finland: Risofladan, Vaasa | collected... | reverse complement strand
AAGCGAATTCACAGCGTGACCGGACTTCTCCATGGCGCGGAAGGACTGCTCGTCGCGGCCGAGCTGCATCTTCTGCTCGAACCGGCTGTGTTGTTCGACGAGCGAGACCTGCGGGCCGTCCCAGGGTGGCGGCGCGGCCGGTCCCGGTGAGCGCATCGCGGAGAGGACGTTGACCAGCGCGCCGGCCCCGCGGGTGATGGTTTGCTGGGCTTGTGCGCGTTGCGCCTGCTGAGGCGGCGGGGCCGCCGCTTGCGCGGCCGTCGTCTGTTGCCGGTAGCCGGACGGCTGGCCGGCTCCCTGGGCGGGCCCGCTTGCGGTTGGCGTCTGGTCTTGCGCTCCCGTTGGCTTTGTCGTCTGCGCCATGGCCGCAGGATCGGCGGCCCCTGGCGATGCGGCTGGCGTCTGTGGGGCCAGCCGCACACGGTTTTCGAGGACGTCGATTTCGCTGCGGATTTCGGGCGTATCCTGATGCGGTTCTCGCCCGATCTTTAACGCTCTGGACCGGATGTCGGCGACAAGCTTGCTGTCTGTGATCGTCGCTGCGGACTGCAAGAGCGCCTGCATCCGGTCGTTCTTCAAGCCCGGGGCGGTCCGCGCCAAACGCGTCAGTTCCTCCCGGAGCGGCTGGCCGAGGGCCACGGGACGGAGCAGCTTCTCCGCGTCCTGGAGAGCGTAAGCAACCCGCGTCCGAAACCGGAGGTCTTGCAGCCGGCCTGGCGTGCTGGACTGCTCGGCGAGGTGTCCGATGGTATTCGCGAGGCGTGGATCCCTGACGCTGATGTGGCTGCGGGCGCCTTCCAGGCGCTCGATCAGCTCCTTCATCGGATCCTGGGGCTTGGCGTCTTCCGGCTTGCCGGCTTCGGGCTTGCTGTCGTTCGTGTTTGCCCTGGCCCCGGCGACCTTGGCGGCCTCCTGCCGGGAGACATCCGGTTGCTTCGATTCCGGTGTGGTGGGTGAGCCGTCCGGCATTGTCTGTCTCCTGTCTAGTTCGCGGCGATCGAAGGGGTCGGCATCTGGATGGCCGGCGGGAAGTTGTGCTCGGTGGAAGCGGCGAGATTGGTGGCGTTGGCGCTCGCGTTCAGCAGCCCGAGCCGGTAGTTCTGCAGCGCAAGATAATTGCTGACCGCAAGTTCGAGCGCGATTTCGCGCTGGACCGATGCCGGCGGCATGGCCTGCAGCTGGGCGGCCCAGTTCACATCGCTGTAGCGGCGATCGACATCGAGCGTCAGCGCCTGCAGCCACGATCCCGTCTTGACCCGGGTCATGCCCTCGTTCTGCATCTGCTGCTGCTCCTGGGCAGTCAGCGGCACCGATGGCGCCTGGGTCGAGATGACGTAGTCGAGCACGTTGTGCGCGAGCGACATCCGCGCATTGTATTCCCGCCGTCGCGCCGCTCCGTCCTGCCCCTCGGTGGAGGTGAGCTGATCGCCACGCAGCGCCGCCGGCACGATCGGCTGGATCAGGTTCGTCACGTAGTCGTTGGCGGCATCCACGCCCCGCTGACCGTTGTACGTGCCGGTGCCGAACAGGCTGGTCGCCCGCTGGTCGGCATTGGGTTCTGCCGAGGTGGTGCAGAGCCCGGCATTGCTTTCGGTCTGCGAGCAGTAGCGCGCCGCGTGCAGTTGCCAGAGCGCCTGGACGCCCTGGGCCGAGCCGTAGAAGGAGGGTGTTCCGGGATCGGCTTCGCCGCGTGGATCACTGACACCCTCGATCCCGGTTCCGACCTTCCAGGCCTGTCCCTGGGCGACATCGATCGTCTGGCCGTTGTCGAGGGCCGCGCATTGGACCGGGCTGGTGGTCTGCTCGTCGCGGATCTGCGCGTTGCGCATGTCGCGGTCGAAGCGCGCCATGGCGGTGTTGGAGGCGTCGGCGATCTGCTGCTGGGCGCCGACGGTTGCCTTGCTGTAATTGGCCTCCTGGGTGAACCCTTCCTGCAGCAGCTGCTGGACGGTGCCGAAGGCGCCATTGCCGAGCAGGCTGCCGATCGGACCTTTCAGCCCCAGCTCGTTCTGCACACTGCTCAGCGTGCTGTTCACCGAGTCCATGACGCTTCTGATCGCGTTGGTGATCGCGATCAGCGTCGGATCGATAACGGGCCAGTCGGCGCGCGCCGGGGTGGCACCGAACAGCGCGGCGCCGACCACGACACCGAGCGCTGTCGCGGCGAGGAGCGATGCTCTTCTCATGGGTCTTTCCTCACCAAAGGCCGCCGGTGGTTGGCAGCGTGTATCCCGTTGGCCCTGTCCCGGAGCCGTTGACGTACATGCCGCCGCTGCCGTTGCCCCCAATACCGATGGTGCCGATCCGGGGGCCGCTGCCGCCGAAACTGAGGCTCGGGCAGAACGAGCCGCCGCCGAGACCGCCGAAGAAGCCGAGGTTGAAGCCGCTGAGGGTGAGCCCGCATTGCGCGCTGCCGAGCAGACTGCTCCAGGTGGATTGCACCGTGTTGCATATCTGCCCCTCGACATCCTGCAGCAGGGTGGTCGGGTCGAGCAGATTGGTGACCAGATTCAGGCCGACGCCGTTGAAGAAGTTGCTGAGACAGGTGAGCGAGGTGACGCTCTTCGGCGGGTTTATGCTCTGATCGTCGGCCGCGATCCGCGCCTGCATGCCGTTGGCGGCGGCCTGGGTGATGGCGGCGCAGCCGGCACTTCCGGTTGTCGTCTGGGCCAGTGCCGCGCACGGAGCCAGCCCGCCGAGTGCGACGGCCAGGATGAGGTGCTTCCCGCGCATCAGGGTGCCTCCGCCGGGATCGCGCGACAGGCTGCTTCGAGCATTTCGATGCGCTCCTTCGCAAAAATGCGGCCGATCAGGATCCGCCGATTGAGCTGCTGGATGGCGGCTCGGAGGGTCTGCCCGGCTCCGGTGCCGTCCGGTTCCAGCAGCGCGGCGATCAAGGCCCGGCGTTCCGGGAAGTCAGGCTCGGTCAGCCAATCCAAGGTTCGCAGCAACCGGCATCCGCCGAGCTGGGCGAGGATCGACCGGAGGTCGTCACGCACCGGGTCGGAGTGCAGCCGCGCGGAGAGCCCTGCCGGATTGCGGTCCCGGCTGTTGTCCAGGCTGGTGCCGAGCAGAAGGAGGCCAGCTTCTACGGCGTCGTCCCGTTCGATCGGGCGGATCGCGTGGCGCAGGCCAGCCGGCAAGGCGGGCTCTTTCTGGTCGAGCCACGCCGTGACGGCTTGGATGCTGAGGTCGGGCATGTCGGCTCCGCTGAAGGCTGCGGGGCAGGATGGGATGGCCACGCGCGAATGCGCGCGGGCTTAACGGCTGATGGTGACTTCCTTCCGATGAACGATCAGATGCAGGCCGAGCGGCCGGACGGTATCGCGCAGGACCGCGTTCCAGGGGCGGCCACCGTTCCAGTCGATCAGGGCGGCCGGATCGGCGCCGGTTCCGAACGTCACCTTCACCTTCGGGGGAACGATCTGGCGCACGGCAAAGGAGAGCGGGATCTGGTGGCCAAAACCGCGAACTGTGGAGAACCTGGGCGGTGCGTGCCAGACGATTGGCGTCGCAGCGCCCCGGTTCGGCGGTCGCGGTGTACCTGTTGATCGCTGCCCAATCGGTTCCACGGGCGTTGGAGCAGATGGCGAATCTTCGTGGAGCACAATAAAGTCAGCGTGAGCGCCCACCGTCGCGCCGACCAGGCCGACAAGAACCAGCGCTGGGAGAGTCCGCATATGCACCTCCGGTCCGGCATCCGAGTTTCCAGGCCGCCAGCGCGAATGGGCGCACGTCATCTCGTTATGAACCGGCGTTGCCCCGCTTTCGCTCGAATCTTACGATCCAGTTCGTGATCTGGACGCACGCGGGAGTCGCCCATCGGGCGGCGCGGTAGTGATCCAGGGAGGTTCTTGAATGACGAGAAGGCCGAAGGGCCCGGATGAGGACGTGGGCGACCGCGACGAGCTGTTGGAGGCTGTCGGCGCGAGACTGCGGGAAGCCCGCCTGAAAGCCGGTATGACGCAAGGGCAGCTCGCCGAGAAAGTGGGAACCAGCCAGTCTTATGTCTATCTGGCTGAAACCGGCGGTCAGAATCTCACGCTCAAGGCGCTGCACCGTCTGGCGACTGCGCTGGGATCCGGTCTTCGGGATCTGCTTCCGGCAGAGGTTGACGCTCCTGTATCGGACGCCGCGGTTGAGCGGCTCTGTTCGGCCTTGGAGCGGTTTGCGGATGCTGTCAAACTCCATCGCGATCAGGAGGGCACGCTCCTCAAGGAGATCGACCGCATGGGCGTGCTGAGGGATCAGGTGGCAAGATTGCTCTCGAAAAGGAGGCAAGAGCACTGACCGTCCGGGAGGCCGAGTCCACAAACATTTGGTCGTGAGCCAAGTTTGAACAGCCTGTTACACTTCATTCAGAGTTTTTTCGTGACATACACCTAATACGGTGTATCTAATCTGCTTCGGTTGCCCAGCCGGAGTGGATTTGCATTGTTGCGGGTCGAACGATCATCGGAGCATTCAGCCGGACCTGGTCGCGCAGGCCTGTTCGTTGTCCCCCTGGCGGCAGCGCTCTCGCCGCTCGACTACGTGCTGGCCGGCATGGTCGCCGCCGGCCTGGGGATCGAGGCGCTCTGCCTCTACCTTGGCCTCGCGCGAACGGCGCTGTTCGAGCGCATCGTCGCCCTTGGCCTGCTGACGCCGCATGACCGACAGCTGCGGCGCCCGGGCGGGAAGCGGCCCTGGCTCGCCGGTGAGGTGCATGAGCTCATCCGCCTGTGGGTCTCCGGCGTCCGGGTTGTCTGCATCGCCGATTGCCTCGGCCGGTCGCCTGGAGCCGTCTGGTCGAAGGCGCGCCGGCTTGGATTGCCGAAGCGGGATCGCAGGAAGTTGGTCCGGCTGGAGCCGATCTCGCGGCCGGCGGCGGATCCCGAGCCGGCTACTCTTGTGCGCGATTTCGTGGCCCCTGCCGCTCACGAAGCGGCGGTTTCCGAGAGCACGTCATCGACCATCGATGCAGTCCCGGCCGCTCCTTCTGCCTCGCTGGCGCCCGCTCCTGTTTCCGAGAACAACGAGGCGACCGGCCAGTTGGCGCTTGCATCTGGCTCTGCGGATCCTGCCGAAGGACGGCAGGTCATCGCAAAGCAAGACGCGGTCAGCGCGGCGGCTGCCCCCGCTGGTGGCGGCCAGCGGCGGAAGCAATCGCGTCCCGGCCAGGTCACATGGTTTCGGGAAGCAGACGAGGAAGTGAGCCTCCGGTGGTGGGCGAATCAGCACCCGATCGACATAGCGCGGGAGATGTCGGAGACGTACATGGAGCTGACGGCAAGCGCGGTCAGTTCCCGGTGCCATCGTCTGCAGCTGCCGCCCCGCTACGGCAACACACTGGTCGCGCATTTCGATCCGAAGGTGGCAGAGTCGACCATCAAGGCCTCCGGCTTCGTGTCCAGGTTTTGCCCAGGCAAGAAGCGGATCTTCTGGACAAAGCCGCGCTGGGGGCAACGATTCTGCCCCGAATACAGACGCAGCAAGACCTTTCAGGATCGCGCTGGGGGAATCGATCAATGCTACGCCTGATCACGCCCGTGCAGGCGGTTCTTTTCACGCGTGCTGCTGAGCGTCTGCAAGCGATCGACCATGTCATGCCTACCGAGAACCGGCGGTTGTCATTGTCACAGGCGTCCGGGCAGGCTTGCCACGGCGTTTCAGCGTAGGCGGAGCCGCGTATCGAAGCGATTTGTTCCGGCTGACCCTCCCGGCCCGCATACGGGCAACGATCCCATCCTTGCCCTCTATGCCAATTACTCAGAAGTCGGTAAATAGGGCGACACGTGGTCGCCAAAACCCCAATTCCTGGCTAAGGTTTTCTGCCTCGCCGTCGGCCTACTTGCCACCTGCTGAGTATTTCTCTTCGGCGCAGGTCATGCACGCGCGCACTCATGCAGCATGAGAGAAGTTCGTGGCCGAAGCGCCGTCGTTGCCGGCACCCTTCGGGCAGATCCACTGGACGGCAGGAATTGGAGGGGCCGCCCGACACACTCCGCACAGTTTTCGTCCGTTCGCACGGGGTGGCGCCGGCGCTTTGCTGAGCGGGCGCGTTTGCGATCGTCTTTCGGGGGAGCGAAGGTCTGCATTTTCCAGCAGCAATCGCGAGTCTGGCCGCTCTGCCCGAGACTGTGATTTTTCTGTGACCCCTGGAGCGCGTGGCCGCCGTGTCGATTCAGGGCGCGGTTTGCCCCGGGGAGACGGGCGGCCTGCGGCCGGTTGCTGGACAATCTTCGACCGGTGCAAGTCGGAGGTTTTGGCTGCCGCCATTCGCGCGTGAGGGTCTCAGGATGCGGCCATGCAGAACCAGCACGCGGCGGTCATGCGCAGACTCTCGGACCCGGACTTCCAGGCCTCTCTCGTCAACCGATGCATCGCCCTGGCGCTCGGGGTGTCCGCCCTGCTGGTCGCGTTCGTGGCCCACGATGCCTATGTGTGGACCCATCCGCCCGCGCCTCGGTATTTCTTCATCGACGGCAAGCATCCACCGCGGCCAGTGACGGCGCTCGGCAGCCCGATCGTGGACGACACGGAGCTGCTGGATTGGACCGTCAAGGCAGTTCTGGCCGCCTACAACGTCAACTATCATGACTACCCCGAGCAGCTGACCGCAGCCGGCCGGCGCTTTACGCCGCACGGCTGGAGCACCTTTGCGACCAGCTACATCAAAGGCGGCAATTTCGCCGAGATGAAACACGCCATGCTGCTCTGCTACGCGCAGGCGCAGCGCGCCGCGATCATCCGGCAGACCAGCATCGTGGACGGCGCACTCGCCTATCAGATCCAATTCCCGCTGGTGCAGACCTGCCAGAACACCAACCAGCAGAGCACGCAGAACATGGTGATGACAGCACTCGTCGTCAGGACGAACTCGAATGACCATCCCGATGGCCTGGCCGTCGACCAGCTTGTCGCAACGGCCCATTAGCAGGAGATCAAAGCCGTGCTCTCACGAGCAGCTCTCGTCGCGCTCATCGCCTGCATGGCCGCCCCATGCCAGGCGCGTGCGCAACAACTGCCGAATCAGCAGCGGGGTGGCATCGCCGGGCAGAATCCGCACGATGCGATCCCGCTGACGCCGGACATGATCCGCCAGCTCGGCAAGCGCTATGGCGAGACCAGGCGAGCCGAGGAACAAGCGGTCACGCAGATCGCTGCACCCGTGAGCCGCCGCATCAACGTGTCATTCGTACCCGGTCAGGCGACCAGCATCATCCAGACCGTCAAGGGCTATCCGACGGCGCTGTCGTTCTTCGACAACACCGGGCAGCCCTGGCCGATCCAGTGGGACACCAACAGCAACCCGGCAGCTGTCGCTGGCGCCACGAACTGCAACGCCAGCCCGAATGCGGGCGGGCCGGCGGTCGCCGCCGTCGGCTTCTATGTCTGCACCCCGGTCAAGGGGAGCAACGTGCTGGAGATCACGCCGATGTCGCTGCAGCCGCGCGGCGGCCTCCTGGTGACACTGCAAGGCGCGCCGAAGCCGATGAGCTTCCTGCTGATCGGCGGCGGGGGCCGCTACGACGCCGATCTGAGCGTGCAGGTGGCCGATCGCGGGCCGAATGCGAAGGTCCAGATCGTCACCCAGCCCGACGCGCCGGATACCGGTGCGCCGTTCCTGACCGGGATGCTCGATGGCGTGCCGCCCGCCGACGCGACGCCGCTGTCTGTCACCGGCGTGTCGCCCGAGGACCTGCGCGCCTGGCGGCTCGGGGACCGCGTCTATCTGCGCACGCGCTACACGCTCCTCTCGCCGGAATGGATCGCGTCCGAGAGCGGCGAAGGCGGGCTCACGGTCTACGCCGTTCCGTCCACGCCCGTCGTGCTGCTCTCCGCCCATGGCCGCACGGTCTCGGCCTCGCTCAAGGATCCATAGAGATGCCCGGTTTCGTGTCGCGGCTTGTGCTGCCCGCCGCCCTCAAGGCCAGCCTCTTCAGCCGCGCCAGCCGGGCAGGTCCGCGGCGACTGGTGGTGATCACCTGCATCGGGCTTGGCATGCTGGCGCTGCTGATCGGCGTTTCGATGATCAGTTATCGGCCACCGCCGCAGTCCGTCGCGGCGAAGATGCCGCCGGTCAACCCGCTGCCGGGTGGCACGCACAGCGACCCCGAGCAGAACGCGTTGCTGCTGCGCGACGCGCAGGAGCACGCGGCACAGGCACTCAAGAGGCGCCAGTCCTATACGCCACCGATGCCGGCCAGCCAGCTGATGGCCCCACGGCCCGTGGTGCAGCCAGCCGATCCGACGCCGACCGCACCGGTACAGCGCCATGCACCGGTCGTCGTCACCGCGCCACGGCCAGTCCCGGTGCCGGCAGCCTATACGCCGCCGGCCGTAGTCCATGCCCAGCAAGTCGCAGTACCGGATCCGCAGCCCGGGCGGGACTATCGCCAGGCCGCGCAGCTCTTCCAGGCCTGGAATACGCCTGCGCCGCGGACCAATGTGGTGCTGCCGCCCGACACCGGTACGGACAGTCAGGGCAGCGGCCGGCGACCGGGCGTCACCGCGGAGGCACGCAATATCACCCGGAACGCGGGACCCCCGGTGACGCACGCATCCACGGCCTCTGGCCCCGATGGTCAGAATACCGGACAGGTGCTGGTTCCGGCCGGCCGGGGTGTCTATGCGCACACCGTGCTGGCGGTGAATTCGGACACCGGCGGGCCGATCGTGCTGCAGGCGGATTCCGGCCCGCTGGCCGGCGACCGCATGATCGGCAATTTCAGCAAGAGCGGCAGCGACCGTCTCGTCGTACGGGTCTCGACGATCGAGCACCAGGGCCACATCCTCGACGTCGATGGCATCGTGGTCGCGCCCGACACAATGGAGACGGCGGTCGCGTCCAGCGTCGATGAGCATTATCTGGAGCGCTTTGTGCTGCCGGCCGCGGCGGCCTTCATCCAGGGCCTTGGGCAGGCGATTGCAACGACGACGAACACGCAGACGGTGCTGAGCCCGTTCGGCGGCGCTTCCTATGCGACGCATCTGAACCTGGCGCAGCAGGCCGGTGTCGGCGCGGGTGTGGCGGCAGCGCAGATTGGCAGCGCGTTGAACCAGGAGGCGCCGAAGGGGCCGACGGTCAACCTCGACGCCAATGTGACTGTCGGCGTGATGTTTCTCGGCAACGTCACCACAAAGGGCTGATTCTGGTGACGTCCGTGCGCCATTCGCGCACGGGTGCGCGATGCTGAGCGCAGCAAAATCGGACGGGACTGCCATGGACACCCATATCCTCAACACGCCCGAGACACTGGCTTCCGGCTCGGAACTGGCTCCCGAGGCATGCCTCCCCGGCGAGGGCGCGCCGCCACTCGCAGCAGGGCAGGATGAGCGTCCGCGCTCGTCGATCCCACGCCGGCGCCGTCGGGGTGCTCTGCTGACAACGAGCAGCATTGCGGTGGTGGCGCTCGCTGCCGGCGGCGTATTCCTGATCTCACCGTACAACCACATCGTCCCGATCCACGCGCCACATGTGCAATCCGCCGCGCGCCATGTCGCGGCGCCGGTCGATCTGCCGCCCGCGGGGCCACTGGCCCCGGCGGCCACGCTGGCGACCGCACCCTTGCCGAAGAAGGGCGCGCCGCCGGTTCGCAAGCCGGTTGTCGCGGAGTCGAAGGCGGCACAACTCCGCGAGTTCCAGTCGTACCACATGCCCGGTCCCGGGCATTCGGGAGCGCCGGTGAAGCCGGCGGCGGCACTGTCTGCTCCGCCGGCGTCACCAGCGCCGTCGCCGAGCCGGACCGCCTCGATCGCTCCCCGGGCGGTGCATGAGGTCGGGGTTTCGCCGCCCACGCCTCCGCCGCCACCGATCGTCCCGGTGGGTGGTGACCCGCTCAGCAAGGGCGGCGAAGTAGCGACTCTTGCATCCCCCGCCGCGCCTCCGACGAAGGCAGCGCCGCCAGCGCCTGGTCCCGTCGCGGCGGCGGCGGCTTCCAGCATTGCGGTTGGTGCGCCAGCGACGCCGGCCGCGCATGCCCCGCCGGCTGCTCCGTCTCCTGCGCCCGACCCGGTCGTGGTCGCCACGCATCTCCGGCCGGCCCCCACGACCGAGAAGCAGGAGATCCAGGTCCTGTCGCTGGTGACGCAACTCGGGGCCATCATTCGCGATCAGCGGGCCGAGATCGCCTCGCTGCGTGCCGATCAGCAGAAGACCAGCAGCACGGACGCCGCGCGGCTCGACGATTTCGACCGACGGCTGTCGCTTGCGGAAGCGCGCGGTGCGATCGGGGCCGCGATGGGGGCGGCCAACACTGCAACCTCAACCGCCGCCGCAACGCCGACCATGCCGCCTGCGGCGGCGTCCGCCGGGAAACCATCCGTCCAGCTGACGAAGGCCTCGACCGTCGCGCCTGCGGGATCCGGTCCGCATCGCTATCGCGTTCAGGCCGCATCGCCTGGTCTCGCCATGCTGGCCGAGATCGACCGCGGCGGTGGCGAGGGCGCGCAGCTGCAGGTCGCCGTCGGCGACACCGTGCCAGGCTACGGCAAGGTCACCGGCATCTCGCAGCATGGCACTTCATGGCTGGTGCAGACCGACCACGGCGCCATCCGGTAGCAGGAGCGCACCATGCAAGGCCTGGTCAACTTCGCCTCCGACATCGGCTACGGCCTGGCCACCTTCCTGCCGGCCTTCTGCTACCTCGCCGCCATCGCGCTGTTTCTCTTCGCCGGCTGGGGCTTCTTGCAGCAGGCCCGACCGGACAATCCGTTCCGTGGCCGGCCGTGGATTCCGCTGCTCTCGCTCGTGCTCTGCGGCGTCTTCGCCTCGTTCGATCGCATCCTGACGATGGCGAATGTCAGCGCGGGCTCGAGCCTGCAGGTCTCGCTGGTCGCCGGCCTGACCAGCTACACGCCGACGGTTCCCGGGAGCGGCCTGCTCGGCAACACGCCGGGCGACACCGTGATCAACGTGGTCCAGCTGTTCCAATCGTTCTTCCAGGCGTTTGGCGCGATGGCGTGCTTCTTCGCGGTGCTGGCCTGGCGGTCGGTGATCAACGGCCGGAGCAACCGCAGCCAGAGCGGGTGCGGCGTGCAGTTCGCCTTCGGGGTCATGCTGATCAATGTGCTGACCATCTCGCAATGGCTCGTCACGATCTTCCGGGCATGACCGCGCAGAAAGGCGTGCGCCATTCGCGCGTGCGGCTGCGACGCTCCGCTCCGAGGGAACGGTCCCTCGACTTACCCAAGGAGCATCACGTGAGCCTCACCCTCATCAACACATCCCAGC
>Ga0307373_10013828_pt1 | contig 11215 bp, 11 predicted proteins | sample OX2MG_FD_202534 | JGI IMG/M metagenome (GOLD analysis project Ga0307373, IMG submission 202534) | Soil microbial communities from Risofladan, Vaasa, Finland - OX-2 | ecosystem: Environmental > Terrestrial > Soil > Coastal area > Acid sulfate soil | place: Finland: Risofladan, Vaasa | collected... | reverse complement strand
GGCGAATCTGCCCAAGGACGTGCAAGTGGACGAATCGCGCCTGAAGCGCATCGAGGCCATTATCAATTCCATGACCAACTCGGAGCGCAACGACCACGGCCTGATCGATGGCAAGCGCCGCAAGCGCATCGCCCGCGGCAGCGGCACGTCGGTTCAGGAAGTCAATCAGGTGTTGAAGCAATACCTGCAAATGCGCCAGATGATGAAGCAGTATGGCTCGCTCGCCGCGCAGGGCCGCCTCAAGGGCCTCGGCAAGCTCACCGGCGCGCAGTGACCCCCCCCTCGCCGTCCCCATTTTGGGCGAATCCGGACAAACCCCTGGCCATCGCGGCGCATCTCTATAACTGGGCCGGCTAGGGAACCTTCGATTGCCTGCGGGGGTATCGGAAACGGACAGAACCGGATATAATCTCCCGCAGGAGGAAGTGAATCGTGCTGGCAATTCGCCTGGCTAGGTTTGGCAAGAAGAAACGCCCGTTTTATCGTGTTGTGGTGCTGGACAAGCGCAAACCCCGCAACGGAAGGACTGTCGAGGTTGTCGGGACGTACGATCCGCTGAAGAAGCCGGCGATCGTTACGCTGGACGCTGAGCGCATCAAGTATTGGCTCGGATGCGGCGCGCAACCCAGCGACACTGTCCGCAGCTTTTTGGTAGCCCAAAAAATCGCCTGAGCTTCCCCTCGCTCGAAATGCGGCAGCTCGGGAGAGATCCCGAAGGCCCACGGGATCGGTACAAACGAAAATTCGAGCTGAACCCGCGAATGCGAGTGCTGGAGGGCCCCGTGAAGGACCTTGTAGAAGCGATAGCGAAAGCGTTGGTGGATCATCCCGACCAAGTCCAGGTTCGAGCCGTGGAAGGCGAGCAGGTGACGGTGCTGGAGTTGCGTGTTCACCCGGAAGATTTGGGCAAAGTCATCGGCCGGCAGGGACGCACGGCGAAATCCATGCGTACGATTTTGGGCGCTGCCGGGATGAAGCTCAAAAAGCGCCTGACGCTCGAAATTCTCGAATAGAGTGTTTACAGAACCGTTTACCGGCGTTACCCTCGCGAAACTTCTTCGCCCCCGCGGCCTCCGCGGTGAGGTGGCTGCACAAATCCTGACGGATTTCCCTGAGCGTTTGCCGAGCCTGCGCGAAGTCTGGCTGGCGGGCGCCGCCGGCAATCCGCGGCGCGTCCGCGTGAAAAATTGCTGGCTCTCCACCAGCCGGGGCGGCCAGGCCATCTTCCATTTTGAGGGTGTGGACAGCGTGGAAGAGGCCGAGCCTTTGCGCGGACTGGAAGTGCAGGTGCCGCTGGCCGAGCGAGCCAAACTCGACGCCGGAAATTATTACGTCGCGGATCTGGTCGGCTGCGAAGTGTGGGAAGCGGGCGCGTCCTCGGCGATGGGCACGGTGCGTGACGTGGATTTTCCTGGCGGCGTTCCCCTGCTGGCGGTGAACACCGGCGATGGGGAAGTGCTTGTGCCTCTGGCGGCGGAGTTTTGCACCCGCATCGACGTGCAGGCGAAACGCATTGACGTCACGCTGCCCGAAGGACTGCGGGATTTGAATCGCCGGTGAGTTCCGCCGCGCCGCCGCGATTGCGATACACTAACCCGGCCATGCAGTTTGACATCGTCACAATTTTCCCTGAATTTTTTGCCGGGCCGCTCGATTACGGAATCGTGCGGCGGGCGCGCGAAGCGCGCCTGACGGAAGTGCGCGTGCACGACCTGCGCGCCTTCACGCATGACCGCCATCGCACCGTGGACGACCGCCCGTTCGGCGGCGGCGAAGGCATGGTGCTGAAACCGGAGCCGCTGTTCGAGGCCGTGGAATCGCTGGCCGGTGCGAATCCCGAGACACCGGCGCAAACGGCGATCGTGCTCCTATCGGCATCGGGAAAATTGTTCCGGCAGGAAACGGCGCGCAGATTCGCGCGGCTCGATCGAATTATATTGCTGTGCGGCCGGTATGAAGGCGTGGACGAGCGTGTCGCCGAACATTTGGCAACCGACGAGCTTTCCATCGGCGATTTCGTGCTCTCCGGCGGCGAACTGCCCGCCGCCCTGGTCATGGATGCCGTGACGCGGCTCATCCCCGGCGCCCTCGGCAATGAAGACTCCTCGGTCAACGAATCGTTCAGCGCGACGGAAACGCCGGACGTTCCCGCGCCGCCGGTCGCGTATCACGAAACGCAAATCGCGCGTCACGGCATTCTCGATTTTCCCCATTACACGCGCCCGGCCGAATTTCGCGGCTGGGCGGTGCCGGAAATTCTGCTGGGCGGCAATCACGAGGAAATTCGTCGCTGGCGATTGCAGCAGGCTTTGGAAAAAACCAGGCGAAACCGCCCGGATTTGCTGGCGCCCGAGCCGTCGCGGCCTTGACCGGGGCCTGTGTGATTACGCCCCCAGCGTATTCAGCTCCATCTTGCGGGTGCCGAGCCGCCGCGCCCCTTTTTCGGTTACCACGATGGAGTCACCAAACTCCGCGGGTGTGTGCGTATTCCTGATCGGCACGCTGGGTTTCAAGTCAAATACCATTCCGGCTTGAAACATCAAGTCGTCGCCGCCTTCCATTCTGCCGGGGCCGCAGCGAGGCAGGTCGGCCAGGCCGCCGGAATGAATCAGCACGCCTCCCGGCTTGACGACGCCGCGGGCTTTCAGCTTGTCTCCGAAAAAGTCGCAGAACTCCTTGACGCTTTTCCCCGGCGCAACGCGGTCCAATAGCGTATGAAAGAGATCGATGCAGTACTGGCCCGCCGGGACCCAATCCTTTGGCGCCGGCCCGCCAAGCAATACGGAATGGTTCACCTGCGCGCCGTATCCCAGGACCGAGCCTGCGCATTCCTGCCCCAATATTTGTCCCTCGCCGAAAACGTCGTCGAGGGGAAAGCCGAAGCTCGCGTTTCCCGATCCCCTGGTGCTGATGCTCAATCGCCAGGGGCGCTCTCCGGAAGCCTCCACCATCGCGCGCCACATATTCAGCCAGACGTCGCGATGCACCGCTCCTGGGCGGGCCGTTTTCATCATGGCGTCTGTGCCGGCCTCGCTGACCCGCGTGGCTTTTTCGAGCACGTCAATTTCCTCAGCGCTGTGCACAAGCTTGGTTCGCCAGAGGATGTCCACGGCGGATTCGAACCGAGCCTGCGGAAATGCTTTTTGGACGCGATCAAGCGACGTATAGATGACCGAACCCTCGGTATTGCGGAACAGATCCACCAGGGATCCCACGCCGATGCGCGCATGGTCCATCTTATGTTCGCGGAGGCTGTCGATAACGGACGGGGACCACAGGCCCTCTTTTTCCGTATAGCGGACCTCGATCTCCGGCGAGTGCTCTGCGAACAGTGTGGTCAGCACCAGGCCGGGGATGGGCCGCTTCTGCGCGAGCAACGACGCCACGCGGCTGGAAATCACGGTGATTTTTCCTTCGACGGGAAACACGACCCATCCGGCCGGGATGCCGGTGAGGTACTGCACGTCGGCATCGCCGTCCTGGCGATCGTGAATCATGGCCTGGGTAATGTGCTGCGGCACGATCAGGCAATCCAGCCCGCTCTGCTTCATGGACTGCCGGATGTTCCGCCAGCGGCGGCGGAATTCCCCGCTGGACCACGCCTTGGGCATATCGGCGGGAGACAGAGTTTTCGCATTTGCGGCGCCAGCGCCGCTCGACGCGGCCGAGCTCGATTGGCCCCATGCCGGCAACGCCGATCCTGCCAGCGAAGCGGCCAAGCCTGCCGAAGCGCCAACCAGCACTTCCCTGCGGGTGACGCCCTGACCGGTCCTCCGGTCAGGCCTCGGCCCTGATTCGGATAATGGGTTTTTCATGAGTGCGTACCTCCCAAGCACATATTTGCCGCGCCGCGCCGTGGCAGATGACGACGAAAGTTTTTCGCGGAGATTTCCGTTTCATACTTCCGAACTTCCGGACAGGCACCCTTATACACCCGAGGTCGATTGGAGTGAACCGGAATGTCCTTCGCCCCGCCGCTCCCGATCAGCGCTTTCAGGTTGTTGCAATTGATATTGAAATTGGAATCCGCTTCGAATTGCCGCAGGACTTGCCGGAGTGTACGGAACAAATGTGATACATTTTATTTCGTCGTAAAGGCCATGATGGCGCCTGGCAAGCGGGCGCACTCGCCGGGACTTATTCAAATTTGCCGGTATTTATCGATGCTCTCGATAAGGGCAGGAGAAAATTCAATGAAAAATCGTATCGCGGGTTTGGGATTGGCTGTAATCGCCGCTTTCGCTTTCAGCGGCATGGCGTTTGGTCAAGCGGTGCCCTCGCAATTCGTGATCACCGGAAAAACCGCCGAACAAATTGACGATTTCAACGAAATCAACCTGGCCACGGCGCAACGCGTGGTCGAATCGTGCGAGCGGCTGGTCACCGCGCATGGAGGGGGAGAACACAGCCTCATTGTGCTCGATCACGACGGCAACCGCGTCTACATGGACCGCATGGACGGCCAGGGCTATCTCAACATCATCACTCCGGAAATGAAAGCCCGCACCGCGCTCATCACGCGCGCCCCTAGCAAGATCATTCAGAATCTGGTGGAGCGGAATCCCGGCATGGAACCGTATGAAGTTCAACTGGGCCTTTATCCAGTTGCGGGAGGACTTCCCATCATTATCAACCATCAGTTGATCGGCGCGGCCGCGGGCGGCGGCTATCGTCCAAACCCGCCGGTATGGGACGATGAGATTTGCGTGCACAAGGCCCTGGTCGAAGTGTTCGGGCCGTCGATTCCTCCGCTGCTGGAGGATGTAAAGCCGGAACCCATCGCCAACCGCGGCACCCTGCCGGTGCCCCATTTCAGCATCCCCAATCCGCCCCAGTCGACCTTGCCCTCGGAATTTGTAGTAACCGGCGCGGGCGCGGCGCGCGTGTTTAACGGCGATCAGATTTCGCTTGCGGCAGCCAAGAAGATCGCCCTCGGATGCCGCACCTGGGCGGCGTCGCATGGGAAAACGATGACGGCATACGTCCTGAATCGCGCCGGCGAGATGGTGCACATGGAGCGCATGGACGGCCAGGGTTCCATTCCCATACGCACGGCGCTACTGAAGGCGCAGACGGCGCTCAGGCTCCGCGAACCCACTTCCATTGAAGGAACGCGGCTGCTGAACACACGACGCGGCATCCCGCGCAATTTGAGCCCCAACATGTTTAATTTTTATCTGGGTTCTGGCGGCATTCCGATCGTTGTGGACGGCCAGATGATCGGTGCGCTAGGGGTCAGCGGCGTCGAGGGCGGCCAAGATGAGCAATGCGCGATCGCGGGGTTGAAGGCGGCGTTCGGCGAACTCGCCACGGTGCCGGTTTATGGCCAGCCGTAGACACCGGGCCGCGCGAGCGGCGACGATGCCTGCGGGCTGAGCTGAACTTCTGCGCGATCTGACCGCGTTCTTATGTGGAGCGTGGAGCAGCCGCGCTCTGGCTCGCGCTGCTGCCGGCCCACGCGGTGGCGCGGTCCAGTTCGTCGTAGCCGAAGCTTTTCACTTCGGTTTTGACGAAATGCTCGGCGATCTTGGGCGCCAGGGTGGCCAGCTTGCTGTCCGCCGCAAACGCAATTTTCTTCACCTCCCGGTGATGATTGCGGACGAATCGTATGTGCCGCAGCAGGCTCCCGAAATTTTCCCAACCGGGAAATTCCCGGGCATGGATCACCAGTCCCTGCAGGCTGCCATGCGATTCGATCCACATATCCGCGGTATAGCTCAGCGCGTCGAAATCCTGCGCGCGCAGGGCTTGCTTGATCTCGACCACGATCACGCCGGCGTCGGGAATCAGGGTGTGGGAAACAGCGGCGAATTCAGGGAGAGAATTCAACCACTCGATGGCCTTGCCTTTTTCGCTGTCGCCGAAGATGCGCACCGGACAGGGCATGAAGAACCCGGCCAGCCGCGTTGTTTCCCGGATCCAAACCAGGTCGGTGACGATGGCGCAGCCGTCGAAAAGCCTCATGTCATGAAGCCCGATTTTGGCATCCTGCCAGGCGGCCCCGGGCGTGAAACTCTCGAACTCCGGCCCAAACTCGTACAGGAATCGAATGCGGCGCCCGTGTTGCCGCGCTTGGTCCAGAAGCGGCACAAACACCTGCTCATAGTCTTCTTTCGATATCTTTCCGACGGCCTTCAGGCCATCGATCCCGTTGGGGAGATCTTTCAGTTTCTCAAGCATATGCGCCTCCTTGCGTGTTGCGAGCCCCTCGTATGGATTGCAACAAAGCTTATTATCTACCGAAGCCTATCAAATTGATGTGAGTCAAATCACTGATTTGGGGGATTTTGAGGATTTTGGGTTGGGCATCAATGGCCGTGAAAATTGGAAGTTTAACGGATTTACGGAACAACAAGAAGTTCCTATGGACAGAATTGCGCCTCCGCCGCAGCCTGCCGCCGGTGGTAGTTTTGGGAATTATATAGATAACTACCCTAAGTAAACAAAGGACTTTAAGTGACGTGTTTGCGTTAAATATCTTTGGCTTATTTGCCAGAATGTACTTGACTACCTTAAGGGAGTTATGTATATTGGTTGTAGGAGGAAACACCAAATGGAGACACTCACGCTGGTTTATGGGATAGCGAAGGGCGAAACGGAGCGATACATGGAGCAACTTTTGTCAGCACGCTGCAAGACGCCCGCAGAAATCGAGCGTGTTAAGCAAGCGGCAGCGAAGGACGGCTTCCATTCTTTCCGCGTGGCTATTTCAGACGGATCGGCACCTGATTTTACTAAGGCCGTGCAATTATGAGCCGCTCCGCTGCTTTGCCTCCTGACACCCCGTGCCAACTTTGTGGCCACCGTAAAGACGCACACCGCTATCAATGTCAGGTATCGGGATACAAAAACACACAGTGTAGCTGCCACGGCTTCGTGAGAACGCCCTATCGCTGTGAGTGCGGAAATGCTCTACGTCCCGGCGACAAGCGGATGTCAAATTTGTGCAGCGAGTGCCTCGCTTACGAATATGCAAACGAAGTAGAAGGAGACTCCGATGAGTCGTAGCACTATCAGCACTTTCAAACTATTTGAATTGTTTCCTGACGAGCCTTCCGCCCGCAAGTACCTAGAAGGCCGTCTTTGGGCTAATGGCGTCATTTGTCCCGAATGTAAGGGCAAGGACCGTATCACAGTTCGCAAGGATGGCTACTACCGCTGTAACGCTTGCAAACTGGACTTCACAGTGCGGACAGGGACAATCTTTGAACGCAGTCATGTTCCGCTGCATAAGTGGGTGTATGCAATGTACTTGCTTGTTACGGCTCGCAAGGGAATCTCTAGCCTACAGTTGGGCAAGGAAATTGGGATCACTCAGAAGTCCGCGTGGTTCGTACTCCATAGGCTCCGCGAGGCTTGCGGGACCAAACTGGAGTTGCTTCAAGGAACCGTAGAGGTAGACGAGACGTTCTTCGGCGGCGAGGAAAACAATCGGCACATGTATGACCGTATCCACAAGCCAAGAGAGCGGTCAGAGAAAACTATCGTAGTCGGGATGCGTCAACGCGGAGGGAACACAGTCGCCAAGATTGTTCCTAGCACTGGCGGATTGGCCCTTCGTGGTGCGATCCATGAGAACGTCGCGCCTGGTAGTCGTATCCTGTCCGATGATTACGGCAGTTACATCGCGCTCCCCAAGGAAGGCTTCCAGCATGATTCAGTAAAACATGTCATTGGCGAGTATGTTCGCGGCGATGTTCACACGAACGGGATTGAATCTGTGTGGGCCGTGATGAAGCGCGGTATGCACGGCGTCTACCACCATGCCGACAAGAAGCATATGGGACGGTATGTGAACGAGTTTACCTTCCGGCTGAATCAAGGCAATGTCGCCCGCCACACCACGGAACGGCTGGACAGTTTCGTTGACGCCATAGCAGGCAAGCGTTTGACCTTCGAGGCACTAACCCGATGAAAATCCTAGACCAGATTACGGATGTAGTGCTCGCGTATCGTCCAAAAATAAAGACGAAGGCTGCAAAGCGTAGAGCGCGAAGGAATAAGCGTGAGTCGAAGTCTCAGGACAAGCCGAAATCAAGGGAGTGAACTATATAATTCCCGTAGTTTTTTATGGTGAAAATGCCCAGGCTGGGCTATACTTGGCGATTGTCTTTGCAGTGCTGACCCCACCTGAGTGGGTCTGCCGGGAATCTGAGCTATGAATCTTACGATTGAGAAGTTTCAGCAAGCACAAGTGCGGAAAGATCTGCCGGCGTTACGCGCCGGAGACACCGTGCGCATTCATGTTCGCTTGAAGGAAGGCGAGGGCGACAAAGAGCGCATCCAGCCTTTTGAAGGCGTGATCATCAAGAAACGCGGAAAATCCACCGGAGCAAGTTTCACCGTGCGGCGCGTCAGTTTTGGAGTTGGGATCGAGCGTGTTTTTCCGGCGAATTCGCCTTCCATCAGTTCGATTGAAGTGTTGCGCCAGGGCCGTGTCCGCCGCGCCAAGCTGTATTATTTGCGGGGACTTAAAGGCAAGGCGGCGCGTCTGCAGCGCGTGGAACGTGTTGAAGCACCGGAAGCCGAGGCGCCCGAAAAGGAATCGTAGCGTTTTCCAAGCAGTCAGGTTGCAATGAGACCTTGAACCCGGGAGAAATTTCTCCCGGGTTTTTCTTTGTGAGACAAAAACAAACAGGCTGAAGCCTGTTCTACCTTCAGCGTGCTAGAATTTGCGCCGATGCGCAGACGCTGTTCGTCCCGATTCGAACGTGAAGCGCGCCAGTGCGGCTGGCAGAGAATTGCCGGCCTGGACGAAGTTGGGCGCGGATCCCTGTTTGGCCCGGTTGTTGCCGCCGCCGTGATTCTGGACCCCAAACGGCGCATCGTGGGCCTGGATGATTCAAAGAAACTGACTGCCGGGCGCCGCGAAGTTCTGGCGGTGCGCATTCGCGAACACGCGCTCGCCTGGGCCATCGCCGAAGTCGATGCGCGCCGCATCGATGCCTGGAATATTTACCAGGCCAGCCGCCAGGCCATGACCGAAGCTTTTTCCCTGCTAAAAATCGTTCCGGATTATCTTCTGCTGGACGCGATGCAATTGGATGTGATGGTCGAGCAGAAATCGCTGATTCATGGCGATGCGCTTTCCGTTTCCATTGCCGCGGCGTCCATCCTCGCGAAAGTCGAACGCGACCGCATGATGGTGGAATGGGACCTGGTTTATCCGCACTATGGCCTGGCGCAGCATAAAGGCTACGCCACGCCGGAACATCTGGCGGCGTTGCGCTCGCTGGGCCCAACGCCGCATCACCGGCATTCCTTCGCACCGGTCCGCGATGCGTCCTGCTGGGCCGCGGGGGCGACGCAGACGATTTTGCCGCTCTCTTGCGTGAAGAACGCCTGATCCCCACTCGCCCCGCGCGTTCCTGCGCGATCGATTGCCGGCGCTGAAAACCGGATGATTACTGCCTCGAACGCTTTTCAATGCGGTGCGTTGACTTCGGATTTTCCAGCGTGCTAGCGTGAATTGTGCGCCTGTCCGGCTGGTTTTCGACTTGCCGTTCGGGCAGTCGGTGCGCGAACAAGCGTCCCAACGGGCCGATATTGGAACGCCCGAGAGCCGTTCGCTGTCCGCGTTTGCTCCTTCCCGTTCGCGACAGTGCATAGAGCAACTGAAAATGGCCTATAACAAGACAAAACATCTCGCCGCAGCGCAGAAATATCTGCTACAGGGGAAGCTGCCGCAGGCCATCAGCGAATACACGCAAATTCTGAAACAAGAGCCGAGAGATCAAGTCACCCTGATGACTCTGGGAGACTTATACGTCCGCCAGGGCGAAACCTTTCAGGCCCTGGAGTATTTCGAGCGGCTTGCCAAAATCTTCCTGAGCGATGGCTTCACCACCAAAGCCATCGCGATCTACAAAAAAATAGCCAAGCTTGCGCCTGAGGAAACCCGCCCTCTGGAACGCCTGGCCGAACTCTATGTCCAACAGGGTGTGCTGAGCGAGGCGCGGCCCATCTACCTGCAACTGGCTGAAGCGCACCTCAAGGCGGGGCGCCAGCCGCAAGCCGCGGCGCTGCTGCGAAAACTTCTGGAAGCCGAACCCGACAACCTGCGCGTCCAGACACGCCTGGCGGAATTGCAGCTCTCGATGGGACAGCAGAAGGAAGCCATCGAGGTTTTCTGCGGCGCGATGGAGCATGTCCTCGACCATGGCGACCATGCCGAAGCGATCCGGCTGGCCGAACGCATCCTGCAATTGAACCCTGCGCACCAGCCAACCTTGCTGCTCAAAGCGCGCGCCCTCTCTGCGGCAGGCAGCAAACAGGAGGCCGCGAACCTCCTGGAGGCCTTGCCGGACCTGGACGCCGGCGGCGAGTCTACGACGCTGTTGCTGGAAATCTACCAGGACAACGGACAATCGGAAAAAGCTATGGCTCTGGCGGAAAAAATCTTTGCGCGGGACGCCAAAAAGTATCAGGTAGCGCATCGGCTGGCGAACCAGCTGCTCGAAGCCGGCGATCTGGACCGCGCGAGGTCTCTGATTGCGCTCATTCGCGACGCCGCAATCGATTCGGGCGACCATGAAACCATGGCGCAGACAATTTCCCGCATGGCCGAGTGCCGCCCGGGTGAGGTCGAACCGCTCGGATGGCTGGTGGATCTCTACGGCAGGGCCAGCGATTCATTCCGCTTGCCGGACGCGCTGGCGCAGCTTGCGCAGGCGCAGGAAGCTGCGGGGAATCCAGAGCAAGCCCTGGCGACGTACGAACGCCTTTTGGAACGAACTCCGGAAGATGAAACCACGCGCCGTAAATTTGTGCGCTTGCGCGCTCAGTCCGGCCTGGAACCATTGGCCGAAGAAAGTTCGCCGCCGGTGAAGGTCGATCCCGATGCCGCAGGGGAGTCCGCGCCCCAGACCTCTGCCTCAGCCGAACCCATGCTCGAAGAGGAAACGCAGCGTTACGTCACGCAAGCTCTTACGGACGTCGATTTATTTTCCAGTTATGGGCTGACGCAAAAAGCCATCGATCTGCTCGAATCCGTGCTGGAGCGCACCCCCCGGCACGGCCCGGTTCTGGAGCGGTTGCTGGATCTCTCCGTGGGCGCCGGAAACGATCGCCGCACGGCGGAAATTGCCTTGATTCTGGAGCAAATCGCCCGGGAACGCCAGGACCCCTCGGCCGCCGAGCGATATGCCGAATTGCGCCGCCGCTTTCAGCGCGCGGCTGGAATCGAGCCGAATCAAGAGTCATCGCCCAACGCCGC
>Ga0307373_10013827_pt1 | contig 11215 bp, 11 predicted proteins | sample OX2MG_FD_202534 | JGI IMG/M metagenome (GOLD analysis project Ga0307373, IMG submission 202534) | Soil microbial communities from Risofladan, Vaasa, Finland - OX-2 | ecosystem: Environmental > Terrestrial > Soil > Coastal area > Acid sulfate soil | place: Finland: Risofladan, Vaasa | collected... | reverse complement strand
TGCCCTGGGCGCTGCCCGGCGTGCTGATCGCGCTGATCTGGAGCTGGATGCTCGATTTCAATCTCGGTGTCATCAACACGCTGGCCGTGCGCCTCGGCCTGCTGGCCCATCCGATTGCCTGGCTGGCGCAACCGGACACGGCGATGGCGGCGGTGATCCTTGCCCTGGTATGGCAGGGCTTCCCGTTCTTCGCGGTGACGCTGTTGGCCGGCCTGCAATCCATTCCGTCGGAACATTATGAAGCCGCCGCGCTGGACGGCGCCGGGCGCTTCGGCGCGTTCATCCACGTCACGCTGCCGGGCCTGTCGGGCGTGATCGCGACCGCGGTACTGCTGCGGATGATCTGGGTTGCGAACTCGCTGGACGTGATCCTGGTGATGACCGGCGGTGGCCCCGGCACGGCGACGGAAACCCTGCCGCTTTACGCCTTCCTCAAGGCATGGACGGGACTCGACTACGGCTACGGCTCGGCGCTCGCCGTGGTGCTGACGCTGCTGCTGCTTTCGGTGGTGATCCTGTACGTGGCGCGGGCCGGGCGATGAGGCCGCGGCGGCGGCATGCACGGCTGCGCCTGTTCCTGGGCACGGAAATCCCGGTGCTGCTCATCCTCGGCTTCGCACTGCTGCCGTGGCTATGGATGGTGCTGTCCTCGTTCCGGCCATCAGCGGATTTCGCGCATTTCCCGGTCTCGCTGTGGCCCAGCACACTCACGCTCGCGCACCATATCGAATTGCTGGAACGCACCTCGTTCGCCGGCAATCTGCGCGACAGCCTCATCATCGCGAGCGGCGCTGTCACGCTCGGCCTCGCGCTGTCGGTGCCTGCCGCCTATGCCTTCTCGCGCTTCCGCTTCCGCGGGCGCAACACGTTGCGGCTCGGATTCCTCGTCGTCAACATGGTGCCTACCGTGCTGCTGATCCTGCCGCTGTTCATGATCATGCGGCGGCTGCATCTGCTCGATACATACCTCGCGCTGATTCTCGGCCACGCAACCTTCACCCTGCCGTTCGCGATCTGGCTGATGACGAGCTTCATCGACGGCATTCCGCCCGACCTTGACGAGGCGGCGATGATCGACGGCGCGGGCCGGCTGCAAACACTGTGGCGCGTGGTGCTGCCGCTCGCTGTTCCCGGCCTCGTCTCCGTCGGCATCTATCTCTTTATCGCCTCATGGAACGAATACCTGTTCGCGCTGATGCTGGCCGGGCGCCATGTGCGTACCGTCACCGTCGCGTTGCAGATGTTCATCGGCGAGAACCAGGTCCATTGGGGCCTGCTGATGGCCGGCGGCACGCTGGTCGCGTTGCCCGTTGTGACGCTGTTTCTGCTGGTTCAGGGGCGACTGGTGAGCGGACTGACTTCAGGCGCAGTAAAAGGATGACATTGTCTTGACAGAATCCAAGATCCCGACAAAGCCCTGGCCGCCTGCGATCGGCGTGATCTCGATGGCCTATGCTCGGCCGTTCCTCGCCGAGCAGCTTGCGCTGTTCCCGCGCATGAAGGCCGCCGGCATGGATTTCTGCGAAATGCTGGTGCCGGAGGAAAGCGAGGTGAGCGCGGAGGCAGCCGGTGCCGCCGCCCGCGCCGCGGGGCTGTTTCTGGTGCTCGCCGCGCGCGTCAACCCGCAGCGCGACCTCGCTTCCGCCAATGCGGCCGCACATGAAGCGGGTGTGGCGTATCTGCGCCGCTGCGTGGATGTCGCCGTCATCTGTGGCGCGCGCATCGTTGGCGGCCCGCTGTACGGCACGCCGCTCGTCTTCGCCGGCCGCGCGCCGGCGCCGATCGCGGAGGCGGACCGCCGGGCGCGCGTGGACCGCGTGGTGGCCGGGTTGCGCGCGGCCGGGAGCTATGCGGCGGATCATGGGGTGCAACTCGCGGTGGAACCGCTCAATCGCTTCGAGACGGATTTCTGCAACACCGCCCGTCAGGCGGTCGATCTGGTGCGCGCGGTGGATCGGCGGGCCGTCGGCATCATGCTCGACACGTTCCACATGAACATGGAGGAAGATGATCTGCCGCAGGCGATCCGCGAGGCCGCACCGCACCTGATCCATTTCCAGGCGAACGAGAACCATCGCGGCTTCCTGGGAACCGGCCATCTCGACTGGCCGGCGATCGGCCGCGCGCTTGCGGATAGCGGCTACATCGGCCCGATTACGCTTGAGCCGTTCCGCCGCACGGACGATCGGCTTTCCGTTCCCCTTGCGCAGTGGCGGGCGCCGACCCGCGACGAGGATGCCGATCTCGCCCATAGCGGCGCCCTGCTGCGCGCCGTCTTGCATGCGGCCCGTCGGCCGGAGCGGGTGGCATGATGCGCCTCGGCTGGATCGGTTGCGGCACGCATGCCGCCGAGATGCTGCTGCCGCAACTGGTGCGCCTGCCCATCCGGCTCGCCGCCTTGTGCGACATCGATCCCGCACGGCTCGTTACCGTCGCTGACCGCTACGGCGTGACCGCCCGCTTCACCGACGCCACGGCGTTGCTGGCCGCCGGCGGCATCGACGCAGTGGGCATGGCGGTCGGGCCCGCGCAGCATGAAACCTTCGCCATCGCCGCGCTTGAACACGGCCTGCCGGTGTTTCTGGAAAAGCCGCCGGCGGCCACGGCGAATGGCGCGCAGCGCGTGGCGGATGCGGCGGCGCGCGCTGGCAAGCCTTGCGTGGTCGGCTTCATGAAACGCTATTCCACAGCGAACCGCATCGCCGGCAACATCGTGCGCCATCCGGGTTTCGGCCCTGCCGCCAGCCTGATCGGCCAGTATATGACCGCCCCGACCTATTTCTCCGGCAACCCGGATTATACCGGCTTCTTCCTGCATCATTGCGTGCACGCGATGGATCTGGCGCCATGGCTGATGGGCGCCCCGGTCACGTCCGTGCACACGCGGCACCATCAGATCGAGCCCGGCAAGCTGTTGCTCCATGTCGCTTTCGGCTTCGCCTCGGGCGCGCTTGCCACGGTCGTGATGGGCACCCACCAGTCCCGCGGCACGCCGATGGAGTTCTGGCAGGTGATGGGGGACCATCAGCGCGTGGAGATGCGCAATGTGCATGAGGTGCGGCACTTCCGCGCCGCGCCGTTCAAGGCCACCGATCCGGCGGCGACGCTCGATCCGCAGCAGGACACGCTGGTGTGGGAACCGAACCAGACGGCCGCCGCGAACGAGGACCACAAGGGCTATCATGCCCTTCTCGCCGATTTCGTCACCGCCGCCGCCGGCGAATCCTCGGCGGCACCGCGGATCGTGGACGGAGTACGCGCCTTGCGCGTGCTGGAAGCCATGCAGCGGTCGATGCGTACCGGGCAGGAGGAAACACCGTGAAGCCGATCAGGTTTCCAATTCGGCAATCTCCCCCAGCGTGACAGGCTTCATCGGCGGGCGGATGCGGAAATACCCGGTCGCATCCACCGCCTGCCCGCGCGCCGTGGCGATCACCTCCGCCACCACCGGCCCGCACAGCCGCCCCTGGCACGGGCCCATGCCGCAGCGGAGAAAGCTCTTCGCTTGGTTCGGGCCCTGGCAGCCCTGCGCCACCGCCTGCCGCAGCGCGCCGGCCGTCACTTCCTCGCAGCGGCACACCACCACATCGTCCGCCGGACAGAGTATCTCCCGCCGGGGTGTGAACATGCGATCCAGCAGCGGCCGCACCGCGCGCTCGGCCTTCATCGCCCGGCGGTCGGTCGCAGCAAGCGCATCCCGCCGCGCCGCATCGATCCGCCCGAGCCGGCGCAGCGCCTCGAACGCCGCCACGCGCCCGGCCGACGCCGCCGCCGCCGCCCCGCCGATACCGGCGGCATCGCCCGCCACCAGCACGCCCTCTACGGAACTGTTGCCCCAATCATCAATTTGTGGCCGGAAGCAGCGCTGCCCGACGTCCCACGCATGTGCGCATCCGATCGCGCGGGTGATCTGCTGCGCCGGGATCACTCCCTCGTGCAGCGCCACCAAGGCCACCGGCATCCGGTGCTGCCTGCGCCCGACACGAAAGGAAATCGCCTCGGCACGATCGTCGCCTTCTATGCGGATGTCATGCACGCCGCGAAACATCTTCATGCCGCCCCGCCGTAACGCGGCATGCAGCGCCAACCCCTTCGCCAGGGTCCGCCGCGCCGTCTCGCCCAGCGCCCCAGGCAGATAGCGCACGGCGGCCACCGCATCCTGCCACGATCCGGTATCGAGGAACGCCGCCGGCGCGGCCCCGGCGGCGATGCATTGCTGCGCCACAAGCAGCGGCAGCGGCCCGCTGCCCGCCAGCACGAACGGAACGGAAGGAACGAGCGCGGCCGATTTCAATAGAATCTGTACCGCTCCTGCGGTCATCACTCCGGGCAGCGTCCAGCCCGGCACCGGCACCGGCCGTTCCATCGCGCCCGTGGCCAGCAGGATCACGTCTGCCTCCAGACACGCGGAGCGGCCGCCGCAACTCACCCAGACGGCTCGCTCCGGCGCCACCTGCCACACCGTGCTGCCGGGTTGAAAGGTGGAGCCGCTCACCCGGAACCGCGCCACCAGATCCGCACCCGCCGCGTAATCGGCGCCCAGCCGCGCCAGTGCGTCCGCACCCTGTGCCGCCACGTTCTCGACCGCACGGTAGATCTGCCCGCCGGGAGCCGGCTGCTCGTCCAGAACCAGCACCCGCGCGCCGTTCTCCGCCAGCACGCATGCGCCCGCCATGCCACCCGGCCCCGCACCGATCACGATCGCATCCCAACGTGTGCTCACGTCACGCCCCGCGCGCCGCGCTGGCGCCGCACCCGCATCCCATCCGCCACCGGCACCATGCAGGCTTGCCTGTTGGCGATACCGTCGATCTCCACAAGGCAGTCGAAGCACACGCCCATCAGGCAGTACGGCGCGCGCGACGAACCGGAAACGGGAGTCTCGCGAAACCTGCCGATCCCGGCGGCAAGCAGCGCCGCCGCCACCGTCTCGCCAAGGCGCGCGGCAACCCGCTCTCCTTCGAAATTGAAGATCAGCAGAAGTCCATCCTCCTCAAGCCGCCGGAACATCGAACCGCCCGCTTCCGAAAACGCCGAGTTCGTCCGGCAGCGCCCCGGCCAGGATTGCCGGCGCCAGTGCCAGCGCATGCGCGCCCGCGAGCGTCACCCCGCTATGGCAGGTCGCGGCGAACGCGCCAGGATATCGGGCGGATTGTTCGTAAATCGGCGCACCATCGGGCGTCATCACCCGCAACGCACCCCAGTGGCGCACGATCTGCGCCTGCCGCAGGACCGGGAACGTCGCCACCGCCCGCGCGGCGATACGCTGCATCTCCGGCACCGTCGTGCCGTCATCGAAGCCGACGTCCTCGTGGCTGTCGCCGATCATCACCGATCCTTCTCCGGTCTGCCGGATATGCACGGTCGGCCGGTCGAGCAAAGGCCGCAGCCGTTCCGTGACCATGATCTGCCCGCGCAGCGGCCGCACCGGCATCGACAGGCCCACGAGCGGGGCCAGCGCGGCACTGCCCAGCCCGGCCGCGATCACCATGCGCCGCGCGACCACCCGTGCAGCGCCGGCCTCGATGATGAAATCCCCGTTTCGTGATGCGATCCGTTCGATCCGTGCTCCGGGCAGATAGGCCCCGCCTTGAAGCTGGAAACCCGCCTGCAACGCGCGCAGCAGCAGCAGCGGGTTCGCATGCCCATCCATCGGACAGAACGCCGCCCCCTGTACATCCGGCCCCAGGCCAGGCACCATCGCCGCCACGTCGCCCCGGTCCAGCAGCCGCGTGCCGATATCGCCGCTGGCATTGTGCATGCGCCGGATCATCGCCGCGCGCTGTTCCATCTCCGCCTCATCCAGGCAGAAATGCAGCCCGCCCGGCTGGCGCAACGCCACGTCGATGCCGGTTGCAGTGGAAAGATCGGCCGCCAGATCCGGCCATAGCGCGGCAGACCAACGTGTCCAGTGCGCATAGGGCGGCAGGCCGTCGCCCTTGCTCTGCACCCACACCAGCCCGAAATTGCCGCGCGCGGCGCGGAAGGCCACATCCCCCTCGTCCAGCAGCGCCACATCCGCACCCAGCCGGGCCGCGCCCCAGGCGATCGCGCTGCCGACCAGGCCCCCGCCGATCACCGCGAGATCATGCGAGTCGGGCATTGCCTGCCTGTGCAAAGCGGTCGATCATCCCGCCACGATATGGCGATCCTGCGTCCGGCTCAATCTCCGGCGCTGCAAAACGGGAGACTGACTCATGCTCGATCCGTCCGGCCGCGTCGTCATGGTCTCCGGCGCATCCCGCGGGATCGGCCGCGCCGTCGTCCACCGCCTGCTGGAAGCCGGCTTTTTCGTCTCCGCCGGCGTGCGGGACGCCCGCGGCCTCGCCGACTCCGACAATCTGCTGGTGCATCGCTACGATGCGGAAAGCCTGCCTTCCGCGCAGGGATGGATCGATGCCACGATCGCCCGCTTCGGCAGGCTGCATGGGCTAGTGAACGCCGCCGGCATCAATCCGAAGGCGCTGCTGAACGACGAGGACGAAACCGCGCTGGACCAGATGTGGGCGGTGAACGTGAAAGGCCCGATGCGGCTCGTCCGCCTCGCCTTGCCGCACCTGTCGGCCTGCGGCGAGGGCCGCGTGGTGAACATCTCATCCCTGTCCGGCAAGCGCGTGCGCAACGAGAATGTCGGCTATGCGCTGTCCAAGTTCGCCCTCGTCGCGCTCACCCACGCGATCCGCCGCGCGGGGTGGGAGCAGGGTATCCGCGCCACCGCCCTCTGCCCCGGCTTCGTCGCCACCGACATGACCGCCGATGTCACCATCTGGCCGCGCGAGAAGATGACGCAGGCGGCCGACCTTGCCCATCTTGTCGAAACCCTGATCCGCCTGCCCAATAACGCCGTCATCGCCGAGCTGCTGGTGAACTGCCGGCTGGAGGACATGCTGTGAGGCTGCAGCGCCTCGCCGAAACCGCCCGCCCCGCCATCGCCTTCACGCTGGACGGGCAACCCGCCACCGCCCTGGCCGGAGACACGCTGCTCACCGCCATCCTCGCCAACGCCGACCATGTTCGCCGAAGCGAATTCGACGGCGGCAACCGTGCCGGTTTCTGCTGGATGGGCGCCTGCCAGGATTGCTGGGTGAACGTGGAAGGCGCCGGCCGCCAGCGCGCCTGCACCACCTATCTGCAACCGGACATGCGGATCGTCCGGCCATGAGCGATGTCGCCATCATCGGCGCGGGGCCCGCCGGCACGCGCGCCGCCGAGGTGCTGGTGCGCGCCGGGCTGCGCCCGGTGGTGATCGACGAAGCACCCGACAACGGTGGCCGCATCTACCAGCGCCCGCCGGGCGGCTTCACCCGCAGCGCGAAAACGCTGTACGGGTTCGAGGCCGCGAAAGCCCGCGCCCTGCACGCCGCTTTCGATGCACTGCGCCCGCACGTTGATTTCCGCCCAGACACGCTGGTGTGGAACATCCGTCCGCACCGCCTGTTCACCATGCGTGCCGGCGACACCGGCGAAATCCCGTTCGATCAGGCCCTGCTCTGCACCGGCGCGATGGACCGTGTCATTCCGTTGCCGGGCTGGACGCTTCCCGGCGTGACCTCCCTCGGCGGATCGCAGGTGGCGCTGAAAGCGCAGGGCTGCGCCATCGGGCGCCGCGTCGCCTTTCTCGGCACCGGCCCGCTGCTCTGGCTTGTCGCCTACCAATACGCCAAGGCCGGGGCCATCGTCGCCGCGGTGATCGACACCACGCCCTTCGCGACGAAACTCCGCGCCACCCCCGCCCTGCTGCGCGGCCGGGCCACTTTCGCCAAGGGCCTGTACTACATCGCCTGGCTGCGCGCCCATCGCGTGCCGATCCTCGAAGGGGCAACGCCGCTCGCCATCGAGGGCGACGGCGCCGTGCGCGCCCTGCGCATCCGCACCCGCCGCGGCGAGCAGCGGATCGCCTGCGATGCTGTGGCCCTCGGCTGGGGCCTGAAGCCGGAAACGCAACTGGCCGATCTCGCCGACGTGCCCTTTGCCTTCGACCCCGCACAGCGCGGTTTCCTTCCCAAGCGCGATGCCACGGGCGCCACCCCCATCCCCGGCATCTTCCTCGCCGGAGACGGCGCGCAGATCGGCGGCGCCGATGTCGCCGAGCTTGCCGGCGCGCGCAGCGCCTGGGCGATCCTGGCCGCCCGCAACCTGCCGCTGGACCACGCGGAAATCGCCCGGCTGGACGCCGCCCTCGCCCGCCATGCCGCCTTCCGCGTCGCACTGGACCGTGCGTTTCCCTTCCCCGCCTCCCTCGCCGTCGCCATGCCGGACGAAACCGTCCTCTGTCGCTGCGAATCCATCACCGCCGGAGAAATGCGCGCCGCCGCCCGCGCCGACGCCACCCTCCCCGCCCCCGAAGTGAATCGCGCCAAAGCCCTTACCCGCATCGGCATGGGCCGTTGCCAGGGGCGCCTCTGCGGGCCACCCGCCGCCGAAATTCTTGCCGCCACCCTCGCCTGCCCCCTCGAATCCGTCGGCCGCCTGCGTGGCCAGCCTCCCGTCAAACCCATCCCCGTTCTTTCCCGCGGCCTGGAACAGCCCCGATGACAGTGCACGCGGATGTGCTGATCGTGGGCGGTGGCGGCGCGGGCTGTTCAGCCGCGTTGCATCTGGCACTGCGCGGGGCCCGCTGTGTGTTGCTGGAACGCGGGCTTGTCGGCGGCCAGGCGTCCGGCGTGAATTATGGCGGCGTGCGCCAGCAGGGCCGCCATCCGGCCGAACTGCCGATCGCCCGGCGCGCGCGGGAGCTTTGGGGGCGGCTGCCGGCGCTGATCGGGACGGATTGCGAGTTCGAGGTGACCGGGCACCTCAAGCTCGCCCGCAACCCGGCAGAGGAAGCCGAGCTGATCGCCTACAGGGATGTGGCCACGGCGCATGATCTGCCGCTGCGCATGATCGGCCGCAATGCCATTCACGAGGCCTATCCGTGGCTTGGCTCCGCCGTCGTCGCCGGCTCCTTCGCGCCGGATGACGGTGCGGCTAACCCCCGCCTGCTTGCCCCGGCACTGGCGCGCGCGGCACGTGCGGCCGGCGCAGACATCCGCGAGAGCACTGCGGCAACAGCGCTTGCGCATGACGGCGCCCGATTCACGGTGGAAACCGCCGGAGAAAGCTTCCACGCGCCCGTGCTGCTGAACGTGGCGGGCTTCTGGGGTGGTGAGATCGCGGCGGCGTTCGGCGAACCCGTCCCGGTCAGCCCGCTCAGCCCGAACATGCTGGTGACCGAGCCGATGCCCTACGTGATCGAACCCAACCTCGGCGTCGTCGGCGGCAACGTCTATCTGCGGCAGATCCGCCGCGGCAACGTGATCTTCGGGGGCGGTCGCGGCGAGAGCGATCCCGGCCGCCCGGCCGCGCGGCCGCTGCCCGACGTCAGCCTCGCCAGCATGAACCTCGCCCTGGAACTTGTGCCGCATCTCGCCGGCGCGCAGGTCATCCGAAGCTGGACCGGCATAGACGGTGAGATGCCGGACCACATCCCGGTGATCGGCCCCAGCCGCACCACACCTGGCCTGCTGCACGCCTTCGGCTTTTCCGGCCACGGCTTCCAGCTTGCGCCCGCGATCGGCGCGATCCTGAGCGAACTGGTGCTGGATGGACGGACCGACGTGCCGCTGGAACCGTTCAGAATCGACCGGTTCGCCGCATAGGATTCCGCTACACGCCCGACATCGGGCGGGGGTTCGATCCGTCCGTGAAACGGGAAAGACGGAACGCCGCGGGATCGACCACGGGTGCGTCGCCCGTCACCAGATCGGCCATCAGCCGCCCCGCGCCGGGGCCGATGCCGAAACCATGGCCGGAGAACCCGGTGGCGACGAAGAACCCCGGAACGCTCTCCACCGGCCCGATCACCGGCACCACATCCGGCGTCACGTCGATCATGCCGGCCCATTGCTGCGCGATGCGCGCCTGCCCGAACACCGGAAAGGCCCGCGCGAGCGCGGCCAGCGCAGCGGTGTTGATCGATGCTGCCGGCTCCGGGTCCAGCACGCGCATCGCTTCGAACGGGGAGGGCCGGTCGAGCGGCCAGTGCCCGGGCGTGTTCCATTCAGCGAGAAAACGCGAGCCCAGCCGCAACCGCAGCGTCCGCCATTCCATCTGAAGGATCGGCAGGAAATCGAAGAACAGGCGGAAGCTATCCGGCACGATCTCCACAATGCTCGCCTCGCGATTGGCGATGGTGTAACCGCCATCGAGCCGCTTGCGCACGCCGAACGCGTGGCCGAGAAAAGCGATCTCCGGCGCCCCGTCCAGCGGTTCGGTGCGCATCACCGAGGAACGAACCTTCAACTGCGGCAACCCCAGCCCGAGGTTGCCGCAGAACAGGCGCGACCACGCACCGCCCGCCAGCACCACCGCATCGCAGGCGATGCGCCCCTTCTCGGTCACCGCCGCCACCATCTTCCCGCCCGCCGTCTCTACGCCGCGCACCGCGCAGCCGGTCAGGATCGTAGCGCCCAGCCGCCGCGCGGCCTCGGCGATCGCGGGCGCAGCTTTCTGCGGTTCGGCGCGCCCGTCGCTCGGCGTGTACAGCGCGCTCTTCACGTTCATCGTGCCGCCGGGCGCAAGCTCCATCACCTCGGCCGCGCCGATCATGCGCGTGTCGAGCTGATGCGCGCGCGCATGCTCAAGCCACGCCTCGTTCTCCGCCACGTCCTTGTCCGTCTCGCACAGGAACAGGATGCCGGTCTGGCGGAACCCGGTTTCCGCGCCCACCAGTCGATTCATGTCCTGCCACAGCCGCAAGCTCTCGATCGCCAGCGGAATCTCCCGCGGGTCCCGCCCCATCTTGCGGCACCAGCCCCAGTTGCGGCTGGATTGTTCACCGGCGATGTGGCCCTTCTCGCACAACACCACCGGCACGCCCCTCTGCGCCAGGAAGAACGCGGTGCTGACGCCGATGATCCCGCCGCCGATCACCACCACGCCGGTGCGCGCCGGCGCCTGCCCATCGGATTGCACCTGATCGACGATCGGCCCCATCACATCCGCCTTGCAAACCCTGACAGAGTCGCAGCCTCGACCCGCCTCCCGGCCAAGTCAACCACGCAACGGTGCTTGCGCGCGCGCGGCAGGGTGCTACTGTCATGCAAAGAACACTGGACAGGGCAGGCATCTTGCCGATGGCACGGATCGTTCTCCGCCGGATGTTCCATGCTTATGGAAGCCGGATGCGCCCGATTGCGACATGCTGCTGATCCATCTTTCTGGGGGATTCCAATGA
>Ga0307373_10013826_pt1 | contig 11216 bp, 7 predicted proteins | sample OX2MG_FD_202534 | JGI IMG/M metagenome (GOLD analysis project Ga0307373, IMG submission 202534) | Soil microbial communities from Risofladan, Vaasa, Finland - OX-2 | ecosystem: Environmental > Terrestrial > Soil > Coastal area > Acid sulfate soil | place: Finland: Risofladan, Vaasa | collected... | reverse complement strand
ACTCTGGCAAATCAGCTGATCAGGCAGCCATGCCGAGAACCTTCGGAAGCCCGGAAGAGTACCGCCCTGACATGGCGACCTGCGGTTTCTCTCCCGTCTGATGCAATTCCCGAGGGTTCGTGTAGATCGCGGTCGTGCTCGCATAGGAATGGCCGGCCTGGTCCTGCGCGAACCTCTCCGGATAGCCGAACTCGATCAGGTGCGTGATGTAGGAGTGCCGCAGGCAGTGCAAGTCCAGCACCGGATCCAGCCCGGCCGCATCGCGGGCCTCCTCGAACGCCTCGTTGATCGCCCGCCGCGACAGGCGACCGCGCCGCTCGGTCACCCACAACGCCGGATGGGCACCCGGACTGAACAGCGGGCGGACCTCCTCGATCAACTGCTGAACCACCGGCACCACCCAGTCCATCTCCGGCACCGTTAGCACCGTCCGCCGCTTCGGCGGGCTGCCGTTAGACGACTTGCCCCACCGGACGAACACCGCCCCGTACTGACCAAACTGACGCACCTGCGGATTGTGCCGCAGGTCGGCGAGATCCAGGCCCCATGCCTCACGGCGCCGGAGTCCGAACGCGTAGACCGTCTTCAGCAGCGCCGCGTCACGCTGCGCCGCCAGCGCGCCCTTCCGGCCACGGGACCGGATCTGTTCCACCCGCCCGTCAGCCGCGTCAAAGAGGGCCTGCACCTCGTCATAGGTCAGCGGGCGCCGGTGCGGCTGCCCCTCGAACTCGGTCACATGCGCGACCGTGTTCCACTCATCAAGGATCTGCCGCGGCGCCGACGCGAACTGCTCCAGGCACTTGCTCACCCACCCGTAGCGAGCGTCGGACGCATAACCGCAGAACAGCCGCAGCGTGTTCTGGTAGTTCCTGGCCGTGGACACCGCGACCGGCGAGCGGGTAATGAACGCCTCGGCCTCCGCCGGCTCCCACTGCCACGGGTACTGGTTCGTGAACGCCGCGAACCGCCGCACCAGCTCCAGCCTCGGCCCGATCGTGTTGTCCTTCAGGAACCGGGCACGCTGCTGCGTGGCCCATCCCTCCAGCATCGCCTCGAACACCGCCGACGCCGGATCAAGATGCACCACCCCGTCCGCCAGCGCAAGACGCGCGACGCCAGGAAGACCCGCCATCCGGAGATCATTCACGGTTGCATCTAACACAACATTGATGCTTCCCGTCAACTGACGGCAGGTCCCTACCCCGCAGACCGCCTCGGGTATGCGATAGCTAGCGCTTAGGCGCGTTCGATCGTGTGATGACACCCCGGCCCGACCGGAATGGAAAGCCGGCCATGCACACCCGGCAGAGGCCAGTACCCGATCCGGTGACCCTCAATGATCTCAGCCACGGCATAGGTTTGGTCCTCGTGGACCGAGCACGCCGCCGACTGCCACTTCGGGATTCCCGCCCGGTAGACGCGGCAGCGCGCCACTTCCTCCTTTTGGAGGCGGGCCGCCAATCCGGCCACGTACCAAGTATTGAACTCGGTGACGGCCAGGCGCTCGGACGCCTGAGCGGGATTCACGTGCCGCTGACGGGACACACCGTTACGAACGTACGTTTCAGTAGCCTGCCAGTAGCCCGGCCGGTTCAACCCGGCGGCCAAGGTGACCTCATTCCCGGTTGGATCGGTGATCGCTTGACGCATAAGATCTGGCCAATGCGCTAGCCCGTGCTGACTCAAAGCCTCGGAACGGTACGGGCTCCCACCAGACTGCTCGGCCTCGAAACGCAGGAGCATCCATTCACGTGTGGTCCCGTCGAGCTCAGTAAAGTTCATCGCCACTGCACTCACCCCTAGACTGTGATGCGTCCACCAGACGACGCTCGCCGCAGCCCTCGTAGCTGCGGCGATCAGCCGCCCTGGTTGCAGGCCCAGGACGGCGGCGATCACTTACCGTTCTTCTTCGGCTTGCGCGGCGCCTGCGCAAGGTCGCTCGCTGCGACTTCCTTGGCCTTCTTCGGCGTCTTCGGGTTGCGCAGCAGCTTGCCTGCGTCGCTAGCCGGCTTCGGGCCGGTCCCCTTGCCATCGTTGCTGGTAGCCATATTTATCCCTCCCTTCGGCTTGATCTGCGGCGAGGACCGTGATGTCATTGCTGTCTTGACACCGCAAGGCAGTCACTGTCCTTGCCGCGACGGGCGCCCGCTCCTGCAAGCGTGGGCGCCCGTCGTGCTGACGGCGTGCAACCGCCAGCACGGTTTGCCCAGGCCAACCCGGCGGATCACCGGGTCGGCCACATCCCTTGTTGCATCTGATGCAATAACGCTCACTTTCAGCTGCAGCCGCTGGTGGAGCCGCAGCCTTCGCAGACGTAGCAACTGCCCGCCGGGCGCATCTTGGTCCCGCAGGTGAGGCAGAGCGGGGCGTCGGCCACGCGGCCCTGGTGGGACTCGATCAGCTCCGTGGAGCTGCGCGGCTGCGGAAGTGCGTCGGCGCGGCGCGCCGTTCCCGCCTCCGGGGCTCTGGACTGGCGCGGATGGACGTCCTCGACCGGTACCGACTGGGCCAGCTCGACCGGGTCGATGTCCTCGGCCGCGGGTGCCGGGTCCTCCCCCGCCAGTTGGGCGGTGCGCTCGGCGGTGGTCAGGATGCCAAGCTCGGACCGCTGCTCGAAGGTGAGGTGATCGAGCGCCAGCCGCCGGAAGATGTAGTCCATCACCGAGCTCGCCATCCTGATGTCGGAGTCGTCGGTAATGCCGGCCGGCTCGAACCGCATGTTGGTGAACTTGGCGACGTAGGACTCCAGCGGGATCCCGTACTGCAGGCCCACCGAGATCGCCATCGAGAACGCGTCCATCACGCCGGCCAGGGTGGAACCCTGCTTGCCCAGCTTGAGGAACACCTCGCCGACGCCGTCGTCGGGGTAGCTGGAGGCTGTCATGTAGCCCTCCGCGCCCGCGACCGAGAACCGGGTGACCGTGGCCGAGCGCTGCCGGGGCAGCCGACGGCGAACCGGCCGGACCTCATGCGGCGCGGCCGGCGCCGCCGGCTCGGCGGGCGCGGGTGCCTGGGCCGTCTTGGTCTTGGAGATCGACAGGGGCTGACCGACCTTGCAGTTGTCCCGGTAGATGGCCAGCGCCTTCAGGCCGAGCTTCCAGCCCTCGTAGTAGATCTTCTCGATGTCCTCGACGGTTGCCGACTCGGGCAGGTTCACGGTCTTGGAGATGGCACCACTGAGAGCGGGCTGGATGGCGGCCATCATCCGGACGTGGCCCATGGGGCTGATCGCCCGCTCCCCCATCGCGCAGTCGAACACGTCGTAGTGCTCGGGCCGCAGCCCCGGCGCGTCCACGATGTGGCCATGCTCCGCGATGTACTCGATGATCGCCTCGGCCTGCTCCGGCTGGTAGCCAAGATTCTTCAGGGCCCGGGGCACGGTCTGGTTGACGATCTGCATGGAGCCGCCGCCCACCAGCTTCTTGAACTTGACCAGCGCCAGGTCCGGCTCGACACCAGTGGTGTCACAGTCCATCATCAGGCCGATGGTGTTGTGGCTCACCATCCCGTTCGCGACATAGGTCACGTTGTCCGGGACAGACAGGTCGTAGGTGGGCTGGATACCACCATCATCATTGCTCGCGGCCCGCTCGAAGAGGTACCCCAGCGCCTCGGCCAGCCGGGCATCGAGGGTCTCCTCGAATAGTCGACGGGCCAGCATGCGCGGAACCCCGCCCGCCTGACAGACGGACTGGACAACGGCGCCGTGCGCGGAGTGGCCCGCGGGAGCCAGCTCGTTCCAGGTGTGCTTGGGCAGGAAGATGCAGTCCTGCTTCGCCGACGCGGCCGGCTCTAGGAAGGCCATCAGCCGCGACTTGCGCTCGCTGATGAATCCGACGGTCTCGTCGAAGTTCAGCGCGTGATCCACGTTGCGGAGCCTGACCTGGAATATCGGCCCTCCCCAGCCGCTCACTGTCTCCCGCGTGGTGGTGGCCAGCCCGAGGGTGAGCAGCGCAGTCCGGACTTCGCCGGCGAACGACTCGTGGGCCGTGGACAGGCTGGGAAAACCGTCGAGAACTGTTCCGTCCGCCTCGAACAAGCCGCGCAGGAAGGCGCCATACACAGCCGGGTCGTTTGCCTCGAGGATCGCCGAGGGGATCCGCGGAACCCAGCCCTTGCCACCGTGGTCTGACGAGGGCAGGTCCTTGGCGAATCCGGCGCTCTGCCACCAGCGCGCGAGGCGCACGGACTGCAGCGTGACTTCCTGGTAACCCTCCCGCGGAGTAATGATCGGTGACAGGCCGAAGAGCTCCTTGGCGAGGATGCCGAGGCGCTCAGCCACGTCCAGGTCCTCGTTCGCCACGCGCAACCGGATTCCCTTGGCGTGCAGACTGCCGTCTCCCATGAAGTAGCCGACAAGCTCGGCTAGTTCGGCAGTGACGGAATCGGGTACGCGCAGGTGCTGGTCACCGGTGTAATACGCCTGGTCGAGCACCGGCAGCGGAACCCGACGCGGCTCCCCGATCAGCGTACGCATCTGCAGGGGAAGCAGGTCGTGGGAAGCGATATCAGCCAGGCGCTTCCACGCCCACGCTCCGGTGCGCTCGTCGACAACCTTGACCCGGTGGGTCAGCGTTCCCTGAATCTGATAGCCGCCCTCGGTGCGGACGCGACGGGTCGGCTCTTCGCCGTTGACAAAGAACTTAGTCGCCCGCCGCGGGCCCTCATCGGTCGACACCGTGAGGTCCAGGTCCTGCCAGCGGTCCCCGTAGGTATCGCCAAGCTCGGTAAGGCGGGCGAGCCCTCGATCCGTCGTGATCAGGGTGTCGCCGGTAAGGCATCCAGTCGGGGCCAGCAGGCTTGCCTGGGCATTCCGGTAGCCGTTTGCCTCGCCCAGCTTGAGGCACTCGCGCCAGGTCTTGTTGGCCAGGGAGAGGATCTCCTTGTCCATGCCGCCGATGGTCCGGATCTGCGTACTGGCCTCGGCGTGCTTGCTCATCACCCGCTTGTGGGCGGTGGCATTGCGCGCGTACCCGTCGTACGGGCCGACAATCGCGGCCAGCTCGGCGGAGCGGCGGTAGGCCGTTCCGGTCATCAGCGACGTGATCGCCGCCGCGATCGCCCGGCCGCCGTCGGAGTCATAGGCATGCCCGGTCGCCATCAGCAGCGCGCCGAGGTTGGCGTAGCCGATGCCGAGCTGGCGGTAGGCGCGGGTGGTCTCGGCGATCTTCTCGGTCGGGAAGTCAGCGAAGCAGATGGAGATGTCCATCGCCGTGATCACGAGCTCGCAGACGTCGCGGAACCGCTGAACGTCGAACGTGTCGTCGTCGTTCAGGAACTTGAGCAGGTTGATGCTGGCCAGGTTGCAGGACGAGTTATCGAGGTGGACGTACTCGGAGCAGTTCGCGACGACCGTCCCGCCGACGATGTAGGAGTGGTTGCGCGGCTCGGTGAGGTTGAAGGTGGTCTCGAAGCCACGCGACGTCCTGCTGACCAGGCGAACCGTCTCGTCGGTGCGATGGAAGGCCGTCGAGGCGACGATGGCCAGCAGCTTGTGTGCCTTGCCCGGCAGGCTGAACCCGATCCGGGCGCCGAACTCCCGCAGCGAGCGGCCGGTGATCCGCAGGTCGAAGCCCGGGCCGTCAGATCCGGTCCCGGTCTGGTAGATCCGGCTCGTGATTCCGAGCGAGAGCAGCAGCTCCTGGACCCCCAGCAGCAGCTCCTCGGAGCGGCTGATCAGACCCACGTAGCGAGTGCCGTTCGGCATGCTGACGGCGCAGCCATCCGCGTCGAACAGGCCCTGGAGGAAGCCGATCAGCGCCTCCTCCGGCGCCTCGAAGATCGCGTCGGGCACGCGCCTGGCCGGAGCCCGCCCTGACGACACGCCCAGGGCCCGGGTGAAGGCGATGAAAGCGTCCTGGGTAACCCGCAGCTGGAGCGTGCCGTTGGCCTGAACGCTGGGCCTGGCGTCAAATCCGGTAATCGCCGTGATCAGCGCACGGTGCCGCGGCAGGACCACACTGCGATCGTCATCGCTGCCGTACACGGTGACGGCATTCTGGTCCGTCACGCAGCCATCGCCGACGAGCCAGCCGAGGTAATGCCCGAACTCCTCGTCCCACTTCACCGGCAGGTCAAGCGGCTTGCGTGACGTCACCGACCGGGCTGCCGCGAGCGCGTGCTCTGGAATGCACAGGTCAGCGGCGGCACGCGCGGCGTACTGGGCGGAGCGGACGACGCGGTCATCGGCCGCCAGGTCCTCGGCGTGCACCCAGCCGCGATTGGCCGTCCAGACCCGGTGGCCCGGCGTGCAGCGCAGCCGCGAGCCGTCGGAGAATCGCAGCTCGACGACCTCGTTAGTGCCCGTAACCAGGTAACGGGTCGGGGTCGTCGCCACGACACGCTCCTCCGGAACGGTCTGTGAGGTGACGTCATTGGTGTAGACGGCGAAGGCCGCACCCCCTGCCGCGCGCGTAACGAGGTCGCCGATCCGGATCAGGCCTTGATCAGTGACCACCCGCTGGTCAGCGGGGAAGCACGGGTTACTCGCGGTGATGCGCCCGGTTTCCGGGCAGGTGTGCCAGCCGTTAATGGTCCCGTCGTACTGGATGCCGGGGTCGGCGCACTCCCAGGCGGCCTTGGCCATCTGCCGGAACAGGTTCTTGGCGTTGACCTTGCTCAGGGCCTCGCCGGTCGTACGGGCATTCAGGTCGAAGTCGGTGCCCGCCTCGACGGCACGCATGAACTCGTCCGACACGCGGACCGAGTTGTTGGCGTTCTGGTACTGGACGCTGACGATGTCCTTGCCGCCCAGGTCCATGTCGAAGCCGCCATCGCGCAGGACGCGGACCTTCTCTTCCTCGCGCGCCTTGGTCTCGATGAACTCTTCAATGTCGGGGTGATCGACGTCGAGGACGACCATCTTCGCCGCGCGGCGGGTGGCGCCGCCGGACTTGATCGTGCCGGCCGAGGCGTCGGCGCCGCGCATGAACGAGACGGGGCCGCTGGCCGTGCCACCCGAGGACAGCAGTTCCTTGCTGGAGCGGATCCGCGAGAGGTTGACACCTGCCCCGGAGCCGCCCTTGAAGATCAGGCCCTCCTCGCGGTACCAGTCGAGGATCGCGTCCATCGTGTCGTCGACGGCCAGGATGAAGCAGTTGTGCACCCGCAGGCTGCCGGACAGGTACTCGCCGCTCTCGGTCTGGATGTCGTAGACCTCCAGGTCGCCGAGCCGCTCGACCCTGGTGACCTGCACCAGGTGCCGGTCGGTGCCCCCGACCTCCGGGTCTACGTGCAGCAGGTGGTCCCCCGGCCGGATGAAGCCGGCCACCGTGAACTCGCCGGCCTGCAGGTCGGCGGCCCGCCACACCAGGTGATCCGCGGTGGCATCGAGCGCGCGGCCGTCCTCGGTGTGCAGGCGCAGCACTTCCTTGACGCCGTTAGCCTTGGTCGCCACGATCCGGGTGGTCCCGTTTGCGTCGTGCACCTTGGTGCCGACCGCGTTGCCCGCGACCAGCTGACCGATCGGGATCAGGCCGTCCGGCGTGCTCACTGGCGCGTCGTAGGGCTGGCAGGCCGACACCTGCTGCGGCGATGCGGTGCCGACGTTGAACCACACCGGCGAGTTGAAGCTGAACACCTGGTGGATCAGCGCGTGCGTCAGCTCATGCTCGAAGATCTTGGCATCGGCCGGCGTCGCGAAGTACCCGTACTCGCGGCCGGCGCTGGTGTAGGTGCCAACCACCCGGTCGACCAGCTGCTTGAGGCTCCACTCGCGCTGGGAGGTGCCGACCGCGCCGCGGAAATACTTGGTCGTGACGATGTTCGCCGCGTTCACCGACCAGAACTCGGGGAACTCCACGCCGCGCTGCTCGAAGTTGACCGAGCCATCCCGCCAGTTCGTCATGACGACATCGCGGCGCTCCCACGTGACCTCGTCATAGGGATGGACGCCTTCACGGGTGTAGATGCGGCTCATGGTGAGCCCCTTCTTAGCGCTCCTGCCCGTGCGCGCGGCCGACCCGCTCGTCGTCTCGGTCATGTTGCCCCCTTCGGGAATCCGCCTGGACCCCATCGCGGACCTGGTCAGGTCCTGTCCCGATGTTCTGATCTCGGCCGGCTCAGCGTGCCGACAGGTGGTGCTCGTCTGGTGCTGGCAATCCCTGGTCCGCTGACTGCCGCTGGTCGAGATGCGCCGAACGCAAGGCTGCGATCTCGTCCTCGAAGTCGGTCAGCGACTGAAAACCGCGGTAGACCGAGGCGAACCTGAGATAGGCCACCTCGTCGAGTTCGCGAAGCGGCCCGAGAATGGCCAGGCCGACCTCATGCGAGGGAATCTCGCCGCTGCCGCGGCTGCGGATGGTGTCCTCGACCTGCTGAGCCAGGATCGCTAGCTGGTCCTCGGTAACGGGCCTGCCCTGGCACGCCCGCTGCACGCCGTGCACGATCTTGTCCCGATTGAACGGCTCGGTGACCCCGCTGCGCTTGCCCACCGTCAGGATCACGCTCTCCTGAGTGGTGAACCGGCGGCCGCACGCCGGGCATGACCGGCGGCGGCGGATGGCCACGCCGTCCTCCGCGGCCCGGCTGTCGATGACCCTGCTATCCGGATGCCTGCAATACGGGCAGTACAAGCGATCACCCCCTCACCGTGAGCGGACATTTGCCGCGAAGCACAACCTAGAGAAAACTACAGCCGTGTAACTACTAGATATTGTGGTCCACGCTACCCGTAGGCGCAAGCAGTTGTCACCAGAAGAGCCATGGAAGGCAGGCCGGGCGCCCCCCGCACGCCTGCTCGAAGCCCTGGTATCGGCCACCCCCTCCGGCGTGTCGCCAGCCCGCGGCCCGCCTGCCCCGCGCCGGCGGCCCTTGCCGACGACTGCTGTTCAGCGCCCGGGCACCCACAGTTGCTCGCCCGCGTAGACCGTGGCGCCGGCCAGCGAATTGGTCTCCACGATCTGCTGAATCACGAGCCGCGGATCCGCCGCGGGCTCGGCCGCGACCGCGATGGACCACAAGCTCTGGCCCGGCTGGACGACGACATGCCGCATCCCCCGATAACCGGCTCCGGCCGACCCGTGACTGGACGCGAGCGCCCCGCCGGCCAGGTCCAGCGAGAACAGGTACACGACGGCGGCGGCCAGCACGACGACCAGGCCGCCCAGCACCAGGCGCCCCCGCCTGGTGAGCCTGACCGGCCCGGCCGACCGCCTCACCTCGGCGGTGGCCAGACTCGCCCCGGGAATACTCAGAGCTGTCATCGTTACCCCTCCCTCACGAATGACTGTTCGATCGCATCTCTGTTCTATCGTATGTTCGTTCGATCGAACGAAGATGCGGTATAGTCCTATCGCAAGAGTCCGACACTTTCGCGTCGGTCGAACAGATGTTTGAGATCCGCGACCGTAACCGCTAGCGTCGGCATCAACGACAACCCACCGAGCCCGGAGGCCCGATGATGAACGACGCGACCGATGACGGAGGGACACGGGGGGCCTCGACCGTCAATGGCGGCACAGCAGCCGGCGGGCACGTCGACGCACCCGCGGGTACCAGACAGCGGGGGCGGCCCGGGCGCAAGCCGCGGGGCAGCGTTCCCGCCGTCGTGGCTGAGCTCCCGGACAAGCCCGACCCAGATCATGTTCTCACCTGGCGGCAGCGCAAGGTACTCCAGGTCATCCGCGATTCCGTGCAGCGGCGCGGCTACCCGCCGTCGATGCGGGAGATCGGTGAGGCTGTCGGGCTGACGAGCACCTCCAGCGTCTCCTACCAGCTTTCCACCCTGCAGAACAAGGGCTACCTGCGCCGCGACGCGGGCCGGCCGCGCACCGTTGAGGTACGTCTTCCCGGCCACCCCGCCGTCCGGCCCGAGGCCGACATCGACGAGAACATGCCGATGGACATCACCTCGCAGGAGGCTGCTTACGTGCCGCTGATCGGCCGGATCGCCGCAGGCGGCCCGATCCTTGCCGAGCAGGCGGTGGAGGACATCTTCCCGCTGCCGCGGCAGATCGTCGGTGAGGGCACCCTCTTCCTGCTCAAGGTCGTCGGTGACTCCATGATCAACGCGGCCATCGCCGACGGCGACTGGGTCGTCGTGCGCCAGCAGCCCGTCGCTGAGAACGGCGACATCGTCGCCGCGATGATCGACGGCGAGGCCACGGTCAAGACCTTCAAGCGCTCGCCCGATCACGTCTGGCTCATGCCGCACAACCCGGCCTACACGCCGATCCCCGGGGATGAGGCCGAGATTCTCGGCAAGGTCGTGGCGGTCTTGCGGCGGGTCTGAGCTGCGGGTCTGAGCGCCAGGGCTGGCGAGCTGGGCAGGTAGTGCCTGTGGTCATGAAGGCACTACCTGCCGCATTCCCGGCCCGGCGCGCGTCAGCCAGAGACGATGTTGACCAGCCTGGGCGGCCGGACGATCACGGCGGCGACGTCCCGGCCGGCCAGCGCGCGGCTGGCGCCGGCGGTCGCCAGCGCCAGGTTGCGCAGTTCGTCCTCCCCGATCCCCGCGGGGACGCTCAGGCGGTCCCGGACCTTCCCGTCCACCTGCACGACGCAGGTAACCGTCAACTCCACCAGCAGGGACTGGTCAGCCACCGGCCACCCAGCCACGGCGACCGAGGGATCATGCCCCAGCGTCTCCCAGCACTCCTCGGCCGTGTAGGGCGCGAACAGCGACAGCAGGATGGCCAGCGTCTCAGCGGCCTCGCGAACCGCCGGGTCGCCTGCGCCCGGGCCGGTGTCGATGGCCCGGCGGGCCGCGCTGACCAGCTCCATCAGCCGCGCGACGGCCACGTTCAGCCTGGTCGCCTCGACCAGCCTGGTCACCTCATCGATGGTGCGGTGGGTGACCTTCCGCAGCTCGGCGCTGCCAGCCGTCGCCGCCGTAACCGCCGTCGCCGTATCCGCCGGGACCGTGCCCGCTCCGGCCGCGGCCACGTCGGCCGCGACCCGCATCACCCGGCCCAGGAACTTGACCGACGCCTCGGGCCGCATGTCGGCCCAGTCGATGTCGTCTTCCGGCGGACTGGCGAAGATCATCGTCAGCCGGATCGCGTCCACGCCGTGCGCGGCCAGCTGGGCTCCCAGGTCGACCCCGTTGCCCAGGGATTTCGACATGGCCTTGCCCTGGTTGATGACCTGGCCCTGGTTCACCAGCCGGGTAAAGGGCTCGACGAAGTCCAGCATCTTCATGTCGTGCAGGACCTTGGTGAAGAACCTGCTGTACAGCAGGTGCAAGATGGCGTGTTCCACGCCGCCGACGTACAGGT
>Ga0307373_10013824_pt1 | contig 11218 bp, 12 predicted proteins | sample OX2MG_FD_202534 | JGI IMG/M metagenome (GOLD analysis project Ga0307373, IMG submission 202534) | Soil microbial communities from Risofladan, Vaasa, Finland - OX-2 | ecosystem: Environmental > Terrestrial > Soil > Coastal area > Acid sulfate soil | place: Finland: Risofladan, Vaasa | collected... | reverse complement strand
TACTGCGACCCGCTTCCCCGTCTCGCGGTCCATCTCCATCTTCCATTCAAGCTGGTCTCCGCTCTGGACGCCCAGAAAGACCACTATCCCTCTGGGAATCGTGGCCCTTAGCGAATCTGAATTAGGCCGAGCCACGCCTATTGTCGTTGTTTCCGTGCTCATGTCTTGAGATAGGCACAACGTAGGTATATAACACTACGTTTCTCGCTAGTTGAGCGTAGGCACATAGTGTTATATACGCTTCTCTGCATAGCATCGTAGGTAGAAAGTTATGACAACCGAAACCGTGCAAGACCTTCGGGAAGTCAGGGGACGCGAGATATCTGAAAAGAAGACAGCCATACGAAGGGTCAACGCCTTCAAGTATGAAGTCAAGAGCCAATCGTCCTATTCCATCTATGAGGTCGTTGCGAACAACTACGGCTGGAATTGCTCTTGTCCTGACTTCAAGTATCGCGCCGTCAAGTGCAAGCACATTTACGCCGTCGAGTTCTCCTTCAAGATGCGGGTCGCTGTCTCTACCGAAGTCCTTACACCCGTCGAGACAACCGACGCTTGTATCTACTGCGGAGCAAAGCATCTGGTCAAGGACGGAATCAGGAGAAACAAGGCCGGAGACCTTCAGATATTCGAGTGCTTGGAGTGCAAGAAGTATTTCACGATAAACCTCGGATTTGAGAAGATGAAGCACAACCCGAAGGGAATCACGATGGCGATGCAACTCTACTTCTCCGGCGAGTCGTTGAGGAACACGCAAAGATCGCTTCAACTGCTCGGCGTGAAGGTCTCTCATCAAACCGTCTACAACTGGATTAGCAAGTATGTCGGCCTGATGCAGAAATATCTCGACAAGATTACACCTCAAGTCGGAGAGACTTGGAGAGCCGATGAGATATTCGTCAAGTTCAGCGGGAAGATGAACTATGTCTTCGCCATGATGGACGACGAGACCCGCTTCTGGATTGCTCAACAAGTGACCGAGAAGAAGGGGACTGGTGATGTTAGGCCGCTTTTCCAACAGGCCCGTGAGAGGACGGGGAAGAAGCCAATGCTCCTGATTACTGACGGTGCGCCGAATTTCGCAGAGGCGAACCGCAAGGAGTATCAGACACGGTATGCTAACGACACGACTAACCACATCCGCGACATCAGATTTGATGGGTCGGTTCACAACAATAAGATGGAGAGAATGAACGGGGAGGTTCGAGACAGAGAGAAGGTCATGCGGGGCCTGAAGAATACCGACTCTCCCATATTGAAGGGAGTTCAGGTCTACCATAACTTTGTGAGACCGCACATGGGCCTTGACGGAAAGACCCCGGCTGAGGCCGCTGGAATCCAAGTGAAGGGAGAAAACAAGTGGCTCACCATCATTCAGAACGCATCAAAGATGAGCGGATTCTCCTCTGACCAGTATCGTGAACGCGGCGATTAAGAGAAAAGCAAGGACCACAAATTCAATGAATACCGTTTGGCCGGAACTGAATCCGCTATCGCTTAGAGGAGAAGAAAGATATTGCAATGCGAACCAAGCGCCTATCGCAACCAGCATGAACGCCAACGCATCGACAGCCGATGCCAATTCCGTTCTTGGTGATTCCATTGTGCTTTTTAGGCGTTTGGCTCGGAGGCATGAAGGATAGGATTGCCTGAGGCAAGATGGAGAGTCCGTCGCAGGTGGTTCTTCTATGGGTTGCTTGTGGGAGTCTTTGTCGCCGCAACCGAATTCAATCAATTGGCTGTAACAGTCAATCCTGCTGATGGCAAGTTATGGGCCGAAGGTTTTGCCCTTGACCTAGGGGGAGTCTCTACTCTGATAACCATCTTGTCCTATTTGAAAGAACCAGAGCCGCAGACAACGCTACAAGCCTTTGTCCTCGGATTCGCCACAGCTGTTGATGCAATCACTTTGCTTGCCATTGCATTCGGCTTAGTCCATTTTTGACGCACTGGGTAATATCCGACGAAACTTTACAGGTCAAGAATCAGGGTATTTCCGATGAAGACTTGACAGCACCCGAGTTTTGGGGCTTAGTCCCATATCTCTGAATTCCGTTCCCTTGTACCTGTCGAATCAACGGAATTCGGTAGTCCTCCTGACTGCTTACGCTGTTTCGCTAGCTTGGAAGAATGGTGCGAGGGAGTTATGGGACTGAGCCGAGTTTTGGAACTGTCAAGTCCTCGTCACCCATCCCGAGTTTTTCTGGGTGTTAACTGTCGTCACCCGGTTCAGAAGATAGAAGATTTTTCCATAGTGGCTTAAGAGCAATCTACAGGAATAGAAGGCCGCCCGCGCCTTGACTTCCGGCTTTGTTTGGTTCAAGAACGGGATTTGTTTCACCTGTGGAAAAGGTTCGATTGAGAAAGACCCTTCTAAAAGAAAGGTCGCTTCCATCACCGAGGAATGCTGCGTAGGGTGCAAGAATGAAGTCGCCCTCTGCACCTGTGTGGATTAACGTCCGCAAGTCTCCGTTCTAAGAGTCGGCCGTCGCCTTCGTGACATTGTGGGTGCTCTGGTAGTTGAGTCGAACAAATCTGGAATCTAATCTCCGGCAGATTGTCGTTCAACACGCAAGGAAGCAAAAGCGGAAAGCGACCAATTCGGGAGACATTTCAACGGCTATGATCAGTGCTTGTACTGAAACGAAAGCACAGGAGATGCGCGGCAACGCCGAACACAAGAAACGGGTGCGGGTGGAGTGAAAGAATGGGCGACATGATAGACGAAGCACTTGAGGTTCCGATCTATTTCATAGTCATGGCTCTGATGGACTACGTTGCGTGGGCCGTGTTCTGGCAAGTAGCCGGATGGTTTGCAATCCTATACATGGGTCTTCTGTTGACCGTCGAATTTTTCATGACTGTAGCTTGGATTAGAGATAAGCTGGGGATATAGTCTCCAATCGTTATATACGTAGATAATCCTATCTACGTTCATGCCAAAGTGGAAGAAAGGCGTGACGGAGTTCACCGTCAGCGTCAATTACCATGAAGCTAGAGGCTATCAAACATCGATACCGAAGCCTGTCATCGAGCTTTTGGGTGAGCCAGAGTCGATAACATTCATAATCAAGGGGAGCAAGAAGAAGATTATCGAGCTGATGGGAGAAAAGAAAGTAGAGAAAGGTCTGGCTAGAAGTGATTAATGCAAAAAGAACCTCACCCAAAGTCGCACAAAAATAGACACGGGATTCTGACAGTTTATAGGCCAGCCAGTTTTCTTGATGGGCTGAGTGAACTCCCAGGCTTAGGACGGTATGCAAGTCGGCCGACCCCGTCCGCGTTGGGTGATGATACCAAGCCAGCCGGTTCTCGGGGGGTTCACCTGTCTCCTTAGCCGTCGCTCACATTATCAGGTGACGACGTGTAACACCTACAAAATCCGGGGTGGGTGATGCTAAAGTACCAGAAGCCGAGTTTTGGTAGTCTTCCCTCTCCGTCGGATTCTCCGTCTTTCGCGGACTGTTTACTTTCGTCGGGTGAACCTCTTGGGCCTCGTGCCAATCTTAATGAGGACGACTCCAAGAATGATGGAAAAGGCCGATGGTGTGACGGCTCCAAACACCCCGAATGAGGCAACTAATCCCCCACCGAATATCCCAACGAACATCGCAACGATACCGACGAAGAGCAACCAAGCTCCTGCAATCACCCAGAGGTTGGGTAACTTCATACTAATTGCTTGGGGAGGTCCGTATCTTTAGAAGCATTCTGTATGATTGTTAGCCTCTTGTTGTCTCCCTTAACTTGGATTCTGGCGGCCTCTCCGGGAGTCTTATCCACTGCGGCCTATGCGTGGTCTAGTGTGGTCGTAGAAGACCCGAAGCACCCGCAGCATGGGGAATGCTTGGCTCAAGGGAACGAAGGGCGGCGTGGCCAAGTCTGCTGGATTTTCCTTTTCTGCGCGAAGGACTAGAATCGCTTAATAGCTGTCCTCCTTGAACTCGGTCGAATGGGACGACTGGCAAGACTATTCGTCCTGATAGTCGTCGGGGGCGCCATCGCCGGATTCATCATCTTCTCGCTCCAATCTCAAATCACTTCGACTACACCGACCGCAGCCCAGGCAACGATTGTGGCGGGGATACTCACACTGCTCGGGATCGTCTTCTCCGCTGTCTACAAGGAGATCTCGTCATTCTATCAACAGACAATCGCCAACGACGACAAGAAATGGGCTCTCCTATTCCCCTGGATACATGGATATTACTACCCCTGGATCACCGCGGCGAAAAACTTCCAAGCATCACTGAATGGGATGAAGGACAAGAGCGACCTCTCGGACGATGACATCAACGACCTACTCTACTACTTCATGCTCTTCTACGGGTGCCGGATCAAGTTCCTCAGGGAGGCAGGTGGGTTGATACTCCTCTCGTCGGTAAAGGAAGGGAACGCTATCGAAGCGATCTATCACGAAAGAGTGGAACCTGCCTTGGACTGGGAAGGGAGCTCGACGCACAAGCACATCTCGTATCTCCAGAACTTCTACATGACACACATGGCAGCCCAGCCGACAGACGACGGCGGAGACGGGGGGGCGCATGCACCTCCGTCCGCCGGAAAGGACTCGCAGCCCAAACCTGTGAAACAGGTCAAGCCCACTTCGTTTTCGTACATGTTCTTTCAGTTCAAGAGCGACATCGAGAAGGACGCGGGCCTGAAGGAGGTCAAGACGAGCCTCGCGTCGTCCGCTTGGGCGAGGGACAAGATGCAGCGTAAGAAGGGCGCCGATGCTCTTGGAGATTTCGCCCTCAGATTCGAGAAGGGAATCGAGAGACTCTACAGCGCTTGGGGGTAGAGCAGTTTGACGTCTCCACGGCAGGAATTCCCAGTAGCCTTTGACGATTGCGAGGCTGCGTGCCTCGACCACATCTCTGAAAAGGTTATAGCTTACCAAACTGGATAAATTAACTAGAACTTCATAATGCTTATACTAGCTTAGCTAGCTCAGCTAGCTGGGCTGCAACGATGACTCCAGCTAAGCTGGCTGACTTCCCTTGCAAGTACTGCGGTAAGACCTTCAGCGACGGGAGGAGACTTGGAGGCCACGTGCGCCAGTCGCACCAAGTGGTGAAGCCAGGAGACTCTCAGCACTTGACGGCACCCACCACCGAGGGCGAATTTGCCGCGAGGGTGTTGGAGCTTTGGAAAGACGGCGAGGACCCTATCACAGTAGTCGAGACTCTTAGAGTGCATCCACGTTTCGTAAAGGAAGTTCTGAAGGAGTACGACGAGCTGATCAACGAGTGGAAGAAGTTCAAGGAAGCTTGAAGGCGCGTTGACAGGTAGGCCCATCTACCTCTGACCTTCTGACTTAGCGGCCACTCAAAGGCCGATGACAACGAGAACTATCCCTAGCCCAAGGAGGAACATGCCGACCGTTCCTATGGGCGATGCCGTCGCCTTCTTACCCTCAGAGATTGATGCGTTCGGCCTCCGCCTTCCGAGGCTTGCTGCGATGATTCCGAGAAGGACTAGACCGATTCCCAGGACGAGATAGGTCTGGTTCAACGGTGCACAGCGAAATGTCGACGATATTTAACGGCGCATATGCCCGCAGCGGATGCCTAGGAGGGGGGAGCTCGCCTCCGGAGCGCTGGTAGAGGAGATGTTTTATCTTCATCAGGTCGTGGCCCGAAGCAAATGGCAGACAACAAGGGAGGTGGAGTCAGAGGCGGCTTCCTTGTCATCGTCGGGTTCATCTTCCTCGGGATTGGAGCCTCCCTCTATTACGGCGAGCTGGGCTTCGGGAGTCTGACAAAAAGCGGCGCCGTGCAACAATCGGGGAGCGCATGGGCATACCTCCCGATAGGACTCGGGGTCGTGATGATGGCCTCCGGGTTTGCCCTCGCAATCCTTGATCGCCGAGCAGGGTGATGCGCACACTGCCCTACAGGCCTCCAGGGCTTGTTCTCTGGTAGGAGGTACGATACCAAGTAGCTACGGATATACTACTAGGTATATTATCCTACCTTGACTACCATAGCGGCAGAAGATAATTGTCTGCTCTTTTGGAGGTCCTCAACCCGTACGGCCCGGTCCTCCTCCTGATCCTGAGGCTCGTCACTGGAGGAGCGCTAGTAATTCACGGCTACCCGAAGGCAAAGGGCGGCAGGGTCCAGGCGGGGCAGTGGATGAAGAGCATGGGCATACCGCCGATTGCGGCCGACTTGGCGACAGTGCTGGAGTTCCTCGGAGGGATATTCCTAGTGATCGGCCTCTTGACGCCCCTTGTGGGCTTGTTCTTGGCAGTCCAGTTCGGGTCGATTTCCTTGATGAAAAGGTCTAAGATGCACGCCAAGTTCATCAACCTGGAGCAAGGAAAGCCGACCTACGAGATCGACGTGCTCTATCTGATGCTGGGCCTGGTCTTCCTCTTCCTGGGGGCGGGGACGTACTCGTTAGACCACGTGCTCGGTCTCTAGAAACTTCTTTTTGGGGCGGACCGTCTTCCTAACGGCAGCATCCACTTGATCATGCTGCGCTAGTCGGCATCAAGAAAAAAGGCAGGGAGAGGCACCTAGCCCTTCGCAAGGTGCCCCCTTGATTAGGTCTCTATTTGGTCGGCAGTCCGGTTGTCGGGTCCAAGATGAGCTTGTCCGCTCTTCCCACGAGGTGGGAAAAGTCGAACATGTTGAGGATGGAACCAGCACGAGAATCAAAGGATTGACCTCCTATGCTGGGAAGGTTCCAGTTGTACTCGATGAAGCGCAGGATGGAACTCTGGTCGGTTAGTGTGCTGTCGACGAAGTTCTGCTTCGAGTAGGGGGAGATGACGAGGAATGGCAGCCTTGGTCCGTACCCGCACCTGTCCTGAATGGCGCCCGCTGCAGGAGTCCCGCAGAGTCCCGGGGGGCCAAGGAGGGCGTCGGTGGCAGGGTCGCTCGATTGCATGGTTATGGGCCCCATCACGTGGTCGTACCACCCGTCGGAGTCGTCGTACGCGATGACGACCGCGGTGCTTCTCCAGGTCGGGAGTTTCTGCAACGAATTGATCGTGTTCACGAGGAACGCCTGCTCGTCAAGCGGGTCGGAATACCCAGCGTGACCGTCTTGGTACTTGGCAGCCTTCAGGAAGCTGACCGCCGGGAGGTTCCCGCTGTCGGCCGCGACCCAGAAGCTGCTGAGGTCGTACTGGTGGTTCGCCTGGTCAGTCTTGCCTATCATGCTTGGCGAGCTGGGAGGGAGATGGTGTGGGTTCGAGGTGGAGGTATAGTATTGGAACGGCTCGTGGTGCGGGCTGTAGTCAGGGACGGTGGCGCCTCCGATGTTCACGTGAGAGGAGCCACAGACGGCCTTGCCTCCCGAGGTGCTCGTCGGGGTGAAGCCGCCCTGGAACCAACCCCATGTGACGCCGGCTGCGTTCAGCAGGTCGCCGACGTTGAGTCCGCTCGTCATGGCGATGGTGGTCCCGCCCGAGCAGTCGTCGTAGGTCGGGTCGGCGTCGCTGTAGACTGTTCCGGTGGCAGAGACCACTCCTGAGTCAGGAGTGGCAGGATTGGTTTGGCCGGAAACCAGGTTCAGCGCACCTGGGGTCGAGGGTCCGAACGTGGTGCCGAAGGAGTTCTGGTTCATTGCGAAGTTCTGGGCGTACTCCCACATTGCGGTGACCGTGTTCCCGTCGTAGTAGTTCATCACGGTCGAGCCGTTGGTGGCGCATCCAGTGCCGTTGGACGACGTGTCTTGGACGAACTTGTCCATCAATCCGCCGTCAAAGGCCGCTTGCTCCGCTGTGTACTCGTGGTTCATGTCGCAGGTCAGCGCTTGGGAGCGGTCTAGCCTGGCGGGGTTGAAGAGGTTGGGGTTGTTCGTGAGGAGGTTGCCGCTCAGGCCGTTTACCGACGGCGTGTTGGGACTAGCACTGAACTGCGGCTCTCCGGGCGGGTTCGCCGCGATTGGGTAGGTCGCGAAGTAGTGATCGAATGATACGTTCTCTTGGAAGATGACGACCAGGTGCTGTATCGGCGTAGCGGTCCTATGGAAGGTTTGAGGATCCGCCGCCACGTTTGCCGTCAACAGCACGGCCATCAATATGAAAGGAGTTGCGATTGATACTTTCGTCCGTATTTTCATCGCGAAACGTAGGTTCTCGAAGGCTTTTCTTCGTTGCCGAAGTATAAAGCATGAAAACCGTTCCCTCATGTCTTCACATTATCACAACGTCGAGCACATGAGCGCCATAGAGTCTACATCGTGGGCTTGACCGCACTTTCCGAGGTGTCAGGTCTTGCCATCGGGCCGGGTCAGCAAGAGACCTGTCCACGCGACCAAGAGCGGCGCGCCTCCGACCAGAATAGACGGCAGCAGAGAACCCCTTCCTTTCCTCGCCGAGCAGGGCTATCGTGTGCGTTCCACCACAGGCAAGCTGCAGAAAGCTCTTCACGGTCCATGGTAAGGGCCGTCAGACTTGGGGGGGGCAGCGGTCGAAGAAAGACTTGAAGCGCCTAAATCGAAGACTAATTATCGGCCCATCTCCGGGTCGTGCGCGGTCCTGGGTTAGATGGCCGAGAAACCGAATCTGCTAGTGACGAGCTCTCCCGTCAGGGCTAGGTTCGACGGCCTGCTCCCTTATGCGAAGGTCTTTCGGCTCGACGATCTGGACGAGAAGGAGCTCGACCGCCTGCTCCCGTCGATAGACTGCGTGTTGTTGCAGGCGTGGTGGCCGGACTCCCTGACGCCGGAGCGTATCTCTCGGATGACCCGCCTGCGCTTCATCCAGTCTGGATGGGCCGGGGTCAACCACATCCCCTTCAAGCACCTCGGAAAGCGCGTCATGGTCAGCAGCAACGCGGGAGGGTTCTCCGAGGGGGTCGCGGAGTTCGCGCTCGCGCTCACCCTCGCGGCGGCGAAGCGTGTGGTAAAGCTCGACTTCTCCCTGCGGACAGGCGAGTTCGAGCCCGCCAAATGGGATGGCCTCTTCCACGAGGTCATACTTCTGAGGGGGAGGACGATGGGCATCCTCGGATACGGCGGGATAGGAAGGGCCGTGGGCTCCATGGGGCGGGCGCTGGGAATGAACGTGATAGCCTTCTCGAGGCACGCCAGCCCGGCGACCCAGTTACAGGTGTTTCACGGAGACGAAGGCCTCCTCAGGGTCCTGAGGAAGAGCGATGTCGTGGTGATAGCGCTGCCGCTCTCGAAGCTGACCTTGGGGCTGCTAGGGACCGCGCAGCTGGCCGCGATGAAGAACGATGCCATTCTGGTCAACGTCGCAAGGGCGGAGATAGTCGACGAGGAGGCGCTATACAAGCACCTCGTAAAATATCAGCAGTTCGCCTACGCGACCGACGTCTGGCAGATCAAGAGGGGGAAGGAGACTTACTCGTCGAAGTTTCCATTCGTGAAACTCCCTAATTTCATCGGGACACCGCACGTGGCCGGGGGGAGCGCCTCGCTGACCGGGGAGCCTGGCAAGGCCGCCGCTGAGAACCTGATTCGCTATCTCAGGGGCGAGGCGCCCCAGAATGTGGTAGACTCTTCAGAGTACATCTGAGAGGCTTAGGCTAGGACTCCAGCCTGCTCCTTGAGCCAGCCGTACCCCTTCTCCTCGAGCTTGAGCGAGAGCTCCTGGCCGCCCGATGCGGTAATCCTGCCCTCGTACATCACGTGAACGAACGTCGGCATGATGTATTTCAGGATCCGTTGGTAGTGGGTGATCACGAGTATCCCTAGGTCGTTGCTCGCGATCTTGCTCACGCCTTCCGCGACGACGCGGAGCGCGTCGATGTCAAGGCCTGAGTCGGTCTCGTCGAGGACGGCGAACTTGGGCTTCAGCATGGCTAGCTGGAGTATCTCGGCCCTCTTCTTCTCCCCTCCTGAGAAGCCCTCGTTGAGGTAGCGGTTCATGAACGACTCGTCCATCCCGAGGAGCTTCATCCTCTCCGCGAGGGTCTCCTTGAAGTCGAAGATAGTCGGCGCCTTGTTGTTCGCGTCGGTGTGGACCGCGTTGTAGGCCGCGCGGAGGAATGAGAACATCGTCACGCCCGGGACAGCCACAGGATACTGGAACGCGAGGAAGAGCCCTTTCTTCGCCCTCTTGTCAGGGGTGAGGCCGAGCACGCTCTCCCCGTCTATGAGGACATCGCCTCCGGTCACCTTGTATTTCGGGTGCCCTAGCAGGGTGTTCGCCAGAGTGCTCTTCCCGGAGCCGTTCGGCCCCATGAGCGCGTGTATCTCGCCTTGGTTGATCGTGAGGTCCACCCCCTTGAGTATCTCGGTCCCCTCCACAGTCGCGTGGAGGTCGCGAATCTCGAGCTTCGACATGTTGTCCTGATCGCTCGGTCGACCTTTGTTATATAAATCTATAACCTAGGTTATATCGCTTGGGCAAGAACTCGAGAATATTCAGCCTCGACGTTCGAGTCTCTTCGGAATAATTCCGTGATACATTCTATATATCTCCTCTGGCGACCGTCTCTCATGGCAGGCCATTACAAGGCTCCGGACGTCCCGAAGGGGAAAGTTACCCCCGTTCTCGTCAGGGACGAGCTTCTGAAGTGCTTTGAAGACGCCAACATGGAGTTCATGCACGTCCTCAACCAGCCTACCAACGAGGAGGCTCTGAAGGCCCAGGTAAGGCAGTTCGTCACAGGCACCTTCCAGAGCTGTGGCGCGAGCTTCGACCAGCCCACCAAGGAAGGGATAGTCACGGCGATAGGCCAGTGCAAGGCCAACGCAGAGGCGATGATGGGCCAGAAGGGAGCCGTCATCATAAGGGAGCACTACGACGAGATGATGAAGCTCGTCAACAAGCTCCCTGCAAGCAAGTAGCCGGCTAGTCCGGAGTCAGGTGCTTCGCCATAAAATGCGGCACCTGCCGAATTTTGAGGAACCCTTATTATTGTAGGCTCGTCGCTGCGGGTCGGGGAAAAGGCCGTTTCTTCGCACATTTCTTCACGGGTAAATCGGATTCAGTCTTTCGCCTGCGCTGGACGCGGGATGACGGCTAGTCCGAGAGTTTCCTGAGAGCGTGGGACGGGATGACAGGGACTACCAAGGAGCCGACGGAGCCCCAAAAGGAGCCTAGTTTCTTCAAAATCTTCGCCGGTCTGGGGGCAATGAGCTTCCTTACGTACATGGGCGAGTACGCGGCGTTCATCATAGTCCTCGTCTACCTGTCGGACAAGTTCGTGGTCAATTTTGGGCTGGGGGACGCCGGATACGCCTTCGTGGGGACGATCTCCGGAGCCTTCCTCATCGCCTCGGGGCTCGTCGC
>Ga0307373_10013823_pt1 | contig 11218 bp, 8 predicted proteins | sample OX2MG_FD_202534 | JGI IMG/M metagenome (GOLD analysis project Ga0307373, IMG submission 202534) | Soil microbial communities from Risofladan, Vaasa, Finland - OX-2 | ecosystem: Environmental > Terrestrial > Soil > Coastal area > Acid sulfate soil | place: Finland: Risofladan, Vaasa | collected... | reverse complement strand
ATCCCTACGATGCATTTGATGGTAACTGATTTACCCTGACCGCTTTTGCCCAATATCACGAGATTCTCTCCTTTGAGCAGATGCAGGCTCAGGTCTTTAATAACTGTATTGTCGGCAAAGGATTTTTTGAGGTGCTCTATTTCAATGACCTTTTCCATATTTATCTGTATACCAGGGCATTCGTCAATTCCACCGCTATGGCATCCAGGATAATTATCCATATGGATGCACTGACAACGGCAGCATTCGCAGCTCTTCCCACGCTTTCTGCGCCTTTGCCGGATTTATAGCCCTTATAACATCCGATAAACCCAATTATGAATCCAAAAAAGAATGTTTTAATTATAGCTGGCAATATATCTGAAAACTGAAGGGCAAAAAATGATTTCTGGAAATACAAAATCCCATTCATTCCGATAGTTATGTTAATTCCGGCAAATCCCCCGATGAAAGCCATTCCATCAGCAACGAGGGTTAAAAGAGGAATCATGAGTATGCAAGCCAGGATCCTGGTAGTCACCAGGTATTGAATGGCATTAGCCCCGGATATTTCCATGGCATCTATCTGTTCGGTCACTTTCATGCTCCCCAATTCGGCACCTATGCCGGATGAAATTTTACCTGCGCAAATCAGGGCAGTGATCACAGGTCCTATTTCACGGATCATTGAAATGGAAACCATGCTGGGTACATAACTTTCGGCTCCGAATCCCTTAAGGGTAGGCAGGGTTTGCAGGGTGAGCACAAACCCGAGTACAAAGCCGGTTACTGCAATGATACCGAAGGATTTATATCCGATGGAATAACACTGGGACATGAATTCGTTGCCATCCAGATCCCGGAGATTTAAATTTTTAAGGACGGAAAGTAGAAAATAACCCTGGTCTCCGATTTTTGCCAGGGATCTATCCAAAGCGGTTTTTGTTGCCATGGATAATCATATATATAAAATCATGCCTGATGGAAAGCAGTTCGCTGAAATGTTTGTTATTGACTATTGATCAGCTGAAAAGCCTGTTCAACTCATTAATGGTAATGGGTTTTTCAAGAAAATTAAAGGATGATCCTGGAATTATGGAAAATTGAGCACCACTGATCAGGCTCAATCGGGTATTTGGGCATTTTTCCAGTATTAATTCCTTTTTTTCCCAACCCATTCCGTCGGGCAGGTTGTTATCCAGGAAGATAATATCGGGAGTAACTGAATCTAGGATTGAAATACCCTCTGACAGGGAATGAGTCAGGAATACCCGGCAGTTTTTACGCAGAAAGAAGATTTTCAAGAGGTAACTGAAGTCTGCTTCATCGTCAATAATCAATACAGTCCCTGTGTCCATATACAAATGGAATGAAAATACCTTACCAGAAATTTAACCAAACAGGTATTGGCATGCATGTGATTGTTTGTAGATTAATTTACACCGGATAGTCAAGGATTTGCATCAAATTCAGGGTACATGCTCTTGCATAAATTAGGGAAGTGTGGTGTTTGTTACATTAATAAATTATAAATGTATATATTGTTACTGATCTAAAATTTAGTTCATATTATAGCAAAAATTAGCATTTATGCATTCAGACTGGGTAATCGGAGTATGGGCATTATTTTTATTGAAGTGTAGAGATAAATATACATATTTGTAAAAGGTTGGGGTATTATGGTTACACTTTTTAATCGGGATTATCTTTCCCGCTTTGGGGAATTTTGGTGTCTTATTTGTTCACACAGCTAGGCAAACCCTGATCCGGAATATTTGAAAAGCGCCGGTAATTTCCCTTTTCTCATCCATTTAGTCCATTAAAAGTCAATCTTTATGCATAAAATCCTGGTCATTGATGATGACAGAGACATGTGTCTCCTGCTTAACCGTTTTTTGACCCGCAAAGGATACGAGGTAAATGAATTGTATAACGGGAAGAAGGCCCTGGATTATCTTGAATTGACCGCGCCTGACCTGATCATTTGTGATCTGAGGCTTGAAGATATGAGCGGGATAGATCTGCTGACCCGGATCAAGGATAAATATCCCGGATTGCCTGTAATCATCATGACTGGCTATAGTGATATAAGATCTTCTGTAAATGCCATAAAGATCGGGGCCTATGATTATGTCACAAAACCACTTCTGCCGGATGAAATTCTGATGACCATAAAGCAAGCCCTTGAAGCGGATGAGCTTTCCGCTACCAAAGTGAATATTTCCGATAACCATGGTCATCGGGGAAAGAGATCAATTGATTCAAAGATTGATGAATATATATTTGGCGAAACAGAAGCCTTCACTAAAATCAAGCACCAGATTAGCCTGGTTGCACCAACAAATTATACCGTTATCATTTATGGGGAAAGCGGGAGCGGGAAAGAAGTTATTGCCCAGGAAATTCATAAACAAAGCAAAAGGAGCAATAAACCCTTTGTAGCCATTGATTGCGGAGCTTTATCAAAGGAACTAGCCGGCAGTGAATTATTTGGCCATGAAAAGGGTTCTTTTACAGGTGCGTTGAACCAAAAAATAGGAAGCTTTGAAATTGCAAACAGTGGCACTATATTTTTGGATGAGATCAGCAATTTACCTTATGACGTTCAGGTCAGTTTGCTCCGCGTAGTCCAAGAAAGGAAAATGAGAAGGGTGGGAGGGATCAAGGATATTGATCTGGACGTCAGAATTATCATCGCCAGCAATGAGATATTATGGGATGCCACCAGGAAGGGGAAATTCAGAGAAGATCTGTATCACCGATTCAATGAATTCAACATTATAGCCCCACCTCTCAGGGAAAGGAAAGAGGATATAATGTTGTTCGCCAATCATTTTTTGAAGCTCACCAATGTCGAATTGGGCAAGAGAATCAGGGGATTTAATGCAGAGGTGGAGCGCATTTTCAAAAATTATATCTGGTATGGAAACCTGAGAGAATTGAAAAATGTGATAAAAAAGGCTGCTTTGCTTACAGAGGGTCCTATAATTGAGCCCCAATCGCTTCCTTTTGAAATTTCAAATTATGGGAAGCTGCAATTCGAAGAATCCGCAATCCATACTGAGGATGCGGAGAAGGTAATTGTGGCAGAATCAAAACCAGCAGCTTCGAAAGGTGCATTAGACGGGCATTCCCTGAAGGAGGCAAGCATTGATGCTGAATTTGAAATGATCATGAAAGCCTTGAAACAGGCCAATTTCAATAAAAGCAAAGCAGCAAAAATTTTACAGATAGACCGGAAAACCCTTTATAATAAAATGAATCAATATCAGGAACTGAAGAATTACTGATTGATTGGTCTTACTGATCTCTATGCCTGTACTATGGAAGTCGTCTCCAAAAAAATATTTGACGGGAAGGAAATGAATGCTGAAATGTTTCAGCAGATAAATAATCTTTTTCCTTCAATAATTTATATATATAGTATCGGTAATAGTAAGGTGAGTTATTTGAATGGCGGAATAACTGACCTGCTGGGGTATGAAGAAGGGGACATCAACAGTTGGGATGATCATTTATCAAAACTCGTTTTTAAAGAAGATGAGGAGCTGGTAAAACAGGAACTGGAAAAATATAATCAGCTCAGGAACGATGAAACCTATTCGTACAACAGCCGGTTAATTCATAAAGCAGGACAATGGAGTTATTTCAGGACCACTGGTTCCATCCTTTCCCGGAATTCTACCGGTCAGCCGTCTTCCTTGCTATTCATTGCAGTGGATATATCCCGGCATAGTGTGAGTCGTGAAGAAATTGCTGCTAAGGAAGAACTCCTCAGGGAAGCGGAAGAGATCATTCAGTTCGGAATCTGGAGCTGGAATCCCAAAGAAGAAAAAACAATATGGTCTGACGGAATGTATACTCTTCTGGGATATTTACCAGGGGAAACCGGTCTTGAAGCTTCAAAGGCAAATTATCTTAAGCATGTTTCCCCAAATGATATAGATACTTTTTCTGCAAAGATCCAGTGGGGGATTGACCATAAAAAAGGGTTTGAACATATCCATACCATTATTACCAATGCAGGACAACATAAAGTGGTTTCCAGTAAATCCAGGGTATTTGTTTCCAATGGGGGGGAGCTTATGAGGATATTTGTTACAGTCCGGGATATTACTGAGCAATTCAATACCGAGAACGGATTATCATCTTATAAACAGATGACGGTGGATAAGGAAAAGTTCCTGAACAGCGGTTCATGGGAAACGGATCTGAGCACAGGATTGTCTGTATGGTCTGAAGGGATGTACCTGCTTTTTGGATATGATCCCGGGGAGGATAAAAATAAATTGCAGATAAACAATGATTTTTATTATAGTCACCTTTCCCAGGAGGAAAGAGGGATCAGTTCGAAGAATTGGGATAATGCACTTAAACATCAGGATAGCTATTCCTACCAAGTGGTCATAACCTCCAGGGACGGTAAAGAAAAACTACTTGAAACGTTTGGTAAAATACTTAGAGAAAGTGACGGGATACCTTACCGGGTTATTGGGGCAACCAGGGACATTACCCGATTGAAAAGCCATGAAAGGGAGTTGGAAATGAAAATCTTGGAATTGGAAAGATCAAATGTTGACTTGGAAGAGTTTGCTTATGTGGCATCACATGATCTTCAGGAACCACTCAGGAAAATCACGGTTTTCGGAGAAAGACTAAAACTTCAAATAGATAAAAACCCCGGAGAGGGGTTGTGGGATAACCTGAAAAGAATGCTGAAGGCAGCTGAAAATATGCGGATCCTCATTGATAGCCTTCTGGAGTTTTCCAAGGTTTCTCTCAAAGTAATGCTTCATAAAGAAACAGACCTTAATCATCTGCTTGAAGAAGTGAGAAATGAGCTTGAACTTGATGCGCCGGATTCAAGTATATCCATTTCTTCAGGACAGCTACCGGTTTTGGAAGTGATCCCCATACAGATCAAACAGCTTTTTACCAATATCATTTTGAATGCCATGAAGTTCTGTAATACCACTGAAAGATGTGCAATCCGGATAGAAAGCCGGCTAATGGATGAAAAGGAATTGGATGCATTTAAATTACGGCCAACAATACCCTATTATGAATTTTCAATTAAGGATAATGGGATTGGATTTGAACCCGAATTTGAAGAAAAGATATTCCAGCTTTTTACCCGTCTGCATGGTAAATCAGTGTATCCCGGGGCAGGTATTGGTCTGGCAATTTGTATGAAAATCATTGAAAACCATGGTGGGCTGATATATGCCAAAAGCAATCCTGGAAAAGGGGCAACATTTTATTTTATTTTGCCTACTAAAAAACAGTGATCCATGCAAAACCAGGCTAAGATTCGTATCCTGATCATTGATGATGATGAAGAAGATTTTGTCATCACCAGGGAACTAATCATGCAGATCAGGGAAAGCAGCTTTACGGTGGATTGGTGCTTCATTTATGAGGAAGCCATTGAAAAAATATGTAAAGAGGAATATGATCTCTATTTTATTGATTTCCGCTTGGGAGCAAAAACAGGTTTGGATTTACTAAGGGATGCGATAGCTGCCAATTGTGAAAGACCAATGATTCTCCTGACAGGAAGGGGGGATCAGAAAATTGATAAGGAAGCCATGCATGCGGGGGCAATTGATTATTTAGTCAAGTCAGAACTCAACAGTGAAAAACTGGAACGATGCATACGTTACTCGCTGGAAAGGAGTTTATCTTTAAGGCAACTCAGGATAAACGAAAGGAAATTCCGCAATATTTTTGAAAAATCAAAGGATGTGATCTTCCTTGCCGATGAGGGTCTTATTTTCCGGGATATCAATCCAGCTGGTGAGGAATTGTTCGGCTATTCAAAGGAAGAATTTTTTAATTTGAGCCTGGAGAGTCTGATAGTAAACCCATCGGATGGTGATAGTTTAAGAAAAATGTTGGAAAGTACAGGCGAATTTAATGATCAGGAATTTGAACTACAGACCAGGTCAGGAGAAAGGATATCCTGTATTATTTCGGTTTCCATCCAATCCGATATCATTGAAGGGAAATATGTACAAGGAATTATTCATGATATTTCCAATATTAAAAAATCAGAAAAAGCCAATCTTCAGGTGGAAAAACTCAGGGCAGCCGGCAGGTTGGTCAGTACATTGGCCCATGAAGTACGTAATCCATTAAATAACATCAATCTGTCAGTCGCCCAGCTGGATGTAGAAGTTTCTGGCGGGGAAACCAGGGTTTTCCTGGATATCATTAATCGTAATGCAAAACGTGTTGGGGATCTGATCACAGAATTGCTCAGTTCAGCTAGACCGACTGATATGATCCTGGAAAGAAAATGCCTTCAGGGAATCATAGATGAGACGATTTCTGCTGCCGCGGACCGAATTTCGCTTAAAAGGATCAGGTTAAACCTGTATTATCCGGAAGTCAGGATTTATATATTGGCGGATTCCGCTAAACTGCGGATTGCTTTCCTTAATATCATCATTAATGCCATAGAGGCCATGAAAGACGATGTAGGCAACCTGGATATTACGGTGGGCTCGGATGATAAATACTATAAGGTGGTGATTTCAGACAATGGAATGGGGATTAACGAAGAAAACCTGTCGAGACTATTTGAACCCTATTTTACTTCCAAAAAGAATGGTTTGGGGCTTGGTTTGGTTTCCACCCTGAATATCATTCAATCCCATAAGGGAAATATAGAGGTAAAATCAATAAAAGATGGGGGAACCTCATTCATTATTTCATTCGAGAAAGCTTGAAAATAAATCGCCTAAACTGTTTTTTGTCGATATCAAGGAGTTCAATTATTACTGCATAAAAGACCTGAAACGATTGCCAATGATGAATTATTATAAAGCATTCTCTTTCTTTCTGGTTGCCCTGTTTTAGCAATCGATTAACCAAAGGCATTTGTGACCCTTTAAATCCTTGATTATCTCTCATCAGGCGAGTGATTTATGTTAATTTTTTTTAAAGGAGATTCTGATATTCCAAACCAGGATTGATATTTTATCAGTTTACCCTGCTTTGTTCCGATTGTTTGAATTGCTGCAGCGATGCTGTCGTTTTTTTCCAGGCACGCATAACTTTTCGATTACCAACCGGCGCCGAGCGATGGGCATAAAAATGAAGGATATTTTGTTTAAGTGCGCTATTTATAAGTATGAAATCCTGTTTTTGCAGTTTTCCTAATAATAAATCATAATTTTTATCTGCCAAGGGGTATTCACCCGGAGCAGTTAAATTCCCGGTATCAAAATCAATATTTGGGAAATTTATTTTTCCGGATCTGCAATTTTTCAGGGCCATGGTATAATGAACCAAAACCGTATCAAAGCTTTGGATGAATAATTTTTCAGCTACAGGACCCGGAGCTTTAAACTTTAGGACTCTTAATGGACCTACTTTTGGTATTACACGTATTATGAACGATAATATAGCAGCAAAGACACCGGGTTTCTTTCTTTTTTTCCCAAATTCGCTGTAATAATTGACCCTATGCATGTGGTATGTGAAATTTCGGCTGGTGGCCTTTGGATTTAGTTTTAGAATTTCATTTTTTTTAATAAGCCATGCCGCCCTGGTTAATGCCGGGAACAAACTTTTAACAGACCATCTGAACGTAGCAATGGATAGTGAAAAATCACCAAATATATCATTGATATCCAAACCATATACTTTGCAAAATGCTCTTTCCAGTAAGCCGCGGGATACCTGGAATCCAATAAAATCATGATAAGCCTGCGACGCGTAGTTCCCTTTAACTATTTGCAATACATCAAAAGCGAATTCCATTCTCATATGGGAGATGTGATCTTCTCCGTAGGTAACTACATTACCGTATTTTCTTTTATCCTTAGGGTAATCTATGGGCACACTTATGTTAGTGGCTATTGAATGCCCGTATTTGTCGGCCATATAATGGCTCAGGAAACCCAGTGCAAAAGCATATTCATTGATATTCTGGGCTTCATCAAGTAAAGCATTTACAAAATCGCCGGTTCTCACATAATGAACCAGGTCAGTAAAAAAAGGACTGCCAAACGGGAAATACCCCATATCAGGAGCAATTGATCCCCCATAAGCATATGCATGGGCTTCTTTTAATTGCTGTGCTGTGGATTGGGGATATTTTAGCTTAAGTAACGGTTGAATTGATTTTATCCAGCAAGCATCTATAATTGCCTCATGGGTAAGTATGGAGTATGCGCAGGTGGGTTTGGTGTCCAGCAGAAATAAAGTGGAGGCAAATATTGATGCTATTATAAAGTTATTTGCCCTCATGATGAATAGGGAATCTGGCTATTTCTCAACGAAACTGGAACTCGTAATGGAGTATAAAATCCGGGACGCTTTTGAAAAGGTGAACTACCTTTTTATATTACCTCCATAATTCTCTTTTGGGTCTGTTTTTGGGAACTATCTTTTCAATATCAATTATTGGACCATATTGTATATTCCCGACCTGTTATCCATTTTTATGTGATAGTTCAGATGGGGTATGTACTTCCAGTCCATTTTATTTCAAATTCAAAAATCCGCAAACTGAATTTTCTGGTTACTTTCTTTATTTTGGAATGAGAATCTCTTAAATAAAAGGGATTATTGCCTAGAATATAGGTAAAGGATTTATAGCAGGTCTGGAAACCTATATTTACTTATTTGGTGTCTTTTATTATTTCTATACTGACCATAACGCAGGTATAGGCACTGCAAATAAATTTTTTCCGCCGAACCCACCTAATACTTGTTCCCCAGTATAAAGAACTATTCCCTTTAAGAATCTATCGCCTGCTTCTTCCGCTAAACGTTTTAGACCTTTGAAGTCAATTTCTTTGATCGTCGCAGTAGATTTTATATCAATCCCATAAAGCTGTTTTTTCCTATTTTCCAAAATTAGGTCAACTTCTGCCCTCTTGTGTATACTGAAATGATATGGTTTCAAAATATTTTCAGACCAGCTCAATTGTTTGATTATTTCCATAACAACTAAATTCTTTAAAAAACCCCCTGCGGTTGTTCTATCCTCCAATAAACTTTCTCCTTCACCCCTTAAGTAGCAAAGTAAACCTGTGTCATTAAGAATGATCTTAGGTGATTTTACAAATTGCCCTTCTGAATTAGGTGTCCAGGCTGGTATTTTAAGGATCAGGAAAATATGCTCCAAGAGTGACATATATCTTTGCAAAGTAGTATTTTTTACACCCGAAAGCCGAGAGATATCTGAAAGGTTAACCGTACTACCTACCCTGGTTGCTATTAATTGCAGAATCTTAGGAATCTGAGTTAGTCCTTCAATATTGGCGAGATCCCTGATGTCCTTTTGTAATATAGCGACTATGTAAGATTCAAACCATTTTGATCTTCGGGTATCCGTTTCCCGCCTTACAACTTCCGGATATCCCCCCTTCTTAATAATTTGTATGATTTGTTTCCAGTCACTTCTTATGTTCGCAAAGAGGGTGTCCTTAGAAACTAACGTTTCCAGAAAATTAGATGGTTTATTTTGAATTTCACCTTGTGATAAGGGCCATAGATGATGAATTTCCATGCGACCGGCCAGGGAATCAGCCACTTTGGGCAGCGTCATCACATCAGCCGATCCGGTTAGAATAATTCGACGGTCCTTCCTGTCCTCATCTATTAATTTTTTGATGCTCAAAAATAATTCGGGAGCTCTTTGCACTTCATCAATAATTACATGCTTATCGAGATCTTGCAAAAAACCCAAGGGATCAGCCATTGCCGCTGAAAGCGTTGCAGGATCGTCCAAAGTAACTGATTGCCCTTTAAAAATCCCTTCTTCAATAATCTGCCTACAAAGCGTACTTTTTCCAGTCTGCCGGGCACCGGTGATCAGGATTACAGGAGTATCTTTCAATGCTTCTGCGATAGATTGGCTTATAAAGCGGGCAAACATGTTTCAAAAGTAAACTATTTGGAGCAAAAACGATATTATAATGGGTAAAATTGTATATATTAATGGGTAAATATGTAAATAATTATTTGAAACCTCACAGAATAGATTAATGATAAAAAACAACAGAAGGAAAACAAGCCAACCAGATGGATAAGCTGAAAAAACATACAATAACTTCAGAGGAAATCAGGACCTGGGATTTAATAGGTCTACAAAAGGGAATGGGGATTACTGCTTCGTGACATCCGGTGTAAAGGTGGCGCGAGCTTAATTCGGGCGATTAAAAGGAACCTGAACTCCGATGCAAAGGGTAAAGGTACTAGTGGTGAACCCATGAGACTGAAAGCACCAAAGCGGATTCAAGGGACGGATATACCCATATTACCGAAGAGACTTCTGTATTGGAAGGGGAGAGGTACTATTAACCAATTTCCATTATGGAGTAAAATTAAATATTCCATGAGTAACTCTGAGATGAAAGCAAGTTCAATCGGAAGAAAGTACAAGGTAATAAGAGCTGAATGACGGCGGACTGTCACATGCGGTTACGTGAGGGGCTTGGGGTGAAATTCCCCTTCTCCACTCGACTACTGAAATCATTTGGTGAATATGGCAATATTTGTAAAATTTTGCGCCCCGTTTGTACTGGAAGTGAAGAAAGTAAGTTGTTCTGTTCCATTCACGGCTGACAATAGTCCCGCAAAAGCCCCCAAGGAATCCCTTAAAAAAAGGCTATCTCCAGCCTGGTGCCAAATTCCTGTCAAATCCAGTCCGGGTGTGCCAATAGAAATGGAAAGAGAAGGTGTTCGAAGGACATAACATGAGCTATCGCCAAGGAATTTGGTGATGCAAGTGCTATCCTGGTTAACAATAATTTCTGAGAATTTTAGGCATGGGTATTCAGAACTTAAATAAGTTGAATCCCCAATATAATCTGAGAAGAGTTCCCAGGTTCCGACAGGATTTTCCAGGATAACCGGATTTACCGGATTATTCTTTTTACAACCATCGGTAATAAAAACCAAAAGACAAAGAAGAATCAGGGTTTGCCTCATAAGACAGAATTATAATGAATTAAATTTCCAAGGTAAGAATGAATTTCTAGTTTTTTCCAATGATTTCGCGCCTTGAATCTTGGCAATATTGTAAAGGATATATAATGTAACAATCAGGTATACCTTTTTAAGTTCTTATATTTTCAAAGGTTATCCTCGTTTAATTAGCATTCAGGAAGCTTGAGAATGTCTCGTCCTGAAATAGCTTGTCACCAAAAAGCTATAAAATGGACAATAAAAAAACGAGGAAAAAGCGGGTTGATTATAAATCCAGAGTTCCCTATAAGAGACT
>Ga0307373_10013822_pt1 | contig 11218 bp, 9 predicted proteins | sample OX2MG_FD_202534 | JGI IMG/M metagenome (GOLD analysis project Ga0307373, IMG submission 202534) | Soil microbial communities from Risofladan, Vaasa, Finland - OX-2 | ecosystem: Environmental > Terrestrial > Soil > Coastal area > Acid sulfate soil | place: Finland: Risofladan, Vaasa | collected... | reverse complement strand
CATGGTCCTCAACGAGAAGGACAACGAGGTCATAGAGAGGAACCCCTTCGGCTACGTCGTGATCAGCATGAACCCCTACTCCTCCGAGTTCTCAGGGACGAAGCCGCTCAACGCTGCGTTCAGGAGGCGGATGAGCGTCTGGATCGATTTCGATTACCTGAGCGTCGGGACGAAGATCTCCCAGCGCGAGGTCAAGATGCTCTCGGAGCGCTCGAAGATCCCCATGGATGTGGCGGAGAAGGTGATCCGAGTGGGGGCTGAGGTGAGGAAGAGGTACAAGTCGGGGGACCTTCCTTACGGGCCATCGGTCGGGGACCTGCTCAATTGGGCCACCCTCATCCGCGACGGCCTCGACCCAAAGGCGGCCGCTGACGAGACTCTCGTCTCGCTGACCTCCGACGACGCCGAGATACAACAGATCGTGAGAAGGATCGTCGCGCTGGTCTTCGGTGCGGGAGAAAGCAAGCCGGTAGAGAAGACTGAACATCCTTGATTACGCGTGGAACACTGCGACAAGCATAGCGCAGCACGAGTACGACACGTTCAGGCTGATACTAGACGAAGGGCTGAAGTCACCTATCCTCTCGGGGGACAGCCGGGGGTTCGTGGTCAAGCTTCCCTCCCCGAAGGTCGTCGATGACGAGTTCTACCAGCTCCACGGGCTATACGCCGACCAGGACCCTGCGGGGTGGGACATGACCTGGCGCAATTTTAGGGCGTCGCTCTTCCACCTCTCCATGCACGCCGCGTTCTCTGACTTCAAGGCGTATGCGCCCTGGGCCAAGGGAAAGGAAGTGGGCGCGGCGACCTTCGCGGTCTCGCTGGTCGAAGACGTCCACATTGTCACCGAGGCGAGGACGAAGTGGCCCGGAGTCCTGCCAGATCTGGCGTACGCAAGCTATCTCTCCGCGTTGCGCCTAGCCAACCCGGATGACATCGACAACTCCCCTCTTCGCCTCGCGGCAAAGCTCCTTCTGAGCTCGGCGGGGGTGTTTCGATTGAGCGGGGAAAGGCTCTCGCGCGAAGAGGATGCGGAGGTCGTCGGCGTAGACGAGCGCGTCAGGATCGACGTGGAAGAATATGTGAAGAACAAGTCGCCTGAAAACAGAGCGTTCTTAACAAAGGCCGCCCAGGAGATCTACACGGCGGTCAGCGAGCGGGGGTCTCCCTCTGAGATACCCTACTTCCCTTTCACTGAGGCGCATGGTACGTGCGACCTTTTCGACGGGAAGCTTCTAGAGCACGAGCAGAACAAGGGAGAGTCTCTGCTCAGGTCGGCGCTCGCCAGGGTGGGCCTCAAAGACGACACGACCGCGACAGACTCGATATTCATCTCTGAAGCGCGGGAGATTCTCCAAGGGGAAGAGATCGCGAACGTGAGGTTAGGCAAGATAAGGGCATACTATGAGGGCCTAATAGCGCCGACGAGGCTCGACAGCGTGGAGTTCCCTCCCGGCGACTACGGCACCTTCATGCGCGTGAGGGCGGAGCTGGCCGGTCCGATAAAGAATGTCAGGGACCAGCTCATGCAGGTGAGGAACGTCCTCGATGATACCTCGGGCTTCGACGCGGGAGCGCAGCTCGACACGCAGGCTGTCATGCAGGTGATGGCGACACAGTCGCCGAGGACCGATGTCTTCGAACAACTCCAGCCCATGTACAAAGACGAGGCGTGGGCGATACTGATCGACGCGAGCAGGAGCACCTCCTCGTTCGCTCAGGAAACCAGGGGGATTACCACTTGCCTGGCGGAGGTCGCGACGAAGCTGATGAGGCAGCGGACCCAGTGGGCCGTGTTCTCATTCAACAATTCGATTCAAATCATAAAGGACTTCAACGAGGACTACGGGATGACGACCAAGGCCAGGATTGGGGGCCTCACCCAGAAGAGCACCACCCTCCTCCCGGACGCCATCCAGGTCGCCCACAAGGCCCTCAAGACGAGAGAGTCGGACGCGCGGGTCCTGGTTGTCGTCTCAGACGGCTATCCGTCCGGCTACAACGACATAGAAAAGAAGCTCATCGCCGTCATCAAGGAGCTCGCGAAGTCGAGCGTCTTCCTCATAGGTGTGGGGGTGGATAGCGATGCGATCAAGAAGTACTTCCCCATGAACTGCGTCATGAGCTCGCCCTACGAGTTGATGAAGACCTTCGCGAAGGCGTATCTCGAACTGTCCACCATGTTCTGACGCGCCTCGCTCAGCCGGACGCTTCCATGCTTTCCTCTTGCCCCTCCATCCTGCTGGACGCGCACTCCCATTCGCTCTGAATCTGACAAGCTCTAGCTAGGTCTGCGAGTTCCAGCAGGAAGCACCTCAGGTAGAGATGACCTACAGTAGTCGTCGGCCGCCTCGTTTTTGGGGCAGGCAAGAATTCTAGATGGAGCGTCCGATACGTTTCTAGCCTAAAAGGGGGATGCAATCAAAGATCGAAAGGTGGCCTAGACGACCCTGAATCTCCCGTCAAAACTGAAGACCGCCTTCTTCGCCTCCTCCGCCTCCACGATTATTCGCTCCGGGACGCCATTGCGCACATAGAGTTGGAAAATCGCGTTCTGAGGGATCAGGGTGTTGGCGTTCTGCTCAAACGACTTTAGGGCCTCGTTCGTCCTTGCCAGCTTCAGCTTCAAGTCCTCGTGGATCTGGTACATCACCTCGGTTGTGGCAGGTCCGGTGTTCGCGGTGTTGAGCATCAGCGTCCCCATCTTGATCCATCCTCCGCCGCCGCTGGGCTTGCCCTTTTGGTCGCTCTTCTTGTCTCCCTTGTCCCCCTTTTCCTGCTTATCCTGCTTTTCCTGCTTCTTCTCCTCCTTGGGGGCCGACTCGCCCGGGCCGGTCCTAAGCATTCCGCCGAGCTTGTCCCCGTACTTCTCAGCCTCCTTCTGGTAATACTCAGAAACCTCCTTGAGGTACTTCGTAATCTCGGCCTGGGAATAGAACTTCATCAGTCCGGTAGCTAAGTCAGGCCGTCGCTGAGACAATTACCTAGCCCTCGGACCCGCCTGTTTACTCACTAGTTATTGAGTTTTGAACGAGGTCTTCATTAGCGGCCTGGGGTGCGGTGCGTTCGGTCTGCTTGGCCATGTTCCCGGCTTTCTTGACCTCCTTCAGGATCCTCTCGAGCAAGTCCACCCTGGTGCCTACTTCCTTCCTCTTCTCGGATATTATCTTGGCTAGCACGGGCGTCGCCTCCTTCACTATCGCGAGGACGTACTTCGACGCGAAGCGGGTGAGGGGGATGGAGCTCTTGCTGTCGTCGGCGCCTAGGACGACTACGACGCAGTCGGACGCAAGATAGGCCTCCTTGGCGCCCGAATAGGCCGGACCTAGGCTCTCCTTCGACAACGGCATGGCTTCCTCGACTCCAGATTGCAGCATCTTCATCGATTCGATGAGCTTCCTGGTGTAGTTGTGCTCCATCTCGTCGAGCTCTGAGAGCTGCGCAAACTCGCTCTGCAGCTCCGTAAGGTCGTCCACGATGCTCCCGGAGGAGTCTTCGCCGAGGTCTTCTGGGATGGATTTATCCTTCAAGATATGTGCATCAGGGGGTCTTCTGAATAAGAGGCTTGTGTATTAGGAATTCATGTTTGTTCCTAGCGCGGAGGCAGATTCTCTACTTTGTGAACAGCGCGAGGAGGGTAGGGATGTTGTTCCAGGCGACCACGTAACTGAGAAGGCCGTCCACTGCGACGAGGACGACCAACGCAACGAACCTCAGCATCCGGATTTGGAAGGCGTGCTTCCCGGACGTGTCCCTCGCGAAGACCAGGTAAAAGAGAGGGATGGCGGGGAGGTACTTGAAGACTATCGCGATGAGGAACCCGTCGAACCTCATCGAGAACAGAGCGGATGCGATGGGGTTCAGCTCGCGAAAGTCCAAGCTGCTCTTCATCGCGAGCAAAGTCGAGTAGACATCGAGGAAGTTGAGGCATAGGAACGCCGCGTAGAGGGGGACCAATACCTTATCGATGAAGCCGAGGTTCAGGCTCATGATGAACGCCCTGTCTCTGTCGTTCGCCCTACGTATTCCGTCGGTGAGGCGACTCATGAGATAGAGTGTTTCAGCGCCCCGGACTATATAATAGGATATGAATTTCAAAACCTGACTAGAAATTCCCACGGTTCATATAGCGAACGGGGCTCAGACAACACACCAATGAAAATAAGGAACGGAAAGTACGCACAACGCAAAGCTATCTCACCAATCATAGCCACTGTGCTGATCATCGCGGTCACCCTCATTGCAGCAGTAGCAATCGGTGGCTTCGTCTTCGGTATCTTCGGCTCATCCTCCAGCACCGCCCAAGTCTCAGTCACATCCCAGAACCTCGTCGCAGCCGACAACCTACTCGGCGGATCGACGTTCACATTCACCTGCAGCACCCTAGGCGCAGCCAACAACCTCGTCTTGACCAACACTGGAACTGCGGCCACGACGGTCACAGGAGTGACCATCACGTGGGCAGGATCGGTCAACTCACTCACGCCAACCAACAGCTGCACAGTCGCGGCGGCTGGTAACGTGGGAGCAACTAGCAACGGCAACCCGATCAGCCTCAACATCCTAACCACCAACAAGCTGGCTACAGCAAGCGCAGTGACCGGCCAGACATACACTGGCACTGTCACAATGGGGAACGGAGCCGTTCTCCTGTTCACAGGTACCTTCAACTAGCCCAACTAGGCGAGAAGCACACGGACAGATGGAATCCTGACAAAACAGGATTCCAGTCTCCTCTTTTTAGAAATCCAATCTAGACACTTTTGCATTGCTGATCCGCTCGCATGTCTACCTATCTCAATCAATTCGCGTCAATCTTGACGCGCTGTGGACGCCGAGAGAATTAGTCCTCCCCCGCATGGCATGAATCTCGATAATAGAGTGCTGATTCTGAGTCCATATATATCAAACTGATGCTGTGGATTTTCAATAATGAAATCACGGAGGAGCATGTACAGTGCACGCAGGGCCATCTCGCCAATCATAGCCACGGTGCTAATCATCGCGGTCACCCTCATTGCTGGAATAGCAATTGGTGGCTTCGTCTTCGGCGTCTTCGGCTCATCCTCCAGCACCGCCCAAGTCTCAGTCACATCACAGAACCTCATAGCGGCAGACTTCACACAGGCGGCCGTAGCAGTCGCACCCACATGCAACGTAGCAGGAGCAGCGAACGACCTCACCCTGACCAACACAGGGGTTTCAGCCACGACGGTCACAGGAGCGACCATCGTATGGGCAGGAGCAGTCAACTCGTTCACCGTCGCAACATGCACCGTCGCGGCGGCAGGTAATGTAGGAGCTACCACGAATGGCAACCCAATCAGTATCCTCTTCACCGCGACCAACCACCTCAGCGCTGACGCAACGACCGGCCAGTCATACACTGGCACCGTCACAATGGGGAACGGAGCCGTTCTCCTGTTCTCAGGCACCTTCAACTAGGCGAGAGAGCAAGGAACGGATGGGGAATCTGCGCTGTGGGCGACCGTTATCGGCTTCGACCAGACGCCCGAATGAGCATCTCGAGCCACATAGGCATTCACCTGACTGGTCTTACCGCTTTCCGGTACACGAAACCTCAGTGCACGCATCGACGCCTGACTGGAATGCTTCTTTTCAAGAGCTTGGTGAAACCTCCATGGTGAATGACAAAGATTGAGGAGGGAAGCATTCGCCATATTTGCGATCGCTCTCTCCGTGAGACTACTTTTCGCGACGCTACGGTCGACTCATGGGCTGTGGGGGCCGCCACAGCTTCAGGTAGAGATTTTCAGTGATTTCAACGACATCTATGTTACGCAGCTGCACCAAATAAGCCAGGGCATGTTGCCGTACCGAGATTTCGCTTACAGCTATCCCCCGTTGTTTCTCTACGCGCTTTATCCATTCTACTCCTTGGGCGGGGCTACACTTGCGTGGCTCCCCATAGTCTTGTCAGATGCCGGGAGCGCCGTGGTAGTCTATCTCCTTCTTCAACGCTATGCGGATAGGAAGATTGCAATCGCGGGGGGATTAGTCTATGCTCTCTCGCCCCTCATGGTGCTGTACGAGGGGTATCTTTGGTTCAGCAGCCAACCGATGGTATTTTTCCTATTGCTTAGCTTCTACCTCTTGCAGTTGCGCAGGGTACCCATAGCCGCTGTCTGCTTTGGCATCGCGGTGTTGTTCAAGCAGGACGCTCTTTTTCTTGTTCCCGCCTACTTGGTTGCGCAGTGGTCTACGAGTCCTCGCCAGACCTCCAGGGCAGTCGCGATAGCGTCCTTGACAGTTCTAGCAGGGTGCTTGCCGTTTCTCATCCTCGCGCCCTCACAATTCCTCGTTGAGATCTCGTTCACTGTCTTGGAAAAAGTGGGACTGCCGCCCTTGGCATACGTCCAGTCTGGTAACGGCCTCATCGCCGCCACGTCGATCGCTCCGGGCGCTTGCGCGACCTTTAGCACAAGCGCGCTTACCTCGATATGTGCGTCTGTAGTGAATCAGTCGGTTTTGTCATCGTCGCTTAGCACGCTCTACCTGATCTTGAACGACGTAGCCGGCCTAATCCTACTGCCCTTCGCACTACTGGTAGGGGTCGCGTTGTACTCTGTGAGGAGAAGACGAGGGTTCGTGTTTCTCATCGGTGCATACTCTTCAGCGGTAATCTTCGTTCTGTTTGCGCTGACGATTCACCCCGGTTTCTACAGGTACTACTTTCTTGCCCTTTACTCGATGCTCTTGGCAGCCAGTTGGAAACGTTCTCTACTGGTCGTCGTGATTGCCACAATGCTAGTCAGCCTACTCACTCCCAGCGGTATCTTTCAAGAATTGTTGCCGATGTTTGCGTTGTTGTCGATGGTAATCTTGGTCGATTTGGACACGGAGAGTTCAAGTTTCGAAAGCCGCGAGTCTTACTGACTGGTTCAATCTTCTCGAGTGGCACTCATCTTGGCTACCGGTGGCTTCTCGCAGCGCTGGAGGCCACGTTCTTTTCGAAGGTTGTCACCCACATCGCGTATTCTCCAATTTTCTTTGGACTTCGCGCGTCCCGCCATGCGCACATTCGTGAAAAGAGGTCGAGGAGCACAGCGGGCAGCATCCAGGGCAGCCTCGAGGGCTTCTCAGCAAGGGACCTCAGCAGAGCTGAAGCGGCTATGCCAATTTCCATTGACGGCGCAGTGCTATCCGGGTACACCATATGGCCGAAGTACATCCTTCTTCTTCGCTGCAATATGTGCCCGATGGAGCTCGAAGCGTCGAAATAGACGACAGCGTTAGGGACGAATACAGACTTGTAACCCTTCCTCTTGATGCAGACGCTAAGGTGCTCATCGTCGTTTACAGAACCTTCCACGGAGCTTACACACTCGGGTTTGAAGGCATACATCACCCCACCGAGATGAGACGTCCCGTGGCGAACCATCTGAAGAAGTTTGCCTTGTGCGAGCACCGACCAAATGAGTTCGTCGATGTAGTAGCTAGTGCTCTTGCGCCCGACGGGTATCTGCCTTACGGACGCCCCTCCTACAGCTGGTGAGTCCATCGAGGTGATGAGCTTCTCGATTGACCCTTTGCCTGGGACGGAATCGGCTCCCATCTCCACAACGGTCCCGTATCCATTGTCGAGCGCATAGTCTATGGCGTCTTGAAGCGAGGCTGCCTTTCCCATACGCCGCCAGTGGGTAAGTACAATTGCCCCTTCCATTTCGGCAAGCCGTCCAGTTCCGTCGCTGCTCCCGTCGTCTACCACGAGCACATCGGTTTGCCCTAGCGCCTCGAGCAAATCTGGCAGAGTCCTTGCTTCGTTGTAGGCGCATATCACAATTAAGACCTGTTGCTTTGAAGAGCGCCGTACCGCGGGTCTAGGCCTCTGTTCCAGCCTAGAAGTGACCTGATATCTGCCAGATGGGCTCTCTAGATGGGTTTCCAATGTCTCCTGGTTCCAATTTCCGCTGAAGGGCATAAAATGCCTTGTGGATTGCCAATCTAGTTCCTAGATTCACCATTCGGACGGATGTCACGAGATGTCTTCGCCCCGGATCTCCACCAACCCCTTAGGCACCCCCTCTTTTCATGCAGCGATGCGAAAGTTCATCAAGAGAGCCGTCTTAGGCATACCGAGGATCCTGCGGAGATGGATATCATAGATGGCGGCCATCGTCATAGACCAGCTCTTCTTTGATTTCAAAAGGTCGCGGGAGGTCACGACTGCACTTGCCGTTCAGGCCGTCGGCTATGGCGTGAACATCTACCCGGTCCCTCTTTATTGGAAGTTCTTCAAAAAGGGCGAGCATTGCCAATGAGACCACCGTCCCAACTTCTGGGCACGTGGAGATTCCAATCCCTAGTCTTCGGGCTCTTGTATGCGGTTGACAGGAAAGACAGACTCAAAGTCATCAAAGGAATCCTAATAAGAAATCTAATCAAGTTACCAGATGAAGACTATGTGTTAAGGACCCCCGTGGGGACCTTCCACTGTGTTGATGCGGCCTCTGCCTATCAATTCGCTCCTAATTGGGAGGTCAAAGTCAAAGAGGTAATCAGACGATATCACTCTGGCTTGTTCGTCGACGTCGGAGCCAACATCGGATACTACTCGGTGATGGCAGGAAGGCAGGGGAATAGGGTGATGGCCATCGAGCCGAACTCAAGGGCTTACGCGTGCCTTGCGGATAATGTCGTGCAGAATATCAACGCCGACTCGTCTGAGACATACCGCGCAGTCGCATGGTCTCACGATGGACTGGTCAGATTCACGGAGGACGACTACTCAGACACTAGCCGTGTCTCGACAAAGGGAAACAGATTGGTAAGAGCAGTGTCCCTAGATAGTATCCTGCATGGGGCGACTCCGAGTCTCATCAAAATTGACGCAGAAGGGAGCGAGCTTCAGGTGATGCAGGGAGCCAGCAAGACTCTCCAATCAAAGAGACCCGCCGTCATTTTCGAGTCTCTTGACGTATCGAGGCTTTCGTCATCAATCGACTACCTGACCGGACTCGGATATCAAAGATTCAGGCGATTAGACGAGAGCAACACATTGGCAGAGTAGGCGCGAAGCCGGGCGTTCCGTTCTGAAAATAGGATTTTGAAGAAGCATTGCTATTGCAATTTCGATTTCTGGTGAACATTCTTCTTCAGCCTTGCTTCCCAGTCTAGCTTGTAGCATAATTCCCAACGCGACCACTCTTGGGTCAATTTCCAGCGATACCCAGGCGAGGTCAAGCGTGACAATTTCGCAACCTTACACCGTCATTCAGAAACTGCCGACTTGTTCCCTCTCGAACCTCTTCCTCCGCCCTGTTGGATTGAGCCTTCTCGAGGACTTTCTTCGATCCCCGGCTTCAATTCCCCATTCATCGGTCGTCCCTCCTTCGGATTGGTAGGCGGGGAAGATGCAACTCATGACTCGTTCTTTATTCTAGCGTTCGAATCGGCACTATCTATTGTATAGCTGCTTCATAACCGCATTGAGTCTTAATCGGAACGATTCGGAAGGAATACGGATTCCGTGGTGGACCTGACTCACAAGATGCGCGATAACCTCGTCCTCAACGCCGCATTCCAAGCTTACCTTCGACGTCCGGTGGCGACAGAATAGATTGTTGGTGCATAAGACATTTATGAGGAATCGGGCACAAAACAAAAGTTTGAGGACGAATTGACGTTTGCGACGCCTGACCATGTAGTTTTGGAGATGAGGACGCCTCGGCCCGCCTCTCACAGAGGTGGGTGTTAGTGGTCATGCTGCCCTTCGGCAAGAAAGACGCTAACTCCCCCGGATCAAAGCCGGCCAAGGCCGCCATTCGCTACCCATTCGTAGGCGCGCCCCTCTCGCCCTCGTGGAAGGTATTCGACAAATACCCGCTCAACGCTCCGTTTGCCTACGCCGTAATCGCGGAGGACCCCGCCAGCGGGACTAGAAAATACTTCGTGGACGAGGTCGTCCTTTCGCAGAAGGAGGCAACGATATACACATACCTGCTGGATACGCTCGAGAGCGAACTATCCGTCCCGCGGTCAGAGGTCGACCCGCGGGCGTACTTCTTGGAACAGGCGAAGCGACTGGTGAAGAAGTACTCGATCCAGGCCTCTCAGCTGTCCTGGCCGAAGATCAACTACTTCGCCGAAAGGGACCTCGTAGGCTTCGGCATCATCGACGGTGTGATGAGGGACACCCAGATCGAGGACATCACTGTGGACGGCGTGGGCAAGCCGCTCTTCATCTTCCATAGGAGATATGACAACATAGAGACGAACATGAACTTTCTCCACGACGAGGAGCTCGACAACGTAATCGCGAGGCTCGCGCACATGGCAGGGAAGCACGTCTCGACGGCATTCCCCATCGTCCAGGGGACGCTCCCCGGGCGACACCGCTTGGCTGCGACATACAGGCGAGAGATCTCGCCCTACGGCGGCACGCTCACCATCAGGAAGTTCCGAGAGGACCCGTTGACGATCATCGACATGATGAACATGAACGTCATAGACCAGAACCTCGCAGCCTATGTCTGGCTCCTCATGGAGGGCAGGGCGACGGCCATCGTCTGCGGCTCCACTGGGTCCGGGAAGACGACGCTCCTGAACGCCCTCCTTACGCTCACAAGGATGAACTCCAAGATAGTCACGATCGAGGAGGTCCAAGAGATCAACATCGCGCACCAAAACTGGTCAGCGCTCGTCTCTCGTGAGAGCTATGGGACGGGCGACGACACAAGCGGAGAGGTCGGACTCTTCCAGTTGGTAAAGGCCACCTTGAGAATGAGGCCTGACATCCTGGTCGTCGGAGAGATAAGGGGAGAGGAGGCGTACGTCTTCTTCCAGGCCATCAGCACAGGCCACGGCGGCCTCTGCACGCTGCACGCCGACGATGTCACCTCGGCGATCCAACGCCTCACCTCGAAGCCAATGGACGTGCCTCCATCGTTCATCCCGTTCCTAGACCTCGTCTTCACGGTGAGAAGGATAGCCATCCCCATGTCTGGAGGAGGCTTCAAGACGATGAGGCGGGTAATCTCCGTCGACGAGGTGGTCGGCGTCGGGAACTACGTGCGGATGTTCAAGTGGGACGCAGGCAGCGACAAGCAACTCGCGTCGCCCCTGAAGACCAGCGTGAAGCTCGCCAGGCTCGCGAGGGATACCGGGACCACGGTTCCGGACCTCATGAGCGAGATTGAGAAGAGGAGCATGGTCTTGAAATGGGCGCAGCAAAGGGAGATTCGCAACTTCAGGGAGC
>Ga0307373_10013821_pt1 | contig 11218 bp, 13 predicted proteins | sample OX2MG_FD_202534 | JGI IMG/M metagenome (GOLD analysis project Ga0307373, IMG submission 202534) | Soil microbial communities from Risofladan, Vaasa, Finland - OX-2 | ecosystem: Environmental > Terrestrial > Soil > Coastal area > Acid sulfate soil | place: Finland: Risofladan, Vaasa | collected... | reverse complement strand
AGGTAGCCGATTCGGGGTGCTCCCTTCTACGCACCGATCTGCAACTTATTGCATTTTCAAGTTCTCAACCCCTACACACTTTTGGGAGAGGAGCCAAAAATGTAGAGGGCTTACAACAATATGACTTTAAACAGAGGCTCCCCCTGTGTCTGAGCAATTTTGACCATATGTCAGAGCACTTTTGGACTGACTGGCAAATCACCTCGGTTTACAAAGGCGGTGCAGGTTAATTCGCAATTACGGGAACGGGCGACCTGAAAGATCTGTCCAAACGCAGGATTGAAATGTCATGCCGAGGGAGCAAGCCTCTCGATCACTGATTCGGGACACACCAAAACACCGGATTTTTCGATTCCCGTGCCGGGAGCAACACACCATGACGCGCCAGCGCAACACGATGAAGAGGCGGTTCGCCACCGCCAACAGGCAGCCGAACTTTACCAGTACGGCCACCACGAGAAGGTCAGCCATCACGCCCACCTGGCGTCCGCGCCCCCCCGTGCACGCGAAGCAGCATGCAGAAGAAGCCGCCAAGGCCCACATGAAGAATCATCTCGACGATTCGCACTGAAACCGTTCTTAGAATTCTCTAGAGAAAGGAGGAGAAAACAAATGAAAGAGAGCACGAAGGATCAGGTCAAAGGCAAGCTTCATGAAATGAAGCGTGAAGTTAAGGAGAAAGCGGGAAAGGTTACGAACAGTCCCAACTTAACGGCCGAAGGCCAAAACGAAAAACTCGCAGGCAAAGTTCAAAAAAAAGTCGGCCAGATTGAAAAGGTGTTCGAGAAGTAAACGAACCGGTCTCTACGCAGTGCATCGTTCTTCGCTGGGGAAAACTGTCGATTGTCAGAGTGTCCCTCACTGCTAGCTACCGCCGCCGACGGAGGCGCCATGAACAAGACGCTGGGGATAATCCTGATTGCGCTTGGTCTGTTCGGTCTTGCCTGGGGAGGTTTTACGTACACGACCAGGGAAAAGATCGTTGACATCGGGCCGATCCACGCAACTCGCGAAAAGACGCATAATGTACCGCTCCCTCCCATCGCAGGCGCAGTGGCGCTCATTGGCGGCGTTGTGCTCTTGGTAGCACATAGGAAGGAATAGGTTCCCCCAGTCGGCCGCGGGCTATTGTTCAGAAGAAAGGAAGTTCCAGAATGTTGATACTCATTATCGTTTTGTTGTTAGTGTTGGGTGGCGGTGGGGGTTACTACGGCCATAGCCGCTGGGGTTACGGTGGCGGCGCAGGCATTGGGCTAGGCACCGTATTAATGATTCTCCTTGTAGCTTATCTGCTGGGCGTTTTCCACTGAGGGTAGGGAATGCTGGCCTTCTGATAGCTTTTGGCCTCTTCGGCCGGTAGAATTTCTTGTGAGGGCGGTCGGGATCCCGTCGGCGATGGCTTTGGGAGTTGGCGTATTGCATTCTTTCAGTCGGTGGCAGTTGTGTGGTGATCGGTGCTCAGCAGCATCTCCTGCCGGGTGGGTTGCGGCACGCCTGAAGGCTTGTCCTGACGTAGAATAGATGCGCCTTATTATGCGCGCCTCAGTAGAAACGCTCTGGGGTAATTCCGAGCAAAGGGAGGAATCTGCTATTTGGCGGGTGAAGGAGGGAATCATGGGCGAACTGCCACGACACAAGCTATCTGACGCGGAGCTGCAAGAAGCGTTGAAGAGCCTCCCGGGCTGGAAGGCGGAGAAGGACAAGCTCCACCGCGAATATAAGTTTGACGACTTTGTAAAGGCATGGGGGTTTATGGCTAGCGTCGCGCTGGTGGCTGAGTCCATGAGTCACCATCCGGAATGGTCCAACGTTTATAACAAGGTGGTTTTTGATTTATGGACGCACACGCACAACGGCATCAGCAATCTCGATGTTGACTTGGGTAAGAAGATCGAAGAACTGGCGCAGCGCGCGCAGGCTCGATAACTGAACCGCAATTCAAAAAACGGTTTGATTGAATCCGATCAATATCATCCGGCGCTACGATTGCGGAATGGACGCAGCAGTGTCCGAGTGGAAATTTGAAGTAAGCAATTATGGATCAGTACTGATTGCCCACGTCGCTGCCTTGCTGATTCGGTATTGTGAAATCGCGGGTCAAAAGGAAGACTGCCAGTTTGATGGACTGGCCGGTTAATTCCGCGCATTCCGAGAATAAGTCTTGAGTGGTCCGCTGGGCGGATCGTTGTCCCGAAATAACAGTCATGGGCAGTTACCCCAAGGCGTCCGTTCAGCCCGCTCGATTCGAAACTTCAACGCCTGGAGTGGCCTAAATTCCAGATCCAGCGAACACTGCCCCATTCACTTTCTCTTGACATGGTTTCCGCCGACTCTTGGAGGGCCGCCGCGTCCGAGCCCATTCTTCTTCTTCGCCTTGGCATGGTTCCCCTCCTTTCGAAGCCCTGCGGAGCGATGCTTCCAAAAGCGGACTGAGAAGTTGAATGTACCGGTGAGTACAACTGCTGGACTTTGCAATAAATCAGGTTCACATTGCCCATGGTGCGTGTGCCGATGGGGAATATCGGGCACGCAGGTAAGACACCACCGTGTCTTTCAATCCCTATCTGCCATGGTCAGGAGCGAATCGCTGCGATTCACGAGTTCGTACCGGAAAAATGCAAATGCCTCGAGGGAACAATGACTAGAACATTTGATGTGATCGCAATCGGAACAGGATCAGCCGCCTCGGCGGTGGCGTCGCGCTGTCGCGAGGCAGGATGGCAGGTTGCGGTCGTGGATTCGAGGCCGTTCGGAGGGACCTGTGCTCTACGGGGATGCGACCCAAAGAAAGTACTCGTCGGAGCTACCGAAGCCGTTGACTGGGCCCGTCGAATGAAAGGAAAAGGAATTCAGGCCGCAAGGCTTAAGATTGATTGGCCCGAGTTAATGCGTTTCAAGCGTTCTTTCACTGAGCCCGTTCCAAAACGGCGCGCAGACGGGTTCGCGAAAGCCGGCGTTGCAGCGTTCCAAGGTCGGGCGCGCTTTGCCGGTCCAACTTCAATACAGGTTGGGGAAGAGACATTGGAGGGACGGTACGTCGTTATTGCAGCCGGGGAGGCCCCGGCAGATTTGAAGATTCCTGGCGCGGAGCACCTTACGACAAGCGACCAGTTCCTCGAGTTGAACGAACTCCCGCGGAGAATTCTCTTTATCGGAGGTGGGTATATTGCCTTTGAGTTTGCGCATGTAGCTGCGCGTGTGGGATCGCAGGTCACAGTCCTACACCGTGGCCCGCGTCCTCTTGCCCTTTTTGACCCGGACCTTGTGGATCAGCTTGTTGAGCAAACTCGCGAACTTGGCATTGACGTTCATCTCGGAACCGAAGCGATAGGGATCGAAAAGAGCTCCGCTCAGTTAATTGTCCGGGCATTGGCCTCTGGAGAGACGGGCACGTTTGAGACGGAGATGGTTGTCCATGCGGCGGGTCGCGTGCCTGAGATCAATGACCTGAATCTGGATGCTGCGGGGATCGAATGGGAGAAGCGGGGAGTGCGAGTCAACGAATTCTTGCAAAGTGTGTCGAATCCAGCCGTGTATGCGGCCGGAGACGCCGCTGCCAGTGGAGGCCTGCCGCTGGCTCCTGTGGCGAGCTATGAAGGGCAGATCGTGGCATCAAACCTCTTGAAGGGAAACCATCAAACAACAAATTACCTCGGCATTCCGTCGGTCGTCTTCACGATCCCCCCCCTGGCTGCTGTCGGTCTCAGTGAACGCGAGGCGTGTGAGCAAAACCTCAAGTTCACGGTCAAGAAAGAGATGACCTCTACCTGGTATTCGTCTCGGCGGATTGCGGAAACACATTCCGGCTACAAAGTGCTTGTGGAAGAAGGCACGGACCGCATTCTGGGCGCACATATTCTAGGGAGCGAGGCCGGTGAAGTCATCAATCTCTTCGCGATTGCCATCCGCTCCGGGCTGCGTGCCACCGAATTAAAGCACATGCTGTTTGCGTATCCGACGAGTGGCTCAAATATGACGCGCATGCTTTAAAGAGGTCCATCTGCAAGATACGGCGTGGACCTTTCTTATGGTGTGTGACGAACCTGGCCAATTACGAATGCGCCCATGAGGACCCTATGAATTGTGACGGCCAATGCCCATGCCGAATGTCTCAAGCCGAGTCGGTTGGCTCTCTTCTTTAATTGCGGCGGTTCACGTCTTTGGTTGGGCTGCGACGGTAACATCAACGTGAGCACCCTTTTTGAGCTTCACATCACTGCCATGTTCGTCAGTTAACGTATTTTCAATGCGGAGATCTTGATTCCGGTGGTCGGCCCCACGGACAGCAATCTGTGCCTTTTCCGGTTGGCTCGGGTGCGGAGACGGGATGATTTTGTCGACGGTTCCGGGCATGGTGACACTGGGCGGTTCTGGAATTCGCGTAGTATCTAGCTTCAGTTCCGCGATTCTTGCGGACCTGGCCATCCGCGGCTTCGCCATTTCCTTCCTGATTCTGGCACGTGTGGCGTTGCCGGGCTCTTTCTTGGTTTTCTTATGTTCCATGCCCTCACGATGACATCGATATGGAGGCCATGCAGTTTCATTTTGCACAGTAACGAAATCTCTTTCAACGCTTCGTTGAAGGTGAATTTTCAAGGATCGCGGGTCATCACGGACGGTGGTCTGATACTCGTGGGGGGCTGGACAAACGCTTGTAATTCAGGGAACTCCTCGAGCAACACCTGACCGACTCTCGCCGTGGCAAGAACTCACAGTTGGCCCTAGCTGACCTGCTGTGGTAGTCAATCCACAGCCGGCTGGCTACGAGGACGTGAACGACGGCGGGCGGCCATCGCCAGATCTCACTTTCGGCTGATCGGTTCGGAGAATATCCGAGAGCGTGGGGCGGCCCTGACGTCCCGGTTGCAGACCTTCGAGACGGAGATGCTGGCCGAAGAGGGGAATTTCGCGGGGCTGGGACGACTGAATCGGGAACTGATCGGCAACGCAGAAGCGACCCACTGGCAGTACCGGGCTATGCTTGACATGGACTCGACCGAGATTTCGGTGTATGGGGAGCAGACGCAATGTGCCTATAACGGGAACTTCGAGTCCACCTGCTATCACCCACTGCTGCTGTTCAACCCAGAAGGCGATTGTCTGGCAGCAAAGCTCCGTCCGGGTGACCTGACCGGGGTTTCTTGTACGAGGTGAAATGAGAGAGAATTTACCGGAGGAGAAAGACCGGTCATGCCAAACCAAAGGTACAAGCCGGAGCAGATTGTGAATCTGCTGCGGAAGATTGAAGTGGAGATTGCCAACGGGAAGACGACGCCGCAAGCGGCGCGAGAAGTGGGGATCACGGAACAGACGTACTACCGCTGGCGGAAGAAATTCGGAGGGCTGAAGCTGGACAAGGCGAAGCGGCTGAAGGAGCTGGAAAAAGAGAATAGCCGGTTGAAGCGGTTGGTAGCGGAGTTATCCCTGGAGAAGCAAGTGCTGCGCGATGTGGCCAGGGAAACTTCTAAGCCCCGGGCGGAGGCGTTGTGCGGTAGAGCATGCGCGCGAGGGATACGGATAGAGCGAACAGCATGCCTGCCGGCTGCTGGGGCAAGGGCGAGGCACACAACCGTATGCTCGGATTCTGCGCAGCGATGAGTCTCAGGATTGCTTTCGGTAGAAGACGTAAAAGAACACCAACACACTGAGGCTCGCGAACAGATGAACCAGCGACGTCAGTAGCGCCATCGCTGGAATCACATCACGCATGACCCCCAATACGGTGAAAATGAAATGTGCCAATACCAAAATTGTAAGCAGGATTGTCCCAATCAATGCCAGGAGTGCCGCACTCTTGAGGCTCATGGTGGGAGTATGAATGCTCCCACCGTCATTTGCAAGCGGGAGCCAATCCTTCGAAGTACGCCCAGCCATACCGTTTCGTTGGTAGCATCAAATCCCGGGCAAAACAAGCCCAAGAGCGAAGAGGGATCTGCGCGCAAGACGGGCAAGGGGCGTCGTACTCGGATTTTCTGGTGCATCCGCTAAGAAGGAGTGTGGGATTCACTCGCTCGCCATCGCAAACATCTGGGCAGCATCTGCGCGGGAATGAGGGGCAAAACGGGCCATCAGCAGCCGGCCGAGGCCCTTAAGAATTAATGCCGGGTACAAATCTGACATGACTCGCAGTTATTCTTGTGACCTGGGATATTTGAGGGGAGAGGAACGCGGACGATCAAGGGGGTGAGTAATCGTCCCAGCATGTGCCGTCACTCCGTCCCGTGTCATCGGGCTCCGAGAACAAATTGCCAAAACGGTAGCTTGGTATCAAGTGCCAGGTACCATCAATTACGTTGGCTTACTTATCGCGGGCCCAGCGCCTAGGGAAGGCTGGCCCTCTGGTAGCTTTTGTCCTCTTCGGGCGGTAGAATTTCTTGTGAGGGCGGTTGGGAATTTCATGGTCCACTTATGGTCCAGTTATGCGCTACTAACTCTTCCTGAAGCTTACTGAACGTGCTTTCGGTGGCCATCCGTATCGCGTGGTTTCAGTAAGTTACGAGTTGAGCGCGTCCTTTCACGGCGGTAACACGGGTTCAAATCCCGTCGGGGACGCCAACATTCCAAAGGGTTTACTGAAATTGATCCTTTCGTCGGACGGATTTCCCCCCTCCCTTGACCCTTGGAATCTGAGGTAAGCGATTTATTTTCATGCTGGAAGGTTCAGGTAGGGGCGCTATGTTGTGCCCATGCAAGTACTTGACAATGGCCTTTTCATGATCTATGAGGTGCATGGAGGTCATGCCCTGTACATCGATACCGTCCCCAATCGCAACTTCCCGCCCGCCGTCCTCCTCCGCGAAAGTGTTCGCCAGGGCTCTCGCATTCGCAAGCGCACCCTCGCCAATCTCTCCCACTGGACCCCGGCCCGCATCGAAGCCCTGCGCCGCGCCCTGCGCGGAGAGTTCGATCATCTCTCCCATCCTGACCCCCAACTCGGCGACTGCTTCGCACTGCTCTTCGCCTTGAAACAGATTGCGGACCGGACCGCAATCACGGCCGCCCTGGGCAAGGGGAGGTTCGCCAAACTGGGGTTGTTTCTGGTTCTGGCCCGCGTCGCCCAACAGGTGCATGACAGCACCATGGTGCTCGAGAAGGTGGATCGCGACTTCCGCACCCTGAAGACGGGCTTACTGGAAGTGCGGCCGGTGTGGGTGCGCAAAGAGAGCCGCACGCGGGGGCACGTGTTCTGCTGGCTGCTGGCGCTGAAGCTGAGCCGCGAAATCGAACGGCGGTTGCAGGCCGCCTTCGGCACCACCGAGACTCGCGCCGACGCGATCACGCTGCCCGACGCGCTGACGGCGCTTGGCCGGTTGTGTCTGCTCCACTACCGAGTGGACGAGAAAACCGTTGTCACCCGTCTGCCCCGGCCCGATACGCGGCAGGCGGAGATCCTGGCGGCGCTCGGAGTCCATCTCCCCAACATGAAAATGTAGCCAGACGCTCGCGTCCCCCAATAACTTACCAACTGCTTCACCGAGAAATACTTACCACCCAATCCCTCCCCTCCCAGGCGGGGAAGATCCGTCAGAGACCGCCGCTACAGCGGCGAGAATGTACCACTACCCAAGCAGGTTGTCCGTTTGGCAACATCGTTGAACTAAGATAAGATTAGATCGATGTCACAACGCACGTGTGCCATTCTGGTTTCGTTGTTCCTGGCGGCAAGCCTCATCCCCGCCTGGACGGCGTTGACCGCCCGCCATTCGGGCCCAAGCTGCTGCCAGTCCGGGTCCTGTTGTGCGGGTGGGTCATGCCGAATGAAGATGCACACGGGACGCGGACAATGCTCTAACGGCTCCGTGAATAAGAAAAGCCCAAACGGGCGGTCCGCTTCGTGCACCTGTTTCCTCTCTCACCATTCTTCGCCCACGATGACCCAGGGAAATGACGGCAGAAAGATTGGACCCGCCGGCCACGCCTTTTTTGGTCCAGCAACTTTCACGGCCAAGCTCGCCATTGCGCCCGCTTCTCATCCCTCCAGTGGCTTTTCCTCTCCGCCTTTTGTGCCTCCCAGACATTCCCCGGCGAACCTCTGAGATACCTATATTCAATCCGATGATACTTCGCATTTGACGGGCAGACGAGTGCGTTCTGCCAAGAATCATGTGCGTCCATTCTATGCGTGAGGATCGTCCGTCCGCTTCTTGCGGCATGCAATTGTGCCCAGTCGCGTTTCCGCGGGGCCACTTCATGCGACTTGGTGGCAGCGTCTTTGCCTGCCTTGCGCGTAAAGAAATCCCCTCGTGTTTCCGGGAGGCTTCATGAGATGGAAGTCGATTTTTCTTGAGGGCTTCATCATTCTGTTTCTGATTTGCGCCCAGGCGGGGGCCAAATCCCTGACAATCCGGGGCATCGTTCACGATCCGCAGCATCGTCCCATCCCCGGAGCCACCGTCACGCTCTCCGGTGTACGATCCAAGAGCCTGCAGGCGACACAATCGAATCCAGAGGGCGAATTCAAGTTCCGCCAGGTTCCTGCGGGGGATTACACGATTAGCGTGAAAGCCTCCGGGTTTGCCCTACTCAAACAGCCGTTACAAGTCAACTCGAAGAATCTCGGCATTCTGCACTTGCAGATGGCTCTTGCCTCCGTCGCGCAAGAGGTTCAAGTTTCCGGAGCGACGGCACGGCTGAACACGCAATCATCCACAACGAGCACCACCATTTCCAAGCAGGAAATCACCCGGACACCTGGAGCAGACCTGACCAACAGCCTGGCCATGATTACGGACTTTGTTCCGGGCGCCTACGTCGTGCATGACATGCTTCACGTGCGGGGCGGCCATCAGGAAAGCTGGTTCTTCGACGGCATTCCCGTTATCAACACCAACATCGCAAGCAACGTGGGACCCGTTGTGGATCCCAAGGATATTGAGTCCCTGGAAGCGGAGACGGGCGGATACTCCTCCGAATACGGGGACCGCACCTTCGGCTTTTTCAATGTGGTCACGCCTTCCGGATTCGACCGCAACAATGAAGGTGACCTTATCCTCTCCTACGGCAACTTCAATCAAACTGATGATGCGGTCAATTTCGGGGGACACACGGAGCGTTTGGCCTATTACGCCAGCCTCAATGGCAACCGCTCTGATCTCGGCCTGATGAACCCGGATCCGCAGGTGATTCACGACGCCGAAAACGGTCTCGGCGGGATGGCTTCCCTGCTCTATAACGCCACACCCAACGACCAGTTGCGGGTGGTGGGTTCGGCGCGCGACGATCATTACCAGATTCCGAATACGCCTGAACAGCAGGCAACAGGAATTCGGGACACGGACCTGGAACACGATGCTTTCCTGGGGTTGGAATGGGCGCACACCTTCTCGAATCAATTCCTGTTAACTGTTTCTCCATTTCTCCACTCGAACACTGCGCAGTATGCAGGCGGGCCGGGCGACACGCCCTTCATCCTTAACCAAAGTCGCGCGTCGACTTACCAAGGGGCGCTGATTTCGCTTGCCGGAACAACTCGGAAAAACCAGGTGCGAGTGGGAGTTGAATTCTGGGGGCAGCAGGACAACGCCCATTTCAATCTCACGGCATCAAGCGGCGGGGCAGCCTTTGCCGAACAACTCCACCCTTCGGGGAACTCGGAGGCATTTTATGCCGAGGACCGTTACCGCCTCACTTCATGGCTCTCCCTGAATGGCGGAATCCGGTTGAACCACTATTCGGGATTGCTCTCCGAGAACGCTGCCGACCCGCGGCTGGGCGCCGCTTTGCGGATCCCTAAACTGAACTGGGTTCTGCGCGGCTATTATGCCTACACCTTTCAGCCCCCGCCTTTGGACACACTCTCCGGTCCAGGTCTCAGCTTTGCGCAGGGACAGGGTTATTCCTTCCTGCCACTCCACAGCGAGCGGGACATTCAACGGGACTTTGGCGTTTCGATTCCTCTGCGCGGGTGGACGCTGGATGCCGATAACTTCCATACGGATGCGCAGAACTTCCTTGACCACGACGAGATCGGCAATTCAGATATATTCTTGCCGCTAACCATTCAATCGGCGCTGATTCGCGGCACCGAGGTGGCGCTCTCATCCCCCCGATTGTTCAGCCGGGCAAGACTCCGGCTTGTTTACTCCAACCAGATTGCCCAGGGGCTTGGGACGGTAACGGGAGGGCTAACGGATTTCATTCCCCCAACACCCGGATACTTCTTCCTCGATCATGATCAGCGCAACACTGCGAACAGCGTCTTGACCTTTGATCTTCCCAAACGCTCGTGGGTCTCCGCTGTGGTGTCCTACGGGTCGGGTTTTCTAAACGGAAACGGGCCATCCCATCTCCCCGCCTATACCACGGCGGACTTTTCATTGGGCAAGTCCTGGGGGAAAAGGTGGTCGGTCAGCTTCAACGCTCTGAACGCCACCAACTCCCGGTTCATGCTGGATAACAGCAACACCTTTGGCGGCACGCACTTTATCAATCCCCGGCAGATCGATGTGGAAATACGGAGGCACTTCTCATTTTAGCTGCGGTCCACCAAGCCGCTTGATTGGCCGGCGGCAGGGCTTGACTACGGCCATTTTCGGCGGGCAGCCAGCCAGTGAACTATACACACGGGCGTAAGTCGGCGGCGACCAGTTCTGTAGCGCCGGTCTGTGACCGGCGGATTTCGCTGCTCTATGAGCGGCGCTACAGCAAATGCCCATCTCCGACTTATGTCCTCATGTATATCCAAGAACCACTGATTTGCGGTGCGCCTTCAAAACAAGGCAGCGCGGCCACCCAGCCGTGCCTGCGGGAAGCTTTTTGGGTGGTGGTACATTTTCGCTGCTGGTGCGACGGTCTCAGACCGCCGAATTTTATTTTTTCAACAGCTTCCGGCGGTCAGAGACCGTCGCACCAGCAAACTGACCCACTGCCAACGATAGGGCGGGTTTCAACCTCGGCCCGCATCAATCGAGTCGCAGAATGAAATAGTTACCTGCCCATGTATTAATGATGTTATAAACTTCCGAGGGTAAATCCCTGGGCAGGCGGAAGGCCCTCTGGAAAAAGAGAAAAGTGTTTCTATCTATGGGAAAACAAGCATCCTCTTTTCTTTGATCCCCAAAGCCTTATGGCGGCTTACCACTGTATCTCCGGTAGGATCCGCGTCAAAATAGGGTGACCTATTTTGTCTTTCGAGCTGGCAGGAGTGAATAGTTCCATTCACCGTGAAAGCCAGCTCGTTTCAGGTTTAGAGCAGCTAGTTCTGCGTCGCTGACATAGA
>Ga0307373_10013820_pt1 | contig 11218 bp, 7 predicted proteins | sample OX2MG_FD_202534 | JGI IMG/M metagenome (GOLD analysis project Ga0307373, IMG submission 202534) | Soil microbial communities from Risofladan, Vaasa, Finland - OX-2 | ecosystem: Environmental > Terrestrial > Soil > Coastal area > Acid sulfate soil | place: Finland: Risofladan, Vaasa | collected... | reverse complement strand
GTACACCACGTGATACTTGCAGTCCCAGCGCGTATGGCTAAGGCTCTGATACTCTTTCATCGTGATTCCTCATCTCTTGGTCGAGATTCCAGATTCACGACGACCGCTGTATAGGTCAAACCTTGGGTGTCCCCCGGCATAGCCGGGGGATTACCTCAGGTATTTAAACGCTATGAAACGGTGTTCCAGATGCTGCACAAGCTGCGCGCCGGCATGGTTCGCCCGGATCAGGACCGAATCGGCGCAGAGTGGCCGGTTGAGGTCGACGAGACCTTGGTAGGTGGCAAGACACGCGGCGAAGGACGCGGGTTCACCACAAGACATATGGGGTTGGTGCAGTTGAGGTTCGCAACAAGCGGATCCCGCGAGGGCGTCGTAATATTTACGCGGGTCGCCTGCGCTTGCGGGTCGTCGGTGATCGCGGCAAGAACACCCTGCAGTCGTTTGTAACGGACAGCGTTGAGCCTCGTAGCCAGATCATCACAGATGGCTGGCTGGGGTACGATGACCTCCCAGCGATCGGCTACCGGCACGAGCCCGTGGCTCTCGGCGGCGACCCCGAAAAAACCGAGAAAGCGCTCCCGATGATTCACCTCGTTTTCTCCAATCTGAAAGCGTGGCTGCTGGGAACGCACCACGGAGTGAGCGCGCAGCATTTGCCGGCGTATCTCAACGAATTCGTATTCCGGTTCAACCGGCGTTTTTACCCGATGACGGCATTTGCCTTGGCACTCGGTATCGGAGCCCGCATCGCGGGCCCCACCCACAAGTCCCTTTATCGTCGCCAATGCGTTCATCCCGTCGGTCCGGCAAAAGCCTCAACACAATTAGGTTGTGGTTGGATGCGTCAAACGAATAGGTATGGCTTAATCCATGAAGCAACCGCTTCTCGTGTTTGCTCAGTAATCTCGAACTGCACTGGCCGTTGGGTCTTCTGCTGCATCACGATTGCACGGAGAGCGACAACGGTGCCATGACAGACGTCACGAACCTTTAGCTTGAGCAGATCACACGCCCGTAACTTACTGTCGAATGGCTAGGTCGAACAGGGCGAGTTCTCGGATACGACCGGCAAGCTGTAGTCGAACGCGGATTGCCCAGATGTCTTTGAGCTTGAGCGGGGACTTCTGCCCCACAAGCTTTCCCTTGTTCCAAGAGGCATGTTTTGAAGATACTGAGGCTACTGTTGTTTCCATGACGAACTCCGGTTGAAGATGGAAAAGCAGTCTGCACGACACCCAACTTGATGTAGGCCCAAGCGATATTTCTCTTGGCGTTTATCTTGTCTGGACCAGCAACCACAGTTTGTACTTGAATTGATCAAACCGCGGTAAGCATATGCTGGATGAAGCGAAGAGCGTGCTTTCACGTGTCGGATCCAGAGTAGAGTGATGTGCCGTTTAGAGCACATCACTCTAGGTGACTAAGCGGACTAGCTTTGTTTCGTCCTGTGTTTCAGTGTGACTTGCCGCCTTTGCCCTTGTGATGCATATTTTTGTGCTGAAACAGGATATCGGCAGTTTTCTTCTGGTCTGGAGACAAGACGTTGTAGAGCGCTGTGAACGCCGCTGAGAGCTTCTGCAAGCGGGTCGCGTGTTCCTGTGCCAACTCGGCATAGGCCTGCATATTCTGCTGGGCATTCATGCTCGCAACAGCGCCTCTGAGTTTATGCATTTGCTTGCCCATTTCTCTGGCGTTATCGCGCATGGCCTGCGCCAATGCGTTCCACTGTGGTGATTGATGCTCAGTGATTTTCAGATCGCCGTGTAACTGCGAGATCCGTTGCTCGACCGCGTTGATACGTTTTGCCTTATGGTTTAGATGCGAGTTGGCCGAAGCTGATGCGACACCCGCGGTATCGGGTTGTTGTGCGAGCACCGGTGTTGCTATAAGCCCGAGCAGCAGAAACATGGGGGTCATTTTTTTAATCAGGATGTTATTCATGGATGTTTCCTGGAGTCGAATGGAGATACAACGTGGCTATGGCAAGGCATCGGGTCTTAATAACCCGGTTGCGAGTAGTACCCAGGTTGTTGATAGATGACCGTTGGCGGTGGTAGCGGTGGTGGCGCCTGCTGGTAGATAACTGTAGGTGGTGGTGGCGGCGCGACAGCGCTGGATAATGTGCTACCCACAACCAACCCAAGGAGGGCTCCGGCGATGACACCGCCGGCATCACTGCCCCTATTATCGTAATAACGTGGAGCCGGCTGCTGCACGATATGACGTGACAGAGCGCGTCGCACAACGTGACGGGGCGGTGGTGGCGATCGGTGGTAATTGCGCTCATCGCGTCTAGCCTGTGCCGGCAGTGCGGTCAGGGCTATGGCGAGTACCAATCCACCAATCCGCCAGTATTGGAAACATCGAGGCGATCGGATCATGAAATCAACTCCATCTGTCAGAGTATTTCGTGTAATCAAGGCGATAACACCCAGAGGGCCATAGTGTCTGGAACCGGCAACCTGCTGTAACTGCCAGTTGCATTCGCTATAGCATATTCCTCTGCACAGTCGTGCGTATCGCAAGCTCTGAATACGCAAAAACGCTGTCGGTCTTTAGATGACGGCAGACGTGGTCGACCGCAGATCGTGGCAGGGCTAAAGACCTGTTGGTGAGCTGTGTACCAAGAACGCAGCCGGGCCGCACGTAAGCCCGATAATTAAATTAACTTAACGATTCGACAATCTGCGGAAAGTCGGAATGCCTTAGCGTGGCGCGACCTGTCTGTCCCCAGCCCCGCACCATGACCGTCAGTACTTCCGTGGCTCGCTTTCGAATCATGCATCGGCATGTGCGCGGCCTGCGTTGTTGTGCCGTGATGTTGGGACCGCTGTTGCTGTGCGCCTGCAATCTCGGGCCACAGTATCGCAAGCCTTCGACTCCAACCCCGGCGGCGTGGCAGAACACAAAACCGGACACCGCGGCAGCTTGGCCGATGAGCAACTGGTGGCAAGGTTTTGAATCACCCCAGCTCGACGCCCTGATCGCGCAGGCCCTGCATGCCAACGACGACATCGCCGCTGCCATCGCTCGCGTGCGCGAGGCCGATGCGCAGGCGCGTATCGCCGGTGCGCCCTTGCTGCCTGCGCTGGCCGGCAGCGCCAATGCCGAACGGCAACGCACCCGCACCGGCGGCAACAACCCGAACGCATATACCGAATACACGCCGCAGATCAGCGCCAGTTACGAGCTCGATTTCTGGGGCAAGAACCGCGCGGCGCTGAATGCCGCCAAAGCTTCGGCTGCAGCCAGCCAGTATGACCGCGAGACGGTCGAGCTGACCGTGCTGACGAGTGTGGCCGGCACTTATTTTCAAGTGCTCGAGCTGCGTGACCGCCTGCACATCGCGCATGACAATCTGGGCAGCGCCAGTACCATCCTCAAGGACCTCAAACTGGAACAGGCCGCGGGAACCAGCACCGCGCTGGACGTAGCGCAGCAGGAAACCACGCTGGCCACGCTTTACGCGACTGTCCCACCACTCAAGCAACAGCTACAGCAGACGATGAATGCACTGGCGATCCTGATCGGCAAAACGCCCGAAGGCCTGCACATTGCCGGCGACACGCTGGCCGATCTGTCACAGCCTGTGGTACGCCCCGGCCTGCCGTCCGGTCTGTTGACGCGGCGTCCCGACGTGGCCGCGGCCGAAGCACAGCTAGTCGCCGCCAACGCCAATATCGCCGAGGCACGCGCCGCGTTCTTTCCCAACATCGAACTCACCGCCAGCGGCGGCTTTGAGAGTCAGGCGCTGTCCAACCTGTTCAATCCGGCCAATGAAATATTCGCCCTGGCCGCCGGCCTGACCCAACCGATCTTCGAGGCCGGCGCACTGCAGGGCCAGTCCGAATACGCCAAGGCGCGCTACGCGGAACTGCTCGCCGACTATCACAAGACGGTGATTTCCGCTTTCGCCAATGTCGAGGATGCGCTCATTGCCCTACAACAGACCCGAGAACAGACACGCCACCAGCAGCAGGCGGTGACCGCCGCACGTCAGGCCTACCGCTTCGCTCAAGCGCAGATGCGCGCCGGCACCATCGACGTGCTGACGCTGCTCAATACCGAAAGCGCTCTATTCACCGCCCAGGACACGATGGCGCAGGTCAGGCTTTCACATCTGCAGGCCTTGATCGGGCTGTTCAACGCATTGGGTGGCGGCTGGACACTTCCGCAGGAGGGATGATGGCTGACGTTCGAAAAGAGTCGCAGTATCGGTTTCGAGTAAGCCGCACTCGCGCCATCATGATCCTAGCGGTGCTCGTTGTTTGCGCGGTGCTGTACCTATGGAGGCCGGGGGCATCTCCCGGCGCCGCTGCATCGACAAATATGGCTGCGGCCATCCCGGTCGAGACCGCCTTGGCCACCCGTACGAACGTACCGATCTATCTGCAGGGACTGGGCGCCGTGCAGGCGTTCTACACGGTCAAGATCACGCCGCAGGTCAACGGGCAGCTGCTGAAGGTTGGGTTTGTCGAGGGTCAGATGGTCAACAAAGGCGATCTCATCGCCCAGATCGACCCCCGCACCTATCAAGCGGCGCTGGAGCAGGCGACCGCGACCAAGGCCAAGGATGCGGCGCAACTGGCGAACGCCGAGCGCGACCTCAAGCGCTACAGGACGTTGGCGCCCGAGAATCTTACCAGCCGGCAGACGCTGGACACACAGCAGGCTCAGGTGGCGCAGTTCAAGGCGCAGCTTAAAGTGGATCAGGCCGCCATCGACAGCGCCAGAACCGAGCTGGATTACACCACCATCCGCTCACCGATCCGCGGACTGACCGGCATCCGCATGGTCGATCCCGGCAACATCGTGCACGCCACGGACACCACGCCGATTGTCGTCATCACCCAGGTACAGCCGATTACGGTCATCTTCACCCTGCCAGAAGGCGAATTGTATGAAGTCCAGAGCGCGATGGCCAAGGGACCGGTCGGCGTCGTCGCGCTGCCGCGCGGTGCCGAAGCCCACGGCAAGGCCATGTTTGATCGCGGCACCATTAACTTGATAGACAACCAGATCGACCAGGACACCGGCACCATCCGCCTGAAGGCGACTTTCCTCAACCCGCACAAGACGCTGTGGCCGGGTGAATTCGTCACCGCGCGCACGCTGCTGAAAACCGATCATGATGTGCTGACGATCCCGTCGGCGGCACTGCAGCGTGGGCCGGACGGCAGCTTCACCTACGTGGTGCAGCCGAATGACACGGTCAAAGCGCAGCCGATTACCACCAGCGAGGAAAACGGCGACACGGTAGTGGTGAGCAGCGGACTCGCGAACGGCGCACGCATCGTCACCAGCAACCAGTTCCGCCTGGAACCCGGTAGCCGTGTCCAGGTCATCAAGGATGTACCGGCGGCGACCTCATCAACGGCGGCCGCTTCCGAATGAACATCTCGGCGCCATTCATCCAGCGGCCGATCGCCACCTCACTGTTGATGGCGGGCATCCTGCTGGTGGGCATCGTGGCGTATCCGCTGCTGCCGGTGGCGCCGCTGCCACAAGTGGACTTCCCCACTATCTTGGTGTCGGCCAAGCTGCCCGGCGCCAGCCCCGAGACGATGGCGTCCTCGGTAGCGCAGCCGCTGGAATACCAGTTCTCGGAAATCCCGGGGGTGGCGCAGATGACCTCTACCAGCGTGCTGGGTTCGACCCAGATCACGCTACAGTTCAACCTCGATCGCAACATTGACAGCGCGGCGCAGGATGTTCAGTCTGCCATCGCCGCAGCCGCCGGGCAGCTGCCCAAGGATCTGCCCAGCCCGCCGTCCTATCGCAAGGTTAATCCGGCCGACAACTCAATCTTGATTCTGGCGGTACATTCCGATGTGCTGCCGTTGACCACCGTCGACAATTACGCCGAAAACGTTATCGCCCAGCAGCTCTCCAGGATCCAGGGCGTGGGCCAGGTCGACGTCGGCGGCCAGCAGAAACCGTCCGTGCGGGTGCAGGTCGATCCCACCAAACTGGCCGCGTTGGGTTTGTCGCTGGAGGATGTCGCCAACGTCATCACGACCGCCTCGGTCGACGCGGCCAAGGGTTCGATCAACGGCAACCGGCGCAGCTTCGCCATCTACGCCAACGACCAGCTGCTGACGGCCAAGCCCTGGAACCAGGTCATCATCGCCTACAAGAACGGTGCGCCGGTGCGCATCGGCGATATCGGTCAGGCGGTCGAGGGGCCGGAGGATACGCGGCAGATTGCCTCGTTCAACGGCAAGGCCGGCATGCTGCTGCTGATCAAGAAGGAACCGGGCGCCAACATCATCAAGACGGTGGCACAAATCAAGGCTGAACTGCCGCACATCATGGCGTCGGTGCCGCCGTCGATCAAATTGACCACTATCGTCGATCGCACCACCACCATCGAGGCGTCGCTGCACGATGTGCAGTTCACCCTGATGCTAACCATCGCGCTGGTGATCATGGTGATCTTCCTGTTTTTGCGCAGCGTCTGGGCCACGATCATCCCCGGCATGACCGTGCCGCTGGCGCTGCTCGGCACGGCGGCGCTGATGTACGCGGCCGGCTACAGTCTCGACAACCTGTCGCTGATGGGGTTGACCATCGCCGTCGGGTTCGTGGTGGACGACGCCATCGTCATGCTGGAGAACATCTATCGACATATCGAGGCCGGCATGGCACCGCGGCAGGCGGCGATCCAGGGCGCTGGTGAGATCGGTTTCACCATCATGACCATCAGCATTTCGCTGGTGGCGGTGTTCATCCCGCTGTTGCTGATGAGCGGCATCGTCGGTCGCCTGTTCCGCGAGTTCGCCGTCGTCGTGACCATGACCATCGTGGTGTCGGCGTTCGTTTCGCTGACGCTGTCGCCGACGCTGTGTGCGCTGTTCCTGCGCAACGAGAAGGACGCGCGCCACGGCCGCTTCTACACGGTCATCGAAGGCATGTTTGACCGACTGCTGGCGGGCTACACGCGCGGGCTCGACTGGGTACTGCAACGCCAGGGACTGACGCTGATCGTGTTCTTCATCACCGTCGCCGCCAGCGCCCTGTTGTTCGCGGTGATTCCCAAGGGCTTTTTCCCGCAGCAGGATACCGGCATCATCAAGGGCATCTCGGACGCAGCCCAGGACGTGTCCTTCGACCAAATGCAGCGCCTGCAGCAGAAGGTCGGCAGCATCGTCATCAAAGATCCCGCAGTGGCCAGCTACGGCACGTTTATCGGCGGCTCGCGGCCGCTCAACAACGGCTTTGTCATCATCGGCCTGAAGCCACGCGACCAACGCAACGTCACCGCGGACCAGGTCATTCGTCGGCTGCGCAAAAAGCTGGCCAAGGTACAGAACATCACGCTGTACCTGCAGTCGGCACAGGACATCAACGTCGGCGGCCGCACCTCGCGCACGCAGTACCAGTACACGCTGGAAGACGTCGATCTGGGCGAGTTGAACACCTGGGCGCCCAAAGTGCTGGCCAAGCTCAAGACGCTACCGCAACTGCAAGACGTGGCTACGGATGAGCAGGCCAACAGCGCCACGCTGTCGCTAAAAATCGACCGCGACCGCGCGGCACGCTTCGGCATCCAGCCGGCGTTGATCGACCAGACGCTGAACGACGCTTTCGGCCAGCGCCAGGTGGCGCAGTACTTCACTCAGATCAACAGCTATCACGTGATTCTGGAGGTCACGCCGAAGCTGCAGAAAAGTCCGGACACGCTCAACAAGCTGTATCTGAAGTCACCAATCACTGGGCAGCAAGTGCCGCTGTCAACCTTCGTCAGCTACGACACACAACACGTCAACTACCTGTCGATCAATCACCAAGGGCAATATCCCGCGGTGACGCTGTCGTTTAATCTGGCGCCCGGCGTGGCGCTGGGTCAGGCGGTCGACGCGATCAACAAGGCTGCTGCGGAGATCCGCATGCCGGCATCGCTGAGCGGCACTTTCCAGGGAACGGCGCAAGCTTTCCAGGCCTCGCTGAGTACTGAACCCTATCTGATCCTGGCGGCACTGCTGGTGATCTACATCATCCTCGGCATGCTCTATGAGAGTTACATCCACCCACTGACTATCCTGTCGACGCTGCCGTCGGCCGGCGTCGGCGCGCTGCTGATGTTGATGGCCTTCCACTTCAGCCTCACCGTGATCGCGCTGGTCGGCATCATTCTGCTGATCGGCATCGTCAAGAAAAACGGCATCCTGCTGGTGGATTTCGCCATCCAGGCCGAACGACAGCAACACCTGTCGCCGGAAGAGGCGATCCGTCAGGCCTGCCTACTGCGCTTTCGGCCGATCATGATGACCACCGCGGCAACCCTGCTGGCGGCGCTACCGCTCGCGCTCGGCCAGGGCACCGGTTCCGAGCTGCGCCAGCCACTGGGCTACACCATGGTGGGCGGTCTGCTGCTGAGCCAGGCGCTGACGCTGTTCACCACGCCGGTGGTCTACCTGTATCTGGATCGCTTGAACGGGAAAATAGGGCAACGCTGGCGGCGAACGCACCGCGATCCCGATTTGCTGCCTATCGATGGATAATCCGAGACTATCGTCGGAGGAGTCGCCATGAAGGTGCTGCTGGTAGAGGACAACGAGCGAGTGGCACGCTTCGTTACCCGCGGCCTGAACGAAACCGGGCACACGGTGGATCACGCTGACAATGGCCGCGACGGCCTGTTCCTCGCCGCCAGCGAGCACTACGACGTCATCATCATGGACCGCATGCTGCCCGGCCAGGTCGATGGCCTGGGCATCATCGAGGCGCTGCGCAAGGTCGGCAACCGCGTACCGATCCTGATCCTGAGCGCACTGTCCGACGTCAACGAACGCATCCGCGGCCTGCGCAGCGGCGGCGACGACTACCTGACCAAGCCCTTCGCCTTCGGCGAACTGCTGGCGCGGCTGGACGCGCTGAGCCGCCGCGCGCAGGGCAGCGACACCAAAACCCATCTGGACGTCGGCGACCTGCACATGGATTTGTTGTCGCGCAAGGTGACGCGCGGCAATCGCGCCATCGCGTTGCAGCCGCGTGAGTTCAAGCTGCTGGAGTACCTGATGCGCCACGCCGGCCAGGTGGTGACGCGCACCATGCTGCTGGAGAACGTCTGGGACTATAACTTCGACCCGCAGACCAACGTCGTCGATGTCCACATCAGCAAGCTGCGGCAGAAGATCGAGACTAAACCCGAACCACCACTGCTGAAGACCGTGCGTAATGCCGGCTACATGATGAGTGTCGATGAATAGAAGTTTCCGCCTGTCGGCAGTCAACCTCGGCTTGGGCTATGTGCTGTTCGGTATGGTCGCGCTGGTGGCCTTCGCTGCGCCACTATGGTACGCGTGGCAGGTTACCATCCGCGATGGTCGCGCCGAGATCATGCAGGAGGATGCGGCGCGGCTGGCCGCCGAATTCAACCGCGACGGTCCCCAGGGACTGACCGCATACATCAAATCCCGCGTCGGGTTGCAGATCGTGCACGAACGCATGCTGCTGTTCGTCGATCCTGCTGGCCATCGTCTGGCCGGCACGCTCACACGCTGGCCCGACGACCTGCCGGCCCAGCCTGGCACATACACCGTGATGGTCCAGTTGCATGGCCAGCCTTCGCGCGCCGTGTGCGCATATCTCGCCCTGCCCGGCGGCTACAAGGTACTGGTGGGACGCGACCTGGCCAAATTCGTGCCGCTGGAAACGCGTTTCTGGTACGGGCTGTCGGGCGCGGTCACGATTCTGGTGATCGCCGGCATCATCGGCGCGGCGCTGATCCGCCGCGAACTTCTATCACGCGTTGAAAGCATCCGTCACACGGTGTCGGCTATCATGCAAGGCGAGTTAAGCCATCGGTTGCCCGAGCGCGGCGTCAACGACGAACTGGACACCCTGTCGCAGACCATCAACCGCATGCTCGACCAGATCGAGCAACTGGTGCACGGTATCAGCAACGTCTCCAACTCCATCGCCCATGACCTGCGCACGCCGCTGGCAGAACTGCGCTCGCGTCTGGAAGAGTTGTCGCTGACACGACCCGGTGCGGAAGATACGTTCTCTGAAGTTGAGGCGGCCGTCACCGACGTCGATCGCGTCATCCGTATCTTCAACGCCCTGCTGAGACTAGCCGAAATCGACACTGGCATGCGCCACTCCGGCTTCGTGCCGGTAGATGTCGTCCAGGTCGGCAGCGATATCGTCGAGTTCTATCTGCCGGCAGCGGAACTGAAGAACATCACGTTGACGCTGCATAGCGCTGGGCGGGCAACAGTGGCGGGCGACCCGCTGCTGCTGACGCAGGCTGTCAGCAATCTGATCGACAACGCCCTCAAGTACACACCCGCTGGCGGCAGTATTACGGTCGACATCGTGCAGCGCAAAGCGGGTGAGACTGAACTCAGCGTCGTCGACAACGGCTCCGGTATTCCCGACGCCGAAAAATCAAAAGCCGTAGAGCGTTTCTTCCGCGGCGACGCCAGCCGCGGATCGCCAGGTGTCGGGCTCGGTCTGAGCATTGTCGAAGCAGTCGCGCGACTGCACGGCGGTTTCCTGAAATTGACCGACAATCATCCTGGGTTGAGAGCCACCATGGTGATCGCATCTACGACGCTGGCCAACTTCCCAAAATCCCAGCCTATTCCTCCAGTGTCGTAAATTAGCTGCAGCCGCACCGCTATCCTTGTCTGCGGCACCAGTGCATGTAAAAATTGTGAACCCTTGAGCTTTTGCATTTAACTGGTGCCTGATCGTTACCGAAACAGTTCCTCTCTCCACTGTCTCGGTTGATCTGGACACCACATCCCTCTATGTGATGAACCTGACTCGATAAGCGCCGATGCTTCCCGTGCATTGACGCCTCCTTTTTGCCTGCAGATCACACAGGCATCCTTCGGAGTATCGACCACGCTTGGCGATTGGGCTATAACCTGTTTCGACGTGTCATCCAGTTGGCTCGGGCTTTCCCTTTCTACCAGGTATTTCGGCCCTACGATTCTGATTCCCTAAAGCAGCCGCTCATGATCTTCCGCTTTGGGTCGAAACCGGGCCTTCGCGAATGGCAAGCCGCCGGCAGCAATACCCAAAACCGGCCTAATGACCACGCCCATAAATAGTATGAACCAATATCCGGCGATTCGGTCAGATATTGCATGGTTATCGAAGACGCCCGCCGGCTCAGCCCGGCTGCACAACACGAACGCCGACGCCAGGTCATTCGGGCGTATAAGCGCAAGACCCACAAACGCCAGATCGCGCGCGATGT
>Ga0307373_10013819_pt1 | contig 11218 bp, 7 predicted proteins | sample OX2MG_FD_202534 | JGI IMG/M metagenome (GOLD analysis project Ga0307373, IMG submission 202534) | Soil microbial communities from Risofladan, Vaasa, Finland - OX-2 | ecosystem: Environmental > Terrestrial > Soil > Coastal area > Acid sulfate soil | place: Finland: Risofladan, Vaasa | collected... | reverse complement strand
TCGACCTGAACCCGGAAATTATCAAGTTTCGTTTCCCGACATTAGTCATGTGCGGGCGCTTCGACATGAACGTCGCTCCGGTCATCGAATACAAAATCCACGAGGCGATTCCCGGATCGAAATTCGTCGTCTTCGAAAAAAGCGGCCACATGCCTTTCTTCGAAGAGCCTGCGAAATTCGTCCAGGTCGTCAACGATTTCCTCTCCTCCGCGTCTCCGTCCGTTGGCGCCGCCAAATGACAAGCGCCGCGCCGTTCCGTCTGAGCGTGTGAACCGAGCAAACGGAACTCCTTGCGGTTCGGCGATCAGAACACGTACACTGAATCTATGTTTTCTTCGCCACGTTCGGCGTATCCCGGCGTTCGAGCAGCACGTCGCCTGTGGCAGTCCGTAATCGTTCCGGGCCGTCCGTGGGCTGCTCTCGCCATGATCGTTCTGTGGACGGCAACCCCAGCCGTCGCGGCCGCGTGTGGCGTCCACTGCCAGGCGGTAAATTTGCACGCCTGTTGCCAGCGACATGGCATGCCGATGCCCAACATGCCGATGCCAAACACGCCAGCACCGCACCGGCATATGACGAATCCTCCTATGCCCGGTTCGTGCAGCGCCTTTGGTTTTGAAGCGACGTCCGTTTCTGCGACGGTCGCCCCGGAAAATCTTTCCGCCTCTGCTTTCCCGCGCACAGCCGCGACCAGCTCGTCCGCAGCGGTAAGCGGTTCACACTCAACCTCAAAAGCTATTAAGCTTGCTAGTTCGGCAAATCGCGGCGCCCTCGCGCCTGCGATTTCTGCCATTCCCCTTCGTATCTAGCTGTCCCCCCTTCCTGCAAAGGCAGTCCGTCGCTTTTTTATGTCTCGATCCACCACTGACCGCGCTTCGTATACAGCGGAATCGGCGCGCGAGACGATCGGAATTCAGGGGGACAATGTGTTCACACATTTCAAGTATTGGAAAACAGTTCTTTTCGCCGGCCTGCTGTGGGCCGCGATGCCGGTTTCGCTGCACGCGCAGATGAACCCTTACTTCACAACGATTAATTACCCGGTCGGGAAAGACCGCCTGATGCTCATGGTTTTGCCGGATTTCCAGCGAGCGCGGCAGGGAAGCAATTTCTTCACCGGAATGCTCATGGCGGAGTACGGCATCACGCCGCGCTGGACCGCCGGCTTCATGGTCGAGGGTCAGAAAATTTTTGGCATGCCGGTCACTTATGGCGGCTTGCGCGTCAACACGTACTTCCATCTCCTGCAGCGCGACCATCTGTTGAATTTGACCCTCTACGGTGAATTCGAGGACTTGAATGAAGCGGGACTGTACAAGATGGAAGTCAGCGGTTTTGGCCCCGAAGATCTGTCCGGGCCGCTGGGAATCGCGCGCAATACACCGGCGCGCACCTTCGAGCAGCGCCTGATTGTCTATCATAATTGGGGTCGGCTGAACGCGACGTTCAATTTCATCAACGAAACCGGCCTCGAAGCGCCGCACGACAACAATTTCGGCTACGCCGTGGGTCTGTTCCGCGAATCAGCCTCGGCGGCTATGTCGGCGATGCCCGGCATGGCTAAAACCCTGCCTCCTCCCGCTCTTTCTCTCCGGCGATTAGGCTACGGCGTCGAGATGATTGGTGCGCTGGGGGACACGGACCAGTTCGGCTTCTACTGGCACAGGCAGCAGCAATACCTCGGGCCGGTGCTCACCTATGACGTCACCCCGCACTGGTCCGTGCGCCTTGAGCCGGCCTTCGGACTCTCCGACGTCAGCGATCCCTTCATTCTGCGCATGGGAGTGGCATACATGCTCGACGGCTTCGGGCACAAATTGCGCCGCCTGTTCTGAGTGCCATCCACTGATTCGCCGTCTGCCAAAGACCGAGCAGTCTGCACCTGGCTCGAGAGTTCGAGCGAGCGCGGGTTTTTTTTTGAGCTTTACAGCCAGAAACGCGGAGGGATAGTCTCGGCGCCGAGTTGTCAGTTAGTCCGCCGGCCTGAAGGCAAGAGCCGCAGTGGGCGTGCAACGAAGGAGGAAACGATGTTGAGTTTTCGCGAAGTGCGGAGCGGAACGGTTATCTTGGCGGCGGCGCTGGGCCTGGCGGTTGCGGCGCCGTGTGTTGGCGGAACTGATTTTGCAGCGGGCCACGCATCGCGTGTTGCATCGGCGTCGGCGCAAACAAATAAACTCAATCCGGCGGCACTGGTTTACAAACTGCCCAGCCAGATCCACTGGACCGACGATCCAATTGGCGCGAAGACCGCGGTGCTTGCGGGCGATCCGTCGAAGCCCGGCCTGTACGTCATGCTGGTGAAGTGGACGCCGCATCACATGAGCCACCCGCACTGGCATCCGAACGACCGCTTCATCACCGTGCTTTCGGGCACGTGGTGGGTGGGCACGGGAACGAAATTCGATCCGGACAGCACCGTGGCGATGCCGACGGGCACTTTCGTCAAGCATTTTGGCAAGCAGATCCATTACGACGGCGCCAAGGACGAAGAGGCTGTGCTCGAAATCGTCGGCGACGGCCCGGATACGGCCACGCCCGCGAAAGGCCAGTGATTAGGCCGCACGATTCCCGCACCGATCAAGGATTGTACTTTGCGAGCCAGTCTTTGATTTGCTCGAAGATGTCGCGCCGCTGCTCCCAGCGCAACGGGAAATGCGGCGAACCCGGGTAGGTGACCATTTTCACCGTCTTGCCGCGCTCCGCGAGCAGAATGAAATACTCGCGGCCCTGAAACGTGGGGACGCGCGGGTCGGCGGCGCCGTGAAGGATCAGCAGCGGCGTCGTGACTTTGTCCGCGTACATGATGGCCGAGAATTTCAGGAATGGCTCGGGATCGCGTTCCGGCCAGCGCGCGTCGTAATCGACTTGCGCGATGTCGCTGGTGGGAATGAAGCTGAGCCAGTCTGTGATTCCCGCGCCCTCGATGGCGGCGCGATAGCGATTTGTTTGCGTGACGGTCCACGAAGTCATGAACCCGCCCGCGCTCCAGCCGAAAATCGCAAGCTTGTGCGGGTCTGCCCAGCCTTGCGCGATGGCGTAGTCCGTGGCGCTGTCAACGTCTTCATAGGCGCGATCGCCGAAATGCTGGTAAATCGCGTTCAGAAAATCCGAGCCGTATCCAGTCGAACCACGATACTCAGGTTGCAGGACGACGTAGCCGAGGCCGGCGATCATGCGCGAAAACGAATCCAAGTCTAGTGTGTCATTCGCTTCCGGGCCGCCATGCGGCAGTACGAGAAACGGATATTGTTTGCCAGCTTCGTATCCGGCCGGAAAAGTCGCGATGCCTTCGAGGTGTATGCCTGCTTTTGATGTCCAGTGAACGACGCGCACGTCGCCTAGCGCGACGTTTGCAAGCACGTCGTCGCTTTCATTCGTGAGTTTCTTCAGCGAACCATTTTCGACGACGGCGAGATTCCTGGCGTGCCTCGGATCAGCGACGGACAAAACCAGAGTGTCTGGCGCTGCGGCAATCTGCGGAGAGATTGGCGTGCCACCGACGATGCCATCGGACCAGCGGAACGCGATTGCGAGCGTGTTGTTCTCGAAAGAATCCACTTCTGTCTGCACGCCGTGCGCGACGGCGATCCACACTTTGCCGCGTACGTCTCCGCCGAGACCCAGCGCGGAGCCAGTGAGCGTTGGCGTGCGATCCATTGGCGTACCGCCCGCGACAGGAACCGTCCACACATGATCGGGTGTCAGCACCTCAGTTGTGGTACTGAGAAAAACAATTTCTTTGCCGGCATTCGCCCAGGCGATTCCATTTACTGCGTTGTGAATTTCCGCGAGGCGGCGGGCGCCATTCGCGTTGCAAACATCGATTGTCGAATGCACGTCGTGAAAACCGATTTTCGGATTCGCGGAAAGAACGGCGAGTGTTTGGCCGTCGGGTGACCAAGCGATCGCGCCAACATCCTTGAGCGAACCGCACCACCAAGCGCCACCGGTTCCGTCTGCGTTCATCACGTAGACGCTGGTTTGATCATTTTCAACCACCGTGCGGATGTCCGCGAGCGGATCGGGCGTGCGCGGATCGGCCATCAGGGCGAAGCGCGAGCCGTCGGGAGAAATTTCCGCGTTTCGCACGCCGCCGGGTAGATTCGTGATTGCCTTGGGCTTTCCGTGTTTCACGCCGGCGATGGCGAACTGTGCGGGCTTCTTCTTTTCTTCGAGCGTGCCGTACAAATGCGCGCCGTCTTTCGTGAAGCCGCGCGGCGAAAATTCCTTGGGCAGATTGAGTTTTTGGGATTTTGAGCCGGAGGCGTCGATGATTCGCCACTCGGTGTTTGTCGTGCCTTTCTGCCCGCCGAAAGTCACCTCGTAAAGGATCGTCTTGCCGTCGGGGGCCACGGCGACAGGCTGCGCGGAACGCAGCGCGGCCCAATCATCGAAGCCGAATGGATGCTTTTGCGGAGACGTTTGCTGAGGCACTTTTTGGGCGAGGGTGGGGATGATCGCGACGAACGAAAAAAAGAGAACTGTAGCGCTGAAAATTCGCAGATGCTGCATTCGCATAAATTTAAGCCCTCTCGTGGTTAATGCGCGGCGCGCGTTACGCAGCCGTATATACTTGCATGGCTTCTTAAGCTTTTTGTTACACTTTTCTTCAACCTCTTGTGGAGGCTGTGGGCGGAAAAGATAGCACAGTTCTGGAGGCTGGAAGGCGGGACGCGGTGGCGATGAACCGAGGCCAGGCGAAAGCCGGGCACACGCAAAATACAGGGCACGAGCAGTTCACTGAGACGGTGTACGGCGTGCTGTGCGCCGCTTGCCACAATTACATCTTAATCGACCACACGAATTGCCCACCTACCTGCCGCGAACACGAAACCTGCCGGTAGGCGTACGGTTCCTAGCGTTTCTCTGCCCGGTTGGCGCCTTCCGCCGCCAGTTGCGTTGACTTGGGTTGCGACCCCGCATAAGATGCAACCATCTTTTTAAGCCTCTTTTAGGCTTTTCCGGGGGTAATGATGGCTTCGATGCGATGGAATTTTTTCACGGCGCTGCTGGCGCTGGCTGTGCTCGTTGTCGTGTCGTATTCGCTTCTGCTGCAGGGTCAACGCCTGAGCGTAGCGGCGTCGACTAGCCGCGTCCCTCGCTCCATCTCCGCGGGAACCGATCCTCGACTTACGGGTGCTTACCGTTTCACGCGCGGCGGCTGGACGTACGTGCATCTGCAAGGTTCGCCGGACGAAATCGGTTTTCAGCATGGCTATCTGCTCGCGCCGGAAATTGCGGATGCTTTCGCCGCGGTGAAGCTCGAGGACACGCACACAAAGAAGAGAGATTGGAGTTTTTTCCAGCGCGCCGCTCATGACATGCTGTGGCCGCACATCGAGGCCGAGTATCAGGCTGAGCTGAAAGGAATCACGGAAGGATTGAACGCGCACGGCGTGAAGATGACTCTCGACGATGTGGTGGCCCTGAACGCGTTCGAGGAATTGCCCGATTATTACGTGCCCTGGTATGACAAGCATCACAAGACGGAGAAGGCCAAGAGTATGGCGGATTTGAAGGTGCAGGGGCACTGCAGCGCGTTTGTGGCCACCGGAAGTTGGACAAAAGACGGACAGATCGTGATCGCGCACAATAATTGGACGAACTACATGGTCGGCGAACGCTGGCGAATCATGTTCGACATCGTCCCGCAACACGGATATCGCATGATCATGGACGGCTTCCCCGGCGTGATCACCAGCGACGACGATTTTGGAATTAATTCCGACGGCCTGATGGTTACGGAGACCACGATTTCAGATTTTCATGGCTGGAATCCGGATGGCATACCGGAATTCGTGCGCTCGCGCAAGGCGCTGCAATACGCGGGATCCATCGACGATTACGTGAAGATCATGCTCGACGGAAACAATGGCGGGTACGCGAACGATTGGCTGCTCGGTGACCGCAAGACGAGCGAGATTGCGCAATTCGAGCTCGGACTGAAGGCTTACAAACTGTATCGAACGAAGGACGGATATTTCGTGGGTTCGAATTTCTCCAGCGATCCGCAGGTGACGAAGCTCGATACGACTTTCAATGTGAATGACCCTACCGAATCGCCGAACGCGCGCCACGTGCGTTGGGACGAGCTAATGAAGCAATACAAGGGCAAGATCGACGTGGCGCTCGCCGAGAAATTTGAGAGCGACCATTTTGACACCTACACGAAAAAGGATGGACCCGACGTTCGCACCCTGTGCGGCCACGGGGACGATTCTCCGAATGGCGATAAGGGATGGGGCGTGAAGCCGTACGATCCCATGGGCGCGGTGCAGGGCAAAGTCACCGACAGCAAGATGGCCGGAGAAATGAGTTTGATCGCGCACACGGGCCATCCCTGCGGAGAGACTTTTTATGCCAAGCCATTCCTCGCCGCGCATCCCCAATATGATTGGCAAGCGCCGGAATTGCGCGACATGACCTCGGATCCGTGGACAACTTTCCACGCCGGCGAAAATTCCAACCATTCGAAGTAAGCATTCCCGAAGTAGAGGCGATTGACATCCGGTCAGAGCTGATTCTTGATTCAGATCGCTCATGAGACCATGAAATGATGGAACGGATTGTGGAAACGTCGCCGCGTCTCAAGGCCAGAATCACCGGCGTGTTTTATCTCCTCACCATACTGACGGGAATATTCGCGCAGGGTTTCGTGAGTGGCAGGCTTGTTGTAGACGGTGATGCCGCGGCTACGGCGACCAACATTCTGGCGCACAAGAACTTGTTTGAGTGGGGTTTCACGGTCTACCTCATCGAAATGGCCTGTCAAATTACCATCACAGCTCTCTTTTATGATCTGCTTAAGCCGGCAGGCAGGAGCGTCTCCCTGGTTGCCGCATTCTTAGGTCTCGCGGGTTGCGTCATAAAGACCTTCAGCCGCCTCTTTTATGTCGCCCCCTTGTTCATCTTGGGAGGCGCGCACTACTTGAGTGTATTTAGCTCGGATCAGTTGCAGGCGCTGGCGCTCCTCTTTCTCAAGGTTAATGATCGGGGCGCCGGGATCGCCTTGGCATTTTTCGGATTCTATGCATTCCTGACAGGCTACCTCATCATCAGGTCCACCTTCCTGCCGCGGATCCTGGGCGTGTTGTCGGTGGTGGCGGGTGTAGGCTGGCTGACCTTCCTGTACCCGCCGCTCGGATACCGTATGTTCGCCTACGTTGCAGCCTTCGGCCTTCTCGGGGCAGCAGCGCTGATCTTTTGGCTCCTCGTGTTCGGTGTGAACGAACGACGATGGAAGGAGCAAGCCAGCGCAGCGGCGACAGGCGCTTAGCGCAGCAAGCTCACTGATTTAATTGCTGGCCGTCACAGCCAGAAATTCAAAATCCGCATTAGATAGTCGAATTCTTTGAGCCCGAATTTTAGCGCGAGTTAGGACTCGCAGCTTTCCCGTTTCCTCTCGACTTCACAGCACTGGAAAGCTACACTTCACGCGCCACTCTTCACGTCAGCCGATACGGAGTTCCTGTGCCCCTGATTGAAAGTCTTCTGTTGCTTCTCATTGTCTCCCGGATGATCGGGGAGATTGTGGAGCGTTTTGGCCAGCCGGCGATGATCGGAGAGATCGCGGCGGGAATACTTCTAGGTCCCTCCGTGCTGAAATTGGTTCATTTCACTCCCGAAATCAAGGCTCTGGCCGACTTGGGCGTGCTTCTACTGGTGTTTCTTGCAGGGATGGAAATGGACCTGGATGTCTTGTGGAAATCCTTTCGTGGACGCGGCGCGTTGGTAGGGTTAGCAGGCTTCCTTGTTCCGCTGACTCTCGGAATTGGGGTTGGAATCGCGTTTGGCATGGACCGCACGCGCGAGATTTTCGTGGGTCTATGCATCGCAATCACGGCGTTGCCCGTCAGCGTTCGCATTTTAATGGACTTGGGCAAGCTGCAAACGGACATCGGGCAGAAGATTATCGGCGCGGCTGTGATGAACGATGTGATTTCGCTGCTCATGCTGGGCGTGATTGTCGACGTCAAGGGTGCAGGGCCTGTGTCGCGGAGCCTGCTCATGTCCTTGGGGCTCGCGCTCCTGAAAGCGGTCGTCTTCATGGTGGGATTCGTTGCGGTCTCGCGCCTGATCAAACGCCATTCGGGCAAGCGATTTGTGCGCTCCCGCAATCTTGTGGATCGCTTGGTGGTGCACCTCAAGGGAAAGGAATCGCTCTTCGCCGTTGTTTTTCTGTTTGTCATGGCGTTCGCGGCCTTTTCGCAAATTCTGGGGCTGGATTTCGTAGTGGGCGCATTCTTTGGCTCCATGTTGCTGAGCTATGCCGTCTTGGGGCGCGCGAATTTTGAGGAAGTCCAGAAAACGGCGTCGAACGTCACCATGGGTTTTCTGGGGCCTATTTTCTTCGCCGCAATCGGATTGGAGTTCAACGCTTCCAGCTTGAGGAATTGGAAACTGGTTGTGGCTGTCCTGGTGGCCGCGTTTGTCAGCAAGATATTTGGAGGTTACCTCGGCGGCCGGATGGCGAAAATGTCGAGCAACGAGAGTTGGGCGCTGGGCATTGGCCTGAACGGCCGCGGGATTATGGAGCTGGTCATCGCGAATATCGCGCTGGCAAAGGGTTTCATCGACCAGCAGTTGTTTACCGTGCTGATCCTGATGGCTACCGTGACGACGTTCGTCACCCCGTTCTTGCTGAAGCGCGCCTACAGCCGCCTGCCAGCGGAGCCCGTGGCAATCTCTGAAGCATCGAGCGCCGCTGACTGAGCGCGCGGCCCAAGAGGCCGGAAACTAGACTAATCAGGTCGAGTTTCACCGCTCCTGGCATTCTATTGGGGGTGGACAGACCGGGAGAATGGATAGAGACTGACAAGGCACAGGGAGATTAGTCCAATGCCGATGACAGACGGGCAATCTGGCCGGATGGCCGCGGTCGAGCCACCCGAGAAGACTTCCCAGAGAGCGGCGTTTATCTATGCGGCGATGGTCGCCGGGGCTGTGGGCCTCTTCGTGATCATCAAGACGGCGGGGAAGTTCCTAATCGCTCCCGCACAAACCGGGCCAGTGCGTTTTGGCAGGATCGCGCAGGCGGCGGCATCGGGCGAGCTCGCGCACGTGCTCCTGGCCCTGGTCGTCATCATTGTTTTCGCCCGCGCGCTGGGCGCCGCATTCAAGAAGATCCATCAGCCTGAGGTCATTGGAGAGGTGATAGCGGGGATCGCCCTAGGTCCTTCGCTGCTTGGGCGGCTCGCGCCCGCCGCATCGAGCTTCATCTTGCCGGCGACTGTGGCGCCGTATCTGAACATCATCGCGTCAGTGGGCGTCATCCTGTACATGTTCCTGGTGGGCGTCGAGCTCGACACGCAACTGCTCCGCCGGAGAACTCACGCATCGGTCGCGATTTCACACGCCAGCATCATCACGCCGTTTCTGCTCGGATCAGTGCTCGCGCTTTACCTTTATCCCAGGTATTCGTCCCGGGATGTTCCGTTCACGGTGTTTGCGATGTTCATGGGCGTTTCGATGTCTGTGACGGCATTTCCCGTGCTGGCTCGGATTCTCACCGACCGCGGGATGCACAAGACGCGCATGGGAACCATCGCGCTCGCGTGCGCGGCGGTGGACGATGTGACCGCGTGGTGCCTGTTCGCCCTGGTTGTGAGCATCGCCGCCGCCAAGCCCGGACGAGTGCTGCTGACCGTCGGGCTGACGGCATTTTTCATCTTCTGCATTTTCAAGTTTGTTCAGCCGGCCATGAAGTGGCTGGTGCGTAAACGAGTTCGCGACAAGAAGACGACGCAGGGCACCATGGTGATTGTGTTCGCGGCGCTGCTGCTCGCGGCTCTGTCGACCGACGCGATCGGCATCCACGCGCTGTTCGGGGCGTTTCTGCTGGGCGCGGTGATTCCGCATGACTCGGCGCTGGCGCGCGACGTCACGGCAAAGATTCATGACCTTGTCGTCGTGCTGCTATTGCCGGCGTTCTTCGCGTTCACCGGAATGCGCACGCAGATCGGCTTGGTGAACGGGCTGAATGAATGGCTGGTCTGTGGCCTGATTATCTTGGTGGCGTCAGTGGGAAAATTTGGCGGCAGCAGCGTGGCGGCAAGGATAACGGGTCTTTCGTGGCGTCAATCCGCTTCGCTGGGCATTCTGATGAACACGCGTGGCTTGATGGAATTGATTGTCCTGAACGTCGCGCTGGACCTGGGAGCGTTGAAGCCCACTTTGTTCACGATGCTTGTTTTGATGGCCGTGGTGACCACTGTGGCGACCACGCCTGTGTTGCATTTGCTGAGAGGCGAAGAAGAGCTCGAATCTCAGGCCTACCGCGGTGACAGAGAGCTTAGCAAGGCGATGAAAGACGCGTAGCGCATCCGTGGCGGAACCGGCTAGCGTTTCGCGGTTTGGTATTGCGCCATCAAACGCGAAAACTCCGGCATTTTCCTCAGACCTCCCAGTTCCGGATCGTTTGCCGCGTACTGCGCGGGGAAGTGTTTCTGTAACGCTTCTCGAAGCATTTTCAGCGCATCGTTAGACTTCCCAAGTATCGCGTCCAGTTGCGCCTCGTCGTAAATATAGACGACGTTGTTCTTGTCAATCGTTCGTGCGCGCCGGATGAAATCACTTGCTTGCTGATTTTTTCCCATCTTGGCGTAATCGAGGGCAAGCTGCGCCAGCACGTCCGCGTTCTGCGGATTCGTTTGCAGTTCCTTATATGCCAGGCCAATGGCCTGCTGATACGTTGCCTGCGCCTTGGCCGTTTGCCCTGACCATCGGTAAGCATCCCCCAGGTTTCCCATTACCGTTGCATCGTTGGGGCTGAGTTGGACGGCCTTCTCGTACATCTGCGCGGCGTTCGCGTACTGTTTCAGATAGAAATATGCCGTTCCCAAATTTGAATAGGTCGACCAGTAGGGCTGTAACTGCAGAGCTTTCTGGTACGCGGGAATGCATTGCTCGTATTTGCCCTCCTGGCTGTACAGATCGCCGATGCTTTCGTACCCGACCGCATTATCGGGCTCGATTTGCGTCACCTGCTGATAAGCGGACAACGCCTTGTCGTATTCGCCAAGCTGGTAGTAAGCATTGCCGAGGGCATTCTGGTTGTACCAGTAATATGGGTTCACCTGCACCGCTTTCTGAAACTCCTGAATGGCCTGCACGCCCTGTCCACTTTGCAGCTCGGCTTGACCCAATCGCCGGTACGCCTCATCGGAATTGGGTGCCAGAGAGAGAGCGCGTTTCAGCTCGGCAATCGCCTCCGTATATT
>Ga0307373_10013816_pt1 | contig 11219 bp, 6 predicted proteins | sample OX2MG_FD_202534 | JGI IMG/M metagenome (GOLD analysis project Ga0307373, IMG submission 202534) | Soil microbial communities from Risofladan, Vaasa, Finland - OX-2 | ecosystem: Environmental > Terrestrial > Soil > Coastal area > Acid sulfate soil | place: Finland: Risofladan, Vaasa | collected... | reverse complement strand
CACCCGGCATGGTTGGCGCTTCATCCTCCCAACGGTAGCCCGCGCCCGCCCGCAGGATCCGCCCCCAGCCGGGGAAGCGGCCGTGCGTAAAGATGAGGGAGGCCCCGCTGGCTACCGCTTCGGCGGCCAGCCGCTCCTTCGAGGCATGGGCCGCCCGCCGTGCCTCATCGTCACGCTCAAAAAGGATCCAATCCAGCCGCTCGATCTCGCAGGGATGATGAATGAGGTCGCCCAGATAGAAGAAGGTCTGGCCCCCGGAGTGGACACGCATGATCGAATGACCGGGCGACTCGCCGGGGGCGTGGATCATGGTGACGCCGGGGACAACCTCGTAATCGCCATCTACCAGGTCAAGCAGGCCAAGGCGGTCGAGCGTCCCCAGGTGCATCGCGACCTCGGATCTCGCGTCTTCACGCCGCCGATTTCCCTCCCAGTCCGCGCGCCCAAGGAGGTACCGGGCGCGCGGGTAGCGCGGCGCATGCCGGCCGCCGCGCTCAACCGTACTGCCGGTGAAATGATCGTCGTGGGCATGAGAGATCAAAACGTGCGTGATTTCCTCCGGCTGAATGCCCAGCGCCGCCAGACCGGCCTGGACGCCGGGCGACCGTTCTCCGCCCAAATCGGTCACCAGCCATGACGACGGACTGAGGTCGCCCCAGCCTGGGTCCAGAAGAATGGAGGCGCCGCCGGTCCTTACATGCGCGATGTTCATGCCGATCGCCATGTTGCCGGCCGCATCGGCCTCCGGCATCGCGGCCCGCGCCTCCGCTTCCGACACGCCCAGCCAGGAGATCATGGGCGCGGTGAGGAGGATTCCATCGGAGATGATACTGACCACGGCGTCCCCAAAAGCGCGAGACGCCACGAACGATGGTTGCTGGGTAGTCATGGCTTGGTTCTGGACCTCCTCACCGCTGGGCCACCTGAGGATCACGCTCACGGGGTAGGCTGTACCAGGCATCGGCGCAGGCGAGCCGCTCCTCGTCGTCCAGCGTGAGATCGATGCCGCCCAGGCTCTCGCGTAGTTGCTCCGGCCGGCTGGCCCCCACGATGGCGCTGGTGATCCCGGGCTGGGCCAGAACCCAGGCGAGGGCGACATGCACCAGTGCTTTGCCGCGCCCTTCAACGAAGGTCGCCAGCCGATCCACCACGTCGAATACCTCGTCGTTCCAGTAGCGTTTCCGATAGAGCTCGCCCGCGTTGGCCAGGGTGAAGCGGGTGCCTTCTTGGGTGGCGCGCATGCCCCGGTAGCGGCCGGTCAGCATCCCTCCCGCGAGCGGATTGTAGGCGATAATCCCCACTCCGTGCGCCTGGCAGAGCGGCACGATCTCGTCCTCGATCATGCGGAAGAGCAGATTGTAGCGCGGCTGGTCGCAATCGAAACGGGCCAGATTGTGCGCCGCGCTGGTCCAGAGCGCGTCGGCCAGCCGCCAGGCCGGATAGTTCGAGCAGCCGATGTACCGCACCTTGCCGCTTTGCACCAGGCTATCGAGGGCCCGGAGAGTCTCCTCGATAGGGGTGGTTGGATCGAATGCGTGTACCTGGTAAAGGTCGATGTACTCCGTACCCAGGCGGCGGAGGCTGGCCTCGCAGGCGGCAATGATATGACGGCGCGAAAGACCCTCGTCGTTGGGGTATGGACCCATCCGCCCCCGACACTTGGTGGCCAGTACGATCCGATCACGGGCCGTTCGTTCGCGAATCCAGGCGCCGACGATTTCTTCAGTGCGGCCAACCATGGTGAGATCGCCGCCCAGCGGATAGACATCGGCGGCGTCGAAGAAGTTGACCCCTGCCTGATCGGCTACGTCCATGATCGCGAACGACGTCGCCTGATCGGCCTGGTTGCCAAAGGTCATGGTGCCCAGGCAGATTTCGCTCACCTTGAGGCCCGTTCGGCCAAGTTGCTTGATTTTCATGGTGTCTCCCTCTTGAACGATCCCCGACCGCAGTCGGTGGGGTCGCCATCTGTCCATCCGTGTTTCAGGAACCCCGCGATGCCGGCAGGAACGCCAGATCCTCGGCCGTGGGAGGCCGGCGCAAGAGTTCCTCGGTCAGGCGGAGCGCGGCGGCCAGATCGCGCAGATCCAGCACTTCCACCGGCGAGTGCGAATAGCGGCGGGGGATCTGGATTTGCAAGGTGGCCAGGCCTCCGGCGGCGATATGCGCGGCGGCGGCATCGGTGACCCCATGGCGGGAGACCCCAAGCTGGTAGGGCACATCGGCCCGTTCGGCGGCGGCGATCAGGGTGTTAAGGACGGCGCTCGGCATCAGGAAACCCTGGTCGCCGGCTCCGCCGGCCGGCTGAATCAACACTCCCTGCCCAATGTGAACGGGATATGCCAGGTGGCGTGTATCCGGGGCGCCGCCGGCAGGCGCGGTGTCGATCACGATCGCCAGGTCGGGCCGCAAGCGGGCAAACGCCGCCGCCGCGCCTCGCAGCCCCACTTCCTCCTGCACCGCTACCAGCGCGGTGAGCGAATAAGGGAGAGCCTGACCGTGCAGGGTTCGCAGCGCGTGCAGCAGCACCACGCAGCCGGCTCGGTTATCGATTCCCTTTCCGGCCACCCGCGTACCGGCCAGGTCGCGCAGCTCACCGAGCAGCACCACCGGGTCGCCCACCCTGACCCCCAGGGCCGCCACTCCGGCCGCGTCGTCCATCCCAAGATCCACGTACAGAGTCTCGATGGTCGCCGCCGCCCCACCCTCGCCCATCAGGTGACCGGAGCGGGCGCCGATCACCCCAGGATGTCCCCCCACCCATACCGGCCGCCCTTCCAGCAGGCGTGGCTGCACCCCACCCAGGCCGAAGAGGCGCAAGAAGCCATCGGGCTCGACCGAGGCGACGGTGGCGCCAATCTCGTCGGCGTGGGCGGCGATCACGATGTGCGGCGCACCCGGTGGTCCCTGACGAGTAGCGGTGAGATTGCCCATATGGTCCACCGTCACCTGGTCCACCAACGGAGAAAATAGCTCGCGCAGGCGGGCGATCACCGTCTGCTCGGCGCCGGATGGTCCATGCAAGGCGGTCAACTCCGCCAGATCCGCGCGCAACGCGGCCAGCAGGGTAGGGTCGTGCTCCATCATCTCCTCCTGATCCCGTGTATGTAATATGCCGTGATCATAGCAGGGTGCGGCGAAGCGCTGAGTATGGCCACCGTTTGCCGGTTGGCGCGGAGGCCGCTACCATGACATAAGTAGGGTTTCTTCGCCACGCTGGCGCCGCGAGTTGTGCCGTATACGCGGCGCACGGCTGCCCAGTGCTGATGGCTTGAATCGAGACCTGTCCGCGGCGTTGCCGGCCGGCGCTGCTTCCCCTCCGCTTGGAGGTTGTGAATAACGCGGAGAGTGGCTCACCGAGGAGGGTCGTGTATGAATTCTACCTGTAAGATCGCGTATGTAAGCACGTATCCGCCACGGGCGTGCGGGATCGCCACCTTCACTCGTGATCTCAGCGATGCCGTGGCTCAGAGCGGCCGCGGCGTGTCGACCCGAATTGCCGCGATTAACGACGAGGGCGCCGCCTATAGTTACCCTCCGCAGGTCCGTTGGACCATCGACCAGTACGATCCACAAAGCTGGAAGGCGGTCGCGGAGCAGATCAATCGCTCGCGCGTCTCCCTGGTGTCGATTCAGCATGAATTCGGGATCACTGGCCGCTTCGCGCGCGACGGCGGGTTCACCAATTACCTGGCCGGATTCCTGGAGCGCATCGAACCACCGGTTGTGTCGACGCTGCATACCGTCCTCCCGCATCCGCGCCCTGATCTGCGCGAGGCGATCCGCCTGCTGCACGATCGGAGCACCGCCGTGGTCACCATGGTCAACGTCGCCCGCTTGATCCTGGAGCAGGAATATGGCCTGAACCCGGAAAAACTCTATAGTATTCCCCACGGGGTGCCGGAAGCCGCCCGGATTATGCCGGACCGTTTGCGGCAATCCATGCAATTCGAGGGCCGGACCATTCTGAGCACCTTCGGCCTGCTGAGCAGCGGCAAAGGGATCCAGTATGTTATTAGGGCGCTGCCGGAGGTCATCAAGCAGCATCCGGATGTGTTGTATCTGGTGATCGGGGAGACCCATCCGGAGGTACGCCGGCGCGAAGGGGAGAAGTATCGCAACTCACTGATCGAACTGAGCCGGAAGCTGCACCTGGAGAAGCATGTGCGCTTCGTCAACCAGTATCTGCCTCAGCCTCAACTCATTCGCTATCTGCAAGCAAGCGACATCTATCTCACCCCCTATGTCGATCGCTATCAAATTACCAGCGGCACCCTCGCCTATGCCCTGGGATGTGGCAAGGCGGTCGTCTCAACCCCCTATTGCTATGCCTCGGAGGCTCTGGCGGAGGGAAGGGGCGTGCTGGCCGAGTTCCAGAATCCGAAATCCTTTGCCCGTTGCATCAACATGTTGCTTGAGAACCCAGCGCTTCGAGAACTGTGTGAGCGCGGCGCGTTTGAATACGGGCGGGCCATGAGTTGGAGCGCCGTCGGCGGCCGCTACGCCGATCTGTTCCGCAGTCTGACTGGCAGCGTGAACTATCCGGCCGAGATCATGGCCCTGCCGGGCGCGGCGCCGCGATCCGAACAGCCGCGCGCATTGCCGGTCGCCGCCGGCCTGTAGCAGCCTGAAGCAGACGCGGGATCGCGCCTGCTTCTATGGCGTGGTGACGTGGATCACCGATCCCGGATCAAAGGGACTGGTGATCGCCAGACGCCGCCCAGACGTTGGGTCCTGAAGCACCGCTTCCATGGCATGGGCGCTGGTGGACGCGATCAGCGTAAGGGTGATCTGGTGGCCCTTGGGAAATTGGGCCGAGCCGCTCGCCACGGCGCCCGTGACCACGGCCTGGGCATTGGCTCGGCCCGGATTGGCGCAGTAGGCGACGGCCGGGTTCGACACGGTGAGGATGGTCTTGCCCACCCGTACGCTCAATTGCGCCTTGGCCCCGGTCGCCAATTGCACTATCGTCACCCCGGCCTGACTGAGTTGGGCCGCTACCGTGCAGGAGCGGATGCTCTGCGCTATGGGGGTGGATTGGCTGCCCTGGTATCGGCTGTCGCCGTTGTAGACCGCCCGCACCGAGTGCGTGCCCACCGCCAACGCGCTGGAGATCCATTGAGCCTGGCCGTTGCCGTCAAGTGGTACGGCGCCCAGGAGGGCCGCCGTACCGGCGCCCAGATCCATGAACGACACCGAGCCGGTAGGGGTTGCGTCCGGATCTCCGATCACCCGGGCGGTGAAGATCTGGCTCTGGCCAATCGTCCCCGTGGGATGAATGCTCCCCAGAGTGGTGGTCGTGCCGGCCCGCGCCACGCTTACCGCGGCGCTGCCCGTGCTGCCCGCAAAGTCGCTGCCCCCCTGGCCGTTTGGAGTGGGGACGAAGACCGCCGAGATGGGGGCGCTTTCCCCGGCCAGGCTGAAGGTGGTGAGGCTGGCCACGCCATTGACCAGGGTCACGGGCGGGCCAAGCGGACCCGAGCCGCTGGAAAACGTAACCGTGCCGCTGGGGGTTCCGGCCCCGAGGGCGGTGGTTCCGACGGTTGCCGACAGGGTTACCGATCCATCGCTCGCTGTTTGGTCGGCGGCGAGGGTGAGGGTGGTGGGTGCCGGATTGACCGTGATCGTGATCAGGCCGGAGGCGGTGATGCCGGCGCCGCCGAGCGGGGTAAAGGCCGCCGCCAACTGCTGTCCGGCGCCCGCGTGAAGGATGGTTCCAACCGAGGGCGAGTAGGCGATGGTCCCAGCCACGGGGGCGCCGTTGATAGTGGCTATGGCATCGAGTTGAGTGCTGTCCAGCGCCGTGCCGTAGGTGATAGCGGCGGGCGCGGTCCAGGAGAGGCTGGGTATCAGCACCGGCGCGGGCCGGGCCGGGAGCGGCGCCGGCGGTGGCGCCGGGATGGTCTGATAGGCGCCGCTGTCGCAGGTCGCGTCGGGCCGCGGGTCGCCGCGCTGATCAAAGCCATTGATCGGGAACTCCTGGCAGACGCTCGGCAGGCTCAGCCCGATCGCCGGGCTGCCGGGCAGCAAGGCCATGGTCTGGGTGGGACCGCCGTTGTCGGCTAGAGGGGCGAGGCCGGGCGAGGCAGTAGTGTGGCCGGAGCCAAATCCGCAGGAGCCGTCACTGTCCAGGTTGCCGCCGCTATCGATGATGGCCGCCCCGCCGCAGTCGCCGCCCCCAGGGGAACTGCTGACCACGATGCTGTTGATCAGGGTGAACAAGGCATTATTATAGAGTCCTCCTCCGCCCCCTGGCACAGTCGTGCTGTTCCCGCTGAGGGTGTCGTTGATGAGGATCGCGGTGCTCGTGTTATTATCCATGCCGCCCCCCTTGATCAGGGCATGGTTATTGGTAAGCGTGCTGTTGACGATCAGGAGATCGCCGTCATTCTCGATGGCGCCGCCGATCCCACCGGATGTATTGTTGTTGAAGGTGCTGGCGATGGTGATCACGGCCCCGCTTATGGCATTGTAGATCGCGCCACCGTACGGGTTGGCAGTGTTGTTGGTGAAGGTGGAGGCGGTGACGGTCAGCAATCCCGTATTGTTGATCGCGCCGCCGTTCTGGCCGGCCGTGTTGTTAGCGAAGGTATCCAGGAGGAGGTTCACCATTCCGGCATTATCGATGGCCCCGCCGTTCCCCGGTGAGTTCCCATCGCTAAGGGTGAGGCCCTCGAGGTTCAGGGTTACGTCGCTAGCCACCGACAGGAGTTGCACCAGGCCGCCGCTGCTGATCGTCACCGATTGCCCAGACCCGTCAATGGTCAAGTCCTGGTTGATGGCCAGGGTGCTGGTTAGATTGAAGCTGCCGGAGCAGGAAAAGGTGATCGAGTCGCCCGGCTGCGCGAGTCCGACCTCGGTCGCCAGGCCCCCCGTCCCGTAGGGGTTAGCGCAGTCGGTGACCGACAGGGTAGCGGGAGGCGGGAGAGGAATGGCGTGGACTCGCCCGACCGGGCCGCCCAGCAGCGCCGCTGGGAGGCCGGCCAGGGCGATCGCGGCTGCCCACCAGGCGCGCCGCCGGTGCGAGCCGCCTGTAGTCCGTGCGTGTGGCGCGATATGCCGCGACATGGTACTCCCATCCAGAGCCATCGCCCAGGAGCGGGCGGCAGGTCTATCATCCTTCATCGGAAGATCACGCCAGGTGGTCCGCGTGTGTACACGCACGAGGGGTTATGCCCGCCGGGGATCGGGAGCGGTGTCGTTTGCGTTTCTACTATAATCCACGAGCCGGAGGAGCGGCAAGTAGCAATTCTTTCTCCCCACCACTCTGGCCCCTCCTGGTATGATGGTTGGTAGCATGACGCGCTATACCGTCTAGCTCGGCGCGGGGCGGCGAGCGAGGCGGCGGGATGCTTTCCGAGTTCGGCGGCCGCTGCCCTCGCGGCATCCCGGTACCCTCGCCTCGCGCGCGACGTTCTTCCGGCAAACGGCTCGCCGCGCTCGGACCTCCGGGGCGGTCGGCATGAAGGGGGAGATGGATGAAAGCGGTGGTAATGGCTGGTGGCGAGGGTTCCCGCCTGCGCCCATTGACCGTAGGACGGCCCAAGCCCATGGTGCCTTTGGTCAGCCGGCCAGTCATGGAGCATATCCTACTGTTGCTCAAGCGGCACGGGATCACCGAGGTGATCGTTACCGTCCAGTATTTGGCCGGGGTGATCCAGAGTTATTTTGGCGACGGCTCGCAACTGGGAATGGCTATCGAGTATACGGTGGAGGATGTGCCGCTCGGCACCGCTGGCAGCGTCAAGCAGGCCCAGCATCTGCTCACCGAGACCTTTCTGGTGATCAGCGGCGACGCGCTCACCGACTACGATTTGACCGCGATCATCGAGCAGCATCGACGGCGCGGCGCCATGGCCACCCTCACCCTGGCCCGCGTGGCCAACCCACTCGAATATGGCGTGGTGATTACCAATGACGATGGATCGGTGCGCCAGTTTCTGGAGAAGCCAAGCTGGAGCGAGGTGTTCTCGGATACGGTCAATACCGGCATCTATGTCCTGGAGCCAAAGGTCCTCAACTACTGCCCTACCTCCCAGCCGTTTGATTTTAGTAGCGATCTGTTCCCTATCCTGATGCGGAACGGCGATCCCATCTATGGGCATATCGCCGAGGGCTATTGGTGCGATATCGGCAACCTGGAGGAGTACGCCCGCGCGACCCGCGACATGCTGGAGGGCCGCGTGGGGCTCGAATTGACCGGCCGTGACATGGGGAATGGGATCTGGATGGGTGAACGGGTGGACATCGCTCCCGATGCCCGGCTGGTCGGTCCCCTCTGGATCGGCGACGAGGTGAAAATCGGCCCCGGCGCCGAGGTGATCGGTCCCAGCGTGCTGCGCGACAACGTGATCGTGGATCGCAGGGCCACCATCGAACGGAGTATCCTCTGGCGCTCCTGCTATGTGGGGGAACGGGCGGAGGTGCGCGGCGCTCTCCTGGCTCGTCAGGTCAGCGTCAAGAGTAACGCGGTCATATTCGAGGGTTCAGTGATCGGCGATTCCAGCACGATCGAGGAAGGCGCGATCATCCGGGCCAACGTGAAGATCTGGCCCAACAAACAGGTGGAGGCAGGCGCCACGGTTTCCAGCAGCATCATCTACGGCCAACAAGGGCGCCGGTTGCTGTTTGGCCGGAATGGGGTGACGGGGCTGGCTAATATCGACATGACCCCGGAGTTTGCCGCCAAGCTGGGCGCCGCCTATGGCGCGACCCTCCCCATGCACTCCACCGTCTCGGTGAACCGCGATCTCTTCCGTACCTCGCGGATGATCAAGCGGGGTATCGTCTCTGGCCTCTCCTCGGCTGGGGTGAACGTGTGGGATCTTACGTCGCTGCCCCTGCCGGTGGCCCGCTATTTCACTCAGGTCTCCACCGCCCTGGGCGGCGTACATGTGAGGGTGTCGCTGAACGATCAACGGATGATCGATGTCAAGTTGATCGATAAGCAGGGACGGGACGCCGACCGCAACCTGGAGCGGAAGGTGGAAGGGCTCTTCTTCCGCGAGGATTTCCGCCGCGCCCGCCTGGATGAAATCGGCATGATCTCCTATGCCGCCGAGGCCGAATGGCGGTATCGCGAGGGCTTTCTGAAGTCGCTGGACGCGCAAGCCGTGGGGATTGCCGCGCCGCACCTGGTGATCGATTACGGTCAGGGCGCGACTAGCGGCATGCTCCCCGGATTGCTGGAGCAATTGGGCTGCAAGGTGGTGGCGATCAACGGCGGCGTGCAAGAGAATCGGCCGATTACGGCCGCCATGGATCCGCAGGAGTCGGTGAAACAGTTACAGGCCATTACCGCCGCGCTCCCTACCGACCTTGGGGTCAGCATGGAGATGAGCGGCGAGCGGATCTCCATGGTCGACGGACAGGGGCGCTTGGTGCCCCATATGACCGCCCTGGCGGCGATCGCGTCCGTCGTCCTCCAGGCGGAAAGTACGAATGGAGAGGCTGGACCGCCGCCGGTAGTCGCGGTTCCGGTCACCGCCCCCAGTATCCTGGAGACGATCGCCGAGAAGCACGGCGGGATCATCTTGCGCACCAAGGCCAACAGTCAGGCGATCATGGCCGCCGCCGCCGGGGAGAACGTGGTCCTGGCCGGCGATGGTGAAGGCGGGCTGATCTTCCCCCGCTTCCATGCCAGCTTCGACGGCATGTTTGCGGTGGCCAAGTTGCTGGAGTTGCTGGCGACCGTGGGCACCTCGTTGGGCGCCGCCGTCTCTGGGCTTCCGCGCTACTATCAGAGCACCACCAGCGTGACCTGCGCCTGGGAAATCAAGGGCCGCGTGATGCGCATGCTGAACGAGAACTATCGCGGACAGCGGGGGAAGCACATCGACGGAATCCGCATCGAACTGGGCGAGGAGTGGGTGCTTGTCCTCCCTGACGCCGATCGGCCGATCTTCCACATCGTGGCCGAGGCAAGAAGCGAGCAGGCGGCGAAGTCGCTGGCCGAGAAGTATGCCCTGGTGGTGAACGGTCTCCAGCGGTAAACAAAACAAGGAGTGTATGGAGCAGATTGAGTTACGCGGCGTTACCCTGGCCTTTAACAAGGGCCGCAATCGCGTCGTGGCGGTGACCAATATCAACCTGGCCCTGCCAAAGGGGACATTCCTCAGCATCACTGGCGCCTCCGGCTCCGGGAAGTCGGCGCTCCTCCGCCTGTTCGGGGGCATGGAGAAGCCGAGCGCTGGGACCGTGTGGTTGAACGGGAAGGATCCCTGGCGCATGAATCTCTTCAAGCGCCGTCGTTTTTGCCGGGAGACGATCGCGCACGTGCCGCGGACCCTGGATGTGCGCCGCTACCGGACCGCCCTTGACGTGGTGATCAAGAACTCGCCCAACACCCTGGATAAGGAGGGGAAGCGTCGCCACGCGGCCGAGATGCTCGATAAGGTGGGTTTGGCTCCTCGGACTAGTCACCGGCCCTTTACCCTTTCCGGTGGTGAGCAGCGCCGCCTGGCCCTGGCGCGGGCCCTGGCGGCTGGGCGCCCAATCATCCTGGCCGAGGAGCCCACCGGCCAGGTGGATCCGACCACGGCGCGCGGGCTGCTGGCCCTGATTCGGGAGATCAACGAGGCGTCACACACCACCTTCGTGATCGTCACCGATGATGAGTCGCTGGCGCGCGAGGCGACCCGGAGCATCCGCCTGGAAGAAGGGCGGGTCACCTACGACCACACCCGAACCTTCACCCCGCTAGCCCAGCGATCATGAGCATGCCGGTCTTTGTGAGGACAGACGACGCCGGCCGCTAATGCCCCGGCAGACTCCCTGCTTGGGCAACTCCAACGCGGACGCGGCCTTGGTTTTCTGCGCGCCCAGCAAGAGGACGCAGCCCATGTCCGTCCCCTTCTTCTCACGTGTGTCATCGACGATCCGCGCTGGGATCAGCAGCTGGAGTCACGTAGTTTCTACTATATCCCACTGATCATCCAGTTTGGCCTGCCGCTTGAGCCGATCTCCGAGCACCTGCGGACGAGAGAGGATCAGAACCAAGATGGCTACACGGCCCAGTGTTAGCGAAGCTGTCACCAGCCGCAATCTGGCGGGAAGATCAGGGCGCCGAAATACGCCAAACACTCGTCAAGGGTGCTCTTCGCGCAGCGCGGGTGCCCACCCTGTAGGCGCCGGTTGTCAAGTGGGTCAGGGGCGCTTTTGATGATCCGTTGGCGACCTGGTTTAGGCGGCATGAAGCACGCGCTGGCGCAGCAGATCAA
>Ga0307373_10013815_pt1 | contig 11223 bp, 9 predicted proteins | sample OX2MG_FD_202534 | JGI IMG/M metagenome (GOLD analysis project Ga0307373, IMG submission 202534) | Soil microbial communities from Risofladan, Vaasa, Finland - OX-2 | ecosystem: Environmental > Terrestrial > Soil > Coastal area > Acid sulfate soil | place: Finland: Risofladan, Vaasa | collected... | reverse complement strand
TACTCATTTACGTCACCGTGACGAATATGACACATAGTATCTCCATGAATGTCTGGCCGTCAAGGCCGGTGCCGGTGAAACCCGCTGACTGGCAAGTGATCTCGCGCCAGAAAACGCGGGCGGTTCTATCTTACAGGGCGCTCTGCGACCTGGCGGGCGTGCCGCCGCGAGTGACCGGGGCAGATATGGACCGCCGTGTACACCTGCTCTCCGGGGCGTCACATTTCTATCCGGTAGGCATGCCGGATGAAATCGGCGTTGCCTTCCCAAAGTACCGCGGCAGCCAGCCGGACGCCCTGCGCATCCTTGAGATACTTGCGTATGGTTTTCTCGACTACGCCGCCAGAGAAGCCGTCCAGGGGCGTGGTTTGTTTGTGCCAACAGCGCACCGCGGCCGCAAATCCACTGGCAAGGCGCTTTCTGGCGCGGAAAGGATGCGTCGTCTGCGGCTAAGAAACGCGCCCAAGCGCCGTTCCCTCAACACACAGAAATCAACACGCTAATCCGGATATCCTTTGTAGCCGCATAATCAGGTGTTCTGTACAATCAGACACTGTTTGATGGTATGTAGTGCGCCGGCATCTGGGCGATTTTGGCGCGTTCGCGCAAGCAGCGATGCGGCATGCGGAGTAATACCGCGCATGAATGCCACCAACTCCTGCGCCTTGATGGATGAGCTACGCCCCGAGGGAGCGCCGCATAAAAAGCAGATACAACTCGTCAAGGACCGGCCCGGACATGACCGGCGCTATGTCATAAACGCGATGAAGAGTCGTCAGCAGCTTGGATATAATCCGCACGAATCGTTCGAGACCGGTATTCGGAAAACATTACAGTGGTATCTGGATTATTGCGGTTGGTGGCAGGCCCTAGATTCGGGTACGCGGTGGTTCGCAGACATCAATGTAGCCCGCTCAGGTAGTATCAGGAATTAAACGATAATGCAGCATTTTTCGATATCCCCGAGGGAATTGGTGGCCAGCTTCTGGCGTAATCGTAGTCTGATATTTACGCTTGTCAGACGCGAAATAGCAGCTCGTTATCGGGGCTCCATTCTGGGCATGCTCTGGTCATTCTTCAATCCGGTATTCATGTTGATCATCTATACATTCGTGTTTGGCGTGATATTCAAATCCCGGTGGAGCCAGGGCAGCGACTCCAAAACAGAATTCGCTATAGTCTTGTTTGCGGGTTTGATCATGTTCAATCTATTTGCCGAATGCGTGAATCGGGCACCAGGGCTGATTTTAGCCAATACCAATTACGTTAAACGAGTGATTTTCCCGCTGGAAATTCTGCCTTGGGTGGCTTTGGGCGCGGCCCTGTTCAACTGGGGGGTCAGTTTTATCGTGTGGTTCATCTTCTACATTATCTTGTTCGGCGTCCCCCATATTACGGCGCTGCTTCTGCCGATCACACTGATACCCCTTGCGCTTATCGTGATGGGTCTGATCTGGGGGCTGGCTTCTATCGGCGTGTACTTGCGCGATGTGTCTCAGATTATCGGCATCATCGTGATGGCGATGATGTTTGTCGCGCCGATTTTTTATCCTATAACTTCAGTGCCTGAGAAATACCGGAATCTTTTGTATCTAAATCCCTTGACCCTTGCCATAGACGAAGCCAGAGATGTGGTTTTCTGGGGAAAGGTACCTGACGTGATGTATTACCTGCTCTATCTGGCATGTGCGCTGCTTATTGTCTGGCTGGGTTTTGCTTGGTTCCAGAAGACCCGCAAGGGGTTTGCCGATGTCCTCTGATATAGCTATCAATGTGGAGAACCTCGGTAAGTGCTACCAGATCTATGATCGGCCGCAGCACCGTCTTTTGCAGATGTTTGTCCGTAACCGCAAGCAGTATTTCCGCGAATTCTGGGCACTGAAAGATATTTCGTTCGATATCAGGAAGGGTGAAACCGTAGGCATCATCGGCCGCAATGGCAGCGGCAAGTCTACCCTATTGCAACTTATTTGCGGCACACTCAGTCCCACGAGCGGCAGCATCAAAACCAATGGCCGCATCGCGGCCCTATTGGAACTGGGATCCGGCTTCAATCCCGAATTCACCGGGCGTGAAAACGTGTTTCTGAATGCGACAATCCTCGGACTTAGTATAGTAGAAACAAACGCACGCTACGATGCCATTGTGAGGTTTGCTGATATTGGTGATTTTATAGACCAGCCTGTCAAGACATACTCGAGCGGCATGGTAGTCCGGCTGGCATTTGCAGTGATCGCTCATGTGGATGCTGACATTCTCGTAATCGACGAGGCACTGGCTGTAGGCGATGCATTTTTTACACAAAAATGCATGCGTTATCTGAGGGAGTTTCAGCAACGTGGGACGATTTTATTCGTGAGCCATGATACAGGCGCGATAATTAATTTGTGTGCACGTGCCATCTGGCTGGATAAAGGCAAAATCCGCATGCAGGGTAACTCGAAGGAATTGTGCGAGTCATATCTAGCGTCCTCTCAAATTGAAAAGCATGGTTCTAGGATCCAGAAATGGGTAACGGATGAGGCACTAAATGAAAAAACGCGCGAACAGTTTGATCCGCGCCTCAACTTGATCAATGAGTCGGTGTTCAGAAACGCCATACAGATATTTTCTTTTAATCCTAGTGCAGCCGCGTACGGAGCGGGAGGCGCCACGATTATCTCGGTTCGTCTGCTGAATGAAGCGGGTACAATGGTCAATGCGGTGCTTGGCGGCGAAAGAGTAACCCTCGTTGTGGAAGCGGAGGCCAATGAAGATCTCGATAAAGGATTGATTTTTGGTTTTTTCTTCAAGGATCGCCTGGGGCAATATCTGTTTGGAGATAACACGTACCTTACTTACCATGAAAAACCTGTGAATGTCCGCAAAGGCGAGCGTGTTGAAGGGCACTTCACCTTTCTGATGCCGATTTTGCCAATTGGGGACTACTCCATCTGCGCCGCGATTGCGGAAGGGACACAGGAAGATCATCTCCAGCATCATTGGGTCCATGATGCATTGATAGTCAAATCTCATTCGAGTAGCGTAAGTACTGGACTTATAGGAATACCCGTCGAGGACATCAAAATAGTCAGGCAATAGGCATGGATTTTATGAAACGTGAAAAATTGTTGCCATGGACAGGTGAAAGATTTATTCCAAGTCTTGATGGAGAGATCAAGCTTGAGCATATGCACAGATATGCCATTGCGTTGCATCTTGTCAAAAATAAGGACGTATTAGATCTGGGTTGTGGTGAGGGTTATGGCGCTGATCTTATAGCAAGAAGTGCGCGCTCCGTGGTTGGTGTGGATATCTCGGAAGAAGCTATCACCCATGCAAGTTTAACATATCGTGGAAAAAATCTTAATTTCTTAGAAGGCTCTTGTGCAACAATTCCATTGAAGAATAGATCTGTTGACGTTGTCGTTAGTTTCGAGACGCTTGAGCATCACAGTCAGCATAAGGAGATGATGCAGGAGATAAAGCGGGTGTTGCGCGATAAGGGAGTTCTTATCCTGTCAACACCTGACAAACACGAATATACGGATGTACGCGGATATAAAAATGAATTTCATGTCAAAGAGCTTTACAAGCCGCAGCTTGAAAGACTATTGGGTAAGTTTTTCAAATACCATGTGCTGTATGGGCAGCGTGTCAATACTGGCTCATTAGTCGGGCCCATCAAAGGAGGATACAAGTCAGGAATAGAAAGCTATTCGTTCCAGCGAAACCGCATTGTCTCGAATGAGGGCGTTCCGCGGCCTTTGTATTTGATCGCAATCGCGTCAAATAGGAAATTAGTGGCACCGCCAGCGAGCTTTTATAACGGTGAATATGTAATTAAAGAAAAAGACCAGCTGATTGCAAAACTTCAGGAGGAATTTGAAGACCGGACTCAATGGGCCTTGAAGCTGGATGAAGAACTCAAGACTGCAGGGACGCGCATCGTTGATCTGCAACATGAGCTGGAGGATCAAACCGCTTGGGCTAAGGGACTGGATGCACAGACGGCGGAACAGGGGCACAGGCTGTCCGCTTTCGCCGAATTGGTTACACAGCGCGACAGGTCAATAGAAGCGCTTAATCACGCTGCAGCGGAACGCGACCGGCGCCTCTCGGAACTGGATACGCAGGCGGATGAACTCAAGCGCACACAAGCCGTGCTCGGCGAGAAAATCACGCAGCGCGACCAGGCAATACGTGATTTGAATCAAACGATGTCCGAGCGCGATAGTGTAATTAAAGAAAAAGACCAGCTGATTGCAAAACTTCAGGAGGAATTTGAAGACCGGACTCAATGGGCCTTGAAGCTGGATGAAGAACTCAAGACTGCAGGGACGCGCATCGTTGATCTGCAACATGAGCTGGAGGATCAAACCGCTTGGGCTAAGGGACTGGAAAGCGAGGCCACGAAAGCACAGGAACAAGTGAGCCTTATCCTGCATTCACGCTCCTGGAGGCTTACCAAGCCATTGCGTTTCATGTGCCGAATGCTTCGCGGCGAATTGGCCGCAGCCCTAACGCTGTTGCGCTCTACCTTCCAAAAAGCCGGCCGCTTTGTCTTCATGCGGCTGCCGTTCCCGCACGGCTTTCGCATGAAACTGGTGAATGCACTGTATCCCAGACTCGGGTGGCTGTTGGCGGGCGGACTGCACTACGAAAACTGGAAGCGGGCCCGGGCCGCGCTCGAGGGCCCGCCGAAGTCCGGGGACGCTTCGAACGGGACAGCAACCGCTGCCCTCGTCGCTGAATTGGCGCGCACCGGCTTCAGGCAGGCAAAGGATCCGCGGGTATCCATAGTGATCCCCACCTACGGAAATCTCGATTGCACCGCCCGCTGCCTGAAAGCCATCCATGAAAATCAACCGGATGCCCCGTACGAACTCCTGGTGGTGGAGGACGCCTCCGGGGACCCGGAGATCGGCAAACTCAAACAGATCCCGGGCCTCCGCTACATCGAACACGAACACAATCTCGGCTTCCTGTTATCCGTGAATGCCGCTACCGATCTGGCCAGGGGGGATTTTCTCTATCTTCTGAATAACGACACCACCGTAAGCCGCGGCTGGCTGGACACCATGCTGGACGTGTTCGACCGCTATCCGGATGCCGGGCTTGTAGGTTCCAGGCTGGTGTATCCCGATGGAAAATTACAGGAAGCCGGCGGCATCGTGTGGCAGGACGCCTCGGCATGGAATTTCGGAAGGCAGGATGATGCAACCAAATATGAATACAACTACCTGCGGGAAACGGACTATTGCTCCGGCGCATCGCTGCTGATGCGCACGAATTTCTTTCGGCAACTGGGTAAATTCGACGAGCGTTACCTTCCCGCCTACTGCGAGGATACGGATCTGGCGTTCAAAGTGCGGGAGGCGGGCAAAAAAGTCTATTACCAACCAGCCTCGGTGGTAGTGCACTTCGAGGGTGTGTCGCACGGCACCGATGTAACCGAAGGCATCAAGGCCTACCAGACCGTTAATCAGACAAAATTTCGTGAAAAGTGGCAAACCGTTCTGGATGCCGGGCACTATCCCAACGGTCATCAGGTGTTCAGGGCGCGCGACCGCTCGAGCAAGCGCAAACACATGCTGGTGGCGGACCATTACATTCCCCAACCGGACCGGGATGCAGGCTCACGCACCATGGTGCAATTCATGCGTCTTTACCAGGAGTTGGGTCTGCGGGTCACATTCTGGCCGCAGAATCTCTGGTATGACCCTGAATATACTCCCAGGCTCCAGCAGATGGGCATCGAGGTAGTCTACGATTCGGATTATCGTGTCCGATTCGAGGACTGGATCAAGGCACACGGCGACAGCATCGATTATGTTTTGCTCAGCCGGCCGGATGTGGCGGCGGCATTCATCCAGCCCGTACGTAAGCATACCCAGGCGCGGGTGATCTATTACGGACACGATATCCATTTCTGGCGCTGCAACCGCGAATACGCGGTGAATAAATCCCTGACCGCCAAAAAAGAGGCGCAACGAGTCGAGGCTCTGGAAAATAAAATATGGCGGCAGGTGGATTGCGTGCTGTATCCGTCCCAAGAAGAGGCGGCATGCGTGGATGCCAGCGTCGGGCGGTCCGTTGCCATGACCATACCCGCTTACTACTTTGAAAACACAAATCAGGAAGCATTCGACAATCTCTCTCTGCGGCACGACATCCTGTTTGTCGCGGGCTTTGCCCATCCACCCAATGTGGATGCCGCCTGCTGGTTTGTAAACGACATATTCCCTCTCATAAGGCAACAGCAGCCGGGCGTCAGGCTCAATTTGGTAGGTTCGAATCCCAGTGAGGTAGTGCGCAAGCTGGCGTCGAAGGATATCAACGTGACAGGTTACGTGTCGGATGACATGCTGGGCAATTATTACCGCCAAGCGCGGGTTGCCGTAATTCCACTGCGGTTTGGCGCGGGGGTCAAGGGCAAGGTGCTGGAAGCCATGGCGCACGGTGTACCGATCGTGACCACAGCGGTGGGGATGCAAGGACTTGATCAGGCCTGTGACAGCGCACTCGTGGCCAGAAGTGCTGAAGAATTTTCCAAGGCCACGTTGTCACTCCTAGGCGATGATGAACTTTGGAAGAGGAATTCTAACGCCGGCAAAAGTTTCATATCGGTTCATTATTCGAAGCGCAGGCTGCAATCTGATTTGGAAAGTGCTTTGTATGGCTACAATTTACCGACAGCCAAATCTGCGGCGGTTGTTCAAGAATCTGTGCGGTATTCCTGACTCGCAACAACGGATATATTCCGTATTCAACCGCCCAAGCGGCCACTTATTGATTTGCGCAAGGCCAAGAAGGTTTCAGCATGACTGTATGCCTGCTATCTCAGAAATGTGAATCGCCCAAAGGATGTTTCGGTTGAATAAAAATACGATAATTCCGCGTGGCCTTGTCAGAGCCAGAGCGCCGCTGCGACTTGGTCTTGCCGGCGGTGGCACGGATGTAAGTCCATACTCCGACCTGTATAACGGCGTAGTCTTAAACGCCACCATAGATAAATACGCCTATGCGATTATCGAGATCCGCGATGACGGTAAAGTACAGTTCACAGCCGCAGATCATGGCGTATCCGAGACGCATGATGAACAAACGCTGAGTTCTTCTGGCCGACTGGCACTGCACCAAGGCGTTTATCTTCGCATCATGCGGGATTTTAATGGCGGGAAAACCATTCCGCTGACGCTAACCACAATGTGCGATGTACCCGCGGGTTCTGGTTTGGGTTCATCCTCGACTTTGGTCGTGGCTATGTTGAAAGCGTTTGTGGAATTGCTCAACCTGCCGCTTGGAGAATATGAAATAGCGCATCTGGCCTATGAGATCGAGCGGATAGACATTGGGCTGCGGGGTGGCAAACAGGATCAATATGCGGCTACATTTGGTGGCTTTAATTTCATTGAATTCGGAGCTCAGGATAAAGTCATCGTAAATCCCCTGAGGATCAAAAACTGGATAATATCGGAGCTGGAATCTTCCTTGCTTTTGTACTACACAGGCGCTTCGCGCGAATCAGCCGAAATTATCGACATGCAGGTTAAGAATGTGGAAGGTGGCAATAAAAAATCCATAGACGCCATGCACAGGCTTAAAACAGAAGCAGTACACATGAAAGAATGTCTCTTAAAGGGCGACATTCATCAATTTGGCGAGGCCATGGAACGTTCATGGAAGGCAAAAAAAGGGATAGCTACCAGCATCTCAAATGCCTCAATTGATGAAATGTACGTAACCGCCATGCAGGCGGGTGCTTATGCAGGGAAGATATCCGGCGCCGGCGGCGGCGGTTTCATGATGCTGCTGGTGGATCCGGCGAAAAGGGCATATGTGCTGAACAGCATGAATAAGTTTCCGGGGTATTTCATACCCTGCCATTTCGTGAAGCATGGCACTGAAGGCTGGAGAATTACATGAAAACCGCTCGGATGTGATCGGGTGGAAGCGATAATTCTTGCTGGCGGCTTAGGTACGCGGCTGCGCAGTGCGGTACCCGATTTGCCCAAGGTTATGGCCACGGTGGGGAGCAGGCCATTCCTAGAAATTGTCCTTGAGCGTCTGGCGGCAGGAGGTGTAACCAAGGTCATTCTAGCGGTTGGATATCTGCGGGACATGATCAAAACCCACTTTGGCGGGAAGTTTGAATCCGTTGATCTTCTGTACAGCGAGGAGGCCGAACCGCTTGGAACTGGTGGCGCCATTATGAAGGCGTTTGCCATGATCCAAGGGGAAAATTGTCTGGTGCTCAACGGCGATACCTATTTTGAACTGGACTATCATCAGATGTGGCAACTACATGTCGAACAACACGCAACCATCACTATCGCATTAAGACATGTTGAAAATGCGGGCAGATACGGCTTGGTTGAGGTTAAGAACGGCAAAGTACAAAGTTTTCGCGAGAAAGGCACTTCGGGGGCTGGCTATATCAATGCCGGTGTGTATGTCGTATCTAGACATATCTTCGATTATGTGAAACTCCCAAAACGCTTCTCGTTCGAAACCGATTATCTGGCCCGCTATGTAAGTTCCGTTGTTCCATTGGCTTGCCCAGCGCAAGGGAATTTCATCGATATCGGTGTGCCGGAAAGTTACGCGCAGGCGCAGACTGTAATAGCGTGCAGTAAGAAATGAGTTATTTATACAGCTTAGCCAGACGTATAAAGAATTCATCCCCAGCCTTGCGTCGGCTAGTCTCCAGCTTAAAATACTCAAGCATGTCATCTGAACCCACCAACGATGCAGCATACGATGCCAGACTTGCAGCCGAGACGCAAATTTACAAAGACGTACCGGATATTCATATCCTGCCGCAAATATTCCATTACTGGTCAGACAAATACCTACGCCTGATGCTGGAAGAATATGGAATCGCGAATTTTGACCACTTCTTCGCGAAGTACTTTTGCGAAAGCGCAAAGGCTTGTAACGAAAATGCGCCTGTCTTCATCAGCATTGGCGCTGGTAACTGTGAGACCGAGGTGCGTGTAGCCAAGTTAATTCGCGACAATGGATATACAGATTTCGTCATCGAATGTCTGGAGATGAACCCCAGCATGTTGCAACGTGGCCGGGAAATGGCGGTGCGTGAAGGCGTTTCGCAGAACCTCGATTTCATCGAGAAAGATTTCAATAAATGGAAAGCATCCAAATGCTATACGGGAGTGATGGCGAATCAGTCACTTCATCATGTTCTTAACCTGGAAGGATTGTTTGATGAGATTAAGCAGTCGCTGAATCCACGCGGTTACTTCATTACTCACGATATGATAGATCGAAATGGTCATCAGCGCTGGCCAGAAGCCTTAAAGGAAGTCCATAGGTTCTGGAAGGAATTGCCTACAGAATACCGTTACAATCGCCAACTCAATCGTCACGAAGAACTTTATGACAATTGGGACTGCTCCATCGAAGGGTTCGAGGGTGTACGTGCCCAGGATATTCTGCCGCTTCTGCTAGATCGCTTCGATTTCCACCTATTCATCGGATTTGCGAATGTCATAGATGTATTCATCGATCGAGGATTCGGCCATAACTTCAATGCGGATCAGGAATGGGATCGCGCATTCATCGACCGACTACATGCATTCGATGAGCAAGCACTTAAAAGTGGGTTGCTTACGCCAACTCATATGGCAGCGGTGATGGCCACACAGCCGTGTCCTCAGAATCTATATTCCCGTGGACTAGTTCCGGAAAGATGCGTGCGAAAATCAAGTTAGTTCTGCCTACTAAGCCTGTTATTGTAGTTGGCCCCTGACAAAACAATTCAAATGGCTTACAAGTGTATGTTTGATTCTATCAAGTACATTCCCATAAATAGTTCGCAGAACATTATCAATGTAATTTCGGTTTCATTCTATATCTAGCAACCAATATAGGGGTTTCTTAATGATCGCAATAAAGAATAGATATGTGGTTGCTGTTCTCGCTGGGCTCGCGTCACTTCTTTTCATATATCTTCCAATCGTACATATCTATCAAGCTGCTGGAAATATCCCCTATGCAGATGACTAGGCTTTTATAAAGTTCATACAAAACGCCGTACATGGTCAATCATCACTACATGATTGGTTTGCTTCTTATAACGGCCATAGATATTTATTACTGCGATTGCTATTAAGGGCACCTCTAATAATTGCACAAAAATGCAACCGATACACGCGTGCGCTGTCTGAGTATATAGATACATTTCACACCCGGAGTTGAATGCCATGATGCAAAGTGGGTTCTTTGATCTGCAGGACCGGTATCAGAAGCTGAGTGAACTGGGCGATCCACTGGAGGTGATCAACCGGGTGGTGAAGTGGGAAGTATTCCGACCGGTATTGAAGAAGGCACTGAAGAAGTCACGCAAGAACAATGCAGGGCGCAAGCCGTTCGATGCCGTATTGATGTTCAAGGTGCTGGTATTGCAGAGTCTGCATAACCTGAGTGATGACCAGACCGAGTATCAGATCCGCGACCGCTTCTCCTTTCTGCGCTTCTTGGGGTTGACACCGGAGTCGGTGATCCCGGATGCCAAGACCGTGTGGCTGTTCCGGGAGAGTCTGAAGGAGGCGCGGGTGATGGAGAAGCTGTTTGCCCGGTTCGAGAGTTACCTGACGGATCTCGGCTACCAGGCGCAGAAAGGCACGGTGGTGGATGCGCGCATCGTGGAAGTGTCGAAGCAGCGCAATACCCGGGAGGAGAACCAGACGATCAAGGACGGGCTGATCCCGGCCCAATGGGTCAAGCAGCCGGCCAAGCTCGCCCAGAAGGACACCGAAGCCCGCTGGACCCAGAAGCACGGCAAGAACTACTACGGGTACAAGAACCACATCGCCATCGATGTGAAGCACAAACTGGTGCGCGGCTATACGGTGACCCCGGCCGCGACCCACGACAGCCAGGAATTTGAGACTTTGCTCACGGTGCCCAACACGCGCCAGGCCGTCTGGGCCGATGGGGCTTATGCGTCTGCCGAGCATACCGTCCTGCTCAAGCAACGCGGTATTGCGAATCATCTGCACGAGCGCCCTTGGCGGGAGCAGACTTTGACGCCGGCCCAGCAGCGCCGCCGACGTCCCCCCGCTTTGAGTAGCGGTTGCATTTAGAGTCCGGTTGTACTGTAACCGCTTTCTCACTCAGTTGCCTCGCATACTCGGCAGGCGTCAACCCACCGAGTCCCTTCTTCGGACGCTGCTCGTTGAAATCTCGTCGCCAGTCTTCGATGATCTCTTGGGCGTGAGC
>Ga0307373_10013813_pt1 | contig 11225 bp, 7 predicted proteins | sample OX2MG_FD_202534 | JGI IMG/M metagenome (GOLD analysis project Ga0307373, IMG submission 202534) | Soil microbial communities from Risofladan, Vaasa, Finland - OX-2 | ecosystem: Environmental > Terrestrial > Soil > Coastal area > Acid sulfate soil | place: Finland: Risofladan, Vaasa | collected... | reverse complement strand
GGCGCATGGACTTCGGAGATCCTGTCGAGGCGTTGATTCCGGGCGTACAAGGCCGCGTGCTGACCGTTCTGGCTCGGACCGAAGCGGAGCTGACCATGCGGGCTATCGCCGAGTTGGCAGGCGTGAGCGCCAATCAGGCCACTGTCGTGCTGAACCGCCTCGTGCGCCTGGGGCTCGTGGAGCGCCGGGACGTGGGATCCGCTGGTCTCGTGAGTCTGATCAGGGACAATGAGGCGGCACGGGCAGTGCTCATGCTGGCAGATCTCCAACGCGGGGTGTTGGCGCGGTTGACGGGGGAGGCGAGGAAGATCCGGCCGTCCCCGGCGTGTCTCGTAGTGTTCGGTCCCTTCGCCCGTCGTGAAGCACACGAGAACAGCGACATCGACGTGCTCGCCGTGCCGCCTCCCGAAGCACAGGTAGATGACGGACGATGGACGGCAGCGCTCGGCCAGTGGACCGATCGGGCGGCCCGGATCGCCGGCAATCCGGTCAATCTGCTCGAAGTCACCATGGACGAATTGCCGAAGCTGGTCCGTCGCGAGGGAGAACCGTGGCGGACGATCGTGGAGGAGGGGGTCGTACTGATTGGCGCCTTTCCCTCCGAGGTCAAGGCAGGGTGATGACGGCTGCACGCCGACAGACGCCGATGCGAACTGCTTCAGCTCCTGATGCCAGGCTTCGAACGTCGATCGAGACACCCTGCCTCTACGATGAAGGCATGGCCTACCAGCGCCCGAGCATCGCCGACGTCGCCCGCGAGTTAGGCGCGTGTCTTGCCGATGGCGACGAGTCCGGAGCTCTTCGGCTTGCGTTCCGGTGCGTCGAGCTCTTCGAGCGGGCACCGGTCGACGATCGCCAGGACCTCGTCGCCTCCGAGCCCGTCCCGACCGGGGACGCCCGCTTCGACGCCCTGCTCGCCGCGATCTCCGAGTACCTCTGCGCTCGCGAGGGACTGCTCGCCCCGACCTGGGTCGAAAATCCGAGCCGATTCCTCGACCAGTGGTGGTTCGTCTCGGGAATCCACTCCCTGCACGCCGACGCCATCGCACACAGCCCGATCTCCTTCGCCCGACGGGGTGTGTTCATCACCGCGGGCGCGCTGGCATACGCATAGCCATGCTGCTCGATCGCGAGGAGCTGCTCGCAGCACTTCGGCTCCTGGACGAGGAGCTCGGCGCCGTCGGGGTCCGGGGTGAGGTGTTCGTGGTAGGTGGCGCGGCCATGGCCCTCGCCTATGACGCCCGGAGGGCGACGGTCGACGTGGATGCCATCTTCGTGCCCGCGGCGGAAGTGCGGAGGGCGGCGGCACGGGTCGCCGAACGTCTGGAGATCGAAGAGGACTGGCTGAACGACGGAGCGAAGGCGTTCATGCCGGGCTCGGATCCCGAACGTATCGGTGTCTTCGAAGGAGATCACCTGAGCGTCGCCGCGGCTTCACCTCGCTACCTGCTGGCCATGAAACTGTTGGCATCCCGACTCGAGCGTGATCAGGACGACATCCGGTTCCTCTATGACCTGTGTGGTTTCTCCACCGCCGAGGAAGGCCTGGACCTGATCGAGTCGACGTACCCCGATCGTGCTATCGCTCCGAGGGTGCGGTTTCTCCTCGAGGAGATGTTTCCTGGGGAAGGGCGGCAGATTGCACCGCGAGATGCACGACGGAGGGACGGCCCAGGGATGGAACACTGACCGGTCGGCCCTTGATCGGACCAAGCCCGGGGGACGGTGGGCAATCGCCGATTCCATCCCTACTTTATCCCTACAACTCGGCGGAACCGGGTGGATCCAGGATGACTCGATCCCGAATAGACGCAGGTCAGCGCACTGGAGGCCACCAGCTGGACCCCCGGATCCGAGCACCCAGATCTACGAGGACACCAACCAGATCCAGCGGGTGGTCATCGCCAAGAAGCTGGCGGGATAGGAGTTCCGGCGTCGCCAGTCGCGGTGTCGAAACTTGGTGGGCGCTCGACCAGGGAGGGTTCCATGGAGACGGGCGGGAATGCCTCGCAGCCGGACCCTTGCTCGACGAGGTCTCCGTGGCCGTCCCGAGCACGCGATCACACGGGGAGTCCGTCCCCTACCAGGTACGTTGATGTCAGTCGGCCTTTACGCTGCCCAGGTATGGATCTACTATAAGTAGAACTATGTTGGAGATGAGGATTGACCGGGATGAACAGGTCGCCTTGCACGACCAGGTTGCGGCGGAGATCCGAAGGGCCATTGCTGAAGGCGAAGCTGCTCCTGGAGAGCGTCTGCCTCTGGCCAAGGACATCGCCGCCATTCTCGGCGTGAATAAGAACACGGTCCTACGGGCCATGCACATATTGCGAGACGAGGGGCTGCTCGAGTTCAGCCGTGGCAGAGGCGTTACCGTCGTGGGGGCGCCCGAGCGTGGTCTTGTTGTGAGCCAAGCCCGAGAGTTCATGTCCTTTGCCCGCCGATACGGCTACCGACGATGTGACGTACTCAAGTTGATTCAAGAGCTGCCATGACCATCATCGACGAAGCGCCGAGCCCACCAGCAAGTCACGATGCCGAAGCACTATTTCCAGAGACTCGTCGCCGGCGCCGGCGGATTCGCATCACTTTCGGGGTGCTCGTGCTTGTGGTCGCTGCGGCCATCGCAATTCCTCTTGGGGGACACTTCTTTGGCCACGACCGTTTGGGTGCAGGAAAGCCGCCGATCCATCGCGTGTCGACCGCGGTCTGGGCGGATGCTCGCCGCACGTGCGATGGTCCCGGACTTCGGGCAATCTCGGCGAATTCAAGCGGCAAGGCCCATCTTTATGGTGCCTATCCCACGACCGTGCGCCTCGCGGTGAACTGGCCGACCAAGATCTATCCCGTGTCGGGACAGCAAACGCCGACGACCGTATCGAGCGGGAGCCATCCGGTCGGTCACTTCGACGGGTGGCCGCCTGGTCTCAATAGTTCGCAACGAGCCACCATCTGCATCTTCACGGGCAATTTTGTTTACAAAGTTCCCTCGATGCAGGGTGTCTACTCCGACCAGCGGGCCAGAGTATTCCTGGTCTACGTGGGAGTAATCGGCTCGGGGTTCTCGATCACACCAGCAAACTCCATTCCCCGAACCCCAGTTCCGGTGGCATAAGGAAAGACGAGGGTGCAATGCCTGGGGTGGCCCCTATCGCCGGGATTGAGCACCTGGAGACATCGGGCTCCATTGTGTGCCTAAGGTTCTGACAGACACCGGGAGGGTCACCATGAGTGAAGAAGTCGAAGTGGGAACCGTTGCGGAACTGCAGCCTGGCGTCATTCGCGGCGCAGGCCACTATGCCGTGGGGAACGCTGGAGGCGAACTCTTCGCGGTGAGTCGGCGTTGCCGCCACCTTCGCGCCGATCTCGCCGAAGGTTCACTCGATGAAGAGGGTTGCCTCGTGTGCCCCTGGCACGGCGCGAAGTACGACGTCTCGACGGGTCGCATGACCCTCGGCCCGCAGGGTGCCTTCGCCAAGGTCCCGGGCCTTGATGCGGCCTTCCGACTGTTGACCAGGGTGATTCCGCTGCGCCGTGGCAAGGTGACCGAAAGGAACGGGAAGGTCTCCGTTCAATAGGGTTCGCCGTTTGCGCTGACTGCCTCCGATCGATGCCGGGTCGTGGCCGTCCGACGGGACGGACCAGGCCTCCCGCTGCTCTCTCCCGTGGGCCGACGGCGCACCCGATCGCCTAGTGCGGACAGAGGGGAGCCAATGCATTCGTGGCCGGTGTCGTGACAGCCAAGGTTTCGCAGCCGGGGGCAGACGAGTCTTCCCGCTGAACTCCGACACCGATGGGGCATTGCCGAGGGCGGCGACGTTGCGTTCGTCGACCTCGGGGATGCTGCACTTGTCCTACCGGGCGGCAAGGAGGCGGCGAAGGCCGACGTGCGGCGGGCATCGGCGGGCGGAGCGTACGCCGAGGGTCTGGCCGCCATCGGCGACCCCGACCTTTCCCTCCAAGCCCCTCCTGCTCGACGACCGGGCCTTTGAGCGCCTCGGACCGGTCCTCGGACCGTGGCGCGCGAACTCATGCTGGCGCTGCCCGATGATGTCGACCTGCCGGAGCCGAGACTCGTCGTCCCGGCGATGGTCGACGTGCAGCGTCGTCATCCGGTACCGAACGTCTTGAGCATCGAAGCTGTCGTTGCCGCGCTGTTGTTGGGGGCGAACATGGTCCTCCGTCCTTCGACTGTCCGAGGTCAGCTTCGGCCGGTCCTTCGAAACGAGGGCCTTGCGTTCCAGGCGGTCGACCTCCCGTAGGCGGGGACCGTCCCCGAATCCCGGGGTGACCATCTCCGGAGATCGGAGCTCACCGATCCCGGAACGCCGTTGGTGCGTGGCGGACGTTCGGGTTCAAATTGCGGATCGCAGACGAACACGAGCACCCGGATCTACGAGGGCACCAACCAGATCCAGCGGGTGGTCATCGCCAAGCAGCTGCTCGGGTAGCACCTCGTCGAGGCAGTCGCGGCGAAGGGGACGTCGATGACGGCCTACCTCCAGCGGGTGCGTACCGAGGAACGACGGTCGACGATGAGCCCAGCCGGTCACTCCTGGCCCGCGGATGGTGGCGGCGCAGTGGCGGCCCGCCCGCAGCCCGCCCAGGAGTCAGGCCGGCCGCAGAGGTGTTGATCCCACCCGACGGCAACCGTGGTCGTCGGGCCGACTCGGGTCAGGCCGCCGAAGCCGAAGCCGAAGCCGAAGCCGAAGCCGAAGCCGCCGACGCCGACGCAGCGGCAGCGGCAGCGGCCGTCCGCTCCGCACGCCGGCGCAAGGACCAGCCCGGCCCGCGCAGTACGTAGGACAGACGTTCGGCCCAGCCCGTGGAGGAGGCGATGTCCCGGGCCAGGTCGACGTACTCGTGGGTGGCGATCCGCGCCGGGTTGAACGTGTCGATGTTCGTGGTGAGCCCGTACACGACCGGAGTGTCCTCGGGCTCGAAGGTCCCGAACAGCCGGTCCCAGACGATCAGGATGCCCCCGTGGTTCCGGTCGAGGTACGGGCGGTTCGATCCGTGGTGCACCCGGTGGTGGGAGGGTGAATTGAGGGCCCGCTCCGCCCGGCCGATCCGGTCGATCGCCTCGGTGTGGATCCAGAACTGGTAGATCAGGTTGACGCCCCGCGCCGTCGCCACCGCGTCGGGCGGTACGCCGAACAGGCACAGCAGGCCGTATGGGATCGTGGTGCCGAGGGCGTCGGCGACCGGCTGGCGCAGGGCGGTCGACAGGTTGTACCGCTCGCTCGAGTGGTGGACCTCGTGGACGGCCCACATGTAGCGGCTGGTGTGCATGAACCGGTGGTTCCAGTAGTAGAGGAAATCCCACCCGACGACGGCGGCGGCCAGCGCAGCGGGTCCGCTCCCGAGCGACGGGACGAGCCGCCGGGCCCACAGGCGTTCGGAGGTGGTGGCCGTGGCCCAGGCACTGGTGATGGCCACGCCCCCCACGGCCACGGCGACGACGCCCCCGACCGAGGCGACCCTGCGGGCCGTCGACTGCGGCCCGACCGACCGACCGGCATCGTCCCCGCTCGAGTCGTCCCCGCTCGAGTCGTCCCCGCTCGAGTCGTCCCCGCTCGAGTCGCCCCCGCTCGAGCCGGGCGTGTCGTCCCCCGGCATCCGGCGCTCGGACCGGCGGGCGACGACGTCGGCGGCCGTGGTGACCGCGGCGGCCACCACGGCCACACCGACGGCGGCCTTGGCGAACCGGCCGCGACCCGGGGTGATCGGGCGGAGGAGCCGGGGCACCACGAAGGGGGCAAGCAGACTCAGGTTGCCCATGGCCAGGCTGGCCAGCGTGTCGCGGCGTTCGTAGTCGCCCGCCGACGGTGCCCCGCCCCGGGCCAGTCGGCGTCGTTGGGCCAGGTACTCGACGCCCATGGCGGCGAAGTACCCCGGGACGGCCACCACCGTCAGGTCCACGGCATCGGTTCCGGGCTTCGACAGCCAGGACACGGTCAGTCCGTCCCGGTGACGGTCACGGTGCGCCCCGGGAGCCGGCCCCGTACCGGTACGCGGCCGGCGCAGCGCACGCGTGCACCTTCGTCGCACTCATCCGGATCCTCCCCTTGCTCGGATGGCCGGACGAAGGGCCGACCGCCCGCACCCGGTGGCGCCGGGTGCGGCGGGCATCCCCGCCCGTCCGCCCGGCAGAGTACCGCACCGGCCCGTCCGGGCCGCCTGCGGTCCGGAACCCTGCGTCCCGTCCCGTCCCAGGGCCGTCGATAGGCGCGGCCCGGGATCAGCCGCCGGTTCCCGCGCGCAGGGGCCGCAGCGCTCCGTCGAGCCTGGCCAGCTCAGCCAGCATGCCGGCGGCGCCCAGGGACAGCGCGTCGTTCGGGACGAATCGCCCCTCGTCGTCGAGGAACTGAGCGACGAAGGGGATGTTGACGGCCTCGACCACCGGCGTCATGCGCAGCGCGGCCACCACCGGCTTGAGTGCCGTCATGGCCCGGGTCCCGGCGGCGACCCCTCCGTAGCTGACGAAGCCCACCGGCTTGTAGTTCCACTCCGCGTGCAGGAAGTCGAGGGCGTTCTTGGTGGCGGCGTTGAAACTGTGGTTGTACTCGGGGATCACGAACACGTAGGCGTCGCCCCGGTCGATCGTCTCGCTCCAGGCGATGGTGTGGGGGTGCTCGTACCGGCGGGCGACGGGGTGGCCGGGCTCGTCGAGCAGCGGCAGCGCGACCTCTGCCAGGTCGAGGAGCTCGACGGAGAAGGCGCCCTGCTCCCGGGCGATGCCGTCGAACCACAGCGCCACCGGGAGTCCGACCCGACCCGGGCGGGTGCTTCCGATGATGACCTGGAGGGTGGACTTGGACACGGGGCTCCTTGGGGGTGGCGGCGACCGGGCGGAACGGGTAAGTGGTTGTGTGCGCAACTAGCTTACGTGCGACGCGGGGCCCGCCGATCCACACCCTCCGGCGGTGGCCGCTGGTCCCGACCCGGGGTGTCGGCCGGTCGGTCCGGGACGGGCCGGGCACCAGGTTCTAGAACCGGTTCTATACTGCTCCCGCCGGGTTCCGGGCGACGACTTCCGGGCCGGCTGCCAGTCGAACTCGCACGCCACCAACCGATACGCACAACTAGGGGGAACCTCCATGGCCCAGCCGGTGATCGTCGAAGCAGTCCGCACGCCCATCGGGAAGCGCAACGGGTGGCTGTCGGGGTTCCACGCCGCCGAGCTGCTGGGCACGGCCCAGGTCGAGCTGGTGAAGAAGGCCGGCATCGACCCCGGTTCCGTGGAGCAGATCGTCGGTGGATGCGTCACCCAGGCGGGCGAGCAGGCGTCCAACGTCACCCGCACCGCCTGGCTGAGCCAGGGCATGCCCTACGAGACGGCCGCCACCACGGTCGACTGCCAGTGCGGCTCGGCGCAGCAGGCCAACAACTTCGTCGCCAACCTCATCGGCGCGGACGTCATCCACTCGGGCATCGCCTGCGGGGTCGAGGCCATGAGCCGGGTGGGCCTCGGGGCCAACGCGTTCAACGGGCCGGGCAAGTCGCGCCCTGACGAGTTCCCGTGGGACATGCCCGACCAGTTCAACGCGGCCGAGCGGATCGCCCAGAAGTACGGGATCACCCGTGCCGACGTGGACTGGCTCGGCCTCGAGTCGCAGCGCAAGGCCGCGGTCGCCGTGGCCGAGGGCCGCTTCGATCGGGAGATCGTCCCGGTGGAGGCTCCGGTCATGGGAGCCGAGGGTCCGACCGGCGAGCGCAGCCTCGTCTCCCGGGACCAGGGTCCCCGCGAGACCACGGCCGAAGGCCTGGCCGGACTCAAGCCCGTCCTGCCCGACGGCATGCACACGGCCGGCAACAGCTCGCAGATCTCCGACGGTGCCGCCGCGGTGCTGTGGATGTCCCAGGAGCGCGCCGGCGAGGCCGGGCTGCGCCCCCGGGCCCGGATCGTGGCCCAGACCCTGGTCGGCTCCGATCCCTACTACCACCTTGACGGACCAATCGCCGCCACGACGGACGTCCTGAAGAAGGCCGGCATGACCATGGCGGACATCGACATCTTCGAGGTCAACGAGGCCTTCGCCTCCGTCGTCATGTCGTGGGGCAAGGTCCACAAGGTCGACTGGGACAGGGTCAACGTCAACGGCGGGGCGATCGCCCTCGGCCACCCGGTGGGCTCGACGGGCGCCCGCCTGATCACCACCGCCCTCCACGAGCTGGAGCGGACCGACAAGAACCTGGCCCTCATCACCATGTGCTGCGGAGGAGCGCTCGCCACCGGCACGATCATCGAGCGGATCTGACACCTCCGGGTCGCCGATCCGGGTAACGGTTGGCGGGGCCACCCGCACGTGGTTGCATGGAGGGATGCGCCCTCCGTCCTCCCCGCGGGCGCGAGCCGTCGTGCGACTCGCCTCCGTCGTCGCCGTGGCCGTCCTCGCCACCGCGTGTGCGAGTGCGGCGGTGTCGGACGCGGCCGGCCCGGCAATGGGCGCCAGCGCCCGCGTCGAAGCCACCGCCTCCCGCTCGACGACCGACTCGTCGTGGACGACGTTCGACCAGAACGGGTTGCGGACCGGCGTGGACGCGTCCGGCGACTCGTTCTCGCCGGCCACGCCGGCGTGGACGTCCCCCGTCCTCGACGGCAGTCTCTACGGGCAGCCCCTCGTGGCCGGCGGGCGGGTGTTCGCGGCCACGGAGAACGACACCGTGTACGCCCTGGGCGCCGACAGCGGTTCCGTCCTCTGGTCGACCCATCTCGGAGCGCCGTTCGACCCGGCGAACTTCCCGGGGGGGATCTGCGGCAACATCCACCCGACCGTCGGCATCACCTCCACCCCGGTGATCGACCCGGCGCGCGGCGAGATCTTCGTGGTGGCAGCCGAGCAGGCAGGGTCGGAGGCCGCCCACCATCTGGTCGGCCTGGACCTCTACACGGGCGGGGTCGTCCTCGACGAGGTCATCGATCCGGCGTCGGTCACCTCGCCGGCCCACGAGCTCCAGCGTGCCTCGCTGGCCCTGGCCGACGGGCGGGTGATCGTCGGCTTCGGCGGGAACGCGGGCGACTGCGAGCCCTACCACGGCCTCGTCGTGTCCGCCCCCGAGGCAGGCGGGCCGGCGTCGGTGTTCACCGTGGCGGACGCTCCCGGCGACTCGCAGGGCGCGGTGTGGATGGGCGGTGCCGCCCCGACGGTCGACGGCCAGGGGAACGTGTGGGTCGCCACCGGGAACAGTGCGTACACCAGCGGCAGCCCGCCCTACGACAACAGCGACGGTGTCCTGAAGCTCGGCCCGACGGCCACCCTGCTGGACGCGTTCGCCCCGAGCTCGTGGCTGTCCGACAATGCCTCCGACGCAGACCTGGGTTCGACCACCCCGGCGCTGCTGCCCAACGGGCTCGTCTTCGAGGTCGGGAAGGCGAGGACCGCTTACGTGCTCCGCCAGTCGTCGCTCGGCGGCGTGGGCGGCCAGGTGGCCTCGAGCCCGGGCTTCTGCGGGTCCGAGGCCTTCGGGGGCTCGGCCGACCTGAACGGCACCCTGTTCGTGCCGTGCGGTGACGGGCTGCGCGCCGTGCAGCCGACGGCGTCGGCACCCACCGCCCTCTGGCGGGCGGCGAGCGGCGTCCACGGGTCGCCCATCGTGGCCGGGGGACTGGTGTGGTCCATCTCCTCGGGAACCCTCTATGCCCTGGACGCGTCGAACGGTGCCACCGTGCAGCAGTTCGCCATCGGCTCGAGCCCGTCCTCGTTCCCGTCGCCGGCCGCTGCCGACGGGCTGGTCATCGCCCCGTCGGCGAACCAACTCCATGCGATCCGGGGCCCGGCGGGCCTGCCCGGTCCTCCGGTGCCGGGTCCCTCGACGCCGGGCTACTGGCTGGCGGCTGCCGACGGCGGCGTCTTCTCCTTCGGCTCCGCCGCGTTCTTCGGCTCGGCCGGAGCGCTGCCCCTGACCCGGCCGGTGGTGGGTGCGGCCTCCACCCTCGACCACGGGGGCTACTGGCTCGTGGCGTCGGACGGCGGGGTCTTCGCCTACGGCGATGCCGGCTTCTACGGGTCGACCGGCGGATTGGACCTCCGTGCGCCGGTCGTCGGCATGGCGGCGACGCCGGACGGACGCGGCTACTGGCTGGTCGCCTCGGACGGCGGGGTCTTCGCCTACGGCGACGCCGCGTTCGCCGGTTCCACCGGCGGGCTCACCTTGCGCGCCCCGGTCGTCGGCATGGCGGCGACGCCGGACGGACGCGGCTACTGGCTGGTCGCCTCGGACGGCGGGGTCTTCGCCTTCGGCTCGGCCGGGTTCCACGGTTCCACGGGCGGCCTCACCCTGACCCGGCCCGTCGTGGGCATGGCCGTCCCGTCGGGCAGCGCCGACGGCTACTGGCTGGTCGCCTCGGACGGTGGCGTGTTCGCCTTCGGGTCCGCGCCGTTCGCCGGGTCCATGGGGGGCGCCCCCCTGGCACGCCCCGTCGTCGGCATGGCCTCGTCGCACACGGGGGCCGGCTACTGGCTGGTGGCGTCCGACGGCGGGATCTTCGCCTTCGGGGACGCACCGTTCGAGGGATCGACCGGGAGCCTGGCCCTGCGCGCCCCCGTGGTGGGAATGGCCCAGGGCCCCGCGCATCCCTGAGCCGCCGGGCCCCTGGCGATCGCCCCGGAGTGCCCGTTCCGTCCGTGTCGGCCACGGAAAGCAGAATCCGTTCTAGATTCTGTGGGCCGACGGCACCGCCGGGGCGCGCATCCACACACCGCAGCGCTCCGGCGCACGAGAGGGGACCTGGCGGGCACGCCGCCCCGAAGGGAGCAGCACCATGATCGAGACCGAGCACCTGAGCTACGAGGTGGTCGGCACGACGGCCGTCGTGACGATGAACCGCCCCGAGGCGAAGAACTCGCTGTCGGGTCCCATGCTGGTGGGCATGGTGGACGCTTGGACCGAGATCGACGCGAACGACGACATCCGGTGCGCCATCCTGACCGGCGCCGACGGGACGTTCTGCTCGGGCATGGACCTGAAGTCGATGTCGGGCCCGGGCAACGAGGAGGTGTCGGCGAGGATGGCCGCCGACCCGGACCTGCACTGGAAGGCTCTGCTCCGCCACCACCAGCTGCGCAAGCCGCTGATCGCCGCCGTGGAGGGCTACGCCGTGGCCGGCGGGACCGAGATCCTCCAGGGGACCGACATCCGCGTGGCCGGGGAGAGCGCGGTGTTCGGGCTCTTCGAGGCGAAGCGGGGCCTGTATCCGCTGGGCGGCTCGGTGGTCCGGCTGG
>Ga0307373_10013812_pt1 | contig 11225 bp, 7 predicted proteins | sample OX2MG_FD_202534 | JGI IMG/M metagenome (GOLD analysis project Ga0307373, IMG submission 202534) | Soil microbial communities from Risofladan, Vaasa, Finland - OX-2 | ecosystem: Environmental > Terrestrial > Soil > Coastal area > Acid sulfate soil | place: Finland: Risofladan, Vaasa | collected... | reverse complement strand
CACTATCCTGCGTGCCGGTGGCATATACCACACCGGTGATGATCGAAAGATCCAAGATCATCTGAAGCGGAATCTGCCAGCGAGCCTGCGGGAGCCAGCGCTGCAAAACGAGGTAGAGGCCTGCAAGCGTATACCAGAGAATGATCAGAGGGATGAGTGTGTGGACCGGCAATTGAATTGGAGTGAGCTGGCGGACGACGACCACGAGCATCACCAGGAAAGTGATGATCAAGAATCGTACGCGGCCCAGCCAGGGCAGCCATTCACTCGCACTGGGTGTAAGTTCCATGCGGAAATACCGTTGGCTTTCCAACCCACCCGCGAACTGAGTTCGCTTCGGTGGGGAGTCGGCCGGCCAGGTCTGGCTCGCGGAGCCTGGCAGGCCGCCGGGTTTAGTGTCCTGCAAGCTTGCCGATCAACGAGAAAAGCGGCAAATACATCGAAATCACCACGCCACCAACCACGATACCGAGGAAAACGATCATGACAGGCTCGATCGCAGTCAGTAAATCTTTGACGGCCGCATCTACTTCGTCCTCATAGAAATCAGCGATTTTCTGGAGCATGGCGTCCATCGCGCCTGTTTGTTCGCCGACGCCGATCATCTGGGTGACCATGCCTGGAAAAACATCGGTTTCCTTGAGCGGATCCACCAGGGAGCGGCCAGCCTCGACTGCCTTCCGGGTTTGCGAGATCGCTCTCTCCACCACCGCATTGCCCGACGTTCGCGCGGTGATATCGAGGCCCTCAAGAATAGGGACGCCACTTGAAATCAGAGTGCCCAGCGTTCTTGTAAAACGAGCGACTGCGATTTTGCGCAGGACAAGTCCGATGACCGGCAGTTTGAGCAAGGCGCCATCGATCGTCATGCGGCCCTTCGGGGTACCGTACCAGAACTTCACGGCGAACCCGGTCGCTACCGCGAAGAACAGGATCATTACGCCATAGATGCTACCCACGAAGTTGCTCAATCCGATCACGATGCGCGTCGGCAAGGGAAGGGTGACATCCAGTCCATTGAACAGGGTTACGAAAATCGGCACGACTTTCCACAGCAGCAGTATGATGACCACGACTGCAATCCCGATGACCGAAACGGGATAGATCATGGCCGACTTAACGGCCCTCTTTAGTTTGACGTTCTTTTCGATATAAGTGGAAAGGCGCTGCAGAATGGTGTCGAGAATACCGCCCGTTTCACCAGCTTCGACCATGTTGTAATACAGAGGGTCAAAAACCTTCTCGTATTGCTTCATGGACGTGGAGAGCGTCGCTCCACCTTCCACTGAAGCGCGCACACTTATGAGGATTTTCTGAAACGTCTTGTTCTCTTGCTGGCCGGCAAGGATTTCCAGGCATTGCACCAATGGCAGGCCGGCATCGATCATCACCGAGAACTGCCGGGTGAAAATGGCCAATTCCTTCGAATCCACGCCCGTTCCAAAAGTAGGGATGTTGAACTCCCTACCTTTTTCCGAGAGCTTCCTCACATTGATCTGTTCCCGGCGCAGCAGCGCAGCTAATTCGGATTTGCTCGCAGCCGTACGCTCCCCGGAGACGTTCGAACCCGCTCGGTTCACTCCGCGATAGGTGTAGACCGGCATAATCTGTTTACCTCCCTCTCGTCTTAGCGTCTGACCGGGACCCGGCCGCCCGCGAGCGGCGAAGTCACCCCACGGTTAATTAAATCCTGTAATTCATCCGGATTGGAGGACCTCGCGAGAGCCGTTTCCAAAGTGATTAACTTCTGGGAATAGGCGTTCGCCAGGCTCTGGTTGAAGGTCTGCATTCCGGTTTGGCCCGTTCCTGTTTGCATTGCGGAATAAATCTGGTGAATTTTATCTTCACGAATCAAGTTGCGAATGGCCGCAGTCGGTATCAGGATTTCCATCACCATGGTGCGGCCGCGTCCATCGGGACGAGCCAGGAGCGACTGGCAAAGGATTCCCTCAAGCACCATGGAAAGCTGCGCGCGGACTTGCGGCTGTTGATGGGCGGGAAAGACGTCCACAATGCGGTTGATCGTCGAAATCGCCGAATTTGTGTGCAGCGTTGCAAAGGTCAAGTGTCCGGTTTCAGCAATGCGCAGGGCGGACTCAATTGTCTCGAGGTCGCGCATTTCACCGATGAGCACCACGTCCGGATCTTCTCGAAGCGCCGCGCGAAGCGAATTCGCGAAGGAATGCGTATCGGAGTGAACCTCACGCTGATTGACAAGACATTTCTTGTGGTTATGTAGGAACTCGATGGGATCCTCGATCGTGATCATATGTTCATCACGCTCGTTGTTGATCTTGTCGAGCATGGCGGCGAGCGTCGTGGACTTGCCGGAGCCGGTTGGTCCCGTCACTAAAACCAGGCCACGCGGTTTGTCGCACAGTGCCCGCACAATCGGGGGAAGCCCCAAGGCGTCAAAACTTTTGATCTCCCACGGAATGGTGCGAAAAACCGCGGCAACCGCTCCGCGCTGATGAAAAATGTTGCCGCGGAACCGCGCGAGGCTCTTTAACCCAAACGAGAAGTCGAGCTCCAAATTCTCTTCAAGCCGATGCTTCTGCACGTCGGTGAGCACGCTATAGGCTAGAGCCTTCGTATCGGCTGCCGTAAGCGGAGGCATATCGAGCGGCCGCAGCTTCCCGTGGACGCGGACGCGCGGAGCGCTATTGGTCGAAAGGTGAAGGTCGCTGCCTCCTTGTTCGATCATCTTTTTCAGAAGTTCACTTAGCGTGATGCCAGCCATTTCGTCCTCCGGTTACAGCACCGTCTCTCGCACGACTTCTTCCATGGTTGTAAGTCCCGCTGCAACCTTGGTGAGCCCGCTGCGACGCAGCGTGATCATTCCGTTTTCGATTGCTTTTTTCTTGAGCTCGATGGCCGAAGCGCCCACCAAGATAAGCTCGCGAACGTCGTCGTTGATTTCCATCACTTCATAAAGTCCAACTCTGCCTTTGTAGCCGGTGTTATTACAGGTGGCGCAACCCCGGCCGTGCTGGATGGTAACCCGCGCAGCCTCGTCTGCCGTATAACCGGCATCGATCAATACTTGTGGCTGCACCTGCAGAGCCTCCTTGCACTGAGAGCAAATGCGCCGCACCAGCCGCTGCGCACAGATCAGGTTCACGGACGTGGCGACCAGGAATGGTTCGATGCCCATGTTCATCAGGCGGCTGATGGTGGAAGGAGCGTCATTGGTATGGAGCGTGGAAAGCACCAAGTGACCGGTGAGCGCAGCCTTCACCGCGATTTCCGCGGTTTCAAAATCGCGGATTTCTCCCACTAAAATGATGTTGGGATCCTGGCGAAGGAAGGCGCGCAGGGCAGAGGCAAAATTCAGCCCGATTTGCTCCTTCATTTGAACCTGATTGATACCGGCCAACTGGAATTCGACCGGGTCTTCCGCGGTCATGATATTCGTTTCCGGTGTGTTCAGCCGCGCGACGGATGAATAGAGTGTGTTCGTCTTGCCGGACCCTGTCGGGCCGGTCACCAATACCATTCCATAGGGCTTCAGGATCTGGCGTTCGAACTTTTCGAGCGACTCCGGCTCGAAGCCGAGCTTGGTCATATCCAGGCGCAGATTTTCTTTGTCGAGCAAGCGGAGAACGATCTTTTCGCCGAACAGCGTGGGAACGGTCGATACGCGGAAATCCAGCTCTTTCTTTTTCTTTTCCTTCATGTACTTGATCATGATGCGGCCATCTTGCGGTAGTCGCTTCTCGCTGATGTCGAGCTTGGCCATGATCTTGACGCGGCTGGTAATCGCATCCTTCAATTTCAGAGGCGGAGCCATGACATTCTGGAGAACGCCGTCAACGCGAAACCGCACGCGATATTCCTTTTCGTATGTTTCGATGTGTATATCGCTCGCTCCCCGCTTTACGGCGTCTGTCAGAATCAAATTTACTAACTTGATGATGGGAGCTTCCTCGGCCGCCTTTTCCAGAGTCGCCAGATCCATTTCGGATTCTTCGGCGGCCAGCTCGAGCGCCTCCTCACTGCTGGCGAGGTCCTTCATTACCTTGTCAAGTTCTTCGACGCTCTCAACCTCGCCGTAAAACTTGTGAATCGCTTCGGTAATAGCGGTCTCGGAGGCCACGACCGGCTCAACGTTGAATCCGGTCATGAACTTAATGTCGTCCATGGCGAACACGTTGGTGGGGTCGGTCATGGCGATCGTAAGCGTCGAGCCGACGCGGGAAAGTGGCACGATCTGGTACCGAACGGCCGTTTCCTGTGGCACGAGCTTGATCACTACAGGATCGACTTCGTAGAACTTCAAGTTGATGGACGGAACGCCGTATTGCCGGGAAAGAACTGCAGTAATGTCGTCGTCGCTGACAAGGCCCAATTTCACCAGACAGGTGCCAAGCCGGCCCCCGTTTTTCTTCTGGTGCTCGAGCGCCTGCTTCAGCTGGTCAGCGGAGATCAGGCTGTCTTTAACCAGGATTTCGCCAAGTCGAGAAGACATGATTATCCGTTCGCAGTCGTAGTACTAGAACTGCTTGAACTTGCAGCGTAACATGCGGACACGCCGGAATTGGGGATGCGCTGGGTCGTTCGTGGTGAATCAGCTAACAACGGGTACGCAGCGAGAAAACCTGCCCTAACGGACAGGCGATTTTTTGCCACTGTCCGTCCGTACAGGTGACGAAAGAAAGATTTATGCTGATGAAGAATTCATCCTGAACTCATTTTAATTTTTGCTCTGAACTTTATAGGGACTTGGGCAACAAGCTCGGTCGGACTGCTGAGCGCTAGCGATTGCGAACAATCGGTCGCGGGAGCAGATGAATGCGCGATCTTCGACTCAAAGTCGCTGTACAATGCGCCTGCTTGAAAATCTCTGGACAAAGACTAAGGAAAACGAGGGCACCGTGACGATTACTCGACGAGAATTGATTGCAGCTTCAGCCGCGCTGGCAGGCTTCCTATCCACTGTTGCCGCTGCAGAGGCGGAACCCCCCGCCGGACCAAGCGCGGAAGCTCTGTTGAATGATTTGGTAACCGCCAACCACTTTCTGGCCGACCGGGAAATTGTCGATGGGTATGGCCACGTCAGCGTCCGGGATCCCCAAAATCCCAACCAATTCCTGATGGCTCGTGCGATCGCACCCGCTTTAGTGACCAGGGCGGACATTCTGACATATGACCTGGACAGCAATCCGTTGAATAGCAATGGAGCAGATGTCTATAGCGAGCGGTTCATCCACGGTGAGACATACCGCGCGAGACCCGATGTAATTGCCGTGATCCATTCCCACGCGTTGGAACTGATTCCCTTTGGCGTCACAGGAGTTATCCTGCGGCCTATTTATCACATGGGATCGTTCATCGGGCCAGGTGTTCCCATCTTTGAAATCCGTACTGCGCGCGAGGCAAATGACAACAGCATGCTGATCCACACCGCGAGCCTCGCCAATGCGCTTGCGCGTACCCTGGGGAGTCATCCGGCAGCTCTAATTCGCGGGCACGGTGCGGTCATCGTAGGGTCTTCCTTGGGTCAGACGGTGGCGCGCAGCGTCTACCTCGTGGAAAACGCCAGCATGCAAGCCAAGGCCATGGCTTTGGGGCAAAATATCACGTATCTGGATGCGAACGAGGCACGATCCATGGCGGACAATCCGTACGACAGGGATTGGAACCTCTGGAAGCGCTTGCCCAAAACGGGCTAGTAGTGCCGCCTGCCGCAGGCTTGGATAAAAACCGAACTCAACTATTGTGGGGGTTCGGCTTCTCTGGATTGATATCGAGGTCCGCAATCGCCTTTTTGACTACGGAGGCCTGAACTTTCCCCTCATCCATCAATTGATGGAGCGTTGCGAGAGTGATGAAGCGAGCGTCTACCTCGAAGAAATCTCGTAGAGATGCGCGGCTCTCGCTGCGACCGAAGCCATCCGTGCCCAGGGATGCGATCGGGCCGGGCAGCCATTTACTGATCAGATTCGGCAGCGTCTTCAAGTAGTCGCTCGCAGCCACACGGACGCCGGGTGCATCGGCGAGACATTTGGAGACGTAAGGCAGTCGCGGTTTCTCACCTGGATGCAAGAGATTCCAGCGCTCCGTATCGATACCGTCCCTATAAAGCGACTTGTAGCTGGTAACGCTCCACACATCCGCGGCGACACCGTACTTTTCCTCGAGAATTTCCTGGGCACGCAATGCCTCTCGCAGGATGGCGCCACTGCCGAAGAGCTGAGCGCGAAGCTTTGGTTTCTTGTTTTCCGTAGCGCGCAGGCGATACATGCCCTTCAGTATCCCCTCGCGGGAACCCACAGGCATCGCAGGCATGGCATACGGCTCATTCATCACCGTAAGATAATAGAAGATGCTTTCGCCCTTCTTGTACATGCGCTCGATGCCGTCTTCAATGATGACCGCCAATTCGTAGGCAAAAGCGGGGTCGTAGGCTTGAAGCGTCGGCACCGGCAGCGCGAGCACGTGACTATTGCCATCCTGGTGCTGGAGGCCCTCTCCGGCCAGAGTCGTACGCCCAGCGGTGCCACCGAGAAGGAATCCGCGACAACGCATATCTGCCGCGGCCCAGATAAGATCGCCAATCCGTTGCAGGCCGAACATTGAGTAATAAATGAAGAAAGGAATCGTGTTGATACCGTGCGTGGCGTAAGCCGAACCAGCGGCGATAAATGCGGACATTGATCCGGCTTCGGTGATGCCCTCTTCAAGTATCTGTCCATTCTTCGCTTCTTTGTAATACAGAAGAGTGTGAATATCGACCGGCTCGTAGAGCTGGCCGCGGCTGCTATAAATACCCACCTGACGGAACAGTGATTCCATGCCGAAGGTGCGGGCTTCATCGGGAACAATTGGAACCACGAGCTTGCCGATTTCGGGGTCGCGGAGCATCTTCCGCAGCATGCTCACAAATGCCATGGTGGTGGAAACTTCCCGGCCCTCGCTGCCCGCCAGAAATTCTTCAAACAATTCTTTGTGATCGACGGTCAGCGGCTGGGAACGAACGCTACGCCGGGGAAGATAGCCCCCAAGCTCCTCGCGCCTTGCACGCAAATATCGAATTTCGGGGCTGTCCTCCGGCGGGCGATAGAACGGCGCTTCAGCGATTTGCGCGTCGCTGATGGGGATCTCGAAGCGGGTGCGGAAATGACGCAATTCCTCCTCGTCCAGCTTTTTCTGCTGGTGCGTGACGTTCTTCCCCTCCCCGCCTTCACCGAGGCCATACCCCTTAATGGTTCGCGCCAAGATGACGGTCGGAGTTCCCTTATGTTCGAAAGCCGCCTTATATGCTGCATATACCTTGCGGGGATCGTGGCCGCCCGTGCGCAGCGTGCGGAGCTTTTCGTCCGGAATATCCTCGACCATCTTTAGCAGCCGTGGGTCGGCCCCGAAAACGTGCTCGCGCACGTATGCGCCGGATTCGACAACGAGCTTCTGATATTCGCCGTCGACCATTTCTTCGAGGCGCTTCACCAGCAGCCCGTCGGTATCTTTCGCGAGGAGCGAGTCCCAATCAGATCCCCAAATTACTTTGATGACGTTCCATCCTGCGCCTCGGAAGGCGGCCTCGAGTTCCTGAATGATCTTGCCGTTGCCTCGTACCGGCCCATCCAGGCGCTGGAGGTTGCAATTGATGACGAAAATGAGATTGTCGAGTTGCTCCCGAGATGCGAGCGTGATGGCGCCTAAAGCCTCAGGCTCGTCCGTTTCGCCGTCTCCCAGAAAAGCCCAGACCTTGGCATCGGTGGCCGGCTTCATGTCGCGGTTCTCAAGGTAGCGGTTAAAGCGAGCTTGGTAGATCGCCATTATCGGGCTCAATCCCATCGACACGGTGGGAGACTCCCAAAAATCAGGCATCAGCCAAGGATGGGGATAAGAAGAGAGGCCACCCCCTGGTTTCAGTTCACGTCGAAAATTCTCGAGTTGCTCTATGGAAAGGCGGCCTTCCAGAAAGGCTCGTGCATATACCCCGGGGGCGGCATGGCCTTGGAAGTAGACAGTGTCGCCCTCAAATTTATCGGTGCGGCCACGGAAGAAATGGTTAAATCCGATTTCGAACAGCGTGGCGGCGGAGCCGTAAGTGGAAATATGGCCGCCAATGTTATGCTCCACCCGATTCGCACGAACAACCATGGCGAGGGCGTTCCAGCGGACCAGGCTCTTGATGCGTCTCTCCATCTCCTGATCACCCGGAAACGGTGGCTGCTGACTGGCGGGGATCGTGTTCAGGTAAGGCGTGTTGGCCGTGAATGGCACTTCCACGCCCGCGGCTAACGCTCGCTGGCGAATCTGCTCCAGAATCCTGGCAGCAAGCTCGGGTCCGCCATCCTGCAAGACCGAATCGAAGGATTCAATCCACTCCCAGATTTCTTCGAGGTCGTCTACGTCAGGAATGGGTGCCACTGCCTCATTGTCCATGTCTTTTGCCTCTCACCTGTCGATCAATGATCCAACTAAAAATATAACGCAAATCGACTTCGTACATGCAGCATATTCTGAAAAACAGGGGCTTCCTCAATGTCACCATAGACAAGGCAGCACATCGGGAATGAGCTGCACGAATGCACTCCGGCCAGCGTGCTAATGAGATTTTTTCCGATTCAAAAAGCCGCCAAGGATTCCCGACGCCGAGGACGCGGCGCTGCCAGCACCGCTGGCACTCCCCTTGACCAAATTATTCACGGCTCCGCCAACATCCGGGAGGAAGATTGGCTTCGAGGTTGTGCCGGTAACGGTAAACGGGATGCTAAGAGACCGAGCGTTGCCGCCGCCCGTGAAGGAGGCAATCGCCGAAGCCACTGAACCGGCAGCCCCGCTGGAGGCGGTCAGCTTTGCAATCAACTTGCAATTGAGCTGGCCGGTCGCATTGATGTTCGCGGTGCCGGTAATCGTCCCGATGGCGGGCGCGATCAAATTCACGTTGTCCGCATGGGTTCCCTGAGGATCCACGCGCATATTGGCGCTGAAGGTCTGGATATCTGTATTCGATCCGCTGCCACCGCCGCTGCCCCCAAGACCAGTGAAAGATGAAAGGGCTCCGAGCTTGGATTTCAGGTCGAAGCCGGCCAGCTTTCCATTAGAGAGGTTTATCGGCCCTGTAATCGTGAGCTTATCGACCGGGCCACTCAGGGCGAGGTTGGCATCGAGCGTACCTCCCTGAAGCGAAGATCCGGAAGGCAGCGTGATTCCAACAGCCGGCAGCACGCCCTGGAGATCGGTGACGGGCATTCCCTGTCCATTCAATTTCATCTGGATGGATGTTTCGGTGCCAGCCGTGTTGTAAGTCCCATCCAGATGGGCCAGCGCTTTGCCTACGTGGACATTGCCCTGCGTCAGGCTGCCCGTCTGACTCTTCAAATTGTAGGCTGTATCGTAATCGATATTCACCGGGACACTTGCCGGCGATCCACCCGGGACAAGCTTTATTTTGTCCGCCTTGGCAGTTCCCTTTGAATTCATTTGCTGGCCATCGGAGTTAAGCGTGCCCGAAAAATCGAACAAGCCGGCAAGGCCCGAGGAAGGATCGACGAAACCGGTGGAAGCGAGGTCGAGATTATGCACGTCGACCTTCGCATCGAGCGGCGTGAGCGAGGCGTCCGCTGAATTGATGGGACCGGCCTTCCCGTCCACATCCACGGTCCCGTTCCCTGGGGTTTTGGCAGCAAGCTGAAATGGAAACTGTGATGTAAGGGAAAGGTCCGAAACCTTCAAAGTTACGTTTTGATAGGTTTGCGTTTTTCCTCCCGGACCAGTCGTGCCTACCCGGATCGTGCCATTCGAAATGGTGATTTTCTGGACGGAGAAATTTGCGGTGTTGGAAGGACTGCTACCTTTGGGCTGTGTTTTCGATTCACTTGCCGCGAGGCTCGAGAAGTTCCACGTTCCGGATGGCATGCGCAGCAGAGCCACCTGCGGATCGGTCACGGTAAAAGAACTCACATCGATCTTTTTGGAAAAGATCAATGGTAGCAAAGCCACGCCGGCGGTGAGCTTCTTGGCCTGCAGAAAAGGGGAGCTACTGAAGCCGGGGTCATCTGCAATGGAAACGTTGTCGATGGTGACGCCACCGGAAAAGATCGCGAGATGGATGTTCCCGATGGCGACTTTTCGCCCGAGCGCGCTCGAAAGATCGGTTTCGAGCGTCGGCTTGAACTGGTTTGCGTCGATCAGAAACGGCAAGATGGCGCCGATGACGAGCAAAACTACGATCACGATCCCCACGATGACGAGCGCTTTTTTCATGGCGTGCCTCCGAAGGAGCGCCTCCCGAGCCACCCCGATGTAGCGCGCTCTCTCTTCGAATTGCCATCATACCTCGCGCATACATGCCCAGCAATCAGTGGCAATCCAGAGAGCGCAAGCCGCGCCGCGGCGACAAAGATTTCATTAGGTATGGGAAAAGAACCATGCTACGTTTGGCCTGCGTTTGTTGCTCTTGTAACACCTTTAGATTCGATTGAAGGGGCTGCAGGTTAACACTTGCCGGCCCTTTTTGCTTTACGGCTGGAGGCGGTCGAGAAGCACAAATAGCTTACAAGAAAAGCGAGTACATAAGTGAGAGAACAAGGAACAGTGAAGTGGTTCAACGCCAGCAAGGGCTTCGGATTCATCCAGCGCCAGTCCGGCGAGGACGTGTTCGTCCATTTCTCGGCCATCCAGGCAGAGGGATACAAATCGCTGAACGAAGGCCAGGCGGTTGAGTTTGAAGTCACACGCGGCCCCAAGGGCCTGCAGGCTGCGAACGTCACTAGCCTCTAGTCGAGAGAAGGCGGGCCAGCAATCGCGGGCCCGCCTTCTTTATTTAACTTCCCTTCCGAAATCGCCCGCGGACAAATCATCACCTGGTTCGAACATTGACGCACGACACGAACCTGAAGCTCATCGCAGCAAACCACCGAGAGCCTGAACCAATCCCGAAAAAGCAATGTGCGCCGTCGGCCCTGGCACCCTCAGCTCGATTCGCCCGTGAACATTGGCTCAGGATGCTGGTGATTTCCGCCGTTGTGCTAATACCCTGCCTATGGCACCGCGTCATTGCGGCATCGGACCTGGGAAGTCATTCGTACAATGCGTGGCTGACTCAGTTGATCCACCATGGGCAAGCTCCTGGCTTGTGGCTTGCCCGGCAATGGACAAACGTTCTCTTCGATTTTCTGCTGAGCGGCTTCGGATCTCTTTTCGGATTGCCGGCGGCGGAAAAGGTCGCCGTGGCGATTGCTGTCCTGATCTTCTTCTGGGGAATTTTCGCGCTC
>Ga0307373_10013809_pt1 | contig 11229 bp, 10 predicted proteins | sample OX2MG_FD_202534 | JGI IMG/M metagenome (GOLD analysis project Ga0307373, IMG submission 202534) | Soil microbial communities from Risofladan, Vaasa, Finland - OX-2 | ecosystem: Environmental > Terrestrial > Soil > Coastal area > Acid sulfate soil | place: Finland: Risofladan, Vaasa | collected... | reverse complement strand
TCTTACGGACATTTCCGCGACCTACGCGTGGGATTCTTCCATTGTGAGTTGCGTGACGTATCAGCCTCCGCCGGGCTGGATGCTCACCTCGCTGCTCAATCGCGGCGATGCGGTGGATTTCAGCATCCATAATTCAGGTTCCACCGCAGCCATGCCGCTCGCGCTCGGCACGTCGCTCTTTCAACCGGCTAGCACAACGCTCCAAACCAGTTGGGTAACGCTTCCCAATCTTGCGATTCGCGCGGGAGGGCAAACGCTTTCGCTCTGCGTGACCTATAACGAGGACAACCATTGGAGCGTGAAGACGCTGGGGACGTCGCCGAGCAGTGTTAGGGTGGCGGGGACGCCACCCTCCACGCAGATCGAGATTTATCCCAATCCGGTTGGGAATGAATTATTCGTTCGCAATCCGGGCGTAGATGTGGCGGCGGTTACCATCTACGATGCGCTCGGGCGGGCGGTGGCGCGCGCAAGCATTGCGGCGAGAGTGACGGCAACGCTCGGTGTACATTCGATTTCGTCCGGCGTGTATATTGCCCGAATTATTTGCGGCAGCGCTGCAAGTTCTCATGTGATCGTGAAACAATGACCAGGATTTACAAGATGGAAAGGATTTCCAGGATGGAATCTATACGCATCCGTAATCGTAACACTATAACCATTTTGTAAATCCTTTCCATCCTGTAAATCATGGTTAAGATCCTGTTTGTCGAAGATAACGCGAACGCCGCTCGCGCGGCGAAGGTGTTGCTCGAATTGCGCGGCTACACGACCGATATCGCTGAAAGCGTTGCCAAAGCGAAGGCTTGTCTCAGCACGAATAGCTACGATCTTCTCATCAGCGACATTCGTTTGCCGGATGGGACGGGGTATGATCTCCTCGCCGGGCTTCCGAAAACAACTCGCGCCATCGCGCTCTCGGGATTCACCTCTCATGCCGACCGCTCGGAAGCACTCGCGAAAGGCTTCGCCGAGTTTGTCACGAAACCGTTTCGGACCGAGGATCTCATCGCGGCAATCGAACGAGTAATGAGTCTTGAGTCCTGATTACGTCTGAACCTGGATTCCCGCATTCCATAAATTGCTTGTCCTGGGGATACAACGGAACCTGAACCCCGAAGCGGTGTTCTCACAACACCAAATTCGCAATTCGTCATTCGTAATTCGTAATTACCGCCGTTGTTTCAGTACATCGTTCGCCGCATCCTGCTGTTTTTACCGACGCTGTTTCTCATTACGGTGATCTCCTTCGGCATCATCCACATGGCGCCGGGCGATCCGGCGGAGCTCAAGGCGGGCTTAGGCTCGGAAGGCGGGCAACGCGGCAACCAGCAGCTCAACGAGCAGATCATCGAGCAAATCCGTGCCCAATGGCATTTGGATAAGCCCGTGTGGTATTGGACGATCTTCAGCGATGCGAAGAATTCCGACGGTGAGCTACAGCCGCTTTCCCAGCGGCTAACCTTCCATTGGAACGGCGGGAACAACCAGTATCAGCTTTGGATACTGGATTTGCTCCACGGCAATTTTGGCGTGTCGTTCCAGGACCAGCGGCCCGTGATGAATAAGATACTCGAACGGCTGCCGATCACCGCGTTCCTTTCGATCGTTTCGACCTTTCTCGCGTTTATTATCGCTATTCCAATCGGAATTTATTCGGCGACGAAATCGCGCGAGAACAACAAACTCGATCAAGGCATCTCGACCACGCTGTTCGTCCTTTATTCGCTTCCAATTTTTTGGATTGCGACCCTTCTGATCATCTTTTTCGGCGGCGGTGATTTTCTGTCGTGGTTTCCCAATAATGGACTGCACGGCAACGATTACCCTTATTCGACGTGGCTTGCGAACACCGGCGACCTGCTCTGGCATGTGGTGCTGCCAATTGTCTGTTACACATACGGTTCGTTCGCGTTTCTTTCGAGGCAAATGCGCGCTTCGATGCTCGAAGTCATTCGGCAGGATTATATCCGCACCGCTCGGGCGAAAGGGCTTTCGGAGAAGATCGTCATTTATAAGCACGCGCTCCGGAATTCGCTGATTCCAATCGTCACGATTGCCGCGTTTATTTTGCCGGGGCTGATCGGCGGCTCCATCGTTATCGAAGAAATTTTCACGATACCGGGCCTCGGCCTGCTTACCTTCCAGGCGCTGACCGCGCGCGATTATCCGGTGATCCTTGCCGTGTTTACGATTACCGCCGTTCTGACCCTCGTCGGCATTTTGCTGAGCGATATACTCTACGCCGTCGTCGATCCGAGGATTGCCTACTCCAAAAAATCAGAATAGTCAATTCAGCAAGGATCAGGATGATATTTTTCGAAATTTCGGGAACTCCATAAAATTCATTTTATTAAATTAAAACGTAAAAAACAAGGCATCGTTTTCTACCAGACTTTTAATTTTTATCTCATCATTGTAACTTCGAATCAGGAATTCTCGCGAACCCCATGCCAGACGAGCAAACGAACGAATACCGAAATACCGGTCAACTCGAATCCGAGAAGACCTCGGCGGAGACCGTGGGCCTTACGACCGGCGCGCCGGTCCAGGACGAGTATCTGCTCGGCCAGCAGACTTCGCAAATCGGTCCTCTTCCGGAGGAAATTCCATCCATGATAGAGTCGGACAAAGAGGCCAAACGCTTAGATACCCGCCGCACGGTCACGCAAAGCTTTTGGACACTCGTCCGGCATCAATTCAAGAAGAACCGCATAGCCGTCTATGCGGTGTATGCGGTCTATTTCCTGTTTGGCATTGCCATCCTCGCGGACGTGCTGGCCAACGATAAACCGATCTTCGCCATTTATAAGGAAACGGTCTATTTCCCCGTCTTGAATCAATATCTCGTGGACCTTGGCATTACCCATTGGTCCTCCGATCTCGTAATGGCGGATTGGAAGCAATTAGCCACGGATGGCGAGCTAAAAGACGCCGTGTGGCCCCCCATTCGATATTCGGAATCAGATGAGGACCTCACCAACACGATGGCCGCTCCCTCCGGCGCGCATTGGCTCGGGACGGACGGCATTGGCCGCGATGTGCTTTCCGGGATGATCCATGGCTCGCGTATCGCGCTCTCGATCGGTTTCGTTTCGATGTCGTTTGCCATCGTGATAGGGGTTATCCTGGGGGCGTTCGCCGGATTTTATGGAGGGTGGGTGGATAGCGCTATTTCACGCCTGATCGAAGTCGTGCTCACGCTGCCAACCCTCTTCCTCATTATCACGGTGGTCGCAATGGTACAGCAGGGTTCCATCTGGCTGATAATGGTGCTGATCGGACTGACGAGCTGGCCCGGCGTTGCGCGATTTACACGCGGTGAATTTCTGAGGATTCGAAATATGGAATTTGTCGCGGCGGCTTCGGCGCTTGGGTTCAAAAATTCCCGCATTATTCTGCGGCATGTTCTGCCGAATTCGCTGGCACCCGTATTAGTAACGGCGGCCTTCGGAATTGCAAGCGCAATCCTGACCGAGGCGACGCTCTCTTTTCTTGGGTTCGGCGTACCGCCCACGGTCGTTACGTGGGGCAGTGTGCTGAACGAGTCTCGAAATGATATTCACGCTTGGTGGCTCGCGGTGTTTCCCGGATTTGCGATTTTTCTCGCCGTCGTTGCATACAACCTCGTCGGCGATGGATTACGGGACGCACTGGACCCGAGGCTGCGGGACTGACGGGGATTCTTGAGATTTTTTTGGGATTTTTGGGATGGATTCCTTGGGTTATTACCGAACCTTAGCACTGCTCAAAGTGCGATCTTCTGGACTAAATGCCTTGATGACGCTCTTTAATGTAGTACAATGATCATCTCAAAAATCTCATGGGAATCTCAAAAATCTCGAAATAAATCTCAGAAAAAATCTCATAAATCTCAGCAGGAAATGGAAGAAACTTAGCTCATTATCGTGAAATTCTGCTCCGGAGCGGAACCAAAGGGCTCTAAATTTAAATGACATCCCCGGCGTGGCGAAGAACGCGCTGGCGGCCCGGCGTAAAACGCGCTCCCGGCTGGATACGGACAGACTGCAACGAACAACGTTAACAACGGCACAAATTTTTATACGACGACGTAACACATGCTTTGGACCTCAGAATTAGCGGAATATCTCGAAGATGCCCCGTGGCCTGCAAATAAGGCCGAACTCATCGACTACTGCGAACGGATCGGCGCCCCACCGGCCGTCGTTCGAAATCTGGAAGAACTCGAAGACGAAGAAGAACAATTCGAATCCATCGGCGAAGTCTGGCCCGATTACTCGCCAGAGGACGACGAATTTTATTACGATGATGAATTAAATGAGTATTGATGCGGACCGCTCGCATCTTAAGCGGCCACATCCCTTGCGGAATTCGCAATGGCACGGCGGCCATGGAAGCGATTGAACGCTTTGAATGAACTGTACTTCCTCACCTCCAGGATGCACCAATCGGGCCCGGCCATGCGAACGCGGTTCCGATACGCTCTTCTGTTTTTTATAAGCATTGCAGGCTCGATAAGCTTTGCGGGCCTGGCTCGCGCGCAGCTTACCGGACCGCCCGGGCAGCCCAGCGATGAAATTCAAGCCGGCCAGATCGTCGCCGTGAAATTTCAGGGTAATCACCAGCTTTCGAGCGACGAATTGGGGACCGTGATCACAACGACGGCTTCGGGATTCAGCAATTTTTTGTATCACGTCTCGTTTCATCTCGCTGGCTCTCCGTACCAAACGCTCGACCTCCCCAAGCTCCAGCAGGACACGGCACAGCTAAATGAGTATTATCGCGATCATGGCTTCCTCGATGCGCGGAGCACCTACCGCGTCACCACCGACAGCAGCGATCTTCATGCGTATTATGAGTATCTCCGGAACCAGCGGCTTCTGCAAAATAACGAAGGCACCGCCGAGGCGACGGTGCCACAGTACCGGGACACCGTCACGTTCCACATTTATGAAGGACAGCCTTATACCATATCGCGCGTGGCGATCGGAGGCCTGGAATCGCTTCCGAATGAATTTCAGCCGGAACTGACGGAGCATGTAACAATCAAGACCGGCGAGCGCTGGTCCCGCCCCGTGGCCGCGAAGGAAGTCGAGCGGCTCATGGGAATTTTAATCGAGAATGGATATCCGAACGTCCGGGAGGATTCCATCGTCGTCCAGCATACGGCGGGCTATCACGCGGTGAACGTGCTGATTTACTTTCGGCCCGGGCACCGGTTTCGCTATGGGCCGATCCATATTATTTACGATACAACGTCACAAGAAAAATCGCGCGTGGCGGCCGATGTGATCCGCGCGCAACTCCTGATCGATAGCGGGCATTGGTACCGGCTCTCCGATATTCAGCGGAGTGAAGCAAATTTGAATTCACTCGGGACGTTCGATCTCTTCCGCATTTCGCTTGACACCGATTATATTAACCAAATTCCGGATTCGGTACGAGATTCCGCTATCGTTCCCGTCATCGTATATCTTCGAATGAAGCTCCGCGCGGAAACACCGATCAGCATCTTTATGGGAGAAGGAACGCAAGGATTCATACTCGGCGCCAGCCTTGGGATTACGGATAAGAATCTTTTCGGGGCCGCGGATAATCTAAGCGCGGAAGGCTCCTACCAAGCCCTGCCGGCGACGCAGGTGCGATATAGCGCGAAAGTAGATTATCTTCGGCCCTACATCGGTCTCGGCAGAGTCCCGCTGATTACCGGCGTAGGTGTAAGTGAGCAAACACAGTTGGCCGCTACCGGCGTGGTTCCATATAACGAATTTTCGCTCACGGCTCACGCCGGTTCTAACTTTATTTTAAGCCGAACCGACAACAAAACGACGCTCACGCCGGATCTCCTCGTGGCTTATGTTACGAACTCGGTAAGTTTTGCCAATCCCAATATGCTTGCGATGAACATGGGTCCAGCCGATTCAAATACTCTAAAAAAACGAGTGGATTCTATTAGCTCAGCAGATTCCTCGACGTTTGCTTCCCTGCCTCATCAGCAGAAAAATCTCCTTCCTTCCATTACGTATCAAGATGACCGGAGGAATGACCCCATCAATCCCACCAGTGGCGATTTGCTATCCGCCTCGCTCGAAATCGGAGTCCCATCGCCGTTTCTTAGCGATTCCAGCTCGGATTATATAAAATTCGTGCCCCAAGTGAGCTATTATTATGATCTTAGCAAGAATGGGACAGCCGTGTTGGCTGGGCATCTCCTGGTAGGATATTCCTACCTTTTGTATGATACCGTTCGGTACCACGACCCCGCGCTCGACCATCGGTTCTATGGCGGCGGCGGCTCCTCCGAGCGTGGCTGGGGTGAACAGTCGCTTCTGGTTTCGGAAGACTCAAATCGCGCCGCAAACCTTGGGGGATATAACGATTTCGAAGCCAGCCTGGAGCTTCGTTTTGCTCCGTTCCAGTATCCCGCGGAATTTACGACCTGGCAAAAATTCTCATCGGATATTCGGGTCGTGCTCTTTTACGATGCGGGCAATGTGTGGGATCAAATGGCGCAAGTGAATCGGACCAGCTTAAAGCTGAATCAAATCGCTCAGTCCATTGGAATCGGCCTTCGTTATAATACTTTCTTTGGGGCGCTGCGAATCGATTGGGGTTTCAAGCTCTATGATCCCTCCGGTAAATTTAATAACGATGGGCTTGCAATAACCCCGGCATCCCACGGCGAATGGCTCTTTTCTTCAGCACGAAAAGGCCCGCTCGTTTCCTTTGGAAATACCTGCAACATCAACTTCGGTATCGGCCAGGCGTTTTAATCAGAATCAGGAAGCGGCCGTGGATGATGATTGCGCGAACGGTTATGCCGGCGCTTTCTTCGAAGAAGACTCGCGAGCATCACAGCGGCGACCGATCCACCCGCGAAGACAAATTCCTTGCCCGTAACCCGCGTGGTAAGAGAAAGCAGCGCAAGCACGAAGGAAGCGGTCATCAAAATCACTCGTGCAAAGAATTGGAAAGGTATGCCGCGCATAAATCCAAAGATTATCCAAGACGTGTTCCAATGGATGCGCTCGGAGGGTGGTTTGGGCATATCATTTGCCATTTATTTTGCTGAATATTTTCTAAGCAGCAAACTAATCAGGATAAACCGATGGCTAATCGAGAACCCGACCTGCAATTTGAGAGCGAGTATCACCCACGCTTAATCGTGGGTGATGGGATTGATCGTGATACGATAGATCGCACGCCGATGGAACGCGCCGGATGGGATGCATTCAATGGCGATAGCACGCCCGAACGCCGGAGCCAGCAAGGGGACTCGGATGAGCGATCATCCTGGTACGAGCGCAATGACCGGCGACACCAGGCCCACCTTCAGCACCAGGCCGCAGAGCGCTACCGGGAGAATTTTAGACGTCCCGGCTACGGAGAACGCTATGCGTTTTCCGGATACGATCGCGCGTCCGGAAACGGCCGCGCACATTACGACCCCGATATAAATCGTGGATATTCAGACAGCCCCGAAGTAGACACGTGGAGAGAAGGCACCCGCTTTACCGACCGTGAGCAGGACTACCGCGGTGGCCGGTGGAACCGCGAAACACACGGCTATCACGATGGCGATGGCCGCGCGATCGAGTACGAGAATCGCCGCGGGAAGCATAGCCCTCGTTTACGAGAGAGCTGGCGCAGGTCTTCTTACGACGCCCGAAACCCGGAAAGCCGCGAATATGCTGATTATTCCGGCGGCTCGACCGAGCAGGATTACCCCAGCGAAATGGATACCCTGGGCACGGGATACATGCGTCAATACGATAACGGTTTTGGACGAGGAAGCTTTGTGGGAATCGCGCCAAAAAATTACAAACGATCCGACGCTCGCATCGAGGAGGATATTTGCGAGCGGCTTACGTTCCATCCTTTCATCGACCCCTCGAACATCGAAATTAAAGTTGTGGAGGGCGAGGTGATACTCACCGGAGAGGTGGCGGATCGCCGAATGAAACGGCTCACCGAAGATATTGCGGGGGAGACCCCGGGCGTCCGCGACGTCAATAATCAAATTCACGTTGGACAACGATGACGCCAAGCCGCACTATGGCGCGACGTGTGCCATGATCTCCACATATTGCGGGAAGAGTGAAGGCTCCTCTGGCTCGGCCAGCTTCTTCTTCCGTCCTCTTGATCTGACCGGTTTCGGATGCACTATTAAGTTCGCAGGCAATGGAAACCGGCCTTCGGGAATAGTGGTCGTTACACTCTCGACCGTGAAACGAGAATCCGGGAGATTCTTACCAAGAAGATAGGAACGCATAGACGTTTCCCGCGCGGCGGCGAGTGCTTCTTGCGTATTATTGGCGATGCGTGCCGCGGCATCTTTTTTGGTCTTCATGGGCACGTTTTTCATCGGCGCGTCGGGATAGACGACGACGCTGACCGAAAGCTTTTGGTTGTGCTTTAGCTCATCCACAACACGGTCTAATTCGGGAAATGCGGCATCGGAAATATCGCGTGAACGAGGCTGGAAAACGGGAACCGCAAGTTCGAACGTTTGCCCATCCCGCAGCGGGGTGAGAACGATATGGAGCGGAAATTCCCGATACGCCGTGAGCGCCGGAACCGTGATCGTATCCTCGTGATACATGTAACCGCTGGCACTCACCGCGATTCGGTAAGTGGCGTTTGGCTGAAGGATGGCTGTCACCTTCCCTTCCGGACTCGATTTGGTCGAGGTGACGCGCTCCGTTTCCCGAAAGACGACGACGGGAATATTCTCCAGCGCCGTGCCATCGGCGAGCGTAACCTCACCCTTCAGGAGGCCGACCGATCTCGAAATTTGAGCCGAGGCATTCGAGACAACCGTGAGAGCAAAAAGAATAGCAAAAAAACGTGAAATAGTCCGATGAATCATAAAAATGAAAAGGCGAATTAAAGGAAGCTCTGATTAAGTCCGAATCTGGATTCCCACAAGCATCGTAGGCAATGCTTTTCGCGGAAATGACAAGAATGTTTCAATTTCCGCGCTTTGCGCAATGATTTCTACCTCTGTCATTCCCGCGAATGCGAAAATCCAGGACTTCCTCAAAGGACAAATAACACTCGAAGTGCCCGAAAGTTACACCATTACTTCCCTACCACTCCCATCGTCATCCCGTCGCCAATCGGGACGAGGATGCTGAAGAGCCGCTTGTTGGTCGAAACAGCTTCATTGAACGCCTGAATTGCCTTCACGTTTGCGGCATCGGGATCCTTTGCCGGCAGCTTCTGCGTGAGCTTCCCAAAGGCCATCGCATTATCGCCCGCTATGACGCCGCCAGAGCGAACGAGCCGTAGCGCCTCATTCAAATAGTTCACATAGTTGGGCTTGTCCGCGTCGATCAAAATAAAATCGAACGATTCCCGGCGCATCAGCTTCATCACTTCGAGCGCCGGGCCGGTTTTGATCTGAACATTACGAAGATAGAGATCGTCGAGATTCTCTCGCGCAACCGTTGCGTGCGCCTCGCTGGTTTCCAGCGTTACGACTTCGCTGCCCGGCCCCATCGCTCGCGCCATAATCGCCGCGCTGTAGCCGAAGAGCGTGCCGACATCGAGCGCCCGCTTCGCTTGGATCGCTTTCAAAAAAAAGCCAATAAATTTCGCCTGGTCCTCCGAGATATTAATCATCGGCAGTTCCGCGGCCCTGGCCTTCACGCTCATTCGTTCCAACAGCGCGCGTTCGTCCTTCGCAAAATGGCGGACGATGTATTCGTAAGTCTCTTCAGTTAACGGAGTGCCTTTCATGAGCCGGTCGATTGTGGATAAAAGTAATTCGTGCGGTGAGGGCCGAAATCACTACAAACTTGCAGGATTCCAAAGCCAGAGGCACTATAACACATTTTCGCCAAAGTTATCCCGCTTATTGCATTCCAAATGGAAATATACTCTTTACCCCCTCAATTTATTTTTTTTTAATTTTCATTTAATGAACGGCGTTCCCGAAATTCCAGAAATTCTCACTTTATTTCCCGGTACGCCTCCGGCTCCAAAAGCAACCCCGGCTTCACGCCAAGAGCTTTGGCGATTTTTTCAAGGTTGTCTATCCCGACATTGAGAATCTCACGCTCGATCTTAGAAATATAGACATCGGGCATTTTGCATTTGAAGCCGAGAGCTTCCTGCGAAAGACCTTTTTGAGTTCTGAAATATCGAATATTGGTGGCAAGCGTGTGTCGGATTTTTGAGGTCACACACGAATTTAAGAGGTAATCTTAAATGGTTACTAACCCGAAATGGTCGCGTGCCCGCTTTTTCTTCGTATCTTTGTATTCTGTCTCAGGGGACAATCTTGAGACAACGTGTAACTTTCTAACATTTCCGAGGTTCTTAATGATGAGAATCTCTTAACTAAGGAGTAAAAGATGATGATGTGTTCTTTTCGTACCCTCACGCGAGCGCTCATTGCTTGCGTTTGCATCGTAAGTTTCACGGCCGGCCTTCGCGCTCAAACGAATACAACGCCGTGGCCGAATAACCCGCCGGTCGGGATCGGGACGCAACCGGACGGCGTGCCGCAGAATGCGCTGCAAATTCACTATGACCCCGCGCGCTCCCTGACGATGCCGGCGATGTTACGGCTCTCGGATGGCGATAGCACGAATAGCAATATTTTCGGCCTGCTCGGTTTAATGCCACCGGCCGGCACGACGGCCTACTCCTCGCTTTCTCGCGGGGACGACCTTATTCTTCACGAGCACAGCCGAGGTGATCTTATTCTGACGAATTTGAACACGGGCGAGTGGAGCATGCTGCCGGGAGCCATTCGCCTTGCCACCACTCCGGTTGACACCACGCTTCCCGCGCCCGGCCCTTTGGTTCCACCAGCGAACACCGACCTTGAGCGTGTAACTATTTTGAGCAACGGGAATGTCGGTATCGATCTGCCGCCCGATTCCGCCACCGGACTTGGCACACCGATGGACCAAATTCAAATCGGAGGCGGTTCGATACCACCGCCAGCCCCGTGGTACACGGGGTACACCACGCCGCTTCCCGGCCTCACGATATCCGGCGGGAACCGGTTCGAAGGGATGATGAGACCCGATACAGCAGCACCCTATCCCGTCGATTATCGCGGCATTGCCTTCAATCATTATGAAAATCACATGACGGGCGTTGCTACGCGGTTCGCGCCTATGTCCGGTTCCGGAATTGGGTTTGCCGATGTCGCGGGAGGATTGGTAACTATGGGCACCTGGCCATTCGATTCGTCACGAGGAATGCACGATTTCTCCGGCGGAACGACGCTTT
>Ga0307373_10013808_pt1 | contig 11229 bp, 14 predicted proteins | sample OX2MG_FD_202534 | JGI IMG/M metagenome (GOLD analysis project Ga0307373, IMG submission 202534) | Soil microbial communities from Risofladan, Vaasa, Finland - OX-2 | ecosystem: Environmental > Terrestrial > Soil > Coastal area > Acid sulfate soil | place: Finland: Risofladan, Vaasa | collected... | reverse complement strand
GGTTTCCCGCAAGTGCGAGCGCCCCCGAGAGCGATCCGCCGCTCAGCGGCAAGGCCCCTGCCACCTGAGCGTCCACATACTCCTTCGTTGCCGCGCCGAGCGGTACTGCCGGATCCGCGGCAAGCACAAGGGTCCCGGTCAGCGTGCCACCTGCCTTCGCAAGGCTGGACGCCGCAAGATTGCCCAAACTTGTAGCCAGCGTAGCCCCGGTCGGCGTCACCAGAAGCCGTGACGCGTCGACGCCCGTGAGGGAGGTCAGGCCGGTCGCGAATTCGGTGAGCGTGACCGCCGTATTGGTTCCGCCCTGGTTGACGCCGACCAGGTCCGTCGCAGCCGGGACCACACCGGCCGGGAGCTGCGAAATAAGGGAACTCCCGGCGAGGGCCGAAAGCGTTCCGCCCGACAGGACCAGATTGGCGCCCACGCTGATTGTCTCGACAGCGCCAATCCCGGTGCTGGCGCGTCCCAGAACCGAACCGCTGGGCAGCGCAAACTGGGGTTGCACGCCCGCCAACAGCTGCGCACGGGTTGCACGAAACGTAACCCCGGTCTGATTGACGATGATTTCGTCAGTGTCGGACGTAGCGGTTGCCGGTGCAAGCTGGTCGATCGTCGGCATTGAACCCAATCCTCGAGCAAAAATTCACGCCAATCAGCGGACCGAAAATGCAAGCTTGGGACGGCGCTCGTGCCTCGCCATGCACTCCCTGGGCCGCCGGCCTAGCCGGTCAGCACCGGGTTTCCGTTCTGGTCGGTAATGACCAATCCCGCGCTGGTCTGAATAGCGGTCGGCGGGATGGGCGGGGTCGAGAGGTAGAGCACCGGAAGAAGGATACTGCGATTCAGCGTACGACCGCTCGATGTGCCGACCGTCACGGTGACAACGTAGACCCCCCCAGGTTGGCCCGAAGACAGCCAGAGCACGACCATGCTCCCATCCGCCGCGGCGGAGTTGAGCACGAGGTCTCCTGGATTGTTCGGGCTGATCGTCACGTCCAATGTCTCGATCGTGTCGCCCGGATTGCCGACCAGCGCGGCGGACAGATCAAAGCCGTAATCAAGTACGTCGCCCGGATCCTTGGTCGGCCAGTTGAGCGGCGGCGGTGCCACCGCGGTCGCCCCGCGGGGAACCGGAATGAACGAATCAAGCTGGACAGTCCGCGCGGAACTCGGCTTGGAGACATGAATGGCGGGCGTGGGCATCGGCTTCTCCGGTAGATTTGGTCAGGAATTCCGGACGCTCGGGAGAGAAGACGCCCCAAGAGCTTTCACTGCGGCCTTCAGCGCGGCCAGTTCCGAAAGGATCTGGGCCATCGTCGGCGCCGGTACCTCCGCGGCCGCGACGGCTGGCTTCGAGAATTTGCTCCCGTCGAAGACCCATCGCCCGGCCACACCGGAGTTGGGCGGAACTGCCACCCATACCAGACCCGGGTGAAAGAGCTCCGTGATCGGACGATCCGTCGCGAATGTTTCGGCAACGACGCCATTCGCGATGCGCGCATAGATTTTCATAGCTCTACCACCTCACCATAATCAACCCACTTGCCCCGGAGGCACCATTGAACGGTGTGGTTCCATTTGCACCCGTCCCGGCGCCGCCGGCGCCACCACCGGGAAAGACGCCTGCAACGCCGACACTGCCGGAGCTTTGCATGCCCCCGAGCGGTGCCGCCCCGCCGATCCCCGCCGCGCTCATGAACGCCGACTGGCCCGATGAGCCGATCAGATCGAGATCACCGCCAATACCCACCCCACCGGGGGTCCCACCGTTCTGTGGATTGCTCGCCGATGCCGTCGCGTTGAGACTGCCGCCCGTCGCGCTCACGAATGTCCCGAAGCTGGACGTGCCGCCGGCGCCCGCAACCGCGCCCGCGGTCGTGCCGCCGCTCCCGCCCGCGCCGATCGTCAGGGGAATGGCTTGGCCGGGCGTAAGCCCCGTGATCCGCTTGCGCGCGAACCCACCGCCTGATCCCCCGCCGCTCGCGACACTGCTCGTCGATGCAAAAGAACCGGCTCCGCCACCCCAGACCTCGACTTCCACCTGCGTCACGCCGGCGGGCACGGTGAAGGTGCCACTGGCCGTGATCGCCTGCACGCCGGATCCGAATCCCGGCACCAGGGACGGCAGCTTCCAGTTCAGGAAAGGCGCCGTGGGCAGGATGGCAATATTGCTCGGCGCGATCGCCGTCTGTGCGTAACTGACGGTGACGACATATAGGCCGATCCACCCATTATCCACGGGCGGCGTGACCTGCGAGCCGTTCGTCGCCGCCGCGCCCGGCTTGACCTGCAAGGCAACCCGTTGGATGCGCTGGGTGTTCTGCGCGGTGCCCGCATTGTTTGGCCCGCTATATGGTTGGGCGGGATTCGCGGCATTGTAATAGGGCAGGACGATCGGATTAGCGTCGCTCTCCTGTAGTGTCGCCTCGACGAGGTAATTGATGGCCTGGCCGGAGCTGGTCGGGGCGGCAAATGTAAAGTCGGTCGGCCCGCCATTGATGCCCATCTTTAGCAACGGGTCGGTGCTGTCCGCCGGCAGGGATCCGAATCCCAGCGCATCCACCACAGTCATTTGCGCGATGCTGCCTGGCCCCACGACAACACTCAGAGACGCCGGCGCGGTCGGCTGGCAGCTCAGCCCATCGACCACGGTATTGCCGCCAAGCACCGCCTGCGCGAGGTAGCCCAGCGCGATCATCATGTTGCGATTGATCGACAGGAGATCCGTGTCGAGCGGAATGCTCCCTGGATAGACGATGTTACGGTCCATGTTGTCCTCGGGTTGGTGGGGACTAACTGCTGATATGAAGCCAGGCGATGGTTGCCGCAGGCATGACGGACGCCACGGCCTGATCGATATCGGTGTCGGTCACCTGGCCCTGGATCATCGAGAGGCTGGCATATTGTTCCGCACCGACCCCGTAGCCGCCCGCTGACGCGCCCCACCCGGCTACCACCGCGATCCCGCTTCCCTCGGCCCGGTACGCGCGCACGAAGCACTGAAACGGCAGATGGAGGTTCCCCCACCCCCCGACCACCCCATAGGCGAGCCCGGTAACGTTTCCGGACGCGCCGCCATAGGCGCCAGTGTCTGTGGCAAGCGCCGGCTCGAACACCACCGGCGTCCGTCCGGTGAGGTGCGTTAGGGTTGAGACCAGGGCGGCGCGCGTTCCGCGGTCCTGGAACAGGTTCCCCAGGATCCGTCCCCGGAACGGCGCATCGTCCTCGCCCGACCGGCGGAGCAAGGTATTTCCGAAGAAATCGCCGGCGATGATATCGAGCCAGAAATCCGTCGCAGTCGCGATGCGGGTCTGTGCCCGGGCGTATTGAACCAGGCCGTAGCACCAGGCCCACGCAGAGCTGAGTCCGGCCAACACGGCGTTCAGTACGGGAGATTCGTCGGGAAACCATCGCGCCGGCAGAACCGCCCGCAGCCGCGCCAGCACGTCCTGACTGTCACCGGTCATATCAGTTCACCGCCACGGTGCCGGCCTTGATCACGCTGGCAACCGACGAGATGAGATCCTGGCCAAGTACATTGATCGTGATCGCGGAGACGTTCGTGACCGCCGGGCTCGCCTGGTAGGCAAGCTGCGCCAGCTTCGTGAGCGGCAACGGCGTCCCGATCGTCAGGGCGTTGACATAGCTCTGGATTGCCGTTCCCACCAGTGCAATGATCGTCACCTTTGTAGCGCCCGCGGCGACCGTGATCGTCATGCTTACGTTCGCGGTCAGCACGACCGGCGGCTGGACCGTGAAGATGGAACCCACAGGCCGGACCGCTTCGACGGCGCCGCCGATGGTTGCCAAAAGCGACGCGGACGGATAGCCGGATCCATCGTCCACCGTGACCACGAAGCTTCCCATGCGGGTTGCTCCGGTCGGGTCCACGTTCTCCTGCAAGGTGTAATTCAGCCCCTGCTGGATACTGGACACCGCGTACCCAACGGCAATCGGGGTGGCTCGAGATCGGCTCTCGATGAAGTTCTGGAAGCGCGCCCGAAGTGCCGCGTCGGTCTCTGCGTCGAGGCCATTCTGCAGTGCCGCTTGGTTCGTAACCAGATCAATACCGGGGATCGCCGTCACCAGCTGTGAGACGGCATTCGCCTGGACATTGCCGCCGCTGCCGGCCGTCTGAGCCACCACCGCGACCGTCAGCGACGCAACCCCTGCGGCCAAGGCGTAGCCGCCGGTCGCCGCGTTCCATGCGGAATTCGTCGGATCGATGGTCACTGCGAAGGTCTGGGTGCCATCCGCGGTGCGCACCAGGGCCCCGGCCGGAACCAGCGCCGCGCCGGTCGGTGTGTAGCGGGAGAATGTGACCGCCCCGACAGCCGTCACCGCCGGCAGCCGGGTCAGCGACATGTCGGCCATCCAGCTATCGAGATCGCTGCCCGTGCTGGTTGCCGCGCGTGTGGTCTGGAGGACCTGCAGGATTAGCCACTGCATCCACAGCGCTATGGAGGCATTCGCCTCTAGAACCGCCCGCATCGTCGATCCCACCGTCAGATCGATCAACTGGGACGCCGCGGCTTGCACCGAGGCCGCCATGTTCTGGACCAAATTCGTGAACGACTGCAAGGACAGTTGCATGAATCATGACCCCACGGAGAAGGAGATTACCTGCGTTTGTCCCGACTGCGCGTCCTGATATCGGATATACACATACACCGTCCCCGCGGCGCCCGCCGGTGAGATCGAGACTTCGATCAGCGGCTCCGGTGTGCGCGCGACGCTTGCCTCCTTGAATATCTGGCTCCGGATCAGCGCACGGATCTGTAGGATGTTCGCGGGCAGGCTGATGAAGCGGGCCAGCCCCGCCCCATAATCCGGTTGCCAAATATAGTCCCCAGGATTGGTCAGTAGCCGCCGCAAGACCCGCTGCTGGCCCAGCGCGGAGCCGGTCGCGGTCGCAAGGTCCCCGGTGTTGCCGACCACCAGATCGGAACCCCATTGCTGCGAAAGATCGGGCATGAATGGCTAATCCTGGGGCGTGGGGATCGAGGTTGCCCCGCCGTTCGCCTGCACATGAGTGTGGCTGTCGTAATGGCCGCGCAGTGCCGCCACCGTGCCATGCGCATCGCTCAGGCTTCCCTGCGCGGCGACATCCCCGGTCACGATCACGCTCCCCTGCACCGTCACCGAGCCTGTGATCTGCACCGAGCCAATGATTTCCACCGGACCGATCATCTCGATCGTTCCGCTGTTGAGAAGCCGCAAGGTGCTGCCGCTGGCATGCACCAGCCAAAGCTCGCCCGGTGCCGCCGCCGGCGGCGGATCGGAGAGCGAGAAGGCGCGCCCGACGATGACGCCCTGATCGGCGTCGCCCTCCTGTGCTAGCACGAGCACTTGGTCGCCCGGGCTCGGTGGGCACCACAAGCCCCATCCGGCCCCGGTGCTTGGCGCGAGGATCGGCAGCCACCCGCTCAACACCCCCTCGGGTTGCAAGGCAACACGGGCGGTGGCCGATGCGGCATCGACCGAGGTGACCAGCGCGAATCGCGGGCGGCCAATCCCATTGTCCAGCGCGCTCGCGTAGGATTTGACGACATTCGCAAGGCGGTTCACGGGATCATCCTGTCACCGCGCCCACCGTGTCGGCTGGTGCCGTGGTCTGGGTCCGCGGCGATGTGTTCTTCGCCCGCACGCGTTGCACGAACCCGCCATCGAGGCGAATTTCGCGTTCGATCACGTCGATCGCGTAACTCTGATCGAACGCGGTCCCGGTCCCGTCCAGCAGGATTGTGCTGCGCGGTGTGATCGCGAGCTCGCCTGGCATCACCACATCGATGACGCGTTCATGCAGGGCCAGTTCGGTAAGACGCGCCTGCGCGAATTGCAACGCCTGGTCGGGGGTCAGGTTGGGCCGGACATACACATATTGCTGCACGCTCGCCGGGATCCCGTCGCCCCCGGTGGGCGACATGGTGCCATGCGCGCGGGCGGTCTGGGTGAAGGCGTTCTTCTGACGGGAGTTCCAGCTCTTCACCGTCACCTCGATATCCTTGGCGAGCGTGAGCGAGCGATGCAGGCGCAGCCCGATCAGCGCGTCCGGCTGCAAAACGAAGGCGCGCGCCACCGTGCCGCCGGGCGGCTGGAAATAAAGCGACGTGCCCTGAACGAACAGATCGTACCCCTCCTGGCGTGCAAGGAATACGAGCAATTCCCACTCTGTGGTGGCATGGCCGAACTGATCGAGCGTGATCCGGTCGTGCTCGTTCTGGTAGTATCGTCCGACCGGCGTGTTCGTCGCCGTCACGACCGGCGTCAATCCATGGCGCTGCGCGAGCAGGGTGGCGATCTCGCTTGCCGTCCGGTTGCTGAACGTCTCCTGCGTGCGCGCCTCGATCAGCCGCGCCGTCAGGTCCCGACCGTCCAGTTCGACGGTGCCACCGGCCGGATCGATGGCGATGCTGTCGATCTCGCCTTGGATCAAACTGACATACCCGGACTGGTCCAGGCTGAACCGGAGATCGACCAGCACGCTCCCGGTCCCGGCCCAGAATGCAGCGGTCGCGGTCGGGTCGGCGCCAAGTGCCAAAATGCTCCGGAACGAGTCCGCCGCATAGTGGTTGTTGGCGATCACTTCCGCCTGGATCACGCCGGCAACCGGACGCCCATCGACCAGCAGCTGGACCGACGGCGTGCGCCAGGGAATGCTCGGCTCACTGAGCGGCAATGCCCCCTCCGGCGTTCGGGTCCTGATCCGGGATCAGCAAAGTCACGACGCCTGACAACATCGGGTCGGACAGCCCATTGAGCTGCGCGATGCGGATCCACTGCGTCGCGTCGCCAAGTTCGGTCGCGGCCAGTTGGAACAGATTGCCGCCCGCCAGGGTCACGGTTTTCATCGCTCACGTACTCGCGTTCGCCAGATTGACCGCAGTGCGGCCCAGATACCCCCGCGCCGCCGTCAGGCCGGCGAGAATCTGCGACGCACCTACCGCGTTTCCCAATCCCGCCACGCCGGCAGAAGCCGTCGTCGCGCTTCCAAGGCCACTCGCGCCGAGTGCCGTCTCAGCGGTCCCGATGGCTTGCGCGATGCCGCTTTGGGCGCTCGCCGTCGCCGTCTGCGCTGCCATGAACGCGGCGGTGCCGCGCACCGTGGCACCCGGCGCCGCAAGCGCCGTCTGTGCCGTGGTCAAATCGAAACCAGCGCCCGCCGCAAGGCCAATCCCGGAGGCGATATCGGACAATAAGTCGGTGGCCAGGGACAGCGCGGTCTGGATCACCGCGCTCGCCTCGTCGCGCAGCACCGTGCAGGTCAGCCGGTACGGGATCCAGGCCGCGTTCTCGTAATTTGCCTCGAACCGCGCGATCACCACGGAATAGAAAAACACGTCCCAGGTCAGCGGCAGGATTGCCCCCGCGGCCCGGAGCTCATCGACCAGCCGCGCGCGCAACGTCGCGTCGCTCCCGGAAAATATCCCTGAAAATGCAATCTCCCCATCGTCGCGTCCCAGCGTGTCGATGACCCGCCCGCCGCCCACCAGGCGATGAACGGCGAGGCGCTGGCCTCCCCCGAAGACGATCCCGGCCGGAACCTCGAAGTCGCGAAAGGCGACCGGTCCAAGAAGCAACGCGACGTCGAGCATGGTCAGCGTTTACCTCCGGATGGGAACAGCGGTGGGAGCATCGCGATCGGCAGCTGCCGGCGCGATGTCCGACGGGTGTCGAAGCGGCGGCGGAGCAACCCGCCAGGCAAGACGGACGTGCAGCCGGATCGGCTGCAAGAACGGTTGCGGCCCGGTGTCCGGCTCGCCGGGTATGCGCAGGACGCAGCGAAGGCGAGACTCCACCCGATTCTCCTTCAGGAAATCGACGGACCAGGCCAGGTCGGCGTCACCCGCGGGTCGGGGGCAGCGGCCCCGTTATGTGGACGGTCGAGGTGACGGGTCAGCCGGTCTGCCACCAGGCGGCCAAATTGCACGCCGTCGAGAATCAAATCCGCCTGGATCGGAAGAGCCCGCTCGTCCAACCGCCGGCCATCATGCGGCCGCGTCGTCGACACGCCCTGGGATGGGGCGGACGCGAAGCTTGCAGCGGGGGCTGCCGGGCGTCGTGTCACGGCGGCCCCGACCCAAGCTGACCCGGTCGGTGCTCGCGCCTGGCCCACTGTCGGCCCGCTCGGCGCGAGTTGTACCGGTCGCGAACGAATCGCGCTTGGCGGGGCCGCTGCGCGATTGACGCGCCGACGGCCGGTTGCCGGGGCAGGCGGCACGTGGTGACGCTGACCAGTCCGCGATCGCTCACCCCTTGAATTGGGCGCTTCCTTGATCCGTGCCACGCCGCGCGTCGCGCGCGGCCGAAGCCCGTCGGCTGCCGCATGAAGGCGCGCCATTTTGCGCATCAGCGCAACAAAGTCCTGGTCCGTGCGCGACTGGTTGCGGGTCCGGACCGGTCCGCCGCGCGGTGCGTCAGGACGGGCGACCGCCAACGGCCGGACCACGCCCGCCGGAAGCAGCGCCCCTATGCCCATCGGTCGATGCCGGTTCCTCTCCTCCCCGGCCGTGGCCGGTCTCACCCTTTCCAGTCGCCCCGGCGGCGTGACGATCGGCAGGACCGCCCGTCGCGGAGAACGGATTTCCGCCGCCGGCCCCGGACCGAAAGCCGTCAAGCCACGCGTCCGGCTTGAAGGCGCCCGCGCTGGAATGAGGCGTGCGCGTGCCATCCCGGAGACGGTTGCGGTGGAAACCGCCGTCCCGACTAGTCTCCGGCCGATCATTGCCGGCCCGGAGGGCGCAAGCGCCACGGCGTGACGGCCTGCGGCCCGCGCCTCCGGTGCCACGCCGCGCACGGGATGCCGCGCCGGCGGCTCCCGCGACACCAAGCCATCTGAAACCGCGCTCTCACGACGGACCGGCATGGGCGCCGCCGTCGCGCCTGTCCGGATGCCGATCCGCCCCAGCTCGCGCAGCCGGGCCGCGCTCCCCGCGCTCGCGCGGTCCAGCGCCGCCAGATCCCGCCGCACCTGCCGCAATCCGACCGACAATTCGTCGGTCAGCGCGAGCCGCACGCCGATCGTATAGGCATCGATCATGGCAGCCCCGCCCGCAACCGCGACACCACACCGGCGCCCATATCCTCGACCAGCAGCGGCGCTTCCTCCGCCGCCGTCGGCGCGAGGAACGGCCGCGGCGGTTCAGTTCGCGTACCGCATTCCTGATCGATCGCGACCGGATCATCCGAACCGACGATCGCGATCCCGCCCGCGAGGGCATAGGAAACGGACCGCGCCAGCGCCCCGCTGCGCCGCCACGGCGCCTCATGGCTCTCGCCCGGCACGTGCGACAGGCGCCGCCGAACCGCGTCCTGCAGGTCGATCGCCGCGCGCTCCAGCACCGAGGACTTCGCCGCTTCCAGGTCCAGCCGGCGCAGTTTTTCCTGCAGCGCCGCCAATCCCGCCACGGCGATCATGGGTGCTCCTTCCAGTTCATATCGGCCCAGTCAAAGGACCGGCCATCCAAGGTTCCAAGCGCCACCACGAAAGCCAAGCGCTCGTCGTCCGGCAGGCTGAACGCGACGTCGAATGGCACCCCGTTCCTGATCAGATAGAGGCAGTCGATCAGGTCGGGGTGCCGGCTCAGTTTCCCGCCGTGGCCACCTGATCCGCGGCAATCGAATCCGCATCCAGCGTCGCCGCGACAGCTTCGATGCCCGCATCGCCGAGGCGCGCGACCAGTGCCTCGATCTGCGATTCGTTCGCGGGTGCCGGCACCGGCACGTCGTCGATCGCCGTCACGCAATAGGCCAGCACCGCGATCCCCAGCCAGGGTTCATTTTGCGCCAGTGTTGGCCCGGCCGCCTTGAACAGCCGCAGCTTGTCGAGCGCCGAGAGTCGCCGCACCGCGATGCGCCGCCCATCGCTGTCGGTCACGGGCGGCAATGCGCCCGCGCCAATCAGGACCGTCTCGGTCGGTGTCATCAGACGCGCCGCCGCCGCGCGGCGAAGAAGTCAAGCGTCTGCTTGACGCTGTTATCGCCCTTCCATTGCCCCGCGCTCGCCAGCTTGAATGTTACACCATCATACTGGTAGGTGGAGACCGATCCATCGGTCTCGGTTACATACTGGTACATGGTCCCGGGAACCGTGATCGCGCCGTTGAAATACTGCAATTCCGCGGCCGCGATAAAATCGTCTGCCGCCGAATTGCCGCGCTCCAGATCGAAGCTGCCCTCCCAGCCCTTCGGCAGTTCGGCGCCCAACGGGGTGCCGTCCAGGCGGCTGACGCGCACGGATTGCGTGACCTGCCGTGCCTCGAACCCGGTGACATGGGCAAGATCCACCCGGCCCGCGGGTCCCATCACCACCAGCTGGGTGTCGCGACCGACGGAGAAATTGGTCAAGGCCATGATTGTTCCTCCCTACGCGGACTGGCCCGTGGGCAGGGTCTGACGCGACACCTGCACGGTCTGGCCGCCTTCCATGTTGACGATGAACTTCTCGTTGATTGCCTGGTATTGCACCTGGGCATCCGACTGGACGTAGCCGAGCCCGGTGCGGCTCGACGGGTTGTTCGACGTGTCGCACACGACGCTGAAGGGCAGGCTGCCGTCGGTGCTGCCCAGCAGGCCTTGGCCCAGCATGTTCTGCAGGAAGCTCATCTGCGTGGCGCGGATGCGTTGGAACAGATTGGTGTTGATGACCTGCCCCACATACTGCCCCATGCCCGCTGCCAGGGTGGCGGCGATATAATTGGTCAGCCGGGTGTAATTGTCGCCGTTGACCGACGGATCGGACGAGGAATTATGCCCGCCCCGCACGCCCCAGAAATTGCCGCCCGGCTGCGGATTGGCGATCATGTCGATGCCCGCCCCCAGCAACGCGGCCAGATCGGCCGAGGAATAGGACGTGCTCTGGCCGGACCCGGGCGTGCCTGATTTCTGACTGCCCACCACGCCATAGAGCGGCTTGTTCAGGCTGGACTGTTCGGGCGAAAGATTCGCCAGCCGCCCGGCCGCAAAACCCTGCGGCGAGACCAGGCGGATCATGTTGTTCACCTGATCCGACCACCACAACCAATCGCCGAACATCAGCTTGGTCGCGTAGCTGTCAAGGCCCGCCTGGCTCTTGATGGCGACCGCACTCTGAATGGTATCGGCCGCCGGCCCGGTGAGGATCATGTAGATCCCCTCCTGCAGCCCGAATCCCGCCTGGGTGGTCCATTGCGAGGAATCATCGGCGTCCGCGAGCACCGCGATCCCGCAACCCTGGCCTCGCAGCGCGTA
>Ga0307373_10013807_pt1 | contig 11229 bp, 11 predicted proteins | sample OX2MG_FD_202534 | JGI IMG/M metagenome (GOLD analysis project Ga0307373, IMG submission 202534) | Soil microbial communities from Risofladan, Vaasa, Finland - OX-2 | ecosystem: Environmental > Terrestrial > Soil > Coastal area > Acid sulfate soil | place: Finland: Risofladan, Vaasa | collected... | reverse complement strand
CGACGCGCTGCGCTCGACGCTCTCCAGCGCTCCCTCGCTGCCCTGGCTCAGCCTGGCGATTCTGGCCGGCTGGGGTCTGCTCGCGCTGGTCGTCGCCAGCCGCACGTTTCAGTGGGAGTGAGGCGGGTCGGAACTCAGTCCTCGGCCAGCGCGAAGAGCTGGTGAAACGCGAGGCGCCGTAGCCCGTCCAGGTCGCGGTCCGGCAGCGGCAGCGGGTCGACCGTCAGGCGGCGGGCGCCGTGCTGGAAGACGATCTCCCGACCGGGGGCCACCGCCAGCCGCCCGGTGCCGAGGGTTGCGGCGGTCAGTGCCTGCACCGCATCGACCAGGTGGGCGATCTCCGGGTCGATCCCGAGCGTGACCCGCAGGCCGTCGTCTTTCGGCATCAGGCCCCAGTTCAGCGCCAGGTACTGGATCAGCCGGGCCCCAACCACCACGGCGGGGCAGCGCTCGCCGTGGAAGTTCACCGCCTCGTCCTCCAGCTCGGCCTCGAGCGCGGGATCGGCCCGGTCGAGCAGGTAGCGGTCGCGTGAGCTGCGCGCCGCGAAGATCGCATCCCAGGACGGCGAGTAGCGCTTGATGTCGACCACCGCCGTGCCATCGATCAGGTCGAGCCGCTCCAGCCGCAGCCGGTCGTCCTCGACGCCGATCAGCTTTGCCGCGCTCAGCGAGAGGCTATTGGGTCGGGCGCTCGAGCGCAGACCGAACACGCCGCGCCGACGCCGGCTCGCCTCGTAGGTGGGCCGGACGACCTGCAGGTGCCCGCGGTCGGCCTCCTCGAACCAGCCCAGCACCCAGACGTGGCTGTTCTCCTGAATCAGCAGCAGACCGTCGCGGTATTCGGGGAAGACGTGGATCTCGGCGGGCACGCCCTGCGGCGGCATCAGCCGCCGATCGCTCACCGGCGACTGCACGACGCCGATCTGGACCAGGTCGAAATCCAGGGCCATGAACGCACTCCCGGAGGTGGCGCGGTCGGCCGGCGGCGCGGTGGGTCCGCCCCAACTCAGGATAGCACCCTGGGGAAACGCGGGCGCCGAGTCCCGCGCTACGCGCTCGCCGCCTTGACCGAGACCCCGATGCGATGGAGCCCGGTGGCACCGTCCGGCAGCGGATCCTGATCGTTGGCATCCTGCGGCGTGCCTTTGCCATCCCAGGCGCGCACGACCAGGGTGTAGTCGCCCGCCTTGGCCGGCGTCCAGCTGCGCGTCCAGATGACCCAGGTCAGCGACGAGGGCGGCGGCTGGATGTCGGCCGCGCCCCAGGTGTGGCCGCCGTCGGTCGACAGCTCCACCCGTGAGATGCCGCGGTCGCCCGCGAAGGCGACCCCGCCCACCATGGCCGCCGTGCCCGCGGTGACGCTGCCGCTATCGGTCGGGACATCGATGCGCGACATGGTCTGAACCGTGGCGACGTTGCTCCAGCCGCGCTGCTGCCAGTAGCCCGAATAGTCGGTGTTGATCGCCTCGATGCTCTTGAGCCACTTGGCGTTCTTCATGCCGAAGATGCCCGGCACGATCAGCCGCAGCGGATACCCGTGCTCGTTGGGCAGCGGTGCGCCGTTGAGGTCGTAGACCAGCATCGTGTAGGGGTGCATGGCCGCCACCAGCGGGATCGAGTCGGAGTAGTCGTCCGCGGCACGCAGCACCAGGTGGCTGGCACTGGGCTGCAGCCCGACCTCGGCGAGCAGGTCCCGCAGAGCGAAGCCGGTCCACTGGCCGGTGCTCATGTAGTTGCCCCCGACGTCGTTGCTGATGCACTCCAGCGTCGTCACCCGCTGGACCGAGGGGCGGGCACGCAGCTGGTCGTACTGGTAGGTCTGGGGATGGTCGATCTTCCCGCTGACGCTGAGCTGCCAGCCGTTGAGCGACACGGTGGGGTCGATGAAGTTCTTCGAGACGACGTAGAAGTCGGCGGTCCGGGTGATCGGGGAGACCAATTGGCCGCTGGCATGAGAGGCCGGCGTCACGCCGCTCTTCTGCGCCAGCGACACGCCGAAGCGGGCCAGGTAGGCCGCCGCCAGCGCGCCGGGCACGCCGAAGGCCGCCAGCCGCAGCAGCCGGCGCCGCCCCGGGTCGACCGCCGGGTCACCCTCGGTCGAGGTCAGGCCAAGGGTCACCACCCCGGCGAACACCAGCGCCTCGACCGCGTCACCGATCGCCGTCGCCCCCACGCCGGCCGTCGAAGTCGCGCCGACCGGCCCGATGCCCCCGGCGGGGGCGATGACCAGCGCCAGCACCACCCAGGCCGCCACCAGCAGCCCGGCGAAAATCGCCAGCGGCGAGATGCCGCGCCGCACGGCACGTCCCGCGGCCACCCCCAGCAGTCCGCCCAGGAGCACCTGGCCCACGACGACTCCGCCGAAGACGAGCGGCTTGGCCGCCGACTCCAGGCCCGCCAGCACCGCGGAGAAGACGCCCACCGGCACCAGCGCCGTCAGACGGTCGGCGACCAGCTGTGGCGCGACCGGGACGCCGAACAGGGCTGCGAGCACGAGCATCACCACCGCCGCCAGCAGCGCGGCTAGAGCGCCGGTGGAGAAGGTGGAACGGGCCGGGGTGCCGGGAGCCATCGAAGTCTCCTCTCAGGGGTGGGCGGCGGGTACTCCTATGGATTGTACGCTCTAGTCATTCGATCGGTTCAGGAGTGGCGTCGGACGCGCCCATGCGCGCGACGGCGGTGTCGAGGTCGAACCGGGAGGCCGGCGCGCGATAGACCTCGCGCCCGTCGCGGTCGGCCACCACGTAGACGGTGCCCAGACGAACCTCAACGCCCGGCAGGTCGGGATGCGCCAGAATCCGCACGGCCGTGGAGCGGTAGGTCAGGTGAAACCCACGGCCGGTCAGTTGACGGGCAACGTCGTCGGACGGGGTTGGCACCGGCCGCCTCCCTTCGGAGCCGTGGCCGCGGACGGCCTCACGCGTGGCGGAGTTCGCTTCGCCGATGATACGCCCGGTCCGGGACCCCGGCCAGCCGCGTGTCCGCGGGCGTCGCCGGCTGGCGCGCCTTTATCCCGACGGCAATAAAAGAGGGGCCGTCAGAGACGGCCCCGGGTACAGGGAGGGAGGGAAGATATGATCGAGGTTCAACTGGCCCAGCGCGGACCGGCACTGCGCACGAGGCGCCGGCTGTTGGCGAGGAGCCAGTCCTGGCTGAGCGGGCACCCGATGGCAAAGTCCGAGCGATACGTCGGGAGCTTGTCGACCGGTAGCGGGCGGGTGTAGCGCTTCAGCAGTTCCGGACGGCTTAGACGGGCGTTGCGCCGTCGACAGCGACCAGCCAGCGTCGTCCGCCGCGTTGGTCGGTGCCGGTTCGAGCGCCCCATCCCGTCCCCCTTTTCCGGACGCCTTGTACGTACACCTCTAGCACCCTATTGTACGTACGCCCGCGCCGGTGTCAAGCCCCCCGACGGGGCAATTTCGACAGTCTGTCACCGAGGGTCGTGGCGGGCACCGCTGACGGAGAACGAAGGGCGCGGGCTTGGCGAGCCCTCTCACGCGTGGAGGCACCGGCAACCGCGTCGAAACGATAGGCACGCCGGTTCAGCCCTGTGCCCGGCGGTCGACGGCGATGGTCGGGACGAGCGACCAGTCGAAGCGCTCGAGGCCGTCCGCACCGAGCGTGCGCAGCAGATCGAGGCACGCCCGCGCCTCGCGTGTCAGACGATCCGTGTCGATGCCCATGCAGCCGGGGACGAAGTGGGCGACCCCGGAGATTCCCTTCTCGAGCTGCCGCACGGCACCCACCCAGTTGCCGCGCCCGAGGTGGTGGAAGCCAACGCCGATCTGGAGGGTGCCCTGGTAGAGGAGGCGGACGGGGTCGCGCTCGGCGCGCCAGATCTCCTCGAGCACCTCGTGGCAGGCGAAGAACTCGCGGCGGTTGAACAGGTCGATCCCGGCCAGCAGCCCCGGCGGCGCGGCGTCGCGACAACGGTCTGACGTCACGGGCGGACCCTCCCGGTGCCTTGCGAGCCCGCGACAGGCGCGACGCCGCGCCCGCTTCTCCGGGCGGGAGTGATGGGTGGACGACCCCTGGACTCCTGCCCGGGGAAGACGCTCAGATGCAGAGGAGGCAGCTGGCGCCCTGCGGCGGCGCACCCGGGACCGGATCGCCGCGCAGCACCGCCAGACCGGCCTGCAGCTGCGGATCGTGCGCCACGGCGTCGGTCGACACGATCGCGTTGGTCACCGGCGTGAACGTCTGGCCCCCCTGCGGCACGGCCACGGTGTAGTCGGGCGTGATCCCGTGGTCCTTGATCAACGCGCCGGACGGCGTGAGCCAGAGCTCGGTGCCCAGCAGCACGGCCGAGCCGTCGCTGAGCCCGTACTGGCTGAGCACGGTCCCGGTGCCGTAGGTCGGCTCACCGACGACCTTGGCGCGATGGTCCTGCTGCAGGGCGCCGGAGACGATCTCGGAGGCCGACGCGGTCCCCTTGTTGACCAGGATCACGACCGGCAGCGAGGTGTGCGCCACGTCGGCCTCCGCCCCGTGCGTGGTCCGCGTCCCATCCCGCACCTGGGAGATGTAGACGGGAGCGCCGGGCGTGAGGAACTGGGAGGCCACCCCCATGGCCTCGTCGACCAGCCCGCCGGGATCGTCGCGCAGATCGAGCACGATGCCGGTCGCCCCGGCACTCTGGGCGGACTTGATGGCTGCCGCGAGCTGCGTGGTGGCCCCCTGCGCGAACTGGCTGATGTGGATGTCCGCCACCTGACCGGGCAACATGGTCCAGTCGATCGACGACACCGCCAGCTTCGTGCGCTGCAGGTGGAAGGTGAGGGGCGCGCTCTGGCCGGCGCGCTGGAACGCGAGGTCGACGAAGCTGCCCTCCGGGCCGCGCACCAGCTGTACGGCCTGGTCCACCGTCATCCCGGACACGCTCTGCCCGTCGATGGCCACCAGCACGTCACCGGCCTTGACGCCGGCCTTCGCCGCGGGCGAGCCGTCGATGGGCGCGGTCACCACGATGGTGTTGTTCTGCGTCTGTATCTGGATGCCGACGCCCACGTAGCTCCCCGACAGGCTCTGGTCGTGCTGCGCCAACTGGTCGGGCGTCAGGTAGCGCGTGTGGCCCTGATCCCCCAGCGTGTCGAGCATGCCGGTGATGGCCGCCGCGGTCAGGCCCGGGTCGTTGATCTTCGACTGGTCGACGTAGTGGTCGTGGATGAGAGTCCAGACCTCTTTGATCGGGCTGGGCACCTGATCGGACTCGATCGCCGTCACCGTGGGCGGATGGATGAGCACCTGGTCGGCAACGACGCCCGCGCCCAGGCCGGTGGCGAAGATGCCGAACGTGCCGAGGATGGCCACCAGCAGCAGGCGGAACCGTACGTGGTGGGGCCGACGGCCGGGCGGCCTGGGCTGGGGAGATTCCGCGGATGGCGCGTCCATAGTACTCCTCGTCCCGCGCGGTAGGATGATCAGGCTATACACTAAGAATACCAACTCGCCGCGGCGCTCAACCCGCGGCGTCCGGCCGTCGGGTCGGTCTCAGCAGCGACTCACCCGGCACACGTCCCGCGCGGTGAGCCATCCGGGTGAGGTTCACACCCCGGGGCGGAGGTAGGCACCATCGTGAAACGCCAGGTCGGGTTCCTCCCCGCTGTCGGAGTAGCGCTGACCGCGCTGCTGTTCGGCCTGCTCGGCGGGATCCTGCTCGGTGCGGCCGGCGGTGTCTGGTACGCCACGCAGCGGAATGCCGGGCAACTCGTGACCACGGGCGCCACGACCCAGAGCGGCCAGACCACCCTCTCGTCGTCGATCAACGGGATCGTCGGCAAGGTCAATCCGGCGATCGTCACCATCGTCAACACGCCGCCGGGCGAACCGTCCTCGCAGACCGACATCGGCACCGGCATGATCCTGGACCACGATGGCCACATCGTGACCAACAACCACGTCGTCGAGGGGTCGGGGACGCTGCAGGTGATCTTCAGCGACGGGCGCAAGTCCTCCGCCACCCTGGTCGGCACCGACCAGTTCCAGGACGTCGCCGTGATCAAGGTTGACGGGCCGGTGCCGGCGACGGTGACCTTCAGCGACTCCTCGCGGCTGCAGGCCGGCCAGCGCGTGGTGGCCATCGGCAGCGCGCTCGGCGAGTTCCACAACACCGTGACCGAGGGCGTCGTCAGCGCCAGCGGCCGCGCGCTCGACACCGGTGACGGCTACCTGCTGGAGAACCTGGTGCAGCACTCGGCGCCGATCAACCCGGGGAACTCGGGCGGGCCGCTGATCGACCTGTCGGGCAACGTCGTCGGCATGAACACCGCCATCGTGCAGGGCGGCTTCGGCCAGCCGGGCGCCGAGGGCCTGAGCTTCGCCATCGCCAGCAATACCGTCAAGCGCTTCGCCGACCAGCTCGTCGCCAGCGGCACGATCGCGCGCCCCTACCTCGGCGTCACCTTCCGCCCGCTGGGACAGTCCGGCGACGCGCTTGGGGTGGACACCCAGCCACAGCCGGTGGTGGTGGCTGAGGTCAGTGCCGGCAGCCCGGCGGACAGCGCCGGCCTCAGGGTCGGCGACGAGATCACGGCCCTCGGGGGCACGACGCTCGACGATCAGCACCCGTTCCTGAACGTCCTCTACCAGTACCGGCCGGGCGATACGCTCACGGTCCACGTCCAGAGCGGCAACGGCGGCCAGCGGGACGTCAAGGTGACCCTGACCGACCGCCCCCGCACCTAGCCGCCGCGCCGACGGACTGAGCGCATCCGTCGTAGCGGTCGGGCGCGACGATCGAGTCTGACGCGGGACATCGATAACCCTCGCGTAGGGTCGGCCCCCTGTGACCGCCCGGGGGGCGGGGACTCCCGCCAATTACCGAATCTCGGCGTCAAACATCATCATCGCGCCCGCGGCGCCCAGTGGACGGATCCCCCATGACACCCATGACACCCATGACACAGGATCCGACCGGGCGGTGTTTAGTAAGTGACGAGCGCGGGGATGACCCGCTCGGTTGCTGCGGAGTTGGACGACACGCGTGGGTCTATCGACCGCCCCGACGAGCACGGACCCCGTGCTGACCACGGCGCGAGATGCCGGCGACGAGGCGGCCTTCGAGGAAGCCTTTCGGTGTCACTACCCGACGGTCTACCGGGTGCTGCTGCGGCTGACCGGCTCGCCGGACGAGGCCGAGGATCTGGCGCAGGAGGTGTTCCTGCGGCTGCTGCAGCGCCCGCTCGAGCGCGGCAGCGGCGCGAACCTCGGCGGCTGGCTCTACCGGGTCGCCAGCAACCTCGGGTTCAACGCGCTGCGGGCGCGGCGCCGCGGACGGAGCCGCCTGCTCCGCTGGGCGCGGCTCGAGCCGGCGATTACGACGCCGCTGCCCGACCCCGCGCTCGACGTCGAGCGGGACGTCGCCGCGACGACGGTCCGCGCCGCGCTGGCGGACCTGCGCGAGCGCGACCGGACGGCCCTCGTCCTTCGTTACTCGGGCGTATCGTATGCCGAGATCGCGGCGGCCCTCGGCGTCCAGGTCAACTCGGTCGGCACCATTCTGGTTCGCGCCGAGCGCGCTCTGCGCGAGCGCTACCTGGCACAGAACCCGGATGCCGGTGAGGAGCAGGTCGGTGAACGCGCGAGACGCCTGCCTGAACGATAGCGAGCTGCGGGCCCTGGCCGACGCCGAGGCACCGGCCGGCAACGCCGATGTCTGGTCGGTGCACCTGGCGGAGTGCCCGGCCTGCCGCGCCCGGCTCGAGCAGATTCAGACCGGCGCCGCTCGCGTCGCCAGCCTGATGGCGCGACTCGAGCCGTCTCCTACCACCATGGATGTCGCCGTCGCCTACCGGCGGCTGCGCACACGGGTCGCCATTGGCAGCCCGTCGTTGAAAGGAGCCTCCCTGATGAATCGTCTGTTCGGCGCCCCGCGACGCGCGGCGGTGTCTGTGGCGGGCGTGGCGCTCGTGGCAGTGATGGTTGCCACCGCGCTGCTGTCGCCCGTCGGCACCCTGGCGGACAACCTGCTCAGCCAGTTCCGCGTCCACCAGTTCGCGGCCATCACCATCCCGATGGATATGGTCCAGCAGTACGCGGGCCTGTCCAAGTCGCTGACGCCGCAGGACGTGCAGCAGCTGCAGACCGAGTTCCAGGGCCTGGGCTCGCTCACCAGCACGCTGACCCAGCACAGCGCGACCCCGGTGGCCTCGCTGGCCGACGCCAAGAGCCACATGGGCGGCAATCTGGCCGTGCCGTCCAAGCTGCCGCAGGCGTTCTCCGGGGTCCAACCCAAGATCTATACCGGTGACGCCGGCACCGCCAGCTACACCATGGACGTCGCCAAGATCCAGGCCGCGCTGCAGAAGATGAGCCTCACGGTCGAGGGCCTGCCCGACCCGGCAACCACGCCCAAGGTCACCTTCAGCCTGGATATCCCGGCCTCGGCCGTCTTCGACTACCAGTCCGGGACCAATCACCTCGTCGTCGGGCAGATGGTCAGCCCCACGCTGAACATCCCGTCGACGGTGGACGTCAACGGCCTGCGTGACACCGTGCTCAGCATCCCGGGCCTGCCGGCCGACCTGGTCGCGCAGATCCGCTCGGTCAACGACTGGACGCACACGCTGATCGTGCCCATCCCGTCGGGCTTCACCAGCAGCCAGACCACGGTCAACGGCAGCGCGGCGCTGCTGATCACCGGCCAGGCGACCGGCGCCAACGGGCAGGGCGGGTCGGCGGTGCTGTGGCAGAAGAACGGCATGCTCTACATCGTGGCCGGCCAGGGGCTGAGCGGCAGCGACGTCATGTCCGTCGCCCAGTCGATGTAGCGTAGCGCCTCCATGACGATGAACTTCGGAGCGGCGGCCTGGGTGCCGCCGCTCCTCCCCCCATCACCGACCCCGCTCGAGGCTCCCGCCGGGGCTATGGCATACTCGCCGTCATGAGCGAGACGCTGGTGCTACCGGTCGCCGCCCCCGCGGCAGAGACCACCACGGCAGCCGTCGAGACGTTCGGCCTGCGCAAGGTCTACGGCGATCGCGTCGTGGTTCAGGACCTGACGCTGCGGGTCGGCGAGGGCGAGATCTTCGGCTTCCTGGGCCCCAACGGCGCCGGCAAGACGACGTCGGTCAAGATGCTGATGGGGCTGGCACGGCCGTCCGCCGGGTCGGCCCGCCTGCTCGGCCGTCCGCTCGGCGATCGCCAGGCGCGGCAGCAGATCGGGTTCCTGCCCGAGATGTTCCGCTTCCACGACTGGCTCACCGGCGAGCAGCTGCTCGACTTCCACGGCCGGCTCTACGGGATGTCCCGCGCCGAGCGCCGCCGGCGCATTCCCGAGGTACTGCAGCTCGTCGGCCTGCCACACTCCGGCGGGCAGCGCGTCCGCACCTACTCGAAGGGCATGCAGCAGCGCATCGGGCTCGCCCAGGCGCTCATCAACAACCCCCGGCTCGTCTTCCTCGACGAGCCCACCTCGGCGCTCGACCCGCTCGGCCGCCGCGACGTGCGCGCCATCATCGCCCGGCTGCGCGACGAGGGCGTGACCGTGTTCCTCAACTCTCACCTCCTCAGCGAGGTCGAGTCGGTCTCCGACCGCGTGGCCATCATCACCCACGGGCGGGTCGCCGCCATCGGGCCGATGGCGGAGCTGCTGCGCCGTGAGCTGACGGTGGAGCTGCGGCTGGGCGCGGCCGAGCCCGACGACCTGGCGGAGCTCGGCAAGCTCGTGACCGTCGAGCACGTCGACGGCGCCCGCCAGCCGACCGTCGTCGCCCGCGTGCCCGACGACGAGACGATCGCCCGCGCGGTCGACCTGCTGGTGCGACGTGGCGTGCCGGTCTACGGGGTTACCCCGGAGCACCGGACGCTCGAGGAGTTCTTCGTCGACGTCGTGGGCACCGAGGGAACGGAGTCGCGGTGAAGGCGCTGGTGATCGCGCGGCTGACCTTCCGCGAGGCGTTCCAGCGCAAGCTGGTCTGGGGCGTGCTCGTCCTGAGCGTGCTCTTCGCCGTGCTCTATGCCTACGGCTTCCACCTGCTGGTGAACCAGTGGCATGAGATCCAGACGCGGCGCACCGCCAACGGGAACAACGGCATCCTGACCTACGACGTGCTGGCCAGCAACATGGTGATGCTCGGCCTCTACACCGTCAACTTCCTGGCCGGCATCATGACCATCTTCGCGGCCGTCGGCTCCATCGCCGGTGAGATCGACAGCGGTACCCTGCACGCCATCGTGCCGAAGCCGCTGGGCCGCTGGGAGATCGTGCTCGGCAAGTACCTCGGCTTCGCCTCCATGATCGTGATCTACATCGTGGCCATGGTCTTCTCGGTGGTCCTGAGCGCGCGCCTCGTCGGGAGCTACATGCCGCCCAGCGTGGTCAAGGGGACGCTCCTGATCGTGCTGGTCTCGATGATCCTGCTCAGTCTGACGATCTTCGGCACGACCATCTTCTCGACCATGGCCAACGGCGTCGTCGTCTTCATGCTCTACGGCATGGCCATGACCGGCGGCCTCGTCGAGCAGATCGGGACGCTCCTCAACAACAACACCATGATCAACATCGGGGTCGTCAGCAGCATCCTGGTCCCCAGCGACAGCATGTGGCGGCTGGCGAGCTACCTGGTACAGCCGCACCTCGCCGTCAGCTTCACCGGTCCCAATCCGCTCGGGACCACCGTGCCGCCCAGCATGACCGCGGTCGAGTACTCGGTCGCCTACTGCGTGATCCTGCTGCTCGGCGCCATGCTGGTCTTCCGCTACCGCGACCTCTGACGAGCCGCCCACGGGCCCACGTGCATCCGCGCACGCGCCGTGCGATAACGGGACCGGCTCGCCTCGGTGGCGGGCGGCAACGCCAGCATGCTAGGGAGGACTGTCGACTGTGGAGATCACGACCTTTCCGGCAGGGCCGATCCAGACCAACGCCTACCTGGTCGCCGACGCCGACACGCGCGAGGCGCTCATCATCGACGCCCCGCCCGACGCGCTGGACGAGCTGCTGGCGGCCGTGCGCGACGCGGGCTACACGGTCCGCATGATCGTCCTGACCCACCACCACTGGGACCACGTGGTCGACGCCAACGCCCTGAAGGCCGCCACCGGCGCGCCGCTCGCCGCCCACCCTGACTCCCTGCCCGATCTGCGTGAACCGCGCGCCCCGTCGATGCCCATGCCGATCCGCGTGGAGCCGGTCGAGCCGGATCGGCTGCTCCGCGAGGGGGACGAGGTCCCCCTCGGCGCCCACACGTTCCGGGTGCTGCACACGCCCGGGCATGCGCCGGGGCAGAT
>Ga0307373_10013802_pt1 | contig 11231 bp, 11 predicted proteins | sample OX2MG_FD_202534 | JGI IMG/M metagenome (GOLD analysis project Ga0307373, IMG submission 202534) | Soil microbial communities from Risofladan, Vaasa, Finland - OX-2 | ecosystem: Environmental > Terrestrial > Soil > Coastal area > Acid sulfate soil | place: Finland: Risofladan, Vaasa | collected... | reverse complement strand
TCCCGCCATCACCGCACATCGATGACCTCCTGCAGGAGATCGACCATGACCCGACGGCGATCTTCTGGGGATAGGACGGCAAGGATGAGGCATTCAGACACTTCTGATATCCGACTGTGCCGTTACATGTCAGCGGCGACTTCATGAACACCGCGCTGCGCAAGGCGCTGGCCCCGGCGCTCGGCGGGCAGCCGGGCTGAGGACGGGAGGAACTGATGACGCGGAAGCTGGATTACCGGTGGAACCTGCGGCAGGTGATGGCCAGCCGGGAGATGTTCCAGACGACCGACCTGGCCCCGTTGCTGGCCGAGCGGGGCATCGACTTGTCGTCCAGCCAGGTCTACCGGCTGGTCACCGAGCGGCCCGAGCGGCTGAGCCTGAAGGTGCTGATGGCGCTGCTGGACATCCTGGACTGCACGATGGAGGACCTGATCGAGCCGGCCGCCGCGGGTAAGCCTGCCCGCAAGGCGAAGACCGCCTCGGGGGAGGACGCCGGGGTCGGGGAACTGCGTCCCAGGCGGGCCAGGATCACCCGGGACGGCGGCTGAGCGATGCCCGCGGGCATCCCGGACGTGCTGGCTGACCCGGTCAGCGTCATCGTCGCGATGATCAGCGGCATCGAGCCGGCCCTGGAACTGCCGGTGATCGAGCACGTGGTGATCAGCGTGGCCGGCGGCCGGGCCAAGCGGCGCAAGCTCGCCCAGGCCCTCGCCCAGCGGCCCGCGATCCTCACCGACGGCCGGTCGCCCGCGCCCCGGGCTGCCGGAGACCTGCTGGTCGCGCTGCGGAAGGCGGGCGCGGGCACCGTCTCGGCCCCCGCCTGCGCCGGATGCGGGAAGGAACTGCGCAGCTTCCAGCGTCGCGGCGAGGACTGGTTCTGCTCCGCCTGCGGGCCGAAGCGCGAGCCGTGCGCAGGCTGCGGCAAGATCAGGGTGATCCGCCTGCGTGACCGGAACGGCCGGGCGCGGTGCGCGAAGTGCCCGCCAGCCGGAGACCCGGTGGCCATCGTGACGGGCATCGTCACGGCGATCGACCCGGGACTGCCGGCCGGGACCGTCGCCGCCGCCGTGACCGTAGCAGCGACGCAGGCAGGGCAGCGTCACCAGCTCGCCTGGGCCCTGCAGGACCGGCCCGGGCTGCTGACCGGGGCAGGCGCCACGGCACCGGTCCCGTCGGTGCTGCGGCTGATCGACCTGCTCACCCAGGCCGGCGCCAACGGCATCGTCCGGCCGCCCTGCCCGCACCGCGGCCGGGTAATCCCCCTCGTCAAGCCCCGCGACGGGCTCCGGCTCTGCCGCAACTGCGTGGCCAGGTCGCGGGCCGAACCCTGCTCTCGCTGCGGGACCGTCCGCGAGGCAGCGACCCGCGACCAGGACGGCCGGCCGCTGTGTCCGCACTGCCTGGTCACCGACCCGGCCAACCAGGAAACCTGCGCCGGCTGCGATCGCCGCCGGCCGGTCAGCGTCCGCACGCCCGCCGGCCCGCTCTGCCCCAGCTGCCGCCCCCTGAAAACCGCGACCTGCGGTATCTGCGGCCGCCAGGCACCGTGCGTGACCTCGCAGGCCACCGGCGAGCCCTGGTGCGGGGCCTGCAAGCAGCGCCGGGCACGCTGCTCGGGCTGCGGCCGGACCAGCCGGGTCCGCGGCGGCACCCGGGCCGAACCGCTGTGCGCCACCTGCACCCGTCCCGACGCCGGATTCTGGACCAGCTGCCCGGCCTGCAGCGAAACCGGCCGGATCCACGCCGGGCGGTGCGCCCGGTGCGCGGTCGGCCGGCGGCTGCATGAGCTGCTCGGCGACGAGACCGGCGAAATCCGCCCGCACCTTCACGCTCTCTACCAGGCACTCGCGACCGCCGAGCGACCGGGCACGGTCGCGGCCTGGCTGGACAAGAGCCCGGCCCCGGCGATCTTGCAAAGCATGGACGCCGGGGCCGGGCTTACCCATGCCGCTCTCGACGCGCTGCCTGCCGGCAAGCCGGTCGAGCACCTGCGCAGCGTCCTGGTCGCCATCGGAACGCTGCCCCACCGCGATGAGCAGACGGCCCGGCTGGAACGCTGGATCACCACCGTGATAACCGGCCGCAGCGACCCCGGCCAGCAGCACCTGCTGCACCACTACTCCGTCTGGCATCTGCTGCGCCGCCTGCGCCGCCGCACCGGAGGCGCCGATACCACCCACGACCAGCTGGTCGGCGTCCGCCAGCACGTCAAGGCCGCAATCGCGTTCCTGGACTGGCTCACCGCCCGCGACCTCACCCTGGCCGCCTGCCGGCAAAGCGACCTGGATGCCTGGATCACCAGCGACCATGCCTCCTATCGCCGCGAGACCGGGCACTTCATCCGCTGGGCGAAAAAGCAGAAGCTGACCAGCCTTGATTTCCCCGCCACCCGGTGGGGCGGCCCGTCCCGCGTCATCGACACCGAGGCCCGCTGGGAACAAGCCCGGCGGCTGCTCCACGACGGCAGCCTCGGTCCCGAAGACCGCGTCGCCGGGCTCCTCGTCTTGCTCTACGCCCAGTGGCCATCGGTCATCAGCCGTCTCACCCTCGGCCACGTCCACGCTGGTGACCAGCAAGTGCAGCTGAGCCTGGGACGCGAGCCGGTCATCCTGCCCGAGCCCCTCGCCAGCCTCGTCCGGCAGCTGCTCGCCGCCCGCCGCGGTCACGCCGCCATCGGTGATGACGGCGCCTCGGCCTGGCTGTTCCCCGGCGGCCAGCCCGGACGGCCGATCAGTTCCTACCGCCTGGCCGAACGTCTCCGCGAGCACGGCATCTACTCCGGCCAGGCCCGCTCCGCCGCACTGTTCCAGCTCGCGACTGACCTGCCCGCCGCCGTCCTGGCCCGCCTGCTCGGCATCCACATCACGATCGCCGTCGCCTGGCAGCGAGCATCCGCCGGAGATCGGGCCGCCTACGCCGCTGAGATAAGCCGCCGCAAGGAAACAGGCAATGACACCCCAACGTGAAACAGTCGGTCCATGACGACCCGCCACGGCCTCGACATCATCCAGCTCACGCACCCGGGCGACGCCGATCCAGCGGCCAGGCAGGAGCTGACCGCGTGCTGGATAGCGGTCACGAATGCCGGCGGCGCCGCGGGATTCCCGTTTCCCCCGGTCAACGCCAGCCACGTCGCCCCGGCAGTCGATACCCTCGCCGACGGCCTCGAATGGCAGCGAAGCCGCATACTGCTCGCCCGCAGCGACGGCACGCTCGCAGGATGGGTAGTCCTCAGCCGCGATCCGAGTCCCCTCATCGCCCACTGGGGAACCGTGAACCACCTGCAGACCCAGCCCGAACACCGCGACCAGGGCATCGGGTCGGCCCTGATGCGCCGGCTCCGGCAAGTCGCCCGGGACGAAATGGGTCTCGAGCAACTCCACCTCGCGGCCCGCGGGGGAACAGGACTCGAAGACTTCTACGCCCGGCTTGGCTGGCGGGAAGTAGGCCGCTGGCCGGGCAAGCTCCGGCTTGCCCCCGACGACACCAGAGACGAGATTCTGATGATCCTCACGCCGTTGTGACCGCACCCATTCCGACAGTTCTGATACCTGAGTCCGCCAGAGCAGGTCTCCATCCGCGCCCTGCAGGCCATCCACGCCGCCACCCACCCCGCCGCCGGCAACAACCCGCACGGCCAGCGTGACGATGCCCCCGGCGATGACCAGACCAGGCGGGTGGCCGTCTCCCAGCTGCTCGCCACCCTGGACGACGAAGCGGGCCTGGAAGAGCCGGGAGCCGCGTCGTGACCCCGGCGGAGCTGGCTGGGCAGGCCGCCGAGATGGTCCGGGCGCTCAACCACGCCACCCTCCCCTGCGCCGGCGGCCTGGAATACCCCGCCGACGCTTATGAGGTCACCGGGCAGCTGTCCGTCCTCGCCGCCCGGCTCCCGCAGGCCCTGGCCCAGCTCCTCGCCTTCCTCGCCGGGCAGGCCGCCGCAGGGGCGATCACCGTCGTCGCCGGGCAGCACGCCGGGAACCCGGCAGCCATGCTCGCCTCCGTCACCGCCGACCTGGACGCCGCGGTCGCCTCCGCCCGCCGCCTGCACCAGGCCCTCGACGCCGCCCAGAACCATCTCACCTGGGCCGCGGGCACCGAGCGGTAGCTTTTCCCCTTGATTACCTATAAGGCTGAATTCGGCAACTGTCCCGTCAGTCAGCCCGCCACAGCGTGTCGGCTGATTCTTTCGGCAACTGCGGCGGGCCGCCCGCTGGCGTGGCCGGGGATCCCCGGTTCAGGGCCTACCCTGGTGTCATGGTGATGACCGTTCAATTGCCCGATCAGCTGGCCGCCGTGCTGGAGGCCGAGGCCGCCCGCCGGGGCCAGTCCCCGGACCGGGTCGCGGCTGACCTGCTGGCCGAGCGGCTGCCCGCCGAGGTGTCGGGGGACCCGGTCGAGGCGTTCATCGGCGCCGCGGATTCCGGTGACGCCGAGTGGGCCGGGCGGGACAGCCATCAGCTGCGGGCCGGGGCCGCCGCCCGCCGCGCCAGCTGACCGCGCCAGGGACTCGTCGTGCTGCTGGTCGACACCAATATCTGGCTGGCCGCCGCTGACCGCCGTTCGGACCGCCACGGTGAGTGCGCGGCGATCTTGCGGGAGCACCGCAGGAAGCTGGCGGCCCCGGTCCCGGTGATCGCGGAGGCGTCCTGGCTGATCCTGGACCGGCTCGGCACCGCCGCCCAGGCCGCGTTCCTGCGGCTGGTCACCAGCGGCCAGCTCGCCCCGGTCGACCTCACCGGCGAGGACTGGCAGCGCTGCGCCGGCCTGGCCGAGCAGTACGCCAGCTTGCGGCTGGACCTGATCGACGCGTCCCTGGTCGCTGTCGCCGAGCGGCTTGGCCAGACCAGGCTGGCCACCCTCAACCACCGCGACTTCACCGTCGTCCGCCCCCGCCACGCCGCCGCGTTCACCCTCCTGCCCGGCTGACTCTCCCGGCAGCCCCGTCTGGCAGCGCTCCGGCGATTCTTCCGGCAACTGACGCCACCCGTCCCGGCGCGGCCGGCGATTCTTTCGGCAACTTCTCCCGGCGGTCCCTGGCCGCTGGCAGGCTCGGCGGCATGCGCCCCGCCCGCCGCCGGCTGGCCTTCTTCTCAGCCGCCATCGCCTCGCTGGCGGCCGTCCTGGCGGTCGTGCTGCCCGCCGGGATCGCGTCGGCGGCGAGCCGCTCCGCGGCTGGAAACCGCGTCTGGGCGATTTCCCTCGCGGCCCTCTCGGGCATCAGGGCTGACCGGCTTGTTTCCGCAGGTGAGCGTCTAGGTGAAGTCTCTTCGTGTCCGTTTGATGCGTCTGGTGCGTGTGCTGCCCCAGATGCAGCGTCGGCAGCTTCGAATGTCACGCGCGTGGGACGATGGATGGGCCAGCCTGAGTTCAATCAGATGTCCAGTACAGGTCGGGTGGTCGAGGGTGCAGGCGGTCGGACTTATGTCATCAGCCCGCCTGATCCCGCTGCCTACCCTTCTCGGGCCGCCGCCGCCGGAAATGCCGCCCGCGACGTGCATTGTTTGGGTGTGTGCGAAATGAACCTTATCGAATCACTGCTGATGCGGGTCAACTCGCTAGCTTCCTGGCTCAGCGTTCGCGACATTACTCTCAAGTCAGGTAGCTCGCGGGATGATGTCCTGCGCCGTTCTGCCTGGGTCAACGTGAGTCGTGGCGATCGCGAAGCTGAGCTTCTCCTCTGGGAGAGTGGTGAGGCTGAGTTCAGTTCATCGGATCCGAAAGGTGGTATCACTCAGGAGCATTATGAAATTGAGAGCGTCAGTGGTCTCGGGCTAGTGCTAGGTCGGCTGCTCGGCTCGATCGACTGAACGTCGCTTTGCCCCAGAAGCAGCAGGGGGCCTTCCAGAAGCGGGGCCGTCGGTCTTCCGGACTCCGCGTCTGGGATCTGGTCCTTCGGAGTTGCGTGGCGGCCTGAACCCGGCTAGCCACGTGGAAGGCGATCAGAGCGCGTATGTTGGAACGGAGAATGTCGCCCGCGACTACGCGAATCCGAAGGTCGGCGGCTACGAGAACGGCTATGTCCAGTTCGATATGAAGCCACAGTTCGCGAGTGAGTTCGGTCAAGACAGGTTCTCCCCTACGTCACTACTACCGGCGAGACCGGATCTGAGTGGCAGATTCCACTGAACATGATCGACAGATTCAACGAGCTGACCGTGAACCGAACCTGAATCAAATGGTGATATCGCAGCCTATATTCTAGCAAGGGCATAGCTACTTCGGAGGTGCCGTGGCCGGACCTGCGGGAGCGATAGTCGGCGGATCATCGGAAGCGAGCTTGCTGACAAGGCATGAAATGCCGTCGGCAGTTGGTTCTGATAATGTTATTCGACTATCGGATAAACAGGGAGTTATAGTACCTGGCTGAAGTGCGCGAATCATCTAGCAGTCCGCAGAGTTGAGTCAGCACACGGAGGACCTGGTGGGCGAGGACACGGACGATAGGCCGATCGAGTGGGATTACGGTGACCGTGATCTGCCGACTCCCGAAGAGGAGGAGTTCGCCCGCTCGCTCGTGGCCCTTGATCGCACGTGTGGCTTCTACCTGTACAAGGACACGGACGGCACCCCGTGGATGCTGATCTCCTCGCACGTGCACACCAGTCCGCGCAGCGGCGGCGCCACGCTGCGGGTGGATTTCGATCCCGCGGCGTTCGGGGCGGGAGGAGCGCGAGCGGACTGAACTGGGATATGGGGGTGCGTGCGGAGCGGCCCGGTGTGCTGCTCGAGCCTCCGGCCCGGTTCGAGGTTCGCGCGGAAGGCCGCTCCCTGCCGGAACTGGCCAGGGCGACGCATGAGTGTCTTCAAAGCTGCGGCACGGAGCTTGTCGCCCTCGCCGAGGCGCATGAACGGCAACCCCCGCCGTCCCGCTTCCGTGCCGGATGGCCGCGCCGCTGTCGGTGACTCGCCTCCGCCTCTTCCGTGAGCGAGATGCCGCCTGGACAGCAGTCCGTCACAGGCCCGGAGGGCCGCCATCGGGTCATCCCCGCACTGGCGGCCATACTGGAATGGTCAGGCCAGTGCAGCCGCCGGTCTGGCCGGGACGGAGATGCGGTCGAGGTCGCGGGCGAGGATGAGCTGGCCGCGGAAAGCGGTTTCGGCTTCGGCGCGGAGCTGGCTGGTTCCCTCGTTCTCGTATCGCTGGGAAAAATGCGTCAGGACAAGAAGCCGGGCCCCGGATTCGGCGGCGATCTGGCCGGCCTGCGCGGCGGTGAGGTGGCCGGCCTGGCGGGCCAGGCCGGCCTGGCCCTGCCCGAAAGTCGCCTCGCAGACCAGCAGGTCGGCGTCGGCTGCGAGCTCGAACGCGGCGTCGCAGAGCCCGGTATCCATGACGAACGCGAACCGCTGCCCCGGCCGGGGCTCGCTGACGTCCTCGAGCATGATCCGCCGGCCGTCGAGGTCCAGATATCCGTCGCGGATCAGTTCGCCGATCCGCGGCCCGGTGACGCCGGCGGCGGCGAGCTTGCCGGGCAGCACCTCCGCAACACGCATACCACAACAATGACAGCCGGAACGCGAAGCTACGGGTTAATCTTCTGCGAGCCCTAACGGCTGGGTTCGCCGTTGTCTTAGCTAGCGCTAGAGGGGACGCCGATGACCGACCGGCTCGTGCAGTACTCGGCCGACCGGGGCATTGCCCGGATCGCGCTCGACTCGCCGCGCAACCGCAACGCCCTGTCGGCCGCCCTGGTGACGCAGCTCGAGCGGGCGCTTGCGGAGGCCGCCGCCGACGACGCGGTCCGCGCCGTCGAGCTCACCCACACGGGGTCGACCTTCTGCGCGGGCGCCGATCTCGCGGAGGCCAGGCAGGGCGGCATGGCGGCCGGGACGGCGCGGCTGATGACCCTGCTGCGGCACATCCTCGCGCTGCCGAAGCCGGTGGTGGGCAGCATCGACGGGCACGTCCGGGCCGGCGGGATGGGACTGGTCGGGGCCTGCGACATAGCGCTGGCCGGCCCGGCGTCCACGTTCGCCTTCTCCGAGGTGCGCCTCGGCCTCGCGCCGGCGATCATCTCGCTGACCACCCTGCCGCGGCTGTCCGCGCGGGCCGCGGGACGCTATTACCTGACCGGCGAGACCTTCGACGCGCCGGCTGCCGCCGCGATGGGCCTGATCACCGAGGCGGTGCCGGACATTGACGCCGGCACGACGGCAATCCTGGACGCGCTGCGGGCGGCATCGCCCCAGGGCCTGGCGGAGACCAAGCCATTGCTGACCGCGGACGTGCTCGCCAGGTTCGACGCCGACGGCGACGCGCTGGCACAGCAGTCGGCCCGCCTCTTCGCCTCCGCCGACGCCGCCGAGGGAATGGCGGCCTTCCTGGCCAAGCGGCCGCCCTCATGGGCGGTTTAACCACCCGGCGCGATAACGAGAACCTGACCGCGCAGTTCGCGGACGAGACGGCCGACGCGGCCATGCGCAGGCGGCGCAGCCGGGCCCGGGCTGGGTGCCGACAGCCGAGCGCTTCCGCGACCCGACCTCCCGAGTGATCATCCGGGTCTGGCTCGACCCGGCCGACCAGACCCGCCACTACGTGCCGGAACCGGATAGCTAGCCGCCCGCCGCCCCGTAGTGGGCCGCGTGCTGGTCGCGCAGGAGGTTCTTCTGGATCTTGCCGGTCGAGGTTTTCGGCAGGGCATCGGCGACGATCACCGACTTGGGCACCTTGTAGCCGTCCAGCCGCTGCTTGAGCGCCGCGATGAGTTCCGCCTGGTCGATCGTCTCGCCCGGCCGGGGGACGATCACCGCCGTGATGGCCTCAGTCCACCGCTCGTGCGGCAGTCCGATGACCACGGCCTCGGCCACGCGCGGGTCGGCGGCGTAAACGGCCTTCTCGACCTCGATCGACGCGACGTTCTCGCCACCGGTCTTGATCACGTCCTTGTAGCGGTCGGCGAACCACAGGACGCCATCGGCGCCGAACTGGCCGACGTCCCCCGAGTGGAACCAGCCGCGGCTGAACGCGGCGGCGGTGGCCTCGGCATTGTCGAGGTACTCGGTCATGGTGCTGGGCCCGCGGTAGACGATCTCCCCCTGCTCGCCGGCGGGCAGCAGTTCGCCGTCCGGGCCCATGACCGCGACCTGCACGCCGGTCAGCGGGGTGCCGACCGCGCCGATGTGCGAGAGCTGATGCTCGGGCCGGAAGAGCGTGGTGATCGGGCTCATCTCGGTCTGCCCGAACAGCAGCGCGAAGTCGCAGCCGAAGCCGTCCAGGCACCGGCGGATCAGCTCATTGGGCATCGGCGCCATGGCGTAGACCGCGCGGCGCAGGCTGCTGAGGTCGCGGCCGGGGAATGACGGATGATCGAGCATCGCCCGGTACATCATCGGCAGGCCGAACACCTGGGTGATGCGCTGCGACTCGATCAGGTCCAGGAGCGCCGCCGGGTCGAAGCCGCGCAGCACGTAGGTGGTCGCGCCGACCATGACCGCCGGCGTGCAGAACGCGTTGAGCTGCGCGGTGTGGAACATCGGCATCATGGCCACGAACCGGTCCGACGAGCTCCACTGCGAGTCCAGCGCGGCCGACATGGACTCCAGGTAGACCGCGGTGTGCGAGGCGACCACGCCCTTGGGGAACGACGTCGTGCCGGAGGTGTACAGATAGCTGAGCGCGTCCCGGTCGTCGACGAAGACCTCGATGTCGGCCGCGCCCGTGCTAAGGGGCTCCGTGCTGGCGAGCTCGGCCAGGGTGGCCCAGGACCGGTCGGCGGGCTCGGCCTCGTAAGCCGCGCCCGTGCCCGGGGGTACCGTGCCCGGGGGCACCGTGCCCAGGGGGGCCGTGCCCGGGGCCACGAACACGTCTGTGACGTCGGGCGCCTTCTCGATCGCGTCGCGCATCGCCGCTACTAGCTGTGACTCGACGACCAGGCCGCGGGAGCGCGAATGGCCCAGCACGTAGGCGACCTCATCGGGGCGCCAGCCCAGGTTGATGGGCACGCAGACCAGGCCGAGCCGGGCGCAGGCGTAGTAGACGGCAAGGAACTCGGCGCTGTTTCCGGAGGCCAGCCCGATGGCGTCGCCGCGCGAGTACCCGCGTCCGGCCAGGCCGCGGGCGAGCCGGCTGACCCACGCGTTCAGCTCGGCGTAGGTCCAGCTGCGCGAGCCGTCCACGATGGCGCGCTGGGCCGGCCGTGCGGCCGCCGCCCGGGCCAGCGAGTCCGCTACGTTGATGCGCTGGATGAGGTTGCGCGCGAGGTCCACGGTGCCCCCGGCAGTTCAGGCGCGGCGGGTGGCGAGGAACACCGGAATCAGGCGCTCGGTCTTCACCTGGTAGTCGGCGTACGGGGGGAAGGCCGCGACGGCCCGCTGCCACCAGGTCACCCGCTCCTCGCCCGTCAGCTCGCGGACCGTTACGTCGAAGGGCTCAGGGCCGTCCTGGATCGTGACCGCTTCCGGGTCGGTCTTGAGGTTGTAGTACCAGACCGGGTTGTCGGGTGCCCCGCCCTTGGAGGCGACGAGCAGGTACTCGCCGTCGTGCTCCACGCGCATCAGCGGCGTCTTGCGCAGCTTGCCGCTCTGGTTGCCACGGCTGGTGACGATGATCACCGGCAGTCCGGTGTCGAGGAGCGTGTTGGCCTTCTGGCCGCCGGAGGCCTCGTAAGCCTCAACCTGATCGCGGACCCACTGGGTGCTGCTGGGGGCGTATTCGCCTTCGAGACTCATGAGCAAACAATATGCCGGCCTGGCCCGCTGGGCTGCGGCAACAGGGTGTTGACGGCCAGAGCCGGGTTCCTGGCAGCAAGGGTCGCCGGCCGGGCGCCGCGACGCACTCGACTCGGTTACGCCCTGTAGCGGGATATACTCAGTAGAGCATATTAAGGGCCGGTATGTAGGAAGCTCGCCCGCATAAGGCCGATTCATGGGTAGCGTCAGGCCTGATGGCCTCCCCACCTCAGCTCGGCGACGGTCCCCAGGTCGGTGACAGCCCGTGGCCTCCCGACCGTGACCCGCCGCTCGGCTCCTCCGGTTTCCGGGACACCTCGGATTCGCTGACGCGTGCCCAGTTGCGTGCCCAGCCTGCCCAGCCTGCCCCGGCGCCAGAGTCGCAGGGCCTGCGGGCGGTCGCGCGGGAGACGGCCGCGCGGGAGACGGCCGCGCGGGAGGCACAGGTCCCGGCGCCTCCCGGGACCAGCAAGCCCCGGCTCGCCTGGCTGGACGCACTGCGCGGCATCGCCGCCCTGTGCGTGGTGTTCGACCACCTCAGCTACCACGTCCTGCAGCACGTGCAT
>Ga0307373_10013801_pt1 | contig 11233 bp, 4 predicted proteins | sample OX2MG_FD_202534 | JGI IMG/M metagenome (GOLD analysis project Ga0307373, IMG submission 202534) | Soil microbial communities from Risofladan, Vaasa, Finland - OX-2 | ecosystem: Environmental > Terrestrial > Soil > Coastal area > Acid sulfate soil | place: Finland: Risofladan, Vaasa | collected... | reverse complement strand
GCCATCAATCGCGGTCCCATCTGGACCCGCCTGAACGAGGTCACCTTCACCAGTTTCCACATCTACCGCGGCGAGTCCCGCATCCTCACCGACGCCGAAGCCGCGCAGATGACCGGCCAGCCCGCCGCGCCCGCGCCCGCCGCGCCGCCCGCAACGGAATCTGCGGCCAACGACCAGCCTGCCCCGCCTCAACTCGCGCCCCAGCCTCAACCCGCGCCCGAATCTCACCCCGCCAACTCCGCTAACACCGCTAACTCCGCTACCCCCCCTAACTCCCCTAACTCCGCTATCCCCGCTAACTCCGCTAACTCCGCTATCCCCGCTAACTCCGCTAACTCCGCTATCCCCCCTAACTCCGCTAACACCGCTAACACCGCTAACTCCGCTAACACCGCTAACTCCGCTATCCCCGCTAACTCCGCCAACCCCGCTGCCTCCGCCAACATCCCCGTCTTCCGCACCACCGCCCGCCAGGTCCTCGTGGATGTTGTTGTCGACAAGAAAAACGACGATCCCGCCGCCGGTCTGCCCAAATCGGCCTTCACCATCGAAGAAGACGGCAAGCCCCAGTCCATCGACTTCTTTGAGGAACATTCGGCCAACGCTTCCGCGTCGGCCGCCGCTCCCACCATGCCCCCAATGCCGGCCGGTGCCATCACCAACGTCCCCACCGCGGCGCCCACCGGCGCGCTCTACGTCTTCCTCCTCGACTCCCTCAACACCGAGCCCCAAGACCAGGTCTACGTCCGCCTTCAGGTTCTCGCTTACCTGAAAAAAATGGATCCCGGCACCCAGGTCGCCGTCTTTGCGCTCGGCGCGCACCTGCGTCTGGTCCAGGGATTTACCTCCGACGCCGCAACCCTCCTTGCCGCGGTCAAGGGGACCAGTGCCGAGCGCGACCCCATGGCCCAGACCCGCAGCGATAACGCCGACGACGCCCAGCACACAGCCAATCTAGCGGCCATGCGCTCCACCGCCCCGGGCCTGGCCCAGTTCGCCCACGGCGAAACCCCCCAGGGATACAGCTTCGGCGCCCGCGCCTCCATGACCTTCGAAGCCTTCAACGCCCTTGCCCGCTACCTCGAAGGCATTCCCGGCCGCAAGAACCTCGTCTGGTTCGCCAGTTCGTTTCCCGTCGTCTTCTTCCCCTCGCCGAAACAAATGGAAGAGATCCGGAAGAGCCCCAGTCTTACAGGTTACGAGAGCCATGTGAGGCAGACCGCGGACCTTCTCACCGTCTCCAAAATCGCGGTCTACCCGGTCAGCGGCGCGGGTGTCATGAACTCCAACATCGGCACGGCCGATTCCGCCGGCGCCGGCTCGGCCGGCGGTACCGGCCACTTCGGCGGCAACGAGGGCATGACCAGCTCGTTAACCAGCGAATCCCTGAACTCCGCCTCCTCCCTCACCGGCATGGAGCAGCTTGCCAACTCCACCGGCGGCCGCGCCTTCACCACCAACGACATCGGCAGCGCCCTCCACAAGATCGTCCATGACAGCGACGTCTACTACACCGTTGGCTACGCACCCAGGTCGCCCGCCGACGGCAGTTTCCATCGCATCGATGTAAAGGTCTCCGGCGGCAAGTACAGGCTCGCCTATCGTCAGGGCTACAACGCCTCCGAACCCGGCGCCGCTTCCGCCGCAAACCCCATCACCCCGCTGCTCCAATACGGCCTGCCCAACGCCACCGGCCTCCTCTACGGTGCCACCGTCGCTCCGAGCACCAATCCTGACACCACCCCCGCCGGCCAGAACCCCAACCTCAAAGCCCCGCTCACCCGCTACACCGTCTCCTTCACCATCCGCGCCCAGGACGTCTCCTTTGGACAGGCCCCCAACGGTGAGCGCATTGCCAAGCTCCTCATCGGGGTCAAGGCCTACGGCAAGGACGGCGCCGCCCTCAACTGGCAGGCCCTCCAGGAGGCCACCGAGCTCACGCCCGACAAGTACACTTCCATCCTCAAAACCGGACTCCCAGTTACTCTCGACATCGACCTGCCCCCCAACATCCCCGCCCAGCTAGTCACCGCCGTCTACGACTGGAACACCGCCCGCTCCGGCACGTTGGAAATTCCCCTCCATCGATAATTCCAAGCCAGCCGGCACGTGACCGCTGTCACCAGTCGAGTGACTGCTCATCACATGCGGCTGTGATATCCCGAACCCATCGCACGTACCTCGCGTATTCTCACCTGTCATGCTCAGCGACCTGAAACTCGCGCTCCGGCAGTTGGCCAAGTCCCCGGGCTTCGCTCTCACCGCCATCATCACTCTGGCCCTCGGCATCGGCGCCAACGCCATCGTCTTCAGCGTCCTCAACGCGGTCGTACTCAAGCCCGTCAACCTGCCCGGCGCGGAGAACCTCTACCTGGTGCAGCGCTTCACCTACCCCTCCCAGTCCTATCTCGACTACGTGGACCTGCGCGACCGCAACCGCACCTTTGAGAGCATGATCGCGTTTCAGATCCTCGGCCCCATCGGCGTCGATTCCGGCGCCCACCCCTCCATCGCCTGGCCTTACATGGCCAGCGGCAACTACTTTGACGCCCTCAAGGTCCAGCCCTATCTCGGCCGCTTCTTCCACGCCAGCGACGAGAAAGGCGAAAACAGCGCCCCTTATGTTGTCCTCAGTTACGGTTACTGGCACAGCTACTTCCACGGCGACCCAGCCGTCGTCGGCCGTCCCCTCCTCATCAATAAGCACCCGTTCACCATCCTCGGCGTCGCCCCGCCCGCCTTCCGCGGTACCGAGCTCTTCTTCGCTCCCGACGTGTGGATCCCTATCGTCGAGGACCCCACCTTCATCGGCGACTTTCTGAAGAACCGCGGCGATCACTCTCCCGTCGTCATCGGCCGCCTCCGTCCCGGTGTCACTCCCGCCGTAGCCAACGCCGACATCAATGCCATCGGCTCCTGGCTCGCCAAGGCCTATCCCTCCGACGACGACGGCATCAAATTCTCTCTCGCCCGCCCCGGCCTCATGGGCGACATGCTGGCCGGCGCGGCCCGTGCCTTCATGGCCGGCCTCATGCTCCTCGCCGGGCTCATCCTGCTGGCCGCCTGCGCCAATCTCGGCTCGCTCTTCGCCGCCCGCGCCTCTGACCGCGCCAAGGAAGTCGCCCTCCGCCTCGCCCTCGGCTCCCGCCGCGCCCTCATCCTCCGCCAGCTCCTTACTGAAGCTCTCCTGGTCTCGCTGGCCGGCGGCGCGCTCGGCCTCGGCGGCGGAGTCCTCATCCTCCGCTTCCTCAGCAACTGGCAGCCCATCCCCGGCGTCCCCATCAATATTCCCGTCAATCCTGACCTCCGCACCTGCTGGGTCGCCCTCGCGCTCGCCCTCGCCAGCGGACTCCTCTTCGGCATGGTCCCCGTGCGCCAGGTCCTTCGCGCCGATCCCTGGCAGACCATCCGCACCGGCATGAGCTCTGACTCTCTCAGGCGCTTCAGCATGCGCGATGTGCTGCTCGTTCTCCAGATCGCCATCTGCGCCGTCCTCGTCACCTCTTCCCTGGTCGCCATGCGCGGAATGTCCCGCTCTCTCCACTCCCAATTCGGATTCGACCCGCAGAACGCCATCATCGCTGCATCCGATATGCACATGGGTGGCTATGAAGGGGATCGCATCCCCCAGATGCAGCGCCGTATGCTCGATGCCGTCTCCGCCGTCCCCGGGGTCACTGCCGCCGGTTACGTCACCCGGCCTCCGCTCAGCGTCGGCTCCGGTGACTCCGCCATCTTCAAAGACACCACCACCGACTTCCGCCCCACCAACGCCGTCGCCGATGCCATGGATTACAACGTCTCTCCCGGCTACATCCAGGCCGCGGGCACCCGCCTGCTCGCCGGGCACGACCTCGCCTTCAGCGACGACAAGAACGCGCCCACCGTCGCCCTCGTCAATCGCACCTTCGCCATCAAGGTCTTCGGCTCCATCCAGAACGCCGTCGGCGGCCACTTCAAATTCTGGGACGGCAAGCGCGCTCAGGTCGTCGGAGTGGTGGAAGACGGCAAATACCGCGCCCTTACTGAGGACCAGATGCCGGCCATGTTCTTCAGCTTCCTTCAGCACACCCAGAACGATGCCACTTTCGTGATCCGCTCCACGCGCCAGCCGCAGGACCTGACGCCGGTCCTCCAGCGCACGCTCAGCGCGCTCGATCCCTCGCTGCCTATTGATATCCACCCCTGGAACATGGAATTGGGCTGGGCGCTCTTTCCGGCCCGCGTCGCCAGCATCGCTCTCGGCATCCTCGGACTGCTCGGCGCCATGCTCGCCGTCACCGGCATCTTCGGCATGGCCTCCTACGTCGTCTCCCGGCGCCTGCGCGAGCTCGGCATTCGCATGGCCCTCGGCGCCGGCCGCGGTCAGATTCTCTCCGCCTCCCTCGGCCGCGCCTTCCGCCTGCTCGCCATCGGCTCCGTCGTCGGCCTTGGCCTCGGCCTGCTGGCCACCAGGGTCCTCGCCCACATCGTCTACCAGGCCACTCCCAAAGATCCCCTGGTGCTCGGCGGCGTCACCTTCACCATGCTCCTGCTCGGCATGCTCGCCGCCCTCATCCCCGCCCGCCGCGCCCTCGCCGTCGACCCGCTCGTCCTCCTCCGCGACGAGTAAGCAGCAGCGCAGGTGTCAGTTCTCAGTTTCTGCTCTTGCTTAAGTCTTTGCTTTTGTTCTTGCAGCTTTTGTTCTTGCTTTTCTTTCTGTCATTCCCAAAGGGAATCTGCTTTTGCTTTTGCTCTTGTTTTTGCTCTTGCTTTTGCCTTTGCTTTTGTTTTTGCTTTTGTTTTTGCTTTTGTTTTTGCTTTTGCCTTTGCTTTTGTCCTTGCTTTTCTTTCTGTCATTCCCGAAGGGAATCTGCTTTTGCTTTTGTTTTTGCTCTTGCTTTTGTTTTTGCTCTTGCTTTTCTTTCTGTCATTCCCGTCAGGGAATCTGCTTCTGCCTTTGCTCTTGCTTTTCTTTCTGTCATTCCCGTCAGGGAATCTGCTTTTAGCTCTCGGCAGGTGGCCCCGATCTCAGGCGGAATTCTATCCATAGAGGCACAGACACCGTCCGGCGAAGTTATTTCAAGCCCCAGACGGATGTGCGGAAGCGGCAGGCGACGGGGGAACCGTCATAATAGGCGGGGACGAAATGCCAATGGGCGGCGGCCACGGCGAAGAGCGGGTCCGCGCCACTGAGGAGTTTTGCCAACTGCACCTTTCCGGCGGAGTCGATGACCAACTCGACGGCGGCGCGGGAAGGGCGGAAGTCCACGCCTTCAGGAGGAGGCGGCATGAGAAGGCGGATGGAAATCGGCTGAACGAAGGCGGATTGGGAGTTCGCCATAGGGGCTGGGCCGTCTTCAGGGTTCCAATACAAGGTGGCCGCGCTCGAGGAGGCTGCCGTGTCATAGATGCGCGCCTCGTGTCTGCGCCTCCGCTTACCGGCCGGGCGCGCGACGCCGCGCAGGATTCCGTTCTGGTGGACGGCGGAGATTTTTGTCTTGATGCGGTTGAAGTCCTGGGCGGGCCACATCTGCTGGAGAGTGGACCAGGCCTGGGCGTCGCGCCCGCTGTAGAGATACGCCCAGACGATTTCAAGGACCTTGATCTTGGTTCGCATCAGGCGATGCAGGTCGGCCTCTGAAACGGAGATGTTTGTGGAAAGGACGCCGTTGCTGTTCTTGAATGCGGCGAGGGCCACTGGATCGAGGCGCGAGCGAAGCTGCGCGATCTGAGCGTCGAATTGCGAGACGAATTCGGGACTGACGTCGACGAGTTGCTTCTTTTCGAACTGAAGGACGACGGTTGGGGCGGAATCCCAGGTTTTGAGAGGCACGCCTTCGAATCCGTCGATGGTAGCGGCGTCATCGGTCCAGATTTCCACGGTGCCGTCGAGGCCGGCATCTTCGGCGATATAGGAATCGGCGCCGGTAAGGGTATGGAGGAGGCGAGGCGGCTTGGTGAGGGAATAGATTGGATAGGTACGATGGGTTCTCTCGCCGGCTTCATCGATCTGAAAGGCGACGACGGGCTTGCCGAAGCCAAGATCCGCACCCAGGACGTCGATGGTGATTTGTGCGGCATGGGAGGCGACGTTCAGATTATGCGAGCCCCATGTCAGGTTGGCGTCACAGACTCGTTGCGCGAAGCCTTCACTGCGGGGAGGGCCCACGCTGACCGTCGTTCCAGTGGAGAATCGATAATTGTATTCGCCACTTCCGTTTTCGCAGGTAACGTCAGCGGGATGGATTTGGGGAAGGATAAATTGGGGGAAGGAATGGGAGGCCGCGAAGAGAACAGAAATGAGAACAAGCCGAGTCGACCGAAATGGAGTCATTGATGTCACCGGCAACGACATCCTGGCTTGTCCGAAACAGATGTCAGCATGATGCAACGAACTATGGATTGGAGCCGGAATTAGGCGGGCGGCCCAATCTTGAGAGCGATCATATCAAATTGAGGACTCCGTTGCACCTCTTGCATTCGAGGGCTGGGCAGAAGGAGCGATCACGCATTGACTTAATAAGATGGCCCACGCCACACGGCGGGTGGCCCCGGTCTCAGGCGGAATTCTATCCTGATGAGGGTGCCCCCGGTCCCTCGCATTTGGGGACGGGGGAGGAAGTGAAATCCGCCCTACCCCCCAGCCGCCTCCCGGCCCCTCACAATCTCCTCTACCGCCTCAATCGCCACCTCCAGCTCCCGGTCGGCGGTGTAGAAGTGCGGCGACATCCGCACCCCCGCTTTCGGCCTCCAGTCCACCAGGATCTCCCGCTTCAGCAGCTCCCCGCACACCTCCTGCGAATCCGGCATGTCGATGGAAACCGTCCCCCCGCGCTCCTCCGGATTGCGCGGCGTGTTCACCCTCCAGCCTCGCTCGTCGGCCAATTCCATCAGCCGCGCCGTCTGCCTCTTTGACTTCTCGCGAATCCGCTCCACCCCCACTTCCGCGATAATCTTCAGCCCCGGCCGCGCCGCCTCCAGCGCCGGAATGTTCGACGTGCCATTCATGAACCGGAATGGCGGATCGGTGTAACGGATCGGCCCAACCTCGAATGCCATCGAGTTCCGGTGCGCAAACCAGCCCGTGAACTTCGGCTCCAGCTTCCCGCCCAGGTCCGGCCGCACATACAAATACCCCACCCCCGGCCCGCCGCAAAGCCATTTCAAAACTCCGCCGCAGGCAAAATCCACGTTGAGCGCCTCCACATCCACGGGCACGTTCCCCAGCGACTGGAACGTATCCAGCACCACGTGCGCGCCCACCCGGTGGGCCTTCTCAATAATCGCCTTCGCGTCCTGGATGAACGAGCTGCGAAAAATCACATGCGAAATCGGAACCAGCAGCGTGGTCTCGTCGATCGCGTCCAGCAGCCGCTCCAGCGGAACCCTGATTCCATCGTCCGTCTTCACCATCTGGATCCGCGCGCCGCGCGCCCGCTGCGCCTCCCAGAAGTACATCACCGAGGGAAAGTTCAGGTCGCTGTAGACCACCTTGTTGCGTTTGCCCGAAAAATCGAAGCAGGAAGCCACCACCGCCTGGCACGTGGTCACGTTCTGGTGCGTTGACACCGCGCCCTTGGGCGCATGCATCAGCGCCCCAATCTCATCGCCCACCTCTGCCGCCAGCATCCACCAGCGCTCATCCCAGGCGCGCACTCCGCGGCTGGCCCAGGTATCCGCGTAGCCCTTCATGGCGTCATAAACGCCGCGCGGCATGGCGCCCAGCGAGTTGCTGATCAGGTACGTCGTCGTCTCCAGGATCGGAAACTCGGATCGATAGCGCAGCAGTTCGTCGTCCATTTCATGAGTCATGCAGAACCTTCCCCCCCGTACTTCTGTCGCGAACCGCGGCGCCATCGCATCACCGCGTATGCCAGGCTCAGGATCGCCAGGTATGGCAACCCGCTCACGATGGTGATTCTCGACTGCGGAACCCACCACGTCGAGGCCACCGCCAGCAGAATTCCCGCCAGCCCCACCGCCGACATCGCCGCGCCCCCAGGCGCGCGCATCGCCAGCCCCGCCAGCTCTGCCGGCGATAGCCGCCGCCGGAATGCCATGTGCGCGGCCAGCCCCACACACCACGCCAGCATGCCCCCGGCCAGCGACGAACCGATCAGCCACAGAAACGCCGACCGCGGCGCCCAATGCTCGGTGATCAGCGCCAGCGGCACCCCGATCCCGGAAACCAGCAGCGCCAGCCGCGGCGAACCGGAAGCATTCAGCCGTCCCAGCGCGGGGGCGGCGTGTCCGCTCCGCGCCAGCGAAAACATCATGCGGCTGGCCGCATACAGGTTGGCGTTGGCCCCGGAGAGCGCCGCCGTCAGCACCACAAAGTTCATCACCGTGGGGGCCGCCGGAATGCGCGCCAGCACGAAAACGGTTACAAACGGGCTCTCCGTCACCCCGGCGCGGTTCCACGGCAGAAAACCCACCAGCACCACGGTCGCGCCCACATACACGAACGTCAGCAGCGCAAACATGATCTTCGTGGCGCGCGGGATCTCTTTCGCTGCCCGCGCCTCTCCCGACGATATCGCCACCATCTCCAGCCCCAGAAAGCTGAACAACGCAAACGAAATTGCCAGCAACGGGCTCAGCGGGCCGTTCGGAATAAAGCCGCCGTGGTTCACGTATTGCGGCGTCACCCGCCCGCCCAGCAGCAGCGACGATCCGGCCACCACAAACACCACGATGGTCACCACTTTGATCATCGCGAACCAGAATTCAAAGCTGCCGTAGTCGCCCACCGGCCGCAGGTTGATGAGCAGCAGCAGCGCCGCGTACAGCACCACCCATGCCACCCCGGGCACGCCCGGAAACCAGTATCTCGAGTAGGTGGATGCCGCCACCAGCTCCGCCCCCACGGCAACGGCGATGGCGAACCAGTATCCGTATCGCGCCACAAATCCCGCCCACGGATTCAGATAAAGGTCGGCGTACAGCCCAAACGAGCCGGCGCCCGGATGTGCGCTCGCGAGCTCGCCCAGTGCGTTGGTCACCGTCCAGGCCAGGAATGCGCCAACCAGGTACGTCAAGATCAGCGCCGGGCCGGCAATCTGGATCGCGGCCCCCGACCCCAGCAGAAGCCCGGTTCCAATCGATCCGCCCACCCCCACCATCGCCATCTGGCCGGCGCTCAACTGGTGACGGAGCCCCTTCTCCTGGTCGCTCGCCTGCTTGATCGGCATCGGCCACTTATACCACACCCACTCCCACGCAGCCGTTCACGCAACAATTTGCGCAGCGGGCCAAGTCGTCTCCGGCGTTCGCTTGAAAACCCACAAAACCAGCCAACTTGCCAACTCGCCACGCGGCCAAGCCGCGCGAACTTGCTGCTTTGTACGTAGAAAGGACTCCGCAACTCTTTGCCCAACGGGTCACGTTTTCTCCGGCTTTCGCTTCAGAATCCACAAAACCAGCCAACCTGCCAACTCGCCACGCGGCGAAGCCGCGCGAACTTGCTGCATCGTATGCCTCCTGCCGCCCAGAATGAATCTCTATAAATCCTTTGTTTCCATCTCACTACAGAATTATTTTGTAAAAATGGCCGAAAAACACCGTGTCAAGGGGGTGCCGTACCGTATCGTGGCGTCACGTCCCATTACTGTCTTTATACTACTGAAAATAAAATGCTTGCGCGTTCTCAGAAAAATTCACTTTGCACTGCAAAGGTTTCGGGCTTAAATCCTCGATGCGCTACACTGGTAATTACCTGGCCGAAGAATGCCTGAAACGCCCGCCCAACCGGCGGGCGTTTCCATTTCCGGCCTCATCGAATGGAGGAAAGAAAATGAGGATCGCCAACCAGCACCGGAGCGTCCTTTCTCAGCATCTCTCTGCCCGCCCGCGAGCCCGCAAACTACCGCCGCACGAATGTGTGCACTTTGAGCACGTATCTCCCTCGATCCACTGGACATCGCCGTTTTTATTTCGCGCATTTCGCCCCAGCTTTTGTGCATTCTTTGTCACTTTGTCCCCTTCTGAAGGCAAATCAGCGTTCGCGGGCCCGCTTGCGGAAGACCACCTTCAGCTCGCGCCGCCACTGCTCGCCCAGAGCAATCAGCTCCCAGTCGATCTCGGGCGAGAGATAGCGGAGCACGGTTTCGGTGGCGGGGTGAATGCGCAGCGCCGGACCGACGAGCACCAGCCGGGGCGGCAGCGGCGACACTTCCGCGCCTTCAAAGTAGCCCTGGCGCTCGAAGGCCGAGAGCATGCGGCCCCCAGGGCCCGGAAGGCGGTCGTCATTGAGGGCGCGCACCCGGATCCAGTAATCGAGCGCCTGGAGCGGCAGGTGCAGGTCGTCATTGGCTTTCAGCTCCAGCACAACCAGCCGGCCGGCCTCATCGAGGGTGAGCAGGTCGAGCATGCCGCGGTCGCCGCTGGAAAGCGCCGGAACCTGCGAGACCATCAGGTCGGCGCGCAGCCCGGGCAGCAGTTCGGGAATGGCCGCCCGCAACCGCGATTCCAGCCAGCGTTCCGGCTGAAGCCGGAAGAGCGCATCGGTCTGGACGCCGTCGGGGTGGCGGCTTGCAAACAGCCGCGCGAACAGTTCGCGGGCCAGCGGCTCGGTATCATCGTCGAGCGGGGTCTCATTGGCGCCGGCCCCGAAGCTGATTTCGTTCCGGCGGGCAAAGGATTCGGCGGCGGCGCCGTGACGCACGCGGGCAAACTCCAGTCCGTGCAGCAGCAGCGAAACCTCAGTGGCGGAACGGGGATAGAGCTCGACCCGCTGGCGCGCTTCCGCCGGCACAAGAGCCAGTATCCGGTCCAGACCCTCGCGGCAGCGGTCGATGGAGCCCGGTTGCGAATAGGCATGAACCAGGCGCGACTCGAGGTTTCCAGTGTCGCGGAAGTCCACCGGCGCCAGTTCCTCGCTGCGCTCATCCAGGGTGTAAAGCTCAAAGGTGGCGGCGGAATGGTTGAGCCAGGCAATGCGTTCGGCGGAGGTGCGCCCCGCTCCGGCGGGCACGATGACCTTGAGGCCGCCGAAGTGGCGGCGGGCATCGCCGTGCTGGCGGCAGTAGTCCAGCCAGAGCAGGCCGACGGTGAGGATGCCGTCCATGATGGCGCCGGTCTCCTCCTGGCTGACACCGATGACGGCGTCCGCGGCGGTTCCGCGAAGCAGGTGGCCGCGGACGTAAGCCGGGCCGAAGCTGTGCTCCAAGTCTGTGGCGGAGCGCAAGCCGTCCACCTTGGATCCAATGAAGTTACGGGCAAGGACGCGCTCCAGCAGGCGAAGGTAGGTGCG
>Ga0307373_10013799_pt1 | contig 11235 bp, 9 predicted proteins | sample OX2MG_FD_202534 | JGI IMG/M metagenome (GOLD analysis project Ga0307373, IMG submission 202534) | Soil microbial communities from Risofladan, Vaasa, Finland - OX-2 | ecosystem: Environmental > Terrestrial > Soil > Coastal area > Acid sulfate soil | place: Finland: Risofladan, Vaasa | collected... | reverse complement strand
GCCGACACGCCGGGCGCCGACAGTCCGAGTCCAGACACCCCGGCGCCCACTGCCCGGCCTGCCCCGCCCGGGCCCGCGGTACCCGCCGGACCGGGGCGCTCCGGCTCACCTGGGCCCGGCGCGCGTGCTGGCGGGCAGCGTCCCGGGCCGCTGGCGGGGCTGGTGGTCGCCGACTTCTCGCGGGTCCTGGCCGGTCCCTACTGCACCATGCTGCTGGCCGACCTCGGCGCCGACGTGATCAAGGTGGAGAGCCCGGCCGGTGACGACACCCGCCGCTGGGTGCCGCCGGTCACGCAGGACGGCAGGTCCACGTACTTCCTGGCCATCAACCGCAACAAGCGCTCGGTCGCGCTGGACCTGCGCGACCCCGGCGACCTGGACGCCGCCCGCGAGCTTGCCCGCCGCGCCGACATCTTCGTGCAGAACTTCAAGCCCGGCGGGCTCGCCCGGTTCGGGCTCGACTACGGCTCGGTGAGCGCACGCAACCCGGCGATCATCTACGCCTCGATCAGCGGGTTCGGCGCCGGCGGCGGGAAGGACCTGCCCGGCTACGACCTCATGGTGCAGGCCATGTCCGGCCTGATGAGCCTGACCGGTGACCCCGACGGCCCGCCCTACCGGGCGGGCATCTCCCTGTTCGACGTGATGGCGGGCCTGCACACCGCCATCGCCATCCTGGCCGCGCTCAACCACCGCGCCACCACCGGCGAGGGGCAGCACATCGAGTCCAGCCTGATGGCCTCGGCGCTGTCGGGGATGGTGAACCAGACCAGCGCGTACGCGGCCGGCGGAGTGGTCCCGTTCCGGATGGGCAACTCCCACCCCAGCCTGTTCCCCTACGAGCCGCTGCCCACCGCCGACGGGGACCTGATCGTGACCGCGGGCAACGATGCCCAGTTCCGCAAGCTGTGCGAGGTGCTCGGGGTGCCGGGCCTGGCCGATGATCCCCGCTTCGCGGCCAATGCCGGGCGCACGGCCAACCGGGACCAGCTGCGGCCGCTGCTGGCGCAGCAGCTGGCGGCCCGGCCGGCGTCGGAGTGGTTCGGCGCCCTGATCGGCGTCGGCGTGCCGTGCGGGCCCATCAACACGGTGGACGGCGGCATCGCGTTCGCCCGCGAGATCGGGCTTGATCCGGTCGTCATCGCTGGCGACGGGGAGGCAGGCGTGCCCACCATCCGGCACCCGGTCACCTACTCGGTGACTCCGCCCAGCTACCCGCTGCCCCCGCCCGGGCTGGACGAGCACGGTGACCAGATCCGCGCCTGGCTCGCCCCCGCGCCTGGCACACACGGGACGGGCCAGCACGAGACAGGAGCGCGCCCATGACCGATGACCCCCGCTTCCCCACGTCGCTGGGCACCTCCGACCCGGACACGATCACCCTGCTGGGCCAGGACCTCGCCGCCGATCTCATGGGCAAGGTCGGGTTCGGCGAACTGGCGTTCTGGCTGGTGACGCAGCGCCGGCCGACCCCGGCGCAGGTCCGGGTGTTCGAGGCGGTGCTGGTGGCGCTGGCCGACCATGGCTTCACCCCGACCGCGATCGCGGCCCGGCTGACCTACCTGAGCGCGCCGGACTCGGTGCAGGGGGCGCTGGCGGCCGGCCTGCTCGGCGGGGGCTCCCGGTTCCTCGGCGTCACCGAGGACGCCGGGCTGTTCCTGTCGCAGACCCTCGCGGCGGCCACCGAGGCCGGCGATCCGCTGCCCGCCGACGACGCCGGCTGGGACGCGCTGGCGCTGGCAGCCGTGACCAAGGCCCGCGCCGAGCGCAAGCTCGTGCCCGGGCTCGGCCATCCCGTGCACAAGGTCACCGACCCGCGCACCCCGGTCCTCATCGCGATCGCCGAGGAGGAGGGGCTGCGCGGCCCGCATCTGCGCCTGTTCGAGGCGATCGGCCGGGTCCACCCGCAGGTGCTCGGCCGCACCCTGCCGCTCAACGGCGCCGGCACCTGCGGCGCCGCGCTCGCCGACCTCGGCCTGCCGCCCAGCCTGCTGCGCGGCTTCGCGCTGCTGGCCCGCACCGCCGGGCTGCTCGGCCATATCGCCGAGGAGCAGCGCCGCCCGGTCGGCATGGACGTCTACCTCAGCGTCGAGCACCACGCCGACTACCAGCCCCCCGACCCTGCCCCAGGCACCCGAGCCTGACATCACCCCGAGGAGCCGCCATGGCCACCGTCGCCGCGGTCATCGCATCCACCCACCACCCGTTCTACTACCGGGCCAGCACCTCCACCGGCGCGGACCGGCCACCGTTCGCCGACGAGTGGGTCGCCAAGATCGAGGCGTTCCGGGAGACCCTCACCCGGGCCCGCGCCGACGTGCTTGTCATGGTCGGCTCGGACCATTTCCACCAGCTGTGGCTGGACAACATGCCGCAGTTCCTCGTCGGCAAGGCGCCGTTCTACGACGCGAACTGGTACAACGAGGAACGGGAGTTCGGTCTGCCGCGGATGTTCGTCCGCGGCGATGAGGAGCTGTCCGCGCACCTGCTGCGGGAGGGGATGGACGCCGGCTTCGATCTCGCGTTCAGCAATGAGCTGAGAATTGACCACAGCCTCACCTGCCCGCTGATAACGCTGCGGCCGCAGGCGGACCTGCCGATCGTGCCGATCTACACCAACATCTTCGCGCCGCCGCTGCCGCAGCCGAAGCGGTTCGTGGAGCTGGGGAAGACCATCCGGCAGCTGGTCGAGTCCTGGCCGAGCGACAAGCGGGTGGCGATCATCGGCACCGGCCACCTGTCGCTGGAACTGGGCGGGCCGCGCCAGTTCGGCCCGCACGGCCCGGACCCCGAATTCGACCGTAAGGCGGTGCAGTGGATCGCATCGGGCGACCTGGGGTCCGCGCTGGCGGAGGTCAGCCTGGAGAGCCTGTGGCTGCCGGGCAACGCCACCCACGGCTTCATGGACTTCATGCTGATGATGGGCGTGGCCGGCGAGAACGTGAAAGCCGACTACACCGACTCGCTCGACCTGTTCCACACGATGGAGGCCTACTTCACCTGGTACCCGGAGGCCGCGAAATGAGCAAGTACCTGCTCAACAAGTTCCTGTACACCGTCGACCGGGACCCGGAACTGGTCGAGCGCTACCGGGCCGACCCGCGTGGCACCGTCACCTGGTGGGAAGCCGAACGCGCCAATGTGATCCTCAATCTGCCCGGGGCCGAGCGCAGCACCTGGCTGAAATTCACCGACACCGAACGAGAGGCCCTCGCGACCCACGATTACCCCAAGCTGTTCGAGCTCGGGGCGCATCACTTCCTGACCTTGACGCTGTTCATCGCCCTTTTCGAGCGCGACTACGACGAGCCGCTGGGCTTCCAGCTCGAGTACGCCCGCAACCTGAGCCACGTCACGATGCCCTACCCCGACATCTCCACCTGAGCCACGGCTGGGTTATTCGAAACGCGCGCTGCCGGGCCCGGTGATGCGCCCCAGGAGTGGCAGCGTCACCGCGATCACCAGCAGGGAGACGATCAGGCCTGTTGCCATGGTGAGGTAGTAGACGTGGCCGAGAACCGGGATGGGCGTGCCCGCTGGCGCCATCTTCTTGACCGTCAGCACCGAGATGCCGTACGCCGTGCCCGCTGCCACCACCGTGGCAGCGGCGAGCGGGAGGACCGCTTCCAGGAGCACGACCCGGTAGAGCGTGGCCGTGGGGGTGCCGCTCACGCGCATGAGGGTAAAGGGCCGCTTGCGTTCCATCAGGCCCCCGCCGACCACGACCGCCAGGCTGCAGCCCGCGACGAGCAGGGTCAGGGCGACCGCGACATACACAAGCCGCTGCACGATGCTGGCGTAGGCCACTCTGATCTGGACCGCTTCGCCGTAGGTTCTCGGTGGCACGTCTCCGGACGGTGGCGTGTGCGTATCCAGGAACGTGCGGACCCGCTCCAGCGTCCCCGGGCTGTTCACCCTGACCAGCACCGCCTGCAGGGGCAGGTTCCGGTAGCTGCCCGAGTAGGCAGGGGTGCTGCGGCCGACGAAGGGCTGGGTGCTGAACGTGGGGTTGTCGCTGAAGATGAGATTGCTGTCATCGGCCGTAACGGCCTTCACGCCGGGTGCGCATTGTCCCAGCACGGCCAGCTGCCGGAGGCTTGCGCAGCTGATGATGCCGATGATGCCGCCACCGGCAAAGCTGGGTTTCGCGCCTGGCGCGGCATAGAGGGGGAACACCGTGGCGCCGGCGAAGGTCCGCAGCTGACTGACCAGCGTGACGCCGGCCCGCGGCGGGAGTCCTGGGTTGCCGGGGCCGCCGGTGAACGTGTCAAGCAGCACGTTCTGCAGGGCGTTGGCGCTGGGTGTGGCTGTCGTGGCGTTGACCGCCGGTATCAGCCCGGCGACCACGGTGCCAAGAAAGACGGCCAGCACCAGGCCCCGCACGGTCCGGAACGCGGCCTTCGGGTTGTCGGCCAGCCGGCGGGCGGCCAGGAGTGCTGACGCGCCGTTGGTGACCTTCGCGAACAGGCGCGCCGCCCGCTCGGTGAGCCACGGGCCGCCCACCACCAGGCCGATCATGATGATGAGAAGGCCGGGGAAGGCGGGCGCGCCGAGCGACTGCTTGTTGGTGATCATCAACCCGGCCACGAACAGGGCGATGCCGAGCAGCAGTGGCACCACCCGCCAGATCCGGGGAGCGGGGGGCGATACCCGGCGGCTCACGCCCAGCGGGGAGATCTGCACCCGCCGCAGCGCCAGCAGCGACGCGATGGCCGAGACGGCCGGCACGGCCACCAGCATGCCCACATATCCCCAGGCGGTCGGGGTGACAGTGGACGCGAAATACCGGGTGCCGATGAGCGCGGCGCCGGCCAGGGCCGGCTGGATGGCCAGGAATATCCCGATACCCAGCACTGTGCCGAGCAGGGCAGCCACGGCGGCGTCAACCGAGGCGATGACAGAGATTTGCCGGGGGGTGGCACCGACCAGCCGCATGGCCGCGTAGCGCTCCTCACGCCGGGCGGCCGACAGCCGGCTGGCGGTGCCGATCAGGATGAGGATCGGGAACAGGACCGCGAGCACGCCCACCACGAACGCGTACCGGAAATAAGGAGTCCAGACCTGCCTGCCAGAGCCGGTCGCGATCGTGATGATCCGGGCGGTGCCGGGGATGGCAGCCAGCTTCGCGGGCGCATACCCGACGAAGATGACCAGCTCATCGGGGCCGGACAGGGCCTTGTCGCCGATCGTGCCGACCTGCGTGCCCGGGAAACGGTCACCGAGCTGATCGCGCGGCACGCTGCGCAGGAGCGCGGCCAGGGCCGGCGATGCGTAATACTGCCCGGCGCCGGGCAGCCGGGAGATACCTGGCGGGACCGGTGCGTGCGGGCCAAGCGCGGCCAGGTCGAGCCGCTCGATGGTCTGGCCACGGAAATAGCCGGCGCTGTAGTTCCACAGCACGGCGCGCGAGTCAGGCCCGGGTTGCGACTGCGGGCCTGCCTTCGGCCCTCCCATCGTCGTGCACTCCCAGCATTGCCTGCCGTTGGATAGCTGGAAGGCGTGGAACTCTGCGAACACGGACAGCAGCAGCGCGACGCCGATCCCGACTGCCGCCGCGGTCACGATGAGCCGGGTGAGCGCTTCTCTGCCGCTGCGCAGGGACAGCCGCAAGCCGAGCCGGATCATGACCGCTCAGCGCCGGCCCCGGCCGGGGTGGTGACCCGGCCGTCACGCACCATGACCTCGCGTTCGGCATAGGCGGCGACCCGGGCGTCGTGGGTGACCAGCACCACCGTGGTGCCCTCCTCGCGGGCGGTGTCCACCAGCAGGTCCATGACCTTCTCACCGGTGAGCGAGTCCAGCGAACCGGTCGGCTCGTCGGCGAACAGCAGCTTGGGCCGCGTCACCAGCGCTCTGGCGAGCGCCACCCGCTGCGCCTCACCGCCGGACAGTTCGCCGGTGCGCCTGGCTCCCAGCCCGTCCAGCCCCAGCCGCGGCAACCACGAGGCTGCCTGCTTATACGCTGCCTTGCGGCTGGCCCGGTTGAGCAGCAACGGCAGGGCGATGTTGTCGGCAGCGCCTAATTCGGGCACCAGCTGGCCGAACTGGAAGACGAAGCCGAACGCGGTGCGCCGCAGCTGGGTGCGCTTCGTCTCACCGAGCTCGTCCAGCCGCTGGCCGTCGAACCACACTTCGCCCTGGTCCGGCTTGAAGATGCCGGCCAGGCAGTGCAGCAGCGTCGACTTGCCGGATCCGCTCGGGCCCATCACGGCGACGATCTCGCCGGGGCATACCGACACGTTGGCTCCCCGCAAGGCGGGCGTCTGGCCGAACGACTTGACGACGTCTTGTGCTGCGATGAGGTAGCCGCGGGTACCAGGTTCCGCGGGCAGGCTGACAGCGTTCATGAGTTGTCCACCAATTCCGCTAGGGCTTTGAGCCGACCTGAGGTTGTGTCGATCCATCGGAGATCGGCCTCCAGATGGAACAGGGCGTGATCGGCTAGGAGCGTGTCGACAAGGCTGCCGGTCCGCTTGAGCTCGGTTAGCTCCCGCATGCGCTGGAGATGGGCGCTGCGCTGGGTATCGAGATAGGCCTCTGCGGAGCGCCCCAGCATCAGCGCCAGCACCACCTTGGCGAACAGGATCGTCTGGAGGTGCGGCTCGGGTTCGACGGGCTCGGTGAGCCATGCCTCGACATTGCCCTTCCCGGCATCGGTGATCGCGTAGCGCTTGCGGTCGGGGCCCCCGCCTGGCTCGGCGTCTCCGGCTGTCACCAGGCCGTCGCGGGCAAGCCGGGCGAGGGTGGCGTAAACCTGGCCGAACGGGAGCTGTTTGCCCCGGCCGAAGTAGGCGTCGTAGTCGCGCTTGAGCTCGTAGCCGTGGCTCGGCTCCCGTTCAAGCAGGCCAAGGAGGGTCAGCGGGACGGTCACAGACACAACTATACACTGAGAGTCTACTCTGCGTAAATACCTGCGCCCGAGCGCTCCTCAGGCTGGATTTCCCTCAGCGGCGGGTGAGTCAGCCCGTGCCTGGATGAAGCGCGGTTCTGGCATCTGCCAGGCCCGCGCCGCGGGCCTGGTGCTCATACAGGGACAGGAAGTCCTCGTGCCGCAGGCCGTTGCCGATGGCGGACTGGATGATCTGGTAGACAGCCGACGCGGCCGGCATCGGGACCTCCAGGTCGCGTGCCGCGCCGAGGCCGAGGTCGAAGTCCTTGCGCAGCAGCTCGTTGGTGAAGGTCAGGTTCAGCTGCTGGTCCACGAGTTCCGGGCTGCGCCGGCGGATCCAGGGCGAGACGAGCGCGGAGCCGTTGAAGAACTCCAGGAACGCCTCCCGGCTGGTGCCCGCCTTCTCGGCCAGGGTGACCACCTCGACCAGCGACTGCACCATCATGCCGAGGTAGAGGTTGTGGGCCAGCTTGACCAGCCTGGCCTGCTCCTGCTCCCCGACGTAGGTCACCTTGCCGGCGATCTGCTCCAGGTGGGGGCGGACCGCCTGGAACGTCTGCGCCGGCCCGGACACGATGAAGGACCCCTGCCCGTCGGCGAACACGTCCGGGTTGCCGCAGACCGGCGCGGCGAGGAAGCTGACCCCGGCCGCGGTGGCCGCGCCCCGGATCCGGGCCGAGGCCGCTTCGGACACGGTCGAGCAGTCGATAAGGATGCCCGGCCGCCGCTCGCCCGTGAGCAGGCCGCCTTCGCCGAGCGTGACCTGTTCCAGGTCGGCCGGGCCGGACACCATGACGAAGACAACATCGCAGCCGGCCAGCCCGGTGATGCTGCCGGCCACCCGGGCGCCGCGTGCGGCCAGCGGAGCGGTCTTGGCCGGTGTCCGGTTCCAGACCGTGAGCGAGCGCCCGCCGTCGATGAGCCGTCCCGCCATCACGGTGCCCATCCGGCCGGTGCCGAGCCAGCCGATACTGGGCCAGCCGACACTGGGCCGGCCGACACTGGGTTCGGTGGTCATGCGCCCGCCTCACCCGGGGCGGGCAGGTCCACGCCGGTGAACAGCCGGGTGCCGGCCACGTACAGCTGGTCGGCCGGGAACCGGGTCAGCAGCTCACAGCCGCCCGCGGTGACGACGACCTCTTCCTCGATCCGGGCCGCCGCCGAGCCGTCATGTGTCGGCCAGTAGGTCTCGATCGCGAACACCATGCCCTCGTGCAGTTCGACCGGGTGCTCGAACGAGTGGTACCGGCTCATCAGCGGCCGCTCCCAGTTAGACAGCCCCAGCCCGTGGCAGTACTGGAGCCCGAACGCCTCTTCCTCGTCCGCGAAGCCGAACTCGGTCGCGGCCGGGAAGTGGCGGACCACATCGGCCGACGTGGCGCCGGGCCGGATCTCTGAGATCGCGTTGTCCATGAACTCGCGGGCACGGCGGTACGCCTCCCGCTGCGCGCTGTTCGCGCTGCCCACGTTCAGCGTGCGGTAGTAGCAGGTGCGGTAGCCGTTGAAGGAATGGATGATGTCGAAGTAGGCGGTGTCGCCGGGCCGGATCAGCCGGTCGGAGAACACGTGCGGGTGCGGGCTGCACCGCTCGCCGGAGATCGAGTTGACCGCCTCCACCTCCTCCGAGCCGTTCTCGTACAGGTACTGGTTGACCAGCGCGACGCAGGCGTTCTCCCGGACCCCGGCCCGCAGGTACCGGTACAGCTCGTCGTAGGCGCCGTCCACCAGCGCCGCCGCGTGGTCCAGCAGCGCGATCTCGTCGGCGGTCTTGATGGCCCGGATGTCCTGCATGAACCCGTGCCCGTCCACGATGTTCAGCCCCTCGGCCTCCAGCGCGCGCAGCACCGGCAGCTCGACCACGTCCACCCCGACCGGCTGGTCCGCCAGCCCGTGGTCGCGCAGCAGGCCGGCCAGCCGCCGGGCGTTGCCTCGCTCGACCCCGACGTCCTCCGGGATGGATCCGCGCCAGCTGGAGATGCCCGCCCGCCAGTTCGCCGGCTCGTTCCAGGGCGCGAACTTCTGGTGCGTGCGCGCCGCCGACCCGATGTCCCACAGGATCGGCTGCTGGCCGCGCATCACCAGGCAGCAGCGGAACAGCTTGTCGCGGGCCCAGTTGCCGATATGCGTCGCGGTCGTGTAGCGGATGTTGTTCATATCGAACAAGATCAAAGACCCGATTTCCGAACGATCCAGGGCGGCGGCGACTTTGCCGGCCCTGTCGGCCCTCAGTCTCGCGAAATCAACCCGCTGCTCCCAGTCAGTGCCCAGCGTCGCGCCGGGCGAGGCGATCGGGGTCGACTGCGTTGTTGCCGAGTAGTTCTGGACCATTGCTGCTCCTCAGTGGCTGGTCGGGGGCGCGGGCGGGGTCATACCGGGGCGTACTCGCCTTCGTCCGCTGGGAGGGTGGGGGAGCGAGGGGGAGTGCCGGGCCGGTGTAGGGCGGACCAGGCGGCGTCTATGAGGTGCTGGGTGGTGAGGCCATATCTGGTGAACAGGTAGGGGGCGGATTGGGCGGGTTCGGGGTAGGTGTCGCGGAGGCCTACCCGGGTGAGGGGGCGGGGGAGGGCGGCTTCGGCGAGGGTTTCGGCTACCGCGGAGCCGAGGCCGCCGATGATCGAATGGTTCTCGGCGGTGATCACGGTTTGGGCCGTGGCGGCTACCGCGAGGATGGTGGCAGTGTCCAGCGGCTTGATGACCGGGACATTCACAACTACCGTGGCGATACCGGCTGTCCGCAGCACGCGGGCCGCGGCGAGCGCAGAGGCCACCATCATGCCGCTGACGAGAAACGCCACATCCGAGCCGGACACTGGCGACGGCGCCAGGCCCAGCCCGCCCGCGATGCCTGCCGTCCCGCTGCCGCCGCGAGCGCTCGTCCCGCTGCTCACGCTGGCTCCGCCGCTCACCCCGCTCACGCCACCGCCGTTGCTGACGCCGGCTCCGTTGCTCACGCCGCCGCCAGTGCTGACCCCGCCGCCGCTGGTCTCGGCGCGGCCGCCGGTCACACCGCCGCCCGCCGTCTCGCGGCCACCCTCGGTCTCGCCTCCACCTTCGCTCTCACCCGCGCCCCTGCTGACACCAGCACCTGCGGTACCGGCGGCGCCCGTGGTGCCGGCGGCGCCGGTCGTTTCACCGCCCCCCGTGGTTTCACCGCCGCCGATAGTGCCGGGAGTGCCATCGGCCAGCACCTGGGCGCGTTCAAGCGAAAACGGGTGATCGTCGGGGAAGATGACCGGGATCTCGCCGCGCTTGAGGCGCAGGTAGACCGGGCCGGGGACGTCGGCGATGGCGGCGACCACCTGGGCGGTCTGGGTCGCGTCGGCCACGTCGACGATGGTCATCCCGGGCAGGGCGCGCATCAGGGCGACGTCCTCGATCGCCTGGTGGCTCGGGCCACCGGGGCTGGACACGCCCGGCATGAAGCCGACGATCCGGACCGGCAGGTGCGGGTAGGCGACCGCGTTGATGATCTGATCAAGGGGGCGCCGGGTGGCGAACACGCCGAACGTGTGCACGAACGGGATGAGCCCGCTGCGCGCCAGTGCTCCCGCCACGCCGATCATGTTCGCCTCGGCCATGCCCGCGTGGATGAAACGGTCGCCGAACTCCGCCTGGAACAGGTCGATCTCGCACTGGCGGGTCAGGTCGCCGCTGAGGCACACGATCTCCGGCCGCTGCCGTGCCAGCTCGACCAGGGCGCGGCCATAGGGCTTGAGGACGGTGCGGTAGGGCGGGCCGAGCACCGGCCAGGAAGCGGGTTCAGGCGTCATGGCGGGCCAGTTCCGCGCTGAGCTCGGCGTCCGCCGCCGCGGCGAGCGCGGGCGGCAGCTTGATGAAGTGACCGTCCGCGTCCGGCGGCAGGCAGGCCAGCCCGTGCCGGGTGGACGTGCGGCAGATCAGGACCCGCGGCTGGCCGGTATCGGGTTCGCCGCCGGGCGGCTCGGCCAGCGCGGCGGCTATCGCGTGGACGTCGTGACCGTCGAGCTCGCTGGCCTCCCAGCCGAACGCGCGCCATTTGGCGGCGATCGGCTCGATCGTGGTGATGGTGTCCACCGGCCCGTCGACCTGGGAGTTGTTCGCATCGAGCAGGACGGTCAGCCGGCCCAGACGGTAGTGTGCGGCGAACATCGCCGCTTCCCAGACCTGCCCTTCCTGCATCTCGCCGTCGCTGAGAAACGCGAACGTCCGGATGCCAGCCCGGCCCCGCAGCCGGTCGGCCAGCGCGAAACCCGCCGCCGCGGACAGCCCCTGGCCCAGTGAGCCGCAGCTGTAGTCCGGGACGGGAATGTGCTCGGTGCCGATCGCGGGCAGCGCTGCCCCGTCCTGCCCATAGCTGGCCAGGGCCG
>Ga0307373_10013797_pt1 | contig 11238 bp, 9 predicted proteins | sample OX2MG_FD_202534 | JGI IMG/M metagenome (GOLD analysis project Ga0307373, IMG submission 202534) | Soil microbial communities from Risofladan, Vaasa, Finland - OX-2 | ecosystem: Environmental > Terrestrial > Soil > Coastal area > Acid sulfate soil | place: Finland: Risofladan, Vaasa | collected... | reverse complement strand
AGAACATTCTTTCATCGGCCGATGCGGCGGTACTGAAACACCATGTTCAGCGCGAAGACGTTGAAGAAGATGAAGAGCGATGCGTAAATGAAATAGACAAAAGTGGGTGGGCGACTGCTGCTCCCGGCACCAGCACCAAACAGGTAGATGCCGATCGCGATCCAGGGCACGGCGCCTGCCAGGACGCCGAACCAGTAAGCGAGCCAGTCGACCGAGACTCGACCTAGGTTGTAGCGCTCCATCGCCCAGCCGAAAAGGATCATCGAGGCGTTCACGCCGAATAGGGCGACCAACGCAGCGATGTCGTAGATGCCCACCAGCATCGCAATGAGAACAATCATCAGCGAGGAGCTCAACGAGTATTCGACCCAGCGGGCGGGGTTGGCGCCCAGCCGCACATTGCGTGCATACCAGGGATAGACCCAGGGTGAGGCGACCACGAAATGCGCGATCGATGACAGGAAGAGGAAGGCGGCAATCGCCGGGCCGAGCCTGACATTCAGAAGCACTTCTGGCCGGGGCTGCAAAGTCTGCGTATTCGGGCTGAAGTAGAGGAAGTTGGTCATAACCGGTAGGGAGAAGCTCGAAGAGAGGAGGACCATGACGATGCCTTGCACGAGGTGCAGGCAGCCCATCGCCAGGTTGAAGAGTCGTAGCCGGCCGAGTCCGACTGTGTTCGACACATCGTTGCTCGGCTGCCGACCTGACGGGGCCACCTGTGCTGGTTGGGGCATCTCCATCTTTCCCTCAGATGTTTGACCGCCCTCTACCCAGGTGTCAAGCAAGAACTTGCAGGCTCGTGCTGACGACGGTAGGCGCGAGATTCCTGGCTCGTCACACTTGGAGCCCAGTTCGCGACCTTGGGCCGGTTACAGCGCGTGCCGCCACTATCCATGTACCCAGAGGCCTTCGATGCTGACCTCCCCGACGTGGAAATGGCCTTCGCCGGTGGTAACCCGAGGTCCTCCCTCTTGACGAGCCCACGGTAGGCCTCGACGTTGAAGTTCGTCACCGTTTTCATCGACTCGATCCGCGAGTTCGCTGCGGCCGGCCGCACCATGGGGCTGACGGCGCACATGCTGGAGGAGGCCATCGTGCCCACCCAAAAGGTTCGCGTTCTGTCAAGGGTGGTGCGCCTGGCAGGAATTGAACCTGCTACCTCTTGCTCCGCAGGCAAGCGCTCTATCCGGTGAGCTACAGGCGCTTCAATCGAGGGTCACGCGTAGGGGCTCCAGCCGCTGGGGCGCGCACCCTCCGCGCCCAGCAAGGTTACCCTACCGCCGCCCAGGCGCTCAGATCGATGGGCGTCACGTCCCAGGGGTCGCACCACGGCCGGCCATTCGCGGACCTGAACCAAGCATGCCCCGTCCGGCGGGGCCAGGGCACCAAGGTAAACTCCGGGGTTATCAACGCGCCTGTAGCTCATCGGACAGAGCGTGCGGCTCCGGACCGCAAGGCAGGGGGTTCGATTCCCTCCAGGCGCACCATCGATTTGAATGCGAACCGGCCCCAGGTGCACCATCGGCGGGTGTCGTCTCGGACTGAATGCTCACAAAATGCTCACAACGGGCCGGGAGTCGGGCGCCGCCTCGTCGGTCCACTCCTTGGCCGTCCTCCGTAAACGTTATTCCGCGCCCTTACTGCACGAGTACGCTCGTCCGCGGGCCAGGGATTCGCCGAGGGGGTGGTGGACTAAGATTCGGCCTGGCCACCTTCGAGGGAGGAGGCCCAGGGGCTCGGGAATCGTGACGACAGGGTGGTCACAACGACCTAATCGAGGCCCAAGTTCAAGGCCGCCAGCCGGCGCCAGTCAACCGGGGCGAGGCCACAGGAACAAGCGAGGGTGATTCGAAATGGTGGTCTGTGTTCCCGTCACGATGGAGGGGCTGATCGACCCCCGCTGGGGTCGCGCGGCTCGGGTGGTAATCACGCAGGTAACCGGCGACGGGATCGGGGCCTGGCAAGAGTACGACGTCGGGTGGCACGCGCTCCACGACTCGGGAACCGAGGGCTCACATCACGCTCGGGTGGCTCGTTTCCTCCAAGAACACCACGTCGAGGCGGTAGTGGCGAACCACATGGGCATGCCTATGGTGCACATGCTGGAGCGGATGGGAGTGAAGGTCTGCATCGTGGCAATGGGCAATGCGCGCGAGGCCGCGATGGGGGCGATCGACAGCCAATCAAGCTGAGCTGAGGGTCGGCCGCGCGCGCCTGTGGGGAGCAAAAGTCAATCCGCAGGGCCTAGTCGGACTTGTGCCCTCCTATACCCCGGTGACGGCAATCGGATGCCCCAGCGCGATCGCGCCGCCGTTCGGATTGACCACGTCCGGGTTCTGCTCGGTGTCCCTGATCACGGCCACGACCCGGGCGGCGAACGCCTCATTGAGTTCGACCACGCCGAGCTCGTTCACGCGGATGCCGGGAACGTCAGCGCCAGTAGAGTCGCCATCCCTGGCGATGCCAGTGGATGACGGTCGCCGGCCTGACCACGAGCAGGTGGCGACGCCAGTCTCAGTGGAGACGGCTGATCAAGATCCAGAAGAGCTTCTCCCAAGCCTGGAGCCGGGGCCGGCGCTGGACCCGGAGCGCGACCTGTAGTTGCTGCCGCAGGCCGAGATGGAGTTGCCGTGGCCTGGTTGACGTACCCCCTGTGGACCTCCCAGCCACGGGTTGGGGGCGAAGTCGCGGAGCTGAAGGATCCGGGTCTCCGGGCCCTCAGGACCGTGGTCCGGTTCACCTCAGTCTTTTCAGGGGCCGTAATGGAAGTTGGTGCTGCGAGAGGATGTCAGAGTGGCTTGCCCGAGCACGAGCAGCTGGACCTTGACCTGGCCGCTGACGGTGACGCGATCGCCCTCCACCATAGATTGCCAACTCTCCAGCCCCGCAGCCGGCTGGCCTGCATCGATCGATCGACCATGGTTATGATCCGGCCGATGCCGAAGCTGCCCTCTCAGGCGAGTTCGCGACGGCAGCTCGCCCTGCGATCGCTGGCGGATGCCCGCGTGGTAGGCCGTGACGAGGAGATGCTCTCGGTAGCCGCCGCCCTGCGCAAGGCCGCATTGGGCTTTGGCTGCGCCATTTTCGTTTCTGGCGAACCCGGGATCGGCAAGAGTAGATTGGCGGCGGAAGCCGCGAGGCTAGCGAGAGCCCAGGGATTCATAGAACTCAGAGCCCGTGGGCATCCGCTCGAAGACTCCCTCGCCTACGGCATGTTCACCGACGCGATCGCCGGCTACTTGCGATCTATCCCAGATGGTGATCGCTCCGCGCTCCTGCGGGAGGTACCCATCCTCGGCTCCCTGGTCGGCAGCGGCGAAGGACCAGACCTCCAGTTGGCCGATCCGGGCCTCACCAGGGCCTGGCTATTGGATGCCATCGCCCGCTTTGTCGGACGTTTGTCCACCTCGGCACCGGTGATCTTCGTGCTCGACGATCTGCACCTGGCGGACGCCAGCTCACGGCAAGCGGTGCACTACCTGGTACGGCGCATCGCCGAGCAGCCGGTGCTCCTGCTCGCCACACACCGCTCGGAGGCGGCGGCCACCCGTCCTCTGATCCCATTGATGCTGTCGCTCAAGAAGCAACAGGGGATCACTGAGATACGCCTTGGGCGGCTTCCGGGCGAGGCAGTCCGACAGCTGGTCGCGGCAACTTTGGGCGTCGAAGGACCTCGTGCGCTGCTCGAGTTGCTCGAATCGAGAGCCGCCGGCACGCCGCTTTTCGTGGAGACGATCCTGCGGGAGCTGCTGACCGGAGAGCACCTACACTACGGCGAACAGGGCTGGCTTTTCGACGAGAGGGCAGCCGACATCCTTCCCGACGAGGTGCGGGACGTAGTCCTGGAGCAGCTGGCCAGGCTGACCCCAAAGGCACGACAAGTCGTCGACCTACTCGCTGTCGTGGGCGAGCCGCTCAGTGGGGCGGCCCTGGAGGCCTCGACCAGACTTGGTCCCAACGCTCTTTCGGGCGCCCTTGCCAACGCGGTCGAAATGGGGCTTGTCGCCGAGCATACGGGGACGGAAATCAGCTTCGGCATCAGCCATCCCTTGATCCAGGAGGCGGCTTACCTCGATGTTCCCGAGAGCGCTCGCCGGCTTGTCCACGCATCCCTGGTCACCTTCTTCGAGGAGAACCTGGAATCGGTGGACCGCCTGGCACGCCACTACCGAGCTGCCGGATCCCTGGTAGACCGCAGCCGGGCCGTGAAGGCGCTGGTAGCTGCCGGAGAGAGGGCTCGCGGTCTGAACGCAACCTACGAGGCGTCCCAGCACTTCAGCGCCGCCCTGGAGATGGTCGGGTCGTCTTCCGACTCCAAATTGCGGGCCCGACTCCTAGAACGCCTGGGCGAGCTCGAGGACCTTAAGGGCAACAGTTCGAGCGCAGTTCGCCTGCTGGGAGAGGCTTTGGAGGCCCACCGCCAGATGAGCGATTGGGGATCGTTTGCCCGCGTATCGGCCGCGCTCGCGATAACCGAGTGCGACCGGGGCGATCTTACGGTGGGCAAAGCCCACCTGGATGCTGGCCTGGCCTCCCTGTCAGGCCGACCGCCGACTCAGAACCTGGCCGACTTAAGGCACGCCGAAGTGCGCATTTTGACGCGCCTCGGCGACTTCGAGGTAGCAGCCAAGGTGGCTCGCGATCTGGTGGATCTATCCACCCATCTGGGCTCTCACCGGGCGGTGGCCGAAGCGCACCTGGCGGCTGCTGGTGTGCATTTGGCTGCGCCCGACTACGATCGCGTCAGAGCGAGCCTCGAGACTGCTCTCGACGAGTCGGAGCAAGGTGCTGAGCCCCTGTTGGTTCTGCGCGCTCGCCACCTGCTCGCCCTTACTGCGCTGACCCTGGGCGAGCATGCCGCCGCGACGCTTCATTCAAAGGCGGCTATATCGGTGGCCCGCCAACTGCGATCTCCCGTCCTGGAGCTGAACCCGATGGCAACAGCGGCCGAGGCCGACTTCCTCGCCGGACGCTGGCCCGACGCTCTAGAGCACAGTCGGGAGGCGCTGGCCATGGCTCGGCAGCTGGACAGACCCCGGGTGGTGGCGTGGATGCTGGCCGTGCGTGCATCCACCCAGTCACTGCTGGGTGACTTCGACGCGGCACGCTCCTGCATAGCTGAAGCCAGAGAGACGTTCCCTGCGCTAGGCGAGGACCGTAACATCCAGGTCCAGGCGGACATGGCCGAGGCAGTCCTAGCCTTGGAGCGACGCTCCCGCCTTCCCACCCGCGCTTTGAGCCTCAGAATCGGCGTCGTTCCGGCAACCATGCTTCCGGCGCGCCTCGCCCTGGCCGGCGAAGCCGCGGTGCAGTGGGGCCACCTGGACGAAGCGGAGCAGATCGCAGATCAGCTGGAGGACATCTCGGGCGGCGAGTACCCGCGGGCCCTGGCCGCCCGTCTGCGTGGCCTGATCGCGATCTCCCGCCCCGATCTGCCTCGGGCGGCGCTAGAGCTTGAGACCGCAATCGAGGTCTTCGGGAGGCTGGACTTGCCGTTCGAGCAAGCCAGGGCGCGGATGAATCTGGGCATGCTGTTGGACGGCAGAGGGGGGAGGACTCACCTTCTCCAGGCATCCCAGGAGTTCGAGCGCTTGGGGGCGCCGACCTACCTCGGCCAAGCGCGGAGTGCTCTGCGGGGCCTGCGCACGGACCTGGACCTGGATCTGGAGCCGCAGGGGCAACCCCTGCGGGCCTGGATGACTCCGCGGGAGATCGATGTGGCAAGACTGGTGGCCGATGGCCTGACCAACCCCGAGGTGGCGGGCGAATTGAACATTAGCCAGCGAACTGTGACTACCCACCTCACCAACATCTACGAGCGGACCGGGTTGCGCTCCCGGACGGCGCTCGCCAGGTACGTGTTCGAGACCGGGCTGGGCTCTGGCTCGGTTCGCTAGAGGCGCGGCTGCACCATACGTACTCCGTCCGATGGTCGGACCGCACTGCGCCTTCTAGACTCCTCGACGGATCCAGTCGGAGCGCTCCTGTATGGGAGCGTGCCTCAAGTCTGCGGTCATTCAAGGAGACAAGGCATTGGCACCTCAGACGTTACGCCTCGGCAGCGCTGTGGCTGTCGGCTTGCTGCTTTTGGCCTGCGGAGGATCATCCGGCACAGGGTCAGGTCAGAACCACGCGCCATTCACCGTCGGCTACCTGCTGCCTCTGACCGGAGTCTTCGCGGCCAATGGGGCCAACGAGCGGAACGGCTGGAACCTCGCCGCATCGGAGATGGGAAGTACCTTCAATGGACACCAGATCTCGACCACCTTCGCCGACACCCAGGCCGATCCCCAGCTGGCCCTGAACGCATCCCGCAACTTCGTGGCGAGCCAGAACGTCGATCTGCTCGAGGGCCCGCTGAACGCGGCCGAGGTCAACGCAGTGACCAACTACGTGGCTCCGCTGGGTGAACCCACCGACGATCTCACCTTCTGCTCGACCCTGCAGCTGACCGACTACCAGAAGTACAAGAACGCGATCTCATCGGGCTGGAGCTGCGACCAGCCATCGTTGATGCTGGGTCAGTACGCATACAACACCCTGCACCTAAAGCACATGACCGTTGTGGCCTTCGACTACGCATTCGGCTGGCTGTCGGCCGGGGCCTTCATATCGACTTTCGAGAAGGCGGGCGGGACCATCGACAAGACGATCTTTTTCCCGTCGACGACCGTCGACTTCAGCCCCTACGTCTCTGAGATTCCCTCCGGCACGCAAGGCGTTTACGTGGTGGCTGGCGGGGCCCCGGCGGTGCGCTTCACGCAGACCTTCTCCAGTTTTGGGCTGAAGAGCAAGATCCCGCTCCTTGGGATCAACGTGCTCACTGACTACTCGGTACTGCCCCAGGAGGCACCAGCCAACGTCCTCGGCGTTTACACCGCCTCGAACTACTGCGATGGGATCAGCACGGCGGCCAACAAGCGCTTCACTGCCGGCTACATGGCCAAGTACGGTACCTACCCGGGCTACTACTCCGAGGCGGGTTACGTCAAATACGAGATCGCGGCCGCGGTCCTGAACAAGCTGGGGAGCACGTCGCCCTCTGACCACAAAGCGGTAGCCGCCCTTCTGCGATCGGTCAAGGTGACCGCACCGAGAGGCCCGGTGTCGTTAAGTCGAGTTACCTACTCACCGGTGCAGAACGTGTACGTGTGCAAGGTGGAGTCCGTGGACGGCACGCTTCGCAACGTCCCCGTGCAGACCTACCCCAGCGTTCAGCCCTGGGGACCCTTGTCCCAAAGTCAGTGGACCAGCCTGTTCGAACACGACAGCGCTGCCCGTCCGCAGTAGGAGGTTGAACCTTGAATTACTGGGATTCGATCGAGGAGCGACTACCGGTCGGCAAGATCACCTGGCCCGAGGGGGTTCGCATGCCGATCCTGGTGGCCTTCGACTACCAGGCTGAGGTCGGAGACTGGACCTTTCCCGACGGGACTCCCAACTACGGGCAGATCACCGAGGCTTCGTACGGGGGCCGAGTGGCCATCTGGCGAATCCTTGATGTTCTCCACAAACACGGCGTCAAGGCGACCTTCAACACCTGCGGAGTGACCGCCGAGCGCTATCCGCAGTCCGCCAAAGCCATCGTTGAGGGTGGCCACGAGATCGCCGGACACACCTACACGCACCGGCCGCAGTACCAACTGTCGGAGGCCGAGGAGCGCGAGGAGATAGTGCGCACGGTCCAGGCGATCGAGCACATAACAGGTCAGCGAATCGTCGGATGGCGATGCCCCATCGTTCAACCGGGCGCCAACACCATCCGACTTCTGATCGAAGAGGGCTTTTTGTGGGACGGCAACTTCCTCAACTACGACCTGCCGTACATGCTGGATGTGCCGGGCACCGGAAGCCTGCTCGAAATTCCGTACACCTTCTCCACCGACGACTTCCCGTTCATCTACGGGGCCGTCCGCCAGGACTTTGGGGGCTTCCCAGGGCCTCGTAACACCATGGCCGATCTCTTCCAGATCCAAAAGGACGAATTCGACGTCCTCTATCAAGAGTCGGCCACCATGCCACGGATGTTCGTGTTTCAGAACCATCCCTTGGTCATGGGCAGAGCTCACCGGATCCTCTATTTCGATCGCCTCTTGGAGCACATGAGGAGCCACGAAGGAGTGTGGTTCTGCACCTTTCGCGAGATGACCGAGTTCTGGAAGCAGCACTACGACACGAAATCGGATCCCGATCAGGCAATCCGAGCGCTCGGGTTCAGATCAACGAGCTCGATCTAGAGCCGGGGCTACACCCCTTAAAGGAGACGAACATGGTCCAAGGCGTCAAGGGCGTAGTCGGCACGCCGGTCACCCCGTTCACCGCCGACGGCGCGGTGGACGATTCGGCACTGGAGAAAACAGTCGGCTTCTTGGTCGAAAGTGGAGTGGCGGCCATCGCGCTGCCCATGCACATAGGCGAGTCCTTGAACCTCTCCGACGCCGAGCGCCGCAGAGTCGCCGAAATCGCGATATCCACGGCGGCCCGCCAGGTGCCCGTGCTCGTCAACGTAAGCCTTCCCGGCACTGACAATGTCATAGCCTTGGCGCGGCACGCACAGGGAGCCGGTGCGGCAGGGATCGTGGTCATCACCCCGTATCACTGGAGGCCGCCCGACGAGGCCCTGCTGAAGCACTTCGCCGCCGTGGCCGGCGCCGTCGAAATCGGCATGGTGGCCTACAACTTCCCGGCCAAGCTGGGGGTCGGGGTCAGTCCCTCGCTGGTGATGCGAATGCTGGACTTGCTGCCCAACTTCGCTGGCCTCAAGGACGCCGGTCTGGACATGGAGTACTTCACTGAGATCTGTCGCATAACGTCCAAGCGCGACTTCGGCGTCTACGCCGGGGTGGAGTACATGCTGCCGTCGATGGTGGTCGGCGGATCGGGCTCCTTTTCTGCCTTGGGCGCGGTGGCCCCCCGCTTGGTGTCCGATCTCTACCTGGCCTGCTCGGCCGGGGACTTGAGCCGAGCCTTGGCTCTCCAGCGCCAATTCTCCGAGCTCTGGCAACTGTTGCAGATCGGCTATCCGGCGACCATCAAGGTGGCCATGACCCTTCTGGGCCGGCCGGTCGGTGGCCCCCGCCTACCGATACTCCCCCTCACCGATGCCGAGATCGCCACGCTCAAGACAAAGCTGGACGGGCTGGAGTTCTTGGAGCGAGAGCCACGGGGATGGGAGGGAAGAGCTCGCACCTGAGGCAATGTCCTGGGGCAGAGCGGGTGGGCAATCCCTCTGCCAGGAGCTGCGCGATCGCTACCGGGCCTTCCGAGCCCGGAGCCTGGCCGAGGTCAAGTTGCTGGTCCTGTTCTTGGACGCGATCTACCTTCCGACCCGGCCGAGCGGGGCCAAGGAGGGCGAGCGGGTGCTGCTCGATGTCAGCCTCGGTCCACGGGAGCGCTACTAGGACTGGCTGGAGATGAGACGGGGCCTGATTTCGCGACTGGGGTCGCCTGGCGAGCCGAGGGGACTCTGCTCATTTGCGTCCCCGGGCTAAGATCAAGTCGTATTCGGAGGTTTTGGCCGAGCGGCTGGGGGCCAAGGGGTCGCGGGTTCAAATCCCGCCGACTGCTCACAGAATGCTCACGGATTCCCCATAACTAGGCAGCATCCGATGGCAGTCTCCATGATCGAGGGCCGCTAATCGAGGACCCGCCGAACTCAAATGACACTCGATGGGACTCGCTGACACCAGTGCCCCACGGCCGTCTTAACAAGTCCACAAAGGTTCTTATTGTGTAAACCTGGGAGCACTTTTTCGGCCTCAGGTCAACACGGGACGACATCCTTACCGGCTAGCCGGCCATTGATGCGGTCACGGCCCGCTGCGAGGCCTCGCCTCGCACCGCTTGACCTCCGTCTCCTCACCACCGGGTGGATAGGGGTCGAGAGGAATAGATGGGTGATCTGCGATCCGCACCACCGTGATATCAAGGCTGATGCAGCCGAGTTTGGGCTGCTGGACCATCATCGCGCCGTCGCCCGGTCCGGGGTCAGACTTCGATTCCCAGTCGGCCGATCGGTTCCAGCAGCTGATCCTCCTCGTAGTTAAGGTGCGCGAGCAGCGTCCCCTGCAACCGTTGCAGAGCGGACTGAGCGCTCTGAAGTTGGGATTCATCCCCGATCATCGCGACTAGGGCGGCGTCGATTTCGGCCAGCACGGTGGCGATTGCCTCGTGTTCTCCCCGCAACCGCTCGAGCACGTCAGCGAGCGAGCCGTCGGCGACCTCGAGGTCCATAAAGAGGCGCTGATCCTCGATCGCGTGGTGGATGCTGACCACCCGGCAGTAGGTGGCGCAGAAGGCACCCAGGGTCCAGTAGTTCTGGCGCATCGTCATCTGGTTCAGGTATGACCGCGCTCCCTGCGGCGTCTCCCGCCCCGCCGCGACCTCGTCTACGACTCCACTCAGGCGAGAGAGCTCTCCCCGAAGGTGATTGTGGACCGCGAGCAGCGTCTGCTGCGAGGCGCGGCCGATGGAGCCCTCCGCGCCGACCTGATCCCCCGCATCGCTCCTGATCGCGGCGGGAGGCGGGCTGGTCGGGGCGGGGCGGCGGCGTTCCTTTGTCACCGCCTCCCGGACCGCCGGTGCGACCTCGGCGGCGAATCTCTGCAGATCCAGCTCGGGGGCCGCTCCCGGTGAGAGGAGAAAGACGCTGATGCCCGCCGACAGCACCAGCTGGGTCAGCTGCTCAGCCCAGAGCTCAGGTGGGCCGGCCAGGAAGCCGCGAGCCGGCCCGAACGTGCCCGCGATGTTGTAGGCGCGCCGGATCAGAGCCGGATTGCGGCCGGCGCTGAGTGCGGCCGCGTCGATCTCTGCCCCGAGGCGGGCGAGGTCGTTGGGGTCGGCATAGCCCAGCGAGGGGATCCAGCCATCCGCCTTCATCCCGGTCAGGGCGAGCATGCGGGGCTTGTAGGCCCCGAGCCAGATTTCGACCGGATGTGGCGCAGCCGGGCCGGGGCGGGCGCCATTCAATTGGTAGTAGCGGCCATCAAACGTGACCGGCGGGCCCGGGGACATGAGCTGCCGGATGACGTGAATGCCCTCGGCCAGAGCGTCGACGTTCTCGCCCGGTGAGCGAGGGGGCCCCCCCATGCCCACGACGGCATCCCCGAAGGCCCCGGCCCCCAGGCCCAGGATCAGGCGTCCCCGGCTCAGAATGTCAAGCGAGGCGGCGCTGCGGGCCAGCACGGCGGGAGGTCGTAGGGGAAGGTTGATCACGTTCGGTAGGAGCCTGATCCTCTG
>Ga0307373_10013796_pt1 | contig 11239 bp, 14 predicted proteins | sample OX2MG_FD_202534 | JGI IMG/M metagenome (GOLD analysis project Ga0307373, IMG submission 202534) | Soil microbial communities from Risofladan, Vaasa, Finland - OX-2 | ecosystem: Environmental > Terrestrial > Soil > Coastal area > Acid sulfate soil | place: Finland: Risofladan, Vaasa | collected... | reverse complement strand
TGCTCAAGAGCGACATGCCATCGAAGGTAAACTCTGACGCCAGGTTGATCGCCTGAATATCCATCTCTCGGGGGTCAAAGAGCAACACCACGACCGTAAGGAATAGGAGAGATGGCAGGGCGAAGAACTTCACGGCCCTTGCGAGCCCGATGACCAGAGACAGAAAGACGATCGTCAGTCCCCAGGTAAGGAGAGCGAGCGCCCCGTATCCCATCCGACCGTCTTGTCCCATGGCGCTGCCGCCGAGGTACCCGAAGAGATTCAATGGATACTGAACCACGTTCCAGCCATTGATGTCAATGACACTACGCAGCTTCCTCGAGTTGCACAGGACGAGGAGGGCGAAGGAGAAGATTCCCGCAACTGCCAGAAAAGCGAACAGAGGGGAAATGCGAGACTTGAGGTGATTGCTGAGGACCGGAGAATCAAAAAGATAACCAAACCCGCAAGACTCTATGATGAAAGCAAGCAGCAACAGAAAGGCAACGGCAGCGATCCCTTCGGTCACCTCGAACTGTGAGACAAAAGACCAAACGAGTTTACCACCGAAGGTGGTAGCAATCACACTCATCGAAATCCATCCACCCAACCCATCTATTCAGGACACGCCAGACGTTTAGGATGAAAAATAGATAAGCTTAGCTTGTCAACTGAAGCGTCGTCTAAAGCCGCTTGATTTGCTGACTCGCCAGAGAATCTACATCAGAGATTACCGTTTTTGACAACATGGCTGCCCGGGTCCAAGTATGAAAGAATCGCGTAACGGCCCGGAAGGATTGCTTAACTCGTCCGAACGCAGTTGTGCAACCACAGCGATTAATTTTGGAGGAGCCAGTAACCGCCCGGCTCACAAATGTGACTCACAGCTTTGAATGGTAGCGAGGGGTGGCTAAATATCCCTAGAGACTGCATAATGAGATGCCGAGAACCGAGTCTTGGTTCGCCGGCTTGGTTGACGGCGAAGGCTGTTTTACGATCTGCATCTATAAACAACACCGCCACACGCTGAAGTTCGAGCTACGGTTCAGCATTTCCATGAGAGAAGGTGCGTGGGTGGGAGTCGCATCAAATCTTCTTCGACTCCACGGCATATCCTTCCACGCTCGGAGGCGGAAGAATCAGATCGAGTTAAGGGTAAACGGTCAGAAGTCGGTAAAGCGATTGATTCTGATTCTACTCCCAAGCCTCGTCGTGAAGAAGCCGCTTGCACTGAAACTCCTCGACTTTTCCTGCGGCTCCTCATAGAAACCGATTCAGTCACGTCGCCGAATCATATCTCGAAGCGATTTGCGCCCTTGTCGATTACACACGACAATTCAATAAAGGAAAGAACAGACGACACAAGTGGAATGGCAATAGCATTCGCTCATTCTTGGAGAGTAAGTAGCGAGGGGTGGAGTTTCAGAGGGATATATCCCTCCTTTGAACCACCGCTCTGCGGGTTATGGCATGAATTCTGTTGCCAGGTCGTTTCTGACTTTCTCCATAATCGCTTTGGAGCTATATGAGACCCGGCAGATTCCATTCGGATGATTGTCTTTGCGTCCTCTCGGCTTGAACCAGGTCTTCGTGAAATTACTTCGGGGGATTTGAAGCTGGTCTACCCAGAACTTCTTGGCGCTCCTTTCGTCAGACCCGTTCCAAAGATGCAATCTCATCTTCATCAGATTTCTGGGAACTTTGTAATTAATCTCTAACCAGAGTACGAAGTACTTGAGGATTATCGGGTTGCTGTTTGTCAGTTGTATCTTCCTTAAGCTATCAGTGGGTTTGTCTCCCTCACACCAAAAGAGGATTAAACCCTCTCTTAGACTTAGATGCCCGTCCACTGATTGACAAGGTGCGTCAACTATTAAGCGGCCACGTAGTCTCGAGATTGAAAAGTCAAGAAAGCCCACACAGGCAACAAGAAGAGGTAGCGAGGGGTGGATTTGAACCACCGCTCTGCGGGTGTCTCAGCAGGAAGCGTATGAGCCCGCCGGGATAATTGCCTCTACCACCAGGTAGTCCTGGCTTCCCCACCTCGCTGAAACGAAGACCGATTTCTGACCCTTATATCCTTCTCGGAGTAACTGGGTTTTGGTCTGACCCGCTCTGGCGAAATCAGGTCCACGGGTCTTGCTGTACTGCAACTCCTGTCAAGTGGGCTAGGGAGCCTTGGTTGTTGAAGTGCACGTGATACTGAGAGATATCCCCACATTGACCACGACATCTGACCCGTTGACTGTGAAAGTCCCGCTGTGGGCCCCATTGTATACGTAGAGCTCCTCGAATCCCGATCCACCCAGTAGTGTATAGTTGTGCGTCCCCGGGGGAGATAGAAGGCCATCTGTGTGAGGTTCTTGTCGGGAACTATCGTGGAAAGCGTATTGGTTGGCAGCGGAAGGCTCTGGTTATGCGGCTGCACTTGGATCAGACCGTCGATGCTCACACCCCAAGGGTAAGATGTTGTATTCGCCGCAATATTGGACCTGCTCAAAGGTCACCTTGTAGACCCGATCTGTAGTCGCGGTGGCGGACTGGGCGAGCGTCACCGTCCGAACGGGCGCCAGGCTAACACCAACATATGCCGAAAGGAGAGCGACGACAAGGAGCACCACTGCAAGTGAAATCACAAACGTTTCGCGCCTCAAAACGGAAACTCAGAAGTCCTTTAGAGAGTAATAAGCCTTGGAGATGAATCATCCAAGAAGGATAAACTTCTCTGCGTCCGCCCCCACCGCCGCGTCGACGTCCTCCTTGAGCCGCCTGAGCCTCTGGACGTCGTGGCCCTTCTTGACGAACCGCTTGGCCTCCTCCTCGAAAGACCTCGCCCTGTCCCCGTCCAGCATCTTGTCGGCGAAGCAGACGATCTTCTGCCCGAGCGTCCTCGGGATGTAGTCTCCTGGCGGAAAGCCGAGCGCGACCGCCTCCTCTGGCGAGATGCCTGCGCCGACGTGCCTCCTGACGATCTCCACGACCGAGCCGTCGACGCCCTCCTTCTCCAGAATGCCTGCGCCCACGTATCCGTGGGCCACCGTCTGGGTCTGGCTCCGCCCGATATCGTGCAGGAGCGCGGCCGCGACCGCGGCCTTCTCGTCTACGGGGTGGCCATGCTCGGTCGCCTTCTGCGCGAGCGCCTCCGAGATCTTGGCGCACGCTTGGCAGTGGCCTACGATTCTGTCGTTGCTCCCGTACTTCCTGTGAAGAGCCAACGCCTGTTGCGCGTTGGGGATCATTCGCTTACTCACTCACGATTTTTGGCGGCGGGCGAGAGGTGTTCACTTTACGATAGTGATGTCTTCTTCGAGCTGGTTTATCTTCCATCTGAGCGCCTCTTTCAGCTCGGTGTTGTCGATCCTGTTCAGCGGCCTCTGGCAGGTCGGGCACTTGAAGAAGGTCTCCATGGCCTCCTCGAAGGTCCGGGTGAGGCAGGTCGGCGTCCCGCAGAAGTAGAACTCCCGCGTCTCCTCGTGGTCCAGGCGCTGCTTGAGCCTGTTCAGGATCTTCTTCTTCTGGGTCTGTATGAAGCCGTCGGTCTGGTCGCGCTGCGCCTTCCACCTGTAGACGAACCACCCCCTCTTCGGGTCCCTGACCCTGACTCCGGAGATGAGGCTCCTCCCGAAGAGGTCGTAGAGGGCCTTCCTCACCGTCTTTATCTTGAGCCCGGTCGCCGAGGCTATCTCCTCGTCCGTGGCGTTCTCGTTGTTTAGCAGAGCCCGCGCTACCCTGACGTAGTCGGGACCGCCGATGAGGCCCGCGACCTTTACGAAAGTATCCTCGTATTCTATTTTCACGATTTCTGTTCTACCCGCTTTCCTGTTGCAGAGGGGACGATCCTTAGCTTATAACCACCGAACACCTTCTTAAGCTCTTCCCCCTTCTGCAGGTCGTGGACCGTGATCGCGAGCGCGGCGATCTCCGAGTGCGGCTGGGAAGTCACTGCGATGTTGTAGTCGGAGAACTTGTAGACCTCCCCTGGCACCTTGGGGCCTCCGACGGCCAGAAGGAAGCTGTCGCGCTTCCTTAGCTCGCCGATCTCTTCCTGAAGCGGCGTGCCGTACATGGTGAGGTGGACGACCGCTCTCCCCTCTGCCCTCGCGTCCTGGAAGACCCGCCTCCACTTCCCCTCTAGGATGGCAAAGTCCCCGCCCCAAGTGCGGTTGACCTCCGCCACCGTCTCCTCGAGCTCCTTCTCCACCTCCTCGAGGTAGATGGACTCGGCCCCGAGCGCCCTCGAGACCAGGCACAGGTGGGTGAGGGTGCGGTAGTCTCGCACGTACCTGTGGCCGACCCTGACGACCTTGACGCTCTTCAGGCCCAAGTCAGAGGGGCACCTTGCCCTCGATCCCCTCCTCCCCGGCCACCTCGCTGAGCTTCGAGTCGGCGAGCCTGAGCAGGTTCTCCACCCCCTGCCCCGTCTTCGATGAGACCTCCGCCAGGTCGACGGGCCCAAGCTCCCGCCTCCTCTCCTCGATCAGCTCGGCGGGGGCGAGGTCGCACTTGTTGAGGACGATTATTACCCTCGAGGGCTTCACTATGAGCTCCGCCAGGGCCTGCGCCGAGCTCTCGTAGCTCCGGATGAACTTCTCGGCGGACTGGCTCACGTCGAGGAGGAGGAAGACCACGCTCGCGTACGAGATCTCCTCGAGCGTCGACTTGAAGGACTCGACGAGGTACGCGGGGAGGTTGCTGATGAACCCGACCGTGTCGGTGAGAAGCGTCTTCCTATCCCCGACCATCACCGCCCTGGTCGTGGGCGCGAGCGTGGTGAAGACTCCCGCGTCGACGCTCTTCGACTCCCCGGTGAGCCGGTTGAAGAGGCTGGTCTTCCCCGCCGCGGTGTAGCCGGCGAGCGCGATGGTCGGGAACGCGAGCTTCCTCCTGTGCTCCCGGAATATCTCCCTCCGCTTCGCCACCCCCTCGACCTTCTTCTTCAGGGTCGAGACGCGGCTCTTCATCATCCTCGTGTAGACATCGGCCTCGTACTTCCCGAGACCGAAGAACCCGGGCTGCTCTCCCTGCCTCGCCATCTTGACGCTCTCCCTCGCCCTAGGAAGCTCGTACTCAAGCTCCGCGAGCTGGACCTGAAGCTTGGCCTCCCCGGTCGATGCCCTCATCGAGAAGATCTCCAAGATGACCTTCTCCCTGTCCTTCACCTCCACCTTGCAGAGCTTGGCGAGCGCGTACGCCTGAGATGCCCTCAACGCGGAGTCGAAGAGGACGATGTCGGCGCCCTTCTCCCTCACCTCACGGGCGAGCTCCTCCGCCTTCCCGGTCCCGACCCCGTACTTCGCGTGGTGAAGGTACCCCTGGGTGACGAGGCTGACCGGCTCGTACCCCGCGGCCTTCGCGAGCGCCTCCGCTTCCTCGATGGTGTCCCTGTCGGGACGAGTTACTAGCAGCGCTTTGTTGGTTCTCAGATTCCGGTCGGCCTGCCGCCCTCGAGCTCGGAGAGGGAGACTAACAGATTGATCTTCAACTCGTGCATCAGCTTCCTGGTGAGCGTGAGGTCCGGCTTCAGCTTCTTTGACTCGACCATCTTGATGACGGAGGGCTTCTCGTTGAGGAGGTTCCCCAGCTGCTCCTGCGAGAGGCCCAGCTTCTCCCTCGCCTGCCTTATCTTCAGGCTGTAATCGGGATCCACATCGTACTCGGGCTCGATCGGCCTCTGCGCCATCGTCCTCAGCGCGCCTTGCATCGGGCTCATGCGCATCGGACTGCTCCGCATCACCCTGTTAGAGATGGGGGAGACGACCGGCGCGGCGGGCCCAACCTGCTTGCCCAGCCGGGCGCAGTTGTTGCAGACCACCATGATCGCCCCGTCTATCTCCACTCTGTTAGGAGAAGCCCTGAGAGGAGAGCCGCAAACCTCACATGCAGCTTTCATGATTTGTCAGTCACTTTGTGCTCGTCTTAAAACCTTCGCTGGTCTTCGTGCGCGCTCAAGGCGAAAGACCTTTGCTGATGGAGCAAGAGCGTCTAGCGGCAATTGCCGACGGTAGCTGTCTTCCACTCCAATCTCGACGCGAGCCTCTACCAGGCCGTGACCATCGTGTGGATCCTGTCGTTCCTCGTCGAGCGGGCCATCATCAGAAGCGGAGGGCAGCGGTCGACGGAGGTCAGGGCAGACCGGGGGTCGGGGCTCATCATCCTCATAGGAATATTCGCCGCGATCGTGATCGCAAACGCGCTCGCCTCCTCAGGGCTGGGGATACTTCCGAAGGCGTCGTTCTACTTGGGCCTGGCGATGATGGTCGCGGGCATCGCCTTCCGGTTCTGGGCGGTGGGCACCCTGAGGAGCTTCTTCTCCTACACGGTGCAGATAAAGAAGGAGCACCACGTGATAGAGTCGGGACCTTATCGATTCGTGCGGCATCCGGCATACGCAGCAAGCCTTCTCGCCATCGTCGGGGTGGGCTTTGCGCTCCAGTCGTGGCCAGCCGTCTTGGTGATTGGCTGCATGTTCCTCGCGGCGTTCGGGTATCGCATAAGCGTGGAGGAGAAGGCCCTCGTAAGCTCGCTCGGCGAGGAGTACCTGGCGTACTCGAAGAGGGTCAAGCGGCTCATCCCCTACGTCTTCTAGGTCGCAGATTTTTAGATAGGCCCAAACAAGCGGAGCGAGGCGAAATGAGGCTCCTCGACGGCAGAAAGCAGTTCTCCATCATGCTGGACTACGAGTTCGGGGCAGGGACCAGCGGGTCGCTCCCCAAGTCGGGGCTCAAGTTCGTCTACTCGAAGCGGTCGGACAGGCTCAAACAGGTGATACACGACGACAAGCTCTTCGCCACCATCAGGCCTAATGGCGTCATAGCACCGACCTACTACGGCGCGTGCCTGCTGATAAAGTCCAAGGCCTATGCGGAGAACTCGGTGGTCGTGGAGCAGGACGCGGTCAAGTTCGTGAAAGAAGGTAAGTCGGTCTTCTGCAAGTTCGTCAAGCGCGTGGGGAGGCACGTCCTCCCCTCGGGCGAGGTCGCCGTCCTGGACCCCGCCGGAAGGGTAATCGGCGTCGGGAGCGCGAAGATCCACGGGGATTTCATCCGCCAGTTCAGGCACGGTGTGGCGGTCAAGACAAGGGGTAGCGCCAAGGGGGCGCAAGACGCCTGACTCCGAGCGGCTCGCGGCATCGATGACTTTAAGGCTGGACGAACCCACGGCGAAGGCCAGGCGATCTCGATGGGAATGAAGATCAACGACAGGAACGCGCGGCGCATGATGGAGCGGATGGGGATCAACCAGAAAGAGATCCCGGACGTGGAAGAGGTAATCATAAGGACGCACACGAAGGACCTTGTCATCAGCGGCGCCTCCGTCTCAGAGGTCAACTTCCAGGGGAACCGCGTCTTCCAGGTCGCCGGGGAGGTCGAGGAGGTGGCCAAGGAGGTGAAGAAGTTCTCCGACGACGACATCGTCCTCGTCCAGCAGCAGGCGAACGTCACGCGCGAGAAGGCTTTGGTCGCATTAGAGCAGTCCGACGGCGAGGTGGCCAAGGCCATCCTCCTGCTGACCTCCTGAGCCGGCTAGTCTCCGGTATAGCCGGTGGGAGCAGCGAAGGTGCTCTCGGTCTTTTGGACCTCGGACCATTCGTGCCCACAGTGTTTGCACTTGTAGGTGTATTGAAAATCCTCGACGTCGACGATGGATGGAGCGTCCTGACTCAATATGATGCCTGAGGGTCTGATGCTGGCGGAGGGGACTGAGCGCTTCAAGTCCTCGGTAATCTCTTCCGAATCTACTTGCTCCTTCCTCACAAGCCTGATCTCGAACCTTCTGCCGCAGGACGGGCAATGACGGAAGAAGGTCCTGATGCCTGACATGCTCGTCTGTCTGTAACACCGTCGCTTTACTTAAGGGTCAAGTCGCTCGTCGACCGTGCGGCTTGCCAACCTAGCTGCGCAGGGCCCGAGGCTTTCTTGGTTCGGGAACTCCCCCGAGGCTTACAATCGCATAGATATCCATAAATACGCTTCTCCAAAGCAACGGAAGCACAGAGTTTCAAATGGCAGTAGTCGATCCTCAGCTTGCAATCGCCGCGGCCCTCGTGATGGCCGGCGGTCTGATAGGAACCGGTATCGCCCAGCAGGGCATTGGCGCCGCGGGCATGGGAATCATCGCAGAGAAACCCGAGAAGTTCGGCCAGGTCCTCTTCTTCTTCGTCATCCCAGAGACGCTGTGGATCATCGGCTTCGTTCTCGGAGTAATCCTGCTCCTCAACATCCTCTAGGTGCTGCCTATCCCCATGATGGGCGTAGACGCACTACTGAAGGAAGTCGATGACCGAAGGAAGAAGGCGCTCGAGGCCCTTGAGGCCGAGTATGGCGCCAGGCGGGAGGAGGTCAAGAAGAGGACTGCAGAGCGAGTGGCCTACATCATGGAGTCGGCCAAGAAGGAGGGCGTCACCCTCGCCCAGAAGGAGGTCACGAGGATCGAGGGCGCCGCGAAGCTCCAGTCCAAGAAGCTGGTCTTCGACGCCACGGAGAAGCTCCTCGAGAACAACATCGTCGCCCTAAGGGATGCCCTGGCGGAATACGCGGCCTCGCCTGCGTATGCCGAACTCCTCGCCAAGATGGCCATCTACGCCTCAAAGAGGCTCGGGGGTAAGATAGCGGTCACATGCCGCAAGCAAGACGAGGCGGCGCTCAAGGCTGCGGGGGCGAAGATAGCCTCCACGAACCTCAACTCGATCGGCGGCTTCAAGGCCGACTCGGAGGACGGAAGCTTGGAGCTCGACCTCACTTTCGAGGAGATACTCCGCGGCCGCGAAGACGAAGTCCGCGCCTCAATCCTTGGAAAGGAGTGAAGGCGGATGGGCTCCACGCAGTTCGCGGGACTCGGAAGGCTGCGCGCCCTCGCCTTATCGTTCCTCAGCAAGGAGAAGCTCTACGAGCTCGCGCGGGCGAAGAACACCGCTGAGATAGCTCAGCAGCTCGAGTCCACATGGTACGGGCCGGAGATTGAGGCTGCGGCCGCGCAATACAAGCCGCCCGAGCTCGTCGAGATAGCCCTCAACCGTCACCTCGTCAACATCAACAGGATAGCGATCCAGTCTGTCCCGCTCTCCGGCAAGGCAGCCCTCCTCTCGTACCTGTCAAAGTGGGACATCGAGAACATCGAGCTCATCCTCGCGGCGAAGAGCCTCGGGAAGGGCCTGGAAGAGACCGAGGCTTTCCTCGTCTCCTCGCGCAACCTCCCCGTGGGCCTGTCGTTCAACACCATCCCGCTCAGCGAGCTCCAGGTCCTCCTGCAACAGCCGGACGTCGAGGCGGTCATCAACTACCTCGTCAAGTACGGCTACGGGGCCATCCTCCTCCAGCAGCTGGGCGATTTTAGAAAGACCGGCGACCTCGGCGTCTTCACGGCCGCGCTCCAGAACTACTACTACCAGAAGCTCCTGTGGGACCTGAGGTTCCTGAAGGGGGACGAGGGCGTCCTGAGAGAGTACTTCAAGTCCGAGATCTCAAAGAGGAACATCCTCAACTTCCTCAAGTCGAGAGAGTCGAAGCTAGACAAGGACACGTTCGCCAAGCACCTGGTCGACGGCGGGCTAGTCCCGAGCGCGAGCCTCCTTGAGGCCTACTCCTCCTCAGACGTGAGCGAATTCGTCAAGAAGTTCGAGCCATGGTTAGACCTGTCGGCCCCGCTCGAGAAGTACCTGAAGACCGGGAACCTCACCGAGTTCGAGGTCTCCATGGACCAGATGATAGTCGCAAAGTTCCTCCCGAGGTTCCGCAGCCTCGTGATCTCCCTCACCGCCGTCTTCGGCTTCGTCATCCAGGCGGAGGTCGAGAGGCAGAATATCCGGCGAATAACCTACGCGAAACAATACGGGATGACCGAAGAATACATAAAGACGGTAATTCTGGCGGCATGACGATTGAGTGCGAGAACTGCAGCTCAAGTCGGGAAGATTGCAGTGGTGGGGGAGAAGGAGCTCGTGCTCGGATATCGCTTGTTGGGGGTCGAAGACGCATTCCCGGTCAGCAAGGCAGAAGCGCAGAAGACCATCATGGAGCTTTTCAACTCTGGCAAATACAACCTGATAATCGTGGGGAACGAGGCGCGCAAAGGCATCTCTCCAGCGACCATGGAGAAGCTCGAGTCTTCAATCGTGCCCCTCGTGGTCTTCATGCCCTCGACGGAGGCAGAGGTCGCGGAGGAATCGCTCTCGAGGCTCGCGAAGCGGGTCCTGGGCGTGGACATCAAGGTGGCCAATTAAGATGAGCAACGGCGTAGTCTACAGAGTAACCGGTCCGGTCGTCGCAGCAAAAGGCCTAGAAGGTGCGAAGATGTTCGACGTCGTCCGCGTCGGCGAGCTCGGGCTCGTGGGCGAGGTCATCAGGCTCCAGGGCGACACCGCTACCCTCCAGATCTACGAGGACACCACCGGCCTCAGGCCAGGAGAGAAGGTCGTCAACACGGGCCAGGCGCTCTCGGTCGAGCTGGGACCCGGCCTCCTCACTTCGATCTACGACGGAATCCAGAGACCCTTGAACGTGCTCAGGGAGCAGAGTGGCGATTTCATCAGCAGAGGCCTTGTCATCCCTCCGCTCGATGAGAAGAAGAAATGGGATTTCAAGACGCTGAAGAAGGCCGGCGACAGGGTCATCCCCGGAGAGATCCTCGGCGAGGTCCAGGAGACTCCCCTGATCTCCCACAAGATAATGGTCCCTCCCGGAGTGAGCGGAGAGCTCAAGGAGCTAAAGGCAGGAAGCTTCACGATAAGAGAGAAGGTCGGCACCATCAAGACCGCGGAGGGCGACGTCCCTGTATTCCTCGCCACCAAGTGGAGGGTCAGGATCCCGAGGCCGCTCACAAGGAAGCTCCCCCCAGACACACCGCTGCTCACCGGGCAGAGGGTCTTCGACACCTTCTTCCCGCTTGCAAAGGGCGGCACAGCCGCAATCCCAGGGCCGTTCGGATCTGGAAAGACAGTCGCCCAGCAGCAGCTCGCAAAGTGGTCTGACGCAAGCATCATCGTCTACGTGGGATGCGGAGAGAGAGGCAACGAGATGACCGAGGTGCTCGCCACCTTCCCCGAGCTCGAGGACCCGCGCTCGAAGAGGCCGCTGATGGAGAGGACCATACTAGTCGCGAACACATCCAACATGCCCGTCGCCGCGAGAGAGGCCAGCATCTACACGGGGATTACGATAGCCGAATACTACAGGGATATGGGATACGACGTCGCCCTCATGGCAGACAGCACCTCCAGGTGGGCCGAGGCTCTGAGAGAGATCTCGGGCAGGCTCGAGGAGAT
>Ga0307373_10013795_pt1 | contig 11239 bp, 10 predicted proteins | sample OX2MG_FD_202534 | JGI IMG/M metagenome (GOLD analysis project Ga0307373, IMG submission 202534) | Soil microbial communities from Risofladan, Vaasa, Finland - OX-2 | ecosystem: Environmental > Terrestrial > Soil > Coastal area > Acid sulfate soil | place: Finland: Risofladan, Vaasa | collected... | reverse complement strand
AAGTGCCAGACCGCGGGCGTGCAACGCGTCACCGGCTGGTGAGGCACCAATTCGTCCATCACCTTCCAGAGCGGCGACATCGAGTGCCTGGCGATGCGCGCGTAGTAAGCGTCCCGCATCGCGTCGACATTGTGCTTGCCGTCGGGCTGCGCAGTGCCCGTCTTGTTCGCGGCAGCGACCGCCATGGCGTCCTCCAGGAGGGTAAAACCGGGTTTCAGAGCGCAATATAGCGGCCGGCCCCGGCCGCGGAAATAGCGCCGCACCGCAGGCACTGCTGGACTGCCATGCCGGCTGAGGGTGCCGAACACGGATGCGAATGTTAGAATTGGACCACTAGATTGTTCGCTGGAGCATGATCCTTTCGGAAAACCGGCATCCACTTTTCCGGATCATGCTCTAGGTGTTGGAATTGCCGCCGTCGATCAAAACGTTTTGGCCGGTCATGAAATCGCTCTCCGCACCGGCGAGAAAGACCAATGCTCCGAGCAGGTCTTGCGGGTGCTGATCGCGCTTGAGCGAGCGCGCCGCGAGGACACGGTCACGCGCGGTTGCGACATGGGCCGGATTTTCAGCCACCAAAGTGTCGCTCATGGTCAATCCGGGCGACAGCGTATTGACCCGGATGCCGTGGCTGCCAAGCTCCAGCGCCAACACGCGCGTCATTGCCATGATGCCGCCCTTGGAGGTGACGTAGTGCAGCATCCATGGCAGGCCCTTAAAGATGCTGCCGGAGCCGATGTTGATGATCTTGCCGTAGCCTTGCGCCTGCATGTGTGGCGCTACGTGTTTCACCATCAAAAACGGTCCGCGCAGATTGATCGCCATCACGCGGTCCCAGACGGCCGTATCGATCTCGGTGCACTTGGTTTCGCGCAGCGGCGCAAACAGCGCCGCATTGTTGATCAGGATGTCGATCTTACCGAAGCGTTCCATGGTTTGCGCGACCAACCCTTTGACCGCGCTTTCGTCGCTGACGTCGGTGACCGCGCTCGCGGCGGAATTGGCGCCGTGCGTCCGCGCGATGCCGTCGGCGACTTCGCTGCCGTCGGCAATATCGGCAATCATCAGGCGCGCGCCTTCGGCGGCGAGCGCCTGCGAATAGTGCCTGCCGATACCCTTGGCCCCACCGGTAACAATAGCGACGCGGCCATCCAGGCGGCCCATGAGTCGCCTCCTTGGTTACTCGCGATCGGTTCTTAGCTAATCAGTTCTTGGGTTTGTGTTGCTCGATGAATTTGGCGAACGCTTCCAGCTGTTGCTTGATGAAACCCACCGTCTGCTGATCGGTAATCGTTCCGGTGCTGGCGTCGATCCGCGTCGGGGCATTGCCGATGAAGATTTCAGGCTTCATCAGCGTGGGGGCGTTGAGAAACTGCATGGCGCGTCGCAGATCGTACTGCATGCGTCCGCCGCCAAGCCCGCCACCGGTCGCCGACTGAATCGCGACCGGCTTGCCGGCAAACGGCTGATCCTTCACGCGCGACACCCAGTCAATCGCATTCTTCAATCCGCCGGGAATGGAGAAATTATATTCCGGCGTGTTGAACATCACGCCGTCGGCCGCGCGGATGGCGTCGGCCAATTTTTGCACCGCCGGCGGCACGCCATTGGCCTCGTGCCAATCGACATTGTAAATCGGAAAGTCGCCGAACGGCGGCGATTCCGAAAGCTTCATATGGGCTGGCGCGAGCGCGGGCAGCGCGTTCATCACCATCCGATTGTAAGAGCCGTTGCGCAGGCTGCCGCAAATACAAAGAACACTGATCGTTTGATCGGCCATGACATTACCTCTTCGTTCCTCGTGGACCGGCCCGGTGCTGGATGCCCGGCGGCGTCAACTGCTCGGCGAATTCAACAGAGCCGGCGCGACGATCTCCTTCCAGCTCTTCGGCGGGGATTTCAGGCCGCCATGCCGGCCTAAGAATTCGGCGAACGTCTGCACGCCGTGAACCTCGCTGCCGAACTCGTCCTTGATATCGCCGATGATCGCTGTGACGGCGGCAACGTCAAGCGTCTTCGACGGCTCGCGGACGAGAAAGATTTCGGCGGCGTGGTATGGATCGTCGTGGATCAGACGGGCGGCCTCGTCCATCGCTTTCGCTACCGCCGCGGCCACGCCGGGATGCGCCGCGACGTAAGACTTCGAGGCCGCGAGGATCAGGAACGAAGCCTTGCCGCCGATCACGTCGGCTCCGCTGAAGACTTTGTGGATGCGCCCCTCGGCAAGCGCGATCTCGGTGTAAGGCGCGGAGGAGAAATAGCCCGCGAGTGGGCCACCTTCCCCCATCAACTCGCCGGTGGCTTGCGGATGGGACAGCACGACGATCCGGCTGCGCAGCTTGTCGTATTTGCCGAACTGTTTCTCCGACTGCATCTGCAGGAAATAAAGTTGCGGCGAGGTGGCGGCCGGAATGGCGATGCGGTCGTCCTTGCCGAAATCGGCCAGCGTTCGCACATTCGCCCGGTTGGTCAAAAGCACCGGCGATAACGTCGTCATACCCGAGACCGCCAACAGCTGCCGCGGCGAGCCGTTGGCCTTCCCCCAATCCGACAACAACGGCGCGACGCCGAACGGCGCGATATCGATCGCGCCCGCGGCGAGCGCATCCTGCAACGGACCAGCGCCGGTGAAGCGCGGAAAGGTCGCTTTCAGGTCGAGGTGCGCTTCCTTGCCGTATTTTTCGATCAGGTCGAGATCGTCGCAAATGTAGGCGGGCAAAAAAGCAAGTCCGGAGCCGATGCCGATCCGCACCGGCTCCTGCGCCTGCGCCACAGCCGGCGCCGACAGTGCGCTCAGCACCGCCACCACGCCGAACCAGTTTTGCGACTGCAGCATGGCTGCCGCCGTCAACTGGCCTTCTCGTCGGCGATCGGATTGCGTAAGACGCCGATCCCTTGAATCTCGACTTCACAAACGTCGCCGTTCTTCATCCAGACCGGCGGTTTGCGGGCGAAGCCGACCCCGGACGGCGTGCCGGTAAAGATGATGTCGCCAGGCTCGAGCGTGATACCCTGGGTGAGGTAAACCAACATCTCAACAACCGGGAACATCATATTGTCGGTGTTGTCCGATTGCATGACCTGGCCATTGAGCCTGGTTTCTATTTTTAGTCCCTTGGCACCCGCGGGAAGTTCGTCGTCGGATACCAACCAGGGCCCGAAGCCGCCGGTATGGTCGAAATTCTTGCCCATGTCCCATTGCGTGGTCTTGCGCTGGAATTCGCGCACCGAGCCTTCGTTGCCGCAGGAGTAACCGGCAACGCAGGAGAGCGCATTGGCCGCGGTCAAATGCTTGGCGCGCTTGCCGACCACGAGGATCATCTCCGCCTCGTAATCGAGCGTCTCGGTCACTAGCGGGCGCACAATCGGCGCTCCATGCGGCACCAGCGAAGTGCAGCCGCGCATGAAGATGGTGGGAAACTTCGGGATATTGTCGTGCTGGGCGCCTTCCTTGACGTGTTCGAGATAATTCAAGCCGAGGCAGATGATCTTCCCCGGCCGCGCGACTGGCAGGCGATAACTGATCCCGGAAAGCGGCTTTCGCGCGTTCGCCGGCGCCCGCTTGGCAAGATCGGCGAGCGGCTTGAGATCGCCGTTGTTGGCTCTCAGCACGTCACCAAGATCGGCCGGCACGTTGGCGTCGGCGGCCTGCAAATCGATGACCTGATCGCCCTCGACAACACCGAGGCGCGAACCGCCCTGCCCTTCGAACGCAACGACCTTCATGATGACTGCCTTCCTTGTTGGAGTTTCTGATTACCAAGGGCGGGGACTATACGGGCCGGCGAGGCCCGGTTCCACGGCCTCGCAACACCTGCCGGCAATGCAAAGTCGGCAGGGCAAAGTCGGCAATTCCGGCCGGTTAGGCCTTTGCCGGTATGGTGAGAAGCGTTGCCTGCGGCACCGCTCCGGCGCTGACGCGCGCGACGAACGCATCGAGGTCGCGCATGGCCGGAAGAAAATTCCACAGGAACGGCGCGTACGCTGCGAGGAGGGTGATGTGCCCGAAATGCCGGTACAGCAAGGCGGTCGCGTCATTGCCGCTTTGGCGTAGCCGCTCGGCAAGCCGTGTCGAGTTGCCGGGACGCACGAGTTTGTCCGTATCGCCGCTCACCAGCAGCGCCGGCGGCTTGCGCCCATGCGCAAATGTAATCGGCTGCGTCTGCGGGCGATCGGCGCCACCGAAAATCTCGATGAGGTCGGCGTCCTTCAACGGCAGGAAATCGTAAGGCCCCGCCAGGCCGATCAGGCCGGCGATATCGCGGGTGGCGTCGAGCCCGACGCGATTGAGCCATTGCGGGTCGAGCGAGAGCATGGCGGCGATGTGGGCACCGGCCGAATGACCCACGACAAACAGCCGGCGCGGGTCGCCGCCGTATGCAGCGATATGGTCACGGGTCCAGCGCACCGCCTGGGCGCCGTCCTCGACGAACGCGGGAAACCGAACCTTCGGATAGATCCGATAATCGGGGATGACCACCGCGTAACCGCGCGCCCGCAGCGCGCGACCGACGATTTGGTAAAGCCCTTTGCGCCCGCTTGACCACCGTCCGCCATAGAAAAAGACGACGACCGGCGCGCCATCGGCGCCCCGGGGCCGATAGATGTCGAGCTTGCCGCGCGCGCCCTCAGTGTAGCGGATATCGGTGAATTTCACCCATTGCTCCTTTAGCGAGCCGAAGGACCGGCGCGGCACAGACCATTCAACGACGGCGCGCCAATGGCGAACGTTGCAATTTTCCGGCCTGCGGCTTCAAGTGCGAAACCGATGCGCTAAAGAAACATTCGCGCAGCCGCTCCCGCGCGGCCAACGCGGCCGCCAGATCGAAGCTGTTGATGACGGCAAGGCGGAAGCCGCCGGGCGGCATCGGGTGCTGTTCAGGCGGCAGGTCTTCATGAAAGGTGATCTGCACGCTTGAGACGCCCGGCATCTGCTTGATCGATTCGATCAGCGCCGGCGGCGGGTGACGGTAGTGCACGCCGTTCGGTCCGAACAGCACCACGCTGTAACCGCCGAGCCGTCCGGCATCGGCGAATTCCCAAACGCCGGTCTCATAGAGCCGAACGATCGCATCGACCCAGCCTGCGCCGTAAAGGTCCGGCCACTGATCGGCAAAACGCAGATGCCCCTCGATGATGGTGCCGCCGATGGTTTCAAGGTTCAGCATGCCGGTATAGCCGGCCAGGTGTTTCCTCACCCAGGCGCCGCAACGGCTCTCGATTTCGGCGTCAGGCTCGGCATGTACGGTCCAGTAATCGAACGTGCCATCGCCGGCTGGCTTACCGGTGACATGCCGCCACCACCGCGGCACGCCATCGACCACCGCGAGATCGGAGGAAACGTGACGGCCGGCGAGCAAAGTCATCCAGAAATGGCCGGGCGTCGCATGCCGCTCGTATTCGGCCTGCGACTTGAGCACGCGGCTGCCGGCGCCCATACCCTTGAGATTGGTGATTGGTTTGGAGAAGACCGGGAAATGCGGCGGTCTGGTCCCGTGTGGCCCGGCATCGAGCCCCTGGCTCAGCGCCACGCGTAGCTTGTTGTAAATCCAGCGCTCGCGCGGATACCAGAGCCACGCGTCGGCATCCTCGGTGGTGACGTTTGCCGCCGTCGTGACGTTCGCGAAATATTGCAGTCGCCAGGGATCGGCTTCGTGGAAGGGCATGACTAAAAATGCGCGGCCCGATGACCAAAGAACGCGGCGAGGCCGACTTCCGCCACGCCACCCTTTTTATGCGCAGCGCTAACGCAATGGCAACAGCTTCCGGCTCCCCGAAACCGCCGCGGAGGACTCGGGCCAGGACGTTGCAAGCTTAAAGCTCACTCGCGCCGCCGTGCCCGCGTCCGCAAGCCCAACGCATCATGTGGCGATTGGTTCGGAATCGGACAACGCAAGACAATGATTGGCGTCAGTCCGCTGCCACCCGCAAAGCGTGGACGCTGAATAACCCATCGGTCCACACCGCCACCGAAGACCAGCCGCTGCCCTGCGCCAGCGCCTGGAAGGACTCGACCGAATATTTGTAGCTGTTCTCGGTGTGGATGGTGTCGCCGGCCCGGAAGTCGACGGCCATGTCGCCGATCCGCACCTTTTGGCGCCTTGTGCTGGCGAGATGCATCTCGATGCGGGTTTTGTCGATATTGTAGCAAGCGTGGTGCTCGAAGGCCGCCAGATCGAAATTGCCGCGGAGTTCGCGATTGATGCGGGTGAGCAGGTTGAGGTTGAATTTGGCGGTGACGCCCTCGGCATCGTTATAGGCGCGGTAGAGAATGTCCGGCGCCTTGGCGAGGTCGACGCCGACGATGAGCACACCACCTTGGCCAAGCACGGCCCCGGCGCGGCGCAGAAACGCCGCCGCCTCATGTGGCTCGAAGTTACCGATCGTCGAGCCGGGGAAAAAACCGGCGCGCGGCATATTCGCGAGCTCGGCGGGGAGTTCGGTTATGCGGGTGAGGTCGGCCGCTACCGGGTAAATCGCCAAATGCGGAAAGTCGCGGCGAAGCTTGGCAGCGTCTTCGCGCAAGAAATCGCCGGATATGTCGATCGGTACGTAAGCCTCGATGTTCGCCGCCACGCCGAGGAGAATGCGCGCCTTGCGGCTCGACCCGCTGCCGAACTCGATCAGCGCCGCAGCCGGCGGCAACAGCGAAACCATTTCCGCCGAATGATGCTGCAAAAGCCCAAGCTCGCTGCGGGTCGGATAGTATTCGGGCAGCCGGGTAATGCGGTCGAACAACGCCGACCCGGCATGGTCGTAGAAATATTTCGGCGGCAGCGATTTCGGCTTGTTGGCGAGGCCGGCAATGACATCGGCAGCGAATTCGTTTGCTGCATCGACAGGCCGTGCAACCGGGGCGCGGAGTGCGGTTTGAATGTTCATGACGTTTTTTCTCGATGGCGCTGTTCGGCGATGTTCAACGTTCGAATTCCGCCAAACGCACGCCGCTGAACTGCCAGCGTGCCGGCGGATAGAAGAAATTGCGGTAGGTCTCGCGCGAATGGCCGGCAGGCGTCGCCAGCGACGATCCGCGCAGCACCATCTGATTGACCATGAACTTGCCGTTGTATTCGCCAAGCGCGCCCGGTTCTGCCACATAGCCGGGATAAGGCGAGTACGCGCTCCGCGTCCATTGCCAGACGTGACCGAAAGCGTCGTCGAGCGCACCCGCCCGGGCGGCGACTTCCCACTCGGCCTCGCTCGGCAGGTGTTGGCCGGACCAGCGCGCGAACGCGTCCGCCTCATAGTAGCTGACATGACAGACCGGCAGCGCAGGATCGACCGGGCGCAGACCGCCGAGCGTCATGGCGAACCAGGCGCCATCAATCAAACGCCAATAGCCCGGCGCTTGCCACCCTTGCGCCTCGACGGTAGTCCAGCCGTCCGACAGCCAAAGACCCGGCGTTGCGTAACCGCCGTCGGCGATGAATTCGAGCCACTCGCCGTTGGTAACCAGCGAACGTTTCAGACGCACCGGCTGCAACAGGACTTGATGCGCGGGCCGCTCGTTGTCGAATGAAAAACCGTCATGCTCGTGCCGGCCGATCATGTGAATGCCGGCAACAACGGCGTCCGGCCCGGCGTTGCCATTCGCAGCGCGAGCGTTGCGTGGCCATTGCCAATTCGGATCGTAGATCGGGTTCGTAGCATTCTGGGCAAAGGCGTGCAGCAGATCGGTCAGCATCAATTCTTGATGCTGCTGCTCGTGATTGAGCCCGATCTCAACAATGGGAAAAACCTGTTCGCCGTTTTGTGTCGTCTCGATCAGCGCCGACACGGCGGCATCGACATGCGCGCGATATGCGGTGGTTTCCGCAACACCGGGGCGGGTGATCAGCCCCCGCTCCGGCCGGGCCTGGCGCGGGCCGGCGGCGACGTAATACGAGTTGAACAAGAACGCGAAACGCTCATCGAAAGATCGGTAATCGGCGACGGACGGGCGCAAAAGAAATTGCTCAAAAAACCAGGTGACGTGCGCGCGATGCCATTTCGCCGGGCTCGCCTCCGGCATCGATTGCACCGCCTGATCCTCGGCGGAAAGCGGCGCGGCACGGCGTTCGGTCTCGCCGCGCACGGCGCCAAAAGCCTCCAGCCAAAATCGCCGAGAATCGCGTGGCTCGGCCGACGCGGCATGATCGGCGCGGACTTCGTGCAATCGAGCGACGGGACGTGACATTATGAAGCCCGGAAAACGGCAAGCGTTTGCGAGTGGTCCAACGTCAATGGCTGGAAGCTAAATAAGCCCAAATGCGTATAGTTCCATACCTACCCATAACGGGCGTCGGATGCCAAGGGTTCGCGCTAACGCGGATGTGATCGAACGTAAGAATTTGCCGCCAAACTATTGACGTTGCCGTTAAAATACTTACCGCTTGGGCGCTATAAAACGATCCTCGCGAGGAGTTTATGTGATGGTCGACGCAATGCTGCCGCGCGAGCGCTGCGACTACTCGGCTATCGTCGACCGACCGCCGCTGAAGCTGCCGGACGGGACGCGGCTGGTGTTTTGGACCATCGTCAATCTCGAGGTCTGGGATATCCGCAAGCCGATGGCGCGCCAGGTGCTGGCGGCCCCCACCGGGCAAACACAACTTCCCGACGTACCGAACTGGAGTTGGCATGAATACGGCATGCGCGTCGGCGTCTGGCGTTTTTTCGATTTGTTCAAACGGCTCAACATCCGGCCGACGCTCGCGCTCAATGCGCGGGTTTGCGAGGATTATCCGCGCGTCGCCGAGGAGGCGCGCACGCAGCGCTGGGAATTCATGGGCCACTCCTACGAACAAGGACCGATCCACGCCGAGCCCGATCAAAAAGCGATGGTGACGCGCGCGCTCGACATCATCGAGCGTTTCAATGGCAAGCGCCCGCTCGGCTGGCTCGGTCCGGGGCTTACCGAAACCTACGATACGCCGGAAATTCTCGCCGCGGCCGGCGTCAGATATATCGGCGATTGGGTCTATGACGACGAGCCGACCATGATCCGCACCGCGGCCGGCCCGCTATTGACGCTCCCCTACTCGGTTGAACTCAACGACATTCCGATGATGATCATCCAGCATCACGAAAGCGAATATCTGTCGCGCCGCGTCATCGACCAGTTCGACCGATTGTATGCCGAGGGTGAGAAACGCGCGAAAATCATTGCCCTGGCCATCCATCCCTATATCAGCGGCCAACCGCACCGGATCAAATACCTCGAACAAATCTACGATTACGCCCACCGCTTCGACGGCGTGGTGTTCTGGACCGGCGAGGAAATCCTCGATTGGTATTTAAAGTCGGGCGCGGTGGCATTGTGAGGAGCGGCGCGATGCGTAACGCCTTCGGCGCGGTTGTGTTGGTGGCATGCGCGTTGGCCGTTAACGTCGCGCACGCGGCACCCTGCACCGCCGGAAACTATGCGTCCTGGCTTGCCGCGTTCGAACATGAGGCGGCGGCGCAGGGAATATCGCAGCGCACTATCGCCGCCGCCGCACCGTCACTCACCTACGACCAAAAAGTCGTCAACATCGACCGCGGCCAACGCGTATTCAGCCAGACTTTTTTGGAATTTGCCGGCCGCATGGCGGCCGCGTACCGCATTCAGCGCGGGCAACAGCTGATCAAGACGCACGCGGCGACCTTTGCACGCATCGAGCAGCAATTCGGCATCCCCGCCCCGGTAATCGTATCGTTCTGGGCGCTGGAAAGCGACTTCGGCGCCAACATGGGGAAATATCATTCGCTCTCCGCTATCGCCTCGCTCGCTTACGATTGCCGGCGCAGCGACCGATTCCGCGCGCAGCTTCTCGATGCGCTCCGCCTGATCGACCGTGGCGATCTGGTGCCCGACGAGATGATCGGTTCGTGGGCGGGCGAGCTCGGCCAAACGCAGATGATGCCGTCGGAGTACAACCAATACGGCGTCGATTTCGACGGCGACGGCAAGCGCGATCTTATTCACAGCGTGCCAGACGTGCTGGCCTCGACGGCGAGTTATCTGCACGGCCTCGGCTGGAAGCGCGGCGAGCCATGGCTCACCGAAGTCCGCGTGCCGGCGAATTTGCCGTGGGGGCAAGCCGACCTCTCAACCTCGCTGCCGCGCGCCAAATGGGCGGGCTACGGCGTCACCTTCGTTAACGGCCGGCCGCTGCCTGCCGATAACCTGGCCGCGTCGCTGCTCTTGCCGATGGGCCGGTTCGGTCCGGCGTTCCTCGTCTATCCGAATTTCCAAGTCTATCTGCAGTGGAACAACTCGCTGGTTTATTCGACGACGGCCGCCTATCTCGCGACCCGCATTGCCGGAGCGCCGGCGCTCGTCCGCGGCACGCCGCCGACGGCGCTCTCCTTCGCGGAGGTCAAGGAGATGCAGGCTTTGCTCACGCATGCGGGCTACGACGTCGGTACCATCGACGGGTTCATGGGATTAAAGACCCGGGAAGCGGTCAAGGCAGTACAGGTCAAATACGGATTGCCCGCGGACTCCTATCCGACTGCGGAATTGCTGGCGAAACTGCGCGGCGGCCAGTAGCCGCCCCTTTGGGTGAGTGCGCCGGACCGACACAACGATTGGCCTTATTTGGCCGTCCTACCCGTGATTCACGCGCTCTGAACGTCCAGAATCTATTCGACACCGTTTACATGGTCCGCAATGGCACCGGCATCAGCGTGTTCGCGCCGCAATATGATCCCTGCCTCGGTTTCTTCATGGGCGTGTCGAAGAAGATTTGAAGGACATGCGCCGGCCGAACCAACCGCTCGAAGCATTTGAAAATTTCTTCGGAGACTTTCACGCTCGCCTTCTCAGCTTTTAATTCGATCAATTCTAATGTTGCGGCGGAAGCGCAAACTTCGTTGACAGTGTCGCGACGACCGTGCTTCGTCGCTAACGCGGCGAATGAGAACAAACAAATATTCTTTTCAGCAATTCTAAATAATAACGGGTGGCGTATTGTGGGGGTGGACGGTTTACGGTCATCACCGATTTGCGTTCGCATCTTGCGGGGAGTAGCGCTTTGCATCCTCGCGACGGCGGCGAGTGCGCAGTCGACAAACGCGGAAGGGCAGCAAACTCTTCCCACGCCAGCACCAGCAGAATTACCAAACGCGCCGCAGCAAGCGCCGACTGCGATGCCCCGCAACGATACTGCACTTCCGCCAATTGTCGTCACGGCGGCGCGTCACAAGCCGAAGCCAAAGCCGAAGCCCAACGCCGCACAGGCCGCTGCCGCGCAGCCAAACGCGCCGACACCCGCGC
>Ga0307373_10013794_pt1 | contig 11240 bp, 8 predicted proteins | sample OX2MG_FD_202534 | JGI IMG/M metagenome (GOLD analysis project Ga0307373, IMG submission 202534) | Soil microbial communities from Risofladan, Vaasa, Finland - OX-2 | ecosystem: Environmental > Terrestrial > Soil > Coastal area > Acid sulfate soil | place: Finland: Risofladan, Vaasa | collected... | reverse complement strand
GCCCCGGGGTCCACGTGTCCCACGGCCACGTAGTCGAGGAAGAAGAGCGGGCGGGCGCCGAGGCAGACGACGTCGTCCGCGCACATGGCGACGAGGTCCAGGCCGATCGTGTCGAGCCGGCCCGTCGCGCGGGCGATCTCGGTCTTCGTCCCGACGCCGTCCGTGGCGCCGACGAGCACGGGCTCGCGCATACCCTCCGGAAGGGCGACGGCGGACGCGAACCCACCTACACCGGCCAGGACGGCGGGCCCCTGGGTCGCGGCGATGCGGTCGCGCATCAGCTCGACGGCCCGGTCGCCTGCCTCCACGTCCACGCCGGACCGCGCGTACGCCCGCCGGGCGCCCTCGGCGGCCGTCACCGGCCCTCGGGCCCCTGGCCCTTCGCGGCATGGCCGCCGGAGCGGTGCGCGGTCGCCCCGACTCCCGTCACCTCCGGCGCCGCCGGCGCTCCCGCCGCCGGCGTCTCGAGCATGAACTTGCGCGAGGCGACGTCGTACGGCACGGGAACGGGATACAGGCCGTCGAAGCATGCGAAGCAGAAGCGTTCCCGCGGCAGCCCGATGCCGTCGAGGACGCCGCCGATCGAGAGGTACGTGAGCGAATCGGCGCCCACGAACTCGCGGATCTCCTCGGTGGAGTGGGTGGCCGCGATCAGCTCCGTCTCCACCTGCGTGTCGATGCCGTAGAAGCAGGGATGGTAGATGGGCGGCGCGCTGATCCGCAGGTGGATCTCGCGGGCACCGGCACGTCGCAGGAGCGCAACGATCTGCTTGGTCGTCGTACCCCGCACGATCGAATCGTCGACCACCACGACCCGGCGGCCGCGCAGCTGCTCGCGCAGCGGGCTCAGCTTGACGTTGACCCCCCGCTGCCGAAGGGCCTGGCTCGGCTGGATGAACGTCCGGCCCGCGTAGCGGTTCCGGACCATGCCCTCGCCGTACCTGATCCCGCTGGCCTCGGCGAACCCGACGGCCGCCGGCGTGCCCGTGTCCGGCACGGGCATCACCAGGTCGGCCTCGACCGGCGCCTCGCGGGCCAGGGCCTCGCCCATCCGGCGCCGAGCCTCGTAGAGGCTGCGGCCGAGCATGTACGAGTCGGGGCGGGCGAAGTAGATCATCTCGAACACGCACAGCCGCTCGTGGCCCTCGGCGAAGCGAACGGACCTCGGGCCACCGGGCTCGCCCAGGACCACGATCTCTCCCGCATCCACGTCCCGCACGTACTCGGCGCCGAGCACGTCGAGGGCAGCCGTCTCCGACGCCAGCACCCAGCCGGTGTCATCGCGCGGGCCCCCGTGGGGCATCCGCCCCAGCACGAGCGGACGGAACCCCCACGGATCGCGGATGCCGAGCAACCGGTGCTCGTCCATGACGACCAGCGCGTACGCGCCGCGCACCTTCGGCAGGATCTCCAGGAGGACGTCGAGGAGGTCGCCGCCCTCGGCGCCCGCGACGAGCGCGGTGAGGACCTCGGTGTCGGTCGAACCCTGGAGACGCCGGAGTCCACCCGGCAGGAGGTCGACCAACTCGCGCGTGTTGACGAGGTTGCCGTTGTGGCCCATCGTCACGGCCCGCCTCGGGCCGACGCGGAACGCGGGCTGGCTGTTCTCCCAGACCGTGGATCCGGTCGTGGAGTAGCGGCAGTGGGCGATGGCCATGTGCCCCGCCAGCGACGGCAGGCGCCGCTCGTCGAGGACCTGGCTGACCATGCCGAGGTCCTTGTAGACCATGACCTGGTCGCCGTCGCTCACGGCCACCCCGGCCGATTCCTGCCCGCGGTGCTGGAGAGCGAAGAGCGCGAGGGCGGCCAGCCCGGCGGCCTCCTGCCCGGGAGCGTGGACGCCGACGATCCCGCACACGTTCAGCTCCTCCCGGCCGGGCGCGGCCCGTCCGGCGGCCGGTCGGGTGCGACGGACACGGGTGGCACGAACGACTGGTCGCCCAGAGCTCGCGGCAGCGCCTGTTCCCAGGCGTGGCGAAGGCTGCCGAGCGTGCAGTCCAGCGCATCGGCGACGGATGCTCCACGTTCCTCGGCCGCACCGGCCGCGCCGCCGCCCACGAGGTCGATGCGGAGGCAGTCGCCGCCGACCTCGCCGAGCACCGCGAAGGGGACGGCGTGCTGCACGGCCAGGGCCTGCAGGCGCGCCTCGTCCCCCGGCCGCACCGTGACCACGGCTCTCGAGGGACTCTCGCCGAACAGCTCGACGGCCGGCTCGGCGCTCACCTGGAGGGACAGGTCGGCGCCGATCCCCGACCATATGGCGCACTCGGCGAGCGCGACGGCCAGGCCCCCGCCGCTCACATCCTGCGCGGACGCCAGGAGCCCCTCGCCGGCCGCCGCCACCAGCAGGTCCTGGAGCGCACGCTCGCGGGCAAGGTCCAGGGTCGGGAGGCGCTCCTCGACGGCCGCTCCGGCCATGGTCGCGTAGGCGGAGCCGGCCAATCCCGGAACGGCCTCCCCGAGCAGCACGACGGCATCGCCCGGAGCCCGGAACGCGGGCGCGACCCACTTCGCGACGTCGTCGAGCAGCCCGACGACGCCGATCTGGGTCGTGGGGACGATCCGGCCGTCCGGCGACTCGTTGTAGAGGCTGACGTTGCCGCCGGTGACCGGCAGGCCGAGCGCCCGGCACGCGTCACCCACGCCGCGGACCGCCTCGGCCAGCTGCCAGAACGCCTCCGGCTTGCCGGGATCGCCGAAGTTGAGGCAGTTGGTGACGCCCAGCGGACGCGCCCCCGAGACCGCGACGTTGCGCGAGCACTCGGCCACGGCGAGGGCCGCCCCGAGGTACGGATCGAAGGCGCCCACGCCGGCCACCGCGTCCGTGGCGCAGGCGAGCCCCTTCGCGGTCCCCTCGATGCGCAGGATGCCCGCCGCGCGCTCGCCTCCATCGACCGTGCCGGCGCCCACCGTCGCGTCGTACTGGGCGGTGACCCATGCCCGGCTTCCGAGGTTCGGGCTCCCCAGCAGCCCCCGCAGCACCGCACCCGGGTCCATGCCCCGGATCGGGAGCCGGTCGGATGCCGACTCCGGCGCGCCGGGAGCCGGCGCCTGGCGGCTGTGGGTCGGCGGACGGGACGGCCGCTGGTAGACGATCGCGTCGCTGGTCAGGGCGGCCGCGGGGATTGCGGCCAGCACCGTGGACCCAGTGGACGGCACCCCGCTCGCATCCGCGCCGCCCGAGATCACGGTGATCAGGCCGTCGTCCGTGACACGGCCGATGACGGCTGCCGGCAATCCCCAGCGGGTGCAGACCTCGACCGCCCGCGCGAGCCTGTCCGGCCTGACGATCGCCAGCATCCGCTCCTGGGATTCGCTGATCATGACCTCGAACGGGGCCATGCCCTCCTCCCGGCGCGGGATGGAGTCGAGGTCCACGAGGATGCCGGTTCCCGCCCGGTCGGCGGTCTCGGACACGGCGCAGGTGATCCCCGCCGCCCCCAGGTCCTGGAGCCCCTCCACCAGGCCTCGCCCGATCAGCTCGAGGCTCGCCTCGATCAGCAGCTTCTCGGCGAAGGGGTCGCCCACCTGGACGCTCGGGCGCTTGGAGGGATCGTCCTCGCCGAACGTCGCGCTGGCGAGGACCGACGCGCCCCCGATGCCGTCGCGCCCCGTGGCGGACCCGAACAGCACCGCGAGGTTCCCGGGACCCGGGGCCGCCGCACGTGTCAGGTGGCGTTCCTCGAGGATGCCCACGGCCATGACGTTGACGAGGGGATTACCCCCGTAGGACGGGTGGAAGGCCAGCTCCCCCCCGATGGTGGGCACGCCGACGCAGTTACCGTACCCGCCCACGCCGCGGACCACGCCGCGGACCAGGTGGCGCGTCCGCGGTTCCTCCGGGTCGCCGAACTTCAGGGCGTCGAGCACGGCGATGGGTCGCGCGCCCATCGTGAAGATGTCGCGCAGGATGCCGCCGACGCCGGTCGCCGCTCCCTGGTACGGCTCAACCGCGCTCGGATGATTGTGCGACTCGAGCTTGAAGGCGACCGCGAGGCCGTCCCCGATCGAGACCACCCCGGCGTTCTCGCCCGGGCCGGCCACCACGTCCCTGCCGGCCGTCGGGAGCGTCGCGAGGAGGGGTTTCGAGCTCTTGTACGAGCAGTGCTCGCTCCACATCACCGAGAACATCGCCAGTTCCAGGTCGTTCGCGTCGCGTCCCAGCCTGGCGCGGATCTGGCCCAGTTCGTCGTCCGTGAGGCCCAGTTGCCGGTGCAGCGGCTCCGGCGCGGGCGCGGCGGCCGGGCGAGCGGCCGCGGTCATGCGGGCATCCCCACGGCGCCGCTCTCGACCAGCGAGCGCAGCAGCAGGAGGCCGTCGTCGGATCCGAGGAGCGCCTCCGACGCACGCTCGGGGTGCGGCATCAGGCCGCAGACGCGTCCCCCGGAATCCATCACGCCCGCGATGTCGTGCAGCGATCCGTTGGGGTTGCCCTCCGGCTCCGCGTAGCGGAACAGCACCCGGCCGGATGCCTCCAGCCGGGCGAGATCGTCCTCGGGCAGGTAGTAACAGCCTTCTCCGTGCGCCACCGGCATCCGGAGGGACATGCCGGCCGGCACGGCCCGCGTGAACGGCGTGTCGCGGCGCTCCACGGACAGCCGTACCCAGCGGTGCTCGAACCGCAGCGACGCGTTGCGAAGAAGCGCGCCGGGCACCAGGCCCGCCTCCGCAAGCACCTGGAACCCGTTGCAGATTCCCAGGACCAGCCCGCCACGTGCGGCGTGCTCCCGGACCTTCGCCATGATCGGGCTGAAGCGCGCGAGCACGCCGGCCCGAAGGTAGTCGCCGTAGGCGAAGCCGCCCGGGAGGATCACCAGGTCGGCGCCGCGAAGATCGGGCGTCTCGTGCCACAGGGAGACCGCGTCGGCGCCTGCCAGCCGGGAGGCGTGCAGGGCGTCCCGATCGCAGTTCGACCCCGGGAAGACGACGACGCCGACCCTCATGCCCGCTCCGCGCTCCGGACCGAGCTCGCCGCGCCCACCGCCTCGACCCGCCATTCCTCGATCAGCGGGTTGGCGAACAGTTCCCCCGCGAGGCGGTCCACGACGGATCGCGCGGCATGCTCGTCCGGCGACTCGACGGTCAGCTCCACGCGGCGCCCGACGCGCACGGCGTGGACCGAATCGACGCCGAGGTGAGGAAGGGACTGCTCGACGGCGCGGCCCTGCGGGTCGAGGATGCCGGGCTTCGGCATGACCGACACCGCGTACCGGTAGCTGGCCACTACCGCGCCTCCGACTCGCGGGCAGCCGGGGCGATGACGTCCTCTGCGAGGTACCGATCGAAGCTCCCGCCCGTGATGCGCTCGAAGGCCTCCACGTACCGGGCGCGTGTTCCGGCGACGACGTCATCGGGGAGCTCGGGGCCCGGATAGGTCTTGTCCCAGTCGCGGGTCTCGAGCCAGTCGCGCACGAACTGCTTGTCGTAGCTCGCCTGCGCCCGCCCCGGCTCGTACGTGGCGGCATCCCAGAATCGGCTCGAGTCCGGTGTCATCGCCTCGTCGATCAGGATCGGCTCTCCGTCGGGGAGCAGCCCGAACTCGAACTTGGTGTCGGCCAGGATGATGCCGGCCGCGGCCGCGCGCTCCGAGCCGAAACGGTAGAGGTCGAGGGCGATGTCGCGCACGCGCGCCGCCATGTCGGCCCCGATCAGGCCGACCGCGCCGGCGAAGTCGATGTTCTCGTCGTGACCCTGCTCGGCCTTGGTCGACGGCGTGAAGATCGGCTCCGGCAGGCGGTCGCTCTCGCGGAGGCCGGCGGGCAGCTCCACACCCGAGACCGCGCCGGTCCGCCGGTAGTCCTTCCAGCCGGTCCCCGACAGGTAGCCGCGGACGATCACCTCGACGGGCAGGACACGAGCGCGGCGGCAGATCATCACCCGGCCGCGCAGGTCCCGCGCGGACGATGGGAACGGCATCGGCAGTGAGGCCGGATCCACGTCCAGGAGGTGGTTGGCCACGATCCCGGCGCGGGCCGTCTCGTCGAACCAGAACCGGGAGAGCCCCGTCAGCACGCGGCCCTTGTCCGGGATCGGCGTGGGAAGCACCACGTCGAACGCGCTGATCCGGTCCGTCGCGACGAGGAGCATCCGGTCGTCGCCCACGGCGTAGAGGTCGCGTACCTTGCCCGAGCGGACGAACGTGTCCGAGAGTCGCTCCACCGTCATCTCCTGTCTCCCCGGCCGCGTGTCGCCGTCTTCGTCTCGATGCCGCCCATCGCGGCGGCCTCCTGGTCGCCCGGGCCGCCCGGGTCGCCGGGCCCGCCGTTCTCGAGGGCCGCACCCGGCCCGCCGTTCTCGAGGGCCGCACCCGGCCCGCGATTCTCGACGGCCGCGCCCGCCCCGCCGGCCGTTGCGTGGGGGACCAGCCGGTCCAGGCGGGCCATCACCGTTGCCACGTGCGCGAGGAACGCCCCGTCGTCGAAGCACGCCGCGAGGTCGTCGGCCGGCAGCGCGGCGGCAGCAGGATCCTCGGCGAGGAGCTCGGCCAGCGGCCGCCGCTCGTCCGACGCGCGCAGGGCGGCTCGCTGCACGACGTCGTAGGCCTCGTCGCGGCCGAGGCCACCGCGCTCGACGAGCGCGAGGAGCACGCGACTGGAGGCATGCAGCCCGAGCCCGCGTTCGAGGTTCTCGCGCATCCGCTCCGGGCGGACGACGAGTCCGTCCACGAGGCGCGTGAACGTCACCAGCATGTAATCGAGCAGGATGGTCGCGTCGGGCAGCACCACGCGCTCCACCGAGGAGTGGCTGATGTCCCGCTCGTGCCACAGGGCCTGGTTCTCCAGTCCCGCCTGCGCGTATCCCCGCAGGAGGCGGGCCATGCCCGCGAGCCGTTCGCTCACGATGGGGTTGCGCTTGTGCGGCATCGCGCTCGAGCCCTTCTGCCCGCTGCGGAACGGCTCCTGCACCTCCGCGATCTCGGTGTGCTGCAGGTTGCGGATTTCCGTCGCGAAGCGCTCCAGCGAGCCACCGGTCACGGCGAGCGCGGCCAGGAAGGCGGCGTGCCGGTCGCGCTGGACGATCTGGGTGCTCACCGGGTCCGCGGCGAGCCCGAGTGCGGACATGACCTCGGCCTCGATGGCCGGGTCGACGTGGCTGTACGTCCCCACCGGCCCGGACAGCTTGCCCGTCGCGATGTCGGCCGCCGCGGCCGCGACACGCCGTCGGTCGCGATCGAGCTCGAACGCCCAGCCTGCCAGCTTGAACCCGAACGTGATGGGCTCCGCGTGCACCGAGTGCGTCCGCCCCATCATCAGCGTCGTGGCATGCTCCCGGGCACGCCGGGCGACGGCCTCGACCGCCGCATCGAGGTCGGCGAGGAGCCGGTCCGAGGCGGCCCGGCATTGCAGGGCGAGGCCCGTATCGAGGACGTCGCTGCTCGTCAGCCCGAGGTGCAGGAAGCGTCCGTCCGGACCGACCGTCTCGGCGACCTGGCTCACGAACGCGATCACGTCGTGGTCCGTCGTCAGCTCGATCTCGGCGATCCGGTCCACGTCCACGCGGGCACGCGATGCGACGGCTTCCGCGGCCTCCTGGGGGACCAGGCCGCGCCGGGCCTGCGCACGGATCACCGCCACCTCGACCCGAAGCATCGCCTCGAAGCGGGCACGGTCCGTCCATACCTCACCCATCTCCCGGAGGGTGTATCTCGGGATCACCGGCGCACCCCCGCGGGCGGGGGACCCGTTACGTCCGATGGCGAGGAGGGCACCTCCGGCGATGACGCCGCTGCCGGCACATCCGGCGAGCTCGCGACCGGCGGAGAGAACTCCTCCGCCCCGGCCGCCGCCGCGACGCGGCCCGCGGGCCGGCCGATGTCCCCGCGCATCTGCCGCCCGCGGAATGTCACGCAGGCTGCGGCGGCATGGGCGGCGCCGGCCGCCATCGCGAGGTCGTCACCTTCGGCCACCACCGTGAGCACGCGGCCGCCCGCCGTCACGACACTGCCACCGGTGCGCTGCGTGCCCCCCTCGAACACGAGCGCGCCCGATGCGCGCGCCGCCTCGATTCCCTCGATGGGATCGCCGACGACCGGGGAAGTCGGGTAGCCGTCGGAGGCGAGGACGACCCCGACGGTGGAGCCGGCGTTCGCCGGCAGCACCGGCCCCGTGATCCCGAGGACCTCGGCGGCGGCGGCGAGGCGGTCGCTGGCCGCGGCGAGCAGCAGCGGGGCCAGCGGAACGGCCAGGCGCGGCAGGATGGCCTGCGCCTCCGGATCCCCGAACCTGACGTTGTACTCGAGCAGGCGCGGCCCGGCGTCGGTCAGCATCAGCCCGGCGTAGAGCGCGCCGCGGAACGGGCGCCCGCGTGCCGCAAGGGCGGCGAGCGTCGGCACGTGGAACCGGCGGACGATGTCGGCCACCGCGTCGTCGTCGAGGTCCGGGAGGGGCGAGTACGCGCCCATGCCGCCCGTGTTGGGCCCCGTGTCGCCCTCGCCGATCCGCTTGTGGTCGCGGGCCGCCGGCAGGGCGAGCGCCGTGGTCGTGTCGCAGATCGCGATCACGCTCGCCTCCGGACCCGTGAGCGCCTGCTCCACCACGACCTCGCGCCCGGCATCGCCGAAGACACGGCCTTCGATGGCGTCCCGCAGCGCGTTCTCGGCCTCGTCGAGCGTGGCGCACACCGTGACGCCCTTGCCGGCGGCCAGGCCGTCGGCCTTGACCACGACCTCGCCGCCGAGCGCGGCCGCGTACGCCAGCGCTGGCGTGACCGCGTCGAACCGCGCGCCGCGGGCCATCGGGACGCCGGCGCGTCCGGCGATCCGGCGGCACAGCGCCTTGCTCCCCTCGACGGCCGCCGCGGCCGCGGAGGGCCCGAAGGCTGGGATCCCGGCGGCCGTCAGCCTGTCCACGAGACCCGCGACCAGTGGCGCCTCCGGGCCGACCACGACCAGATCCACGGCCTCGCGACGGGCCAGCGCCACGATCGCCGCGATGTCGCCGGCGGAGATCTCCGGACGGACGTCCGCGACGTCGGCGTGTCCCGCGTTCCCCGGCGCCTCGATGACGCGCTCCACTCCCTCGTCCCGGCGCAGGCGCCAGCAGATCGCGTGCTCGCGCGCTCCGGAGCCGACGACGAGGATCGTGGCTGGCACGGGCGCCGCGGCGAGGCTCATCGCGGGAGGTTCATCGGGGCCGTCTCATCGGGGGCCCGGCCCGCGTTCCCCGGGCGGGCCCACGTCGGGGCCACGGGCGGCGACCCGCGCGATCAGGGTCGCCCGGCGCGGGCGCTCCCGCCGCAGGATCGTGGCGGTTCGGTCCGGGCCCACGCTGACGATCGAGACCGGGACGCCGGCGAGCTGCTCGAGAGCGTCCACGTAGCGCCGCGCCGCCTGGGGCAGCCGCTCCGCGTGGCGGATCCCGCCGAGGTCCTCCTCCCAGCCGTCGAACGACTCGTAGACGGGCTCGGCGCGCGCGAGGAGGTCGCCCGATGACGGCAGGCGGTCCACCACCTGGCCGTCGATCCGGTAGGCGACGCAGAGGCAGATCTCCGGCAGGCCGGACAGGATGTCGAGCTTGTTCAGCATGATGCTGGTCACGCTGTTGACCGCCACGGCCCGCTGCAGTGGAACCGCGTCGAACCAGCCGCAGCGGCGCCGCCGTCCCGTCGTCGTGCCGAACTCGTGACCGCGTTCCAGCAGGTGGGCGCCGGTCTCGTCGCGCAGCTCCGTCGGGAAGGGGCCGGACCCGACCCGCGTGGAATACGCCTTCATGACCCCGATGACCTCGTCCACCTGCAGCGGCCCCACGCCACCGCCGGTGCACGCTCCACCCGCGATCGGGTTCGAGCTCGTGACGTAGGGGTACGTGCCGTGATCGAGGTCGAGCATCGTCCCCTGCGCGCCCTCGAGCAGCACGTGCTGCCCGTTGGCGAGTGCCGCCTGCACGAGGTCCGTGGTGTCCACGATGTGCGGTCGAAGCCGCTCGCCCCATCCGGTCGCCCGTGTCACCAGCTCGTCCAGGTCGAACGGCGCGAGCCCGTGCGTCTGGACCAGCACGGCGTTCTTCTCCGGCAGGATCCGCTCGAGCCTCGAGCGGAACGCCCGGGGGTCGAGCAGGTCGGCCATGCGCAGCCCGATCCGCCAGGCGCGGTCCGCGTAGGCGGGGCCGATGCCCCGGTGCGTCGTGCCGATCTCTTCGCCGGCGAGCCGCGCCTCCATGGCCCCGTCCAGCGCCACGTGATACGGCATGATCACGTGCGCCGATTCGCTGACCCGGATGTTCGCCGTGGGGATCCCGCGCGACTCGAGCATCGCCATCTCGTCGATGAGCGTCTGGGGATTGACCACGACCCCGTTGCCGATGACGGGCGTGATGTGCCGGTAGAGGACGCCGCTGGGCACGAGGTGCAGCTTGAAGACGGCGTCGCCCAGGACGATCGTGTGCCCGGCGTTGTCGCCGCCCTGGTAGCGCACGACCATGGCCACCGATTCGGCCAGCAGATCGGTGGTCTTGCCCTTGCCCTCGTCGCCCCACTGGAGGCCGACGACCACGGTTGCCGGCACGTCAGGCCACCCGGAAAACGAGAAGGCCCCGGGCCTGCACGGCCGGGACCTGGATAGACTGCCCCCGTCCTCGTCCGCCACGCTGCTGACGGACCTCGACGCGATGGGTCCGGACCGGCCTCACGGGACCGCCCCCTCCCCGTCCTCGAGCAACGACTCCTCCATCGCTGGCGGGCACGCGCCCGCGGCTCGGGTGAGTCAGGAGTATAGCAGCGGTCCATCGGTAGCCAGCTGGAGGCACCCCCGGCGTCAGCGGAGGACCGGGACGGCCTCGCGTGCAAGCCGCTCCACCAGGTCCGCGGCGCGGACCGTGCCGGGGCCGGCACGCAGGCGGGCCGAGACGGCGGCCAGGCGTGCCCGGAGCGACCCGTCGGCCAGCAGCCGGTCGATGGCGGCGGGCAGCGCGGTGTCGTCGAACGTGTACGTCGGCAGCCGGATCCCGAAGCCCGTCTCGTCGACCCTCTGCGCGTTGTCGTGCTGATCCCAGAACAACGGAAGGACGATCATGGGCTTGCCCGCGTCGAAGCACTCCGTGACCGTGTTGTTGCCCCCGTGCGTGATGACGACGTCCGCCATCGGCAGGATCGACGGCTGCGGCAGGAACTCCGCGCCAGTCATGTTCGGCCCCAGTCGAAGCAGCTCGTGCTGCGGCCCCATGCTGACGATCACGCGGTACGGCGTCGTCGCGAGCACGTCGAGCAGGCGCTGCATGAGCCCGACGTCGGCCGATCCGAGGCTC